>VOFH01000912.1_pt1 | contig 330418 bp, 318 predicted proteins | sample 5384091 | NCBI WGS metagenome assembly VOFH01 (sample SAMN12384727, study PRJNA508395) | human gut metagenome | isolation source: healthy gut G | host: Homo sapiens
TGGTTTTGGGGTATACCTGTGTGAATATTCCATATGGAACCTTGTGTGGTGCTATGACACAGGATATTGATGAACGTGCAAAAATAAATACATCCCGTTCGGTTGCAGCTATGATTGCAATTGGTGTGTTAAATATTATCACAGTTCCACTGCTCAGCAAATTCGGCAGTCACAGTGCAAAGACAGGATATCTGACGGTTGCGGTCATATATGGATGTATTTTTACAGCCTGTCATTTCTTCTGCTTTGCGAAGACGAAAGAGGCAGTGATTATTCCGGAAAAAGAAAAAATTTCTGTGAAGATACAGTTGAAAGCAGTTATGCAGAACAGGCTGATTTTATCATCATGGCTGTAAAAGCATTGCGGCCTCATTTATCGATGGGCAACATCTCTTTTCTTACTGATGTCGGAATTATTCTGGTTGCGGAATGATTTACGGCATGATAGTGAATATACTGTCTGCGGTTGTTATTGATAAAATGATATATGGCATGAATTCAGGCAAAGTAGCCTTTATCGTCACAAAAATGGAAAGAAAATATGCGATGTAATTGATGAATGCAGTCAGCGCGGAAGCACTATTCTTAAGGCGCAGGGAGGATATAAGCAGGACGATATTCAGGTGGTAATGTGTGCATGCAACAGTAAGGAAATGTACCAGGTGCGTAAATCCGTAAAAGATGCAGACCCGGACTCTTTTATTGTGGTTGTTGAGTCTCATGAGGTGCACGGAGAGGGCTTTAAAATGACAAATATTGGAGAAGCGGAGAACTGAAACATACCTGAAACAAATATAGTGTGAAGATTGTATTTTAGCCTGAAAAAAGCTATACTAATATAGTGATGTAGAGGTTTTATGGCTGAAATTATATATTTGGGAGGTAATTACATGTTAGAAAACTGGATTAAACCACAAATTCCGGAGGAGGAAGAGCTGGATGAGCGCCTGCATGTAACACGCTCTAAGCTGTCTGTGCTTCAGATGCAGATTAAGGAGCATGGACTGCCTGTACTTGTGCTGTTTGAGGGCTGGGGTACTGCAGGAAAGGGCAGTGTGCTCGGTAAGGTAATCAAGAATATTGATCCGCGATTTTTCAAGGTCGCAACCATGGACGAGCCGACAGAGGAGGAAAGACGCAAGCCTTTTTTATATAGGTATTTTGTAAAGATTCCGGCAAAGGGGAAGTTTGAGTTTCTTGATTCGGGCTGGATGGATGAGGTAGTAAAGGATGTACTGCACGACAGGATCAGATGGCGTGTCAGTGGAGACGAAGACTGGCAGAATAAGCATTATGACAAGTGTATGCATGTGTTTGACAGATATCTGAATGATACAAATTCGCCTGCAGATCCTTGGTATATAGTTGATGCAAAGAATAGAAAATGGGCTGAGCTTCAGGTGCTGGAGACGCTGGTTAGTGGAATAGAGACAGCACTTAAAACAGTAATCTTGCTGTGCCGCTGTTACAGAATGTGTTCCCGCTTGAGAAGATTCCAAAGCTTTCTGAGATATCACTTGATAAGGAACTGTCTGAGGAAGAATACAAAAAGGAGCTCAAAAATCTGCAGTCTAAGCTTAGCGAGCTGCATAACAAGCTATACAGGCGAAAGATTCCTGTTGTCATAGCATATGAGGGCTGGGATGCAGCAGGAAAGGGTGGAAATATAAAGAGAATCACAGGGGCGCTGGATCCGAGAGGCTTTGAGGTGCATCCGATTGCAAGTCCGCTGCCGACACTATCTGTGGAGATTTTGGAATCGTCTTCCTAAGACCGGGCATATAGCTATTTTTGACAGGACATGGTATGGCAGGGTTATGGTAGAAAGACTAGAGGGTTTTTGCAGCGAGAATGAATGGCAGCGTGCCTACAATGAGATTAATGAATTTGAAAAGGAACTGTCAGACTGGGGTGCTGTCATCATAAAAGTTCTGGGTGCAGATTGATAAGGATACACAGCTGGCTCGATTTGAGGAACGCCAGAATACTCGGAAAAGCAATGGAAGATTACCGATGAGGACTGGAGAAACAGAGAAAAATGGGATCTGTATGAGACTGCTGTAAATGAGATGCTAAAGAAAACCAATACCACTTACGCACCATGGCATGTGCTTGAGTCAAACGACAAGAAATATGCGAGAATAAAGGCTCTTAAGATTGTGATTGATGCGATTGAAGCTGCTTTGGATAATAAAACAAATAAAAAGTAAAAACAGATGTATATAAACAGAGATATCTAAAAAGAAGCCGGAATAAATCCGGCTTCTTTTAAAGTGTTGGTAAATTAATTTGGGTACAAAAAATGCGCCTCCAGGGGCTCGAACCCTGCACACCCTGATTAAGAGTCAGGTGCTCTACCAAATGAGCTAGAAGCGCAAACATCTGTGTGAATATCTGTGTCACACGGACAAATGATATTATACACAGGGTTTTACAAAAATGCAAGTACTTTTTTTAAAAAAATTAAAAAAATTATAAAAAAGACTTTAAAACACTAAGTACTCCGTTTTCCCAGTAAGGCGCACAGGTGTGTTTTGCGGCTGCGATAACTTCCTGGCGGGCATTTGACACGGCGTAGCTTATACCGGCATTTTGAAGCATCTCAATATCATTCAGATTGTCACCGAAACAGCATACTTCGTCCGGAAGCAGGTCGAATCTGTCTATGAGGTATGAGAGTGCAGTCCATTTGCTGACACCCTTTGCGTTGCAGTCTACCCATTCTTGCCGGCGGCTGCCAGGTGAGCTTTTTATTCCATGCCGGAATGAAAACCGGTGTACACAGCTCTTCGCATTTGTCGGGATGAAAGACAGTGAATTTGATGATGTCATTTCTGTCAAGCCTTGTGATGTCATCAACCTCACGCATCTCAAAGCCGTATGAATCACGAAGCAGGTGAAAGACTGGGCTGCCACCATCCTCTGCAAAGCAGAAATCAGGAGTAGCAGCAAAGTAATCGCATGCAGGAAGCTCATCGCGTACCATCCGGCACATGCCCTTCCATATATCCTCGTCCATAGGATAGGTTTTTAGGATTTCCTTTGGAGTGCGCACGACTGTTCCTCCGTCTGTTATATACAAAAGCTTGTGCTTTATCGGAGCAAACAGCTTAAATTCGCTGAACAGACTACAAATATTATTCCTTTGTCTATGAGCCTGTCGATGACAGACATGTACTCAGGATCTATGAGCAGTGAGCCGTCCTTTACAAGTGTTCCGTCTATATCTGTTGCTATTAGTTTTATCATTATTTATCTCCCCAGGGCGTATATCTTTTGAATATTCAACTATATCATTATAAGAAATTATAATCTCATATGCAAGGGACTTATAGTGTATTTATTACTGTTTGTGAAAGAAAAAACAGAACAAAAAAACAGAATATATTGAAAGTTTCCTGCTCATATTGTATCATAGTAATACTGGCTTCATCTTCAATGCGTTGAAGCAATGAAAACTAAGGGGACGATATTTACTATGATAGTAGCACTTATTGAAAAAGTTTATTCTTTCTTGTGGGGAGATCTGATACACATTCCACTGCCCGGCGGTGGGAGCGTGGGAATCTCACTGCTCATAATTCTTTTGATTCCGACAGGAATTTATTTTGTAAGGACAAGACTTTTACCAATAATGTTTCCGGACATGATAAAGGCGCTGACAAAAAGGAAAAAAACAGCCTGTGTTTCATTGTCTCTATGGGCTGTTTTGTTTGCCTATATTGGAGGCGCAGGTGCGGACGGAATCTGTTCATGGCTTTGTGGAGGCTACACTGGCAAGTCAGCCGGTCAGGCTATCAGCAATTCTGTCACATCATCCTTTGAAAATACATAGTTGTTCCTATCATGGCGGTGTGCTATTTTGCCATAACCATTTTTATCATAATTAAAAATATAGGCATGATGCCATCGGTTTTTTTCAAGGATATTTGAGGAAGCCTTCGGTATCAGGCAGGTGGCTGCGGGAGGCTTTGGAGCGGTGCTCATGAACGGTGTAAAGAGAGGTCTTTTTTCAAATGAGGCAGGCTCAGGCTCAGCTCCATGCGCTGCAGCGGCGGCAGAGTGCGATACTCCTGTAAAGGCAGGACTGACGCAGGCGCTCGGTGTATTTATAGATACGATAGTGATTTGCAGCTGTACGGCAATGATCATGCTCACTGCACCGGAGAATATAGTGGCAGGGAAAGAGGGCATGGATTTATTACAGTCAGCTATGAGGTATCATCTTGGAGATTTTGGAGTTATTTTTATAGCAGTCACATTGTTTTTATTCAGCTTTTCCACCTTCCTTGGTATACTTTTTTTATGCAAGGAGTAATGTTGCGTACCTGTTTGGGGATAACTGGATTTCACAGACCATGTACAAGGTGCTGGCTCTTGTTATGCTGTTTGTAGGCGGTATCGCGGCATACACATTTGTCTGGGATCTCGGAGATGTAGGAATCGGCCTTATGACTATATTCAATAAAATTCCTAAAGGGAGATTTTACATCAGGCATGAATACTGATGACACGGCAGCTGCATTTGGAAACATGCTTGCAGACCCCAAGCAGATGGCTTTCGGATGATAGTTACGGTTGTGCTTGGCTTTTTGGTGTGCAGCCGTGGTCTGCAGAATGGGCTTGAGAAAATCAGTAAATTTATGATGAGTGCTCTGCTCTTGCTTATCATTGTCCTTGCGGTGCACAGTATCACACTTTCAGGGGCTTTGGAAGGAGTGAAATTCTAGCTTGTTCCAAATCTGGATGCGGTCTCTGAAATTGGAATAAAGAATGTCATTACAGCAGCCATGAATCAGGCGTTTTTACGCTGAGTCTGGGTGTGGCCGCAATGGAGATATTCGGCAGCTATATGGGAAAGGACTGCACTCTTGCAGGTGAGGGTGCCAAAATATGTGCTCTTGATACATTTGTAGCTATAATGTCAGGCCTTATCATTTTCCCGGCTTGCTTCAGCTATGGGGTGGAGGTAGACGCAGGACCAAGCCTTATCTTTATCACTTTGCCAAATGTGTTTGTAAATATGCAGGGAGGCCGCATATGGGGCTGTCTTTTCTTCTTGTTTATGACCTTTGCCAGCTTTTCAACCGTTATTGCGGTATTTGAGAATATCATGTCGTTTGCCATTGATATGTTTGGCTGGTCCGAAACAAGGCTGCGCTAATAAATGGTGTGATAATACTTATTGCAAGTATGCCGTGTGTACTTGGATACAATGTGTGGAGCAATCTGCACCTCATAGGAGGCAGGGATGTGCTTGACAGCGAGGACTTTATGGTAAGCAATCTGCTTCTCCCGATTGGCTCACTGGTTTATCTGCTTTTTGTGTGACAAAGTGGGGCTGGGGCTTTGATAAGTATATAGATGAGGCAAATACAGGAGCGGGACTTAAGATTTCAAGGAAGCTTAAGCCGTATTTTCAGGTCATACTGCCGCTTTTGATTTTGTTTATTTTTATACAGGGATTGATATAGTTACGTATTTTTTGGAAATCAGACAGGAGAGTGTAAAATATGTTAGATCAGAATACCTTTATAGAGACAGTGCAGAGCGTGGCCGAGATTATCAGGACATCAGCGGAGCCGATAGGCAGAGATGAAATCATGTCTTATTTTAAGGATATGGAGCTTAATAAGGCGCAGGAGGATATGGTATTTGAATTTCTCATCACACCACATGAGCAGGAGAATGAGAGTGCAGGCGATTATGAGGATGAATCACATGAGGACGAATTACATGGGGATGAATCGTCTGAAAATGCTGCATTGAACAATGTAATTTACTCAGAAGGAGATTCGATGGATGCCATAGCAGGTGGAAAGAATAATAAGGCCAAGCAGGATAATGAAGCTGAGCCTGATATAGACGAGGACAGCCTTATCCCGGATTCACCTATGTTTAGGATGTATCTTGAGGAGCTTGAAGAGATACCTGATTACACAAAGGCCGAGCAGGACGATATGTACAAAAAGCTGCTTGCGGGTGATGAGAGTGTGATACACACTATATCAAATGGCTCAAAAGTGTGCTTGCCATGGCAAAGAAGCTTGCCGTTACATCAGAGGGCTTTGAGGACGTAGTACAGGAGGGAAACATGGGACTTTTCATGTGCCTTACTGAGCTCTGCGGCTGCGGGGATGAGATAGATGTGGAAAAAGACTTGATGGTGTGTATCAGGGAGCAGACCGGTGAGGATCGTGCAGTGGAGAAACTAAAATCCGATAAGGGTTTCGGAGCCGAGCCTTAGTGAGCTTTCAGGCTACACTGGCGTGGATGAGGAGGAGCTTGAAAAGCTTGGAGCTTATCTTGAAAAAAGGCTGATGTGGAGAAAAATAAACAGGACAGTAAATAATCTGTGTCATTTGTAGATTTGTGTCATATATTAAACCATACCTGAATATATGAAAGGATGGAAAATATATGGCACGATTTACTAATCAGGCACAGCTTCGTTATGGCAACAATGTAGCCAATTCAAATATAGCAGTCGGAGAAATACTGGAGGTGCTTTCTGCTACGAAAACAGCAGTCAAAAACACCTACAATCAAAACGATACAATAACCTATGTGGTGAGCATCGTAAACTCCGGAAATACCGCGATAAACGGTCTGACACTTTCTGACAATCTAGGTGCTTATACCTTTAACACCAACACTCTTGTACCATTAACCTATGTGAATAACACTGCAAAATACTATACAAACGGCACACTCCAGGCAGCGCCTGCAGTAACACAGGGACCGCCTCTTAGCATAACAGGCATAAATGTCCCGGCAGGTGGCAATGCAACTGTCATCTATGAGGCAGCGTTAAATGAGTATGCTCCTCTTGGCATCGAGGCTGCAGTCACAAACACCGTTACAGTAAGCGGCACAGGAATCACTCCGGTCACAGCAGCAGAGACAGTAAATGCCGAGGCTTCACCAAATCTTGCAATTACTAAGTCAGTAAGCCCTGTTCCTGTGACGGAAAACGGTACACTGACCTATACCTTCAGGATTCAAAACTACGGTAGCGTTGCGGCAACCAATACCACAGGCGTGGTTATAACAGACACATTTGCTCCGGTTTTGAACAATCTTACAGCCGCATTAAACGGCACAGCCTGGACTGCAGCTACAGATTACACTTACAATGAGGCGACTGGCACCTTTTCGAGCACGGCAGGTGCAATCACTGTTCCGGCTGCAACCTATACACAGGATAGCACAACAGGAGCGTGGGTTGTCACACCGGGTGAGAGCACACTTGTCATCACCGGAACAGTGTAGCAGCGGAGATGATTAATTTTAAGAATTGTTTAATTTAAGTGATAAAAGTTGAAATATTGATACTAAATATGTAAAATATATATAGCTATTTATGAATAAGATGATGAAGATGATCATCGGCAGTTTAAAATGATTAACCGGGGGATAAGACAAATGAATAATGCACAGTTAGTGATAGACGAAGTAAAAAAAGGCAGTAAAGGGCAAGGATGATTGTATCATCAAGGCATTTGCTGCCTTTTTGGCAGGTGGACATATACTGCTTGAGGATGTGCCGGGAGTGGGAAAGACTACGCTTGCAGTAGCTTTTTCAAGGGCGATGGCGCTTGTGAATCACAGAGTACAGTTCACTCCGGATGTGCTGCCTGCTGATATACTTGGCTTTGATGTATCAGAAGCAGACCGGAGAGTTTGTGTACCGCGAGGGTGCCGTGATGTGTAATCTGTTTCTCGGCAGATGAAATTAACAGAACAAGTCCCAAAACACAGTCTGCGCTCCTGGAGGTTATGGAGGAAGGAAATGTCACTGTGGATGGAATAAGCAGGAAGGTCCCGGAGCCGTTTATAGTAATGGCCACTCAAAATCCAAAGGGCAGCGCCGGTACACAGCTGTTGCCGGAGTCACAGCTTGACAGGTTTATGATATGTATGAGCATGGGATATCCTTCACATGATGCAGAGGTGGATATCGCAAAGGGCAAAAGTTTGAAGGCTGATGAGTATACGATAAAGCCTGTTATGAATGCACAGGGACTTGTTGAGATGCAGGGAGAGGTTGAGCAGGTGTTTATCCATGACAGTATTTACTCGTACATTGTGGATCTGGTTGATGCGACAAGGACAAGTCCGTACATTGAGCTGGGAGTGAGTCCGCGAGGTACGATTGCGTGTTAGGATGGCAAAGGCATATGCGTATCTGAGTGGGCGAAGCTATGTCATACCATCTGATGTGGTTTCTGTATTTGCGGATGTGACAAAGTACAGAATCGTGCTAAATACCAAGGCGAGAGTATCACACGTATCAGAGCTTTCAGTGATAGATGAGATACTAAAGGCTGTTAAACAGCCGACAACTTATGTGAAAAAAGGCAGGTAATCGTGATTAGTTTTTTGATAGGAATAATTACTGCGGCAATAGTTTTTTATATGTCGATGATATATGGTAATGCTGCGCTGGCACTGCTTGGCTGCTTTATGTGTGTGTTTATGGTGCTGACATTTATAGCATTGCTTGTAAAGGCGCACCGGGCGGTGGCAGCTATAAACATTCCGATAGCTATCGCCACACAGGGCGAGAGTATCAGGGTGAGTCTTTCCTGCCGGCTGAAGGAGGCAGGCTTCGATGGTGTAAAATACCGTGTAACGGTGAAAAATAATTTATCCGGCGAAAAAAGTACAAAATGGCTGTCAGGAGGCAGTGATTTTTTGTACAGCGTGAACCTGTGCGGCAATTATGAATTTGAGCTTGTAAGGATAAAGCTATATGATTTTTCGAGGCTTTTTATGTCACGAAAAGAGTTAAAAAATATGCAAATGTTGAGGTGATGCCACAGATTGATGAGATTCCTGTCAGGATAACGGACAGAGTGAGAAATTTCTTTGGGGATTCTGATATCTATGATGATTTAAGACCGGGATATGATCCGTCGGAGCTGTTTGATGTCAGAGAGTTTCAAAACGGTGACAGGCTGCAGAGTGTGCACTGGAAGCTTTCTGCAAGGACTGATGAGCTGATGGTAAAGGAGAACAGCCTGCCAAAGGCATGTGCGGTGGCCATAGTAGCAGATTTAAGGGGAATAAAGAAGGGCAGACAGGCGGATGCTTTTATGAAGCTTCTTGTCTCGCTTTCTTTTTCGCTTATGGATCAAAAATGCTCTCATTATGTGGCGTGGTATGATACCGCCATAAACGATATTGTTAGAGCCAGAGTGGATGACGAGGAGGGCTTTTACATATTTTTGAACAGTTTTCTTAAAATAAAGCCGGATACAAAAAATGATGCGCTTTTTTTGTATGAGGAAAAGTACCGGGCAGAAAAGCTTGTGTGTCTGCTTAGCGTGGACGGAAGACTTCAGATAAAAAGGGGAGAGGAGATAGTTGGCAGAGCGGATGAAAAAAACGAGATTGTCATTTAGGAAAAGCAGATGGCAGAGATCTGACACAAATGAGATAAAGCCTGATTATAATAATGCATTTACAGTGCTTGGTGTCCTGCTTACTGAACTTGCCAATGCAGCTGCAGCAGTACTTCTTACGGTGTGTGCAGTGTCTGTTGTGAATACGACCGTTTCACATGTGAGATGCCCATATTATGTGTATGTGTGGCTGTTTATTTTTTCGGTGATAAGCGGCTTTATAAACAGGCTTACATTGCTTGACACAAGAAAATGGGTGCGCCATGCGATAAATACGGGTCTGCTGCTTGTATTTGTGCTTGGAGTGTTTATTGCAAACTGGCAGGCTGCAGAGCATATAAAAGACGGCTTTTTGTATGTAAAGGGCAGGTATCTTGAGATAATAAATGTGTACTATGGCACTTCATTTGTCTGTCCAAAGGGAGATAAAGCCTTTGCGGGGCATTTGTTGGCTTTGTATCGTTTATAGTTATGCTTTTGCTGGTGACACTGGCGGTTCAAATTAAAAGAAGACGCATGCTCACATTATTTCCAACGCTTATGCTTGTGGTACAGCTGTGCATAGGCAAAAGCCCAAGTGTCAGCGAGGTCGTTATGCTCACGCTGTGTACACTCTGGTGTCTTATCGCAGATGGCAACGCACGCACAGTGGCAGGATATGATGCAAATGGCAGTGCACAGGGCAATGAGGCTTTAAGGATAGCGGCGCGTTTTTTATACATGGCGGCGGTGTCTGCAATACTTTTCATATGTGTATTTACATTTAAACCTCTTGCTGATACACTTGCCGATAAAAAGCCACAGATGCTTGCCTTTCAAAAGGATTTGGAGGGCAGCGTAAAATCATTCTTCAGCGTGGGGATTGATTTACAGGATGGCACGGTTAGTAATCACTATCCAAGCTACAGTGAAAAAACAGTGATGACGGTAGAAGCAAAGGCAGGAGTACCTTCTAATATTTATCTGAGAAGCTTCTACGGTGATACCTATGAGAATGGCAGATGGATTAAAAAGTCTGATTTTTCCGGGATGAAAAAAGAGTATCATGATGCTTCAAGGATGACAGCCTGGCAGACTACAATCGGATTAGCCACGCTGCTTGATGGTTATTATGATGATGAGACCAATCCGGCTACCGAAAAGTATACAATCACGATGAAGAAGCTTTCCACCAAATACACCTATTTGCCGTACTGTATCGACCCGTACAGTATAGATGCCAAGGGTGATATAGATTTTGAGGAAGATTTTTTTATCACAAAGGATAAAGGAACAAAGACTATCGAGGTGTCGGCGTGTCCCGGTTTTTTTCGATGGTAGTCCGGAAACGTCCAGCCTTGAGCCCGAGCAGCCTCTTGAGGTCAACAATGATTTCTATGCGGCATACAATAATTATGTAATGGAAAACTATACTGCAAAGCAGGGTGGTGACGGGATTGTTGCGGAAGATGCAAAGTGGCTTCTTAGGACAGGACAGCTCACAAGCAATATGATGTACACAGGCTATATAAGAGAAAATGATGCCAACAGGATTGCGGCAGCACAGTTGGTGCAGCAGTTTCTGACATCGAAAGCTTTTAAGTACAGCAAAAATCCTCCTTCCACAGGCGGTAAGGATGTTGTTGAAAATTTCCTCTCAAATAGCAGACAGGGCTTTTTGTGTGCATTTTTCATCGGCTGGCACGATGATACTCAGACAGATGGGCGTTCCATGCCGTTATGTAAGCGGATATTGTGCAAAGGAGGACAGCTTCAAATCCGGTGAAAATGATGAGGATATATGTGAGGTGAAGGATTCGCAGTCGCATGCCTGGGTTGAAATATATCTGGATGATTTCGGATGGATTCCGGTGGAGATGACACCGGGATATTTTGAGTATGTGACAGGTGAGAATCCGTTTGACTATATTGGTGTCAACGGAAAGAAAACAAACACCGGTGCTGCTTATAATGATAGTGAGCATATGAATGATACTGCGGCAGATGAAGATGCTGCAAATGAAGATATAAAAAATACAGATGCAGAAAATGATGACACAGCAAAAGATGATACATCAAAAGCTGCAGCAAACAGTACATCAGGTGATGGCAGTGAGAAGGCTTATGGTTCACAGTCAGGTGCGGATAAACGTACAGATGCTCAGAACTCAACAAAAGAGACTTCATATACCACCGGTGATTTTAAAAACCTCACTCTGTGTGATTTTTCTGACTGCACTTACAGCCATCATAGTTTATATCAAAAGGCGAAGAAATATTTTGTGGGAAGCAAGACTTGCAAAAAGGGTGAAAAAAGGCCGTTACAGCAGGGTAGCAATAATGATAAACAACCGCATCTACAAAGGTCTGGGACATCCTTCAAAGAACAGGACAGATGAGCTTTATCTGGCTAACCTGAAGGAAAAATACTGCGGACCGGATTATTGCGGAATCCATTGGGACGAGTACATGCGCATTATACAAAAGGCTGTGTATTCATCAGAGGGCATCACGGGGGAAGAATGCTTTATGGTGGTGGAAACATGGAAGCGTCTGGAGAAAAAAGACATTAGACATAATTCACAAAAAAACATGTATAAAAACAGCATGATTAACAAAAAATAAACTCGTAAGGAAAATTGTGTTGAAATAATAAGGCTTCTGTGATATAAACTTAAGCAGACGTGTTACTTTTAGGGAGGCATTTGTCGTACATAACTTTTAACAGGGTTAGTGTATGATAAGTGCCTCCTTTTTGTCGCTGGAGCAAAAAGAATGATAGGTGCAAATCGGTACATACCCTGCATTTATAGGAGGAAAAGCTCATGAAAGACAAAATTTTTGGTGTCCTGCAGAGGGTAGGACGAAGCTTCATGCTTCCAATCGCAATCCTTCCGGTAGCAGGCTTGCTTTTAGGACTCGGAAGCTCATTCACCAACACCACAACAATTGAGACCTATGGTTTACAGTGGCTGCTCGGAGATAAGACTATACTCCATGCACTTCTTGTAATCATGAATGCGGTCGGAAGTGCCATATTCGATAACCTTCCGCTCATTTTTGCGGTCGGAGTAGCAATCGGAATGGCAAAGAAGGAAAAAGAGGTGTCAGCACTTTCAGCAGTCATAGCATACTTTGTTATGAATGTATCAATCAATGCGATGCTCAAGATTTCCGGAAAAATCCTTGCAGACGGAAGTATTGCAAAGGATGTGCTTGATGGAACCATCACATCAGTATGTGGTATCCAGTCACTGCAGATGGGCGTGTTTGGCGGAATTATCGTAGGACTTGGAGTGGCAGCACTGCACAACCGTTTCTACAAGATTGAGCTGCCGAATGCATTGTCATTTTTCGGTGGAACAAGATTTGTGCCTATCATTTCAACAGTGGCATATCTTTTTTGTAGGAATCTTAATGTATTTTATCGGCCGACAGTGCAGAACGGAATCTATGCACTCGGCGGAGTGGTGACAGGAACAGGATATTTCGGAACACTTCTCTTTGGTATTATAAAGAGAGCTCTTATTCCATTCGGACTGCACCATGTATTTTACATGCCGTTCTGGCAGACAGCAGTCGGTGGAACGATGGAGGTTGCAGGACATATGGTTGAGGGTGGACAGAACATCTTCTTCGCACAGCTTGCTGACTCTGCAAACATCGCACATTTCAGTGCCGATGCCACAAGATATTTCTCGGGAGAGTTCATTTTCATGATTTTCGGTCTTCCGGGAGCAGCACTTGCAATGTATAAATGTGCAAAGCCGAAAAGAAAAAACAGGCAGGAAGCCTTTTACTTTCTGCAACACTTGCATGTATGTTTACAGGAATCACAGAGCCTCTTGAGTTCTCATTCCTTTTCGTAGCACCGGCTCTCTTTGCAGTACAGGTAGTGCTCGCAGGAAGCGCATACATGATAGCACATATTTTAAACATCGCTGTAGGACTTACTTTCTCAGGAGGACTTCTTGATTTCTTCCTGTTTGGTATATTGCAGGGTAATGCCAAGACAAGCTGGATGCTCGTGATTCCGGTGGGAATAGTATATTTCTTACTGTATTACTTTATTTTCAGCTTCCTAATAAAGAAGTTTGATTTCAAGACTCCGGGCCGTGAGGATGACGACACAGAGACAAAGCTATACACCAAGGCAGATGTAAATGAAAGAAAAGCTGCTAAGGACGTAAAGAACTCTGACGAAAAAGCAGGGGCTGTAGCAGATGAGCTCTCACAGACTATATCACGAGGTCTCGGCGGCAAAGCCAATATCTCAGATGTGGACTGCTGTGCAACAAGGCTTCGTATCACAGTAATTGACCCAGAAAAGGTAAACGATGCGCTTCTTAAATCAACAGGAGCATCAGGAGTCGTGCACAAGGGACAGGGCGTACAGATTATCTATGGACCGAGAGTAACAGTGATAAAATCAGATCTGGAGGATTATCTTGCGAGTGTGACAGAGGAGCATTTCGAGGACGATGCAGCAGAAAATAATACAGCAGACGCAGATGAAGTGAAGAACGAAAATGCAGCTTCGGCCACTGATTCAAAAACAGAAGATTCAAGCACCGCTTCAGATAAAGCACAGGAAGCTGCTGACACCAAAGAGCCGACAAGCACAGTTATCATCTCAAGCCCTATGACAGGAATAGCAGCAGACCTCTCAACAGCGCCGGACGAGGCCTTCGCCGGCAAAATGATGGGTGACGGAGCAGTAGTCACACCTGAGGAGGGGGTAGTTGTAGCACCTGAGGATGGAACTGTTTATTCGTTTTTGATACAAAGCATGCTTTGGGATTTACAACCGACTCAGGAATTGGTATGATAATCCATGTAGGAATTGATACAGTAAAGCTCGAGGGTAAAGGCTTTGACGTACAGGTTGAGGCAGGATGCCATGTTAATAAGGGCGATGTGCTCATGAAGCTTGACCTTGACTACTTAAAGGCGAACGCACCATCAGTTACCACTCCTGTCATCTGCACAGAGCTAAAAGATAATCAGAAAATCCGCCTCATCACAGACGGACCGATTAAGGCAGGAGAGCCTCTCTACGCAGTTGACACCTACGAGAAGTAATTCATACTTCATGATAATTGAATTGTCCGGTTATGTTAATAATAAATAGTTCGTATAAATTATCAGGATTACATTAATAAATGTCAGGGGAATGATATGTACAGAATCACAAAGGTCTTAAATCACAATACAGTGCTTGCGGTAAAGGACAAGAGCGCAAGAGAATATCTTATAGTCGGAAAGGGTGTGGGCTTTGGAAAGAAAATTACACAGTCTGTCGAGCCAACTGAAGAGGATTCACTGTATGAGCTGACCCAGACAAGGGACAGAGGTCCGGCAAAGGACATAGTAAAATCCATCGAGCCGGAGTATCTTGAGATTGCAAACACACTGCTTGATAATGCAGAGCATGAGTTTGGACATATAGACAGAAGCATATTATTTCCTATGGCAGATCATATAGCATTTGCTGTAAAGCGTATGGAAAACAAAGAACAGATCAGCAATCCTTTAAACGATGACATCCGTGTGATGTTTTATAGGGAGTACAAGATAGCTGAGAATATACGCCATATACTAAAGGATAAAAAACAAATTGATATAATTGATGATGAGATCGGCTACATTACTCTTCATATTCATACATCCTTAAACAATTCAAAGGTATCGGATGCCATGGAGATGGCGGCAGCAGTTCGAAAATGCGCCACATTTATAGAGGAAAAGATTGGAAAGCACATAGGTCACTACTATGGCCTACAACCGCCTCATGAACCATATCCGCCACATGGTATCAAGAGCCGCGACCGGAGAAAAATTAAAGGTTGATCTCAATCAGTTTATCGAGAAAAATTATCCGGAGTCATTCGCACTGGCAGGTGATATATGTAAGGAGCTTGGAAAGGACTTAAATCATGAGTTTTTGGACAATGAGACAGGCTACCTTGCCATACATATCGAGCAGATTAAGTGTGATGAGATGATAAGTGAATAAAAAATGTGAAAACCTTCCTGCATATTAGGTTATGTACAAATCTCTTGCAATGTGGTACACTACATAGTTGTATCAACAAACATCCGATACACAAAATACATATGAAATCAATTTAAAGGAGATATATATACCATGAAACTCGGCATCGTCGGACTTCCGAACGTCGGAAAGTCTACATTATTCAACTCACTCACAAAGGCAGGAGCGCTTTCAGCAAACTATCCTTTTGCTACAATCGACCCAAACGTAGGTATTGTTTCAGTGCCTGACGAGAGAATCGTAAAGCTCGGAGAACTCTATCACACAAAGAAGGTTACACCTGCAACAATCGAATTTGTTGATATCGCAGGTCTTGTGAAGGGAGCCAGTAAGGGTGAGGGACTTGGAAACCAGTTCCTTGCAAATATCCGTGAGGTAGATGCAATCGTACACGTAGTGCGCTGCTTTGAGGATACAAACATTATCCATGTAGATGGCTCTGTAGATCCTGCAAGAGATATCGAGACAATCAATCTTGAGCTTATTTTCTCGGATGTTGAGATTCTTGACAGGCGAATTGCAAAGATTGCAAAGCAGGCAAGAATGGACAAGACACTTGCAAAGGAGCTTGAGCTTGTTGAGGCAGTAAAGGCTCATCTTGAGGACGGAAAGATGGCCAGAACCTTTGAAGTGCCTGATGATGAGGATGCACAGCTTTGGTTCAAGGGATATAATCTCCTTACAGCAAAGCCTACCATCTACGCTGCAAATGTATCAGAGGACGACCTCGCAGATGACGGCGCAAGCAATCCGCATGTTGCAAAGGTAAGAGAAATGGCAAAGGAAGAGGGCGCAGAGGTATTTGTTATCTGTGCACAGATTGAGCAGGAGCTTGCAGATCTCGATGAGGACGAAAAGAAGGAGTACCTTGAGGATTTAGGTGTTGAGTCAAGCGGTCTCGATAAGCTTGTAGCAGCCAGCTATTCACTTCTCGGACTTATTTCCTTCCTCACAGCAGGAGAGGATGAGTGCCGTGCATGGACTATAAAGAAAGGTACAAAGGCACCACAGGCAGCCGGCAAGATACATACTGATTTCGAGCGTGGCTTCATCAAGGCGGAGGTAGTCAACTATCAGGATCTTCTCGACAATGGAAGCCTTGCAGCCGCAAGAGAAAAGGGCATCGTAGGCATGGAAGGAAAAGAGTACGTTGTTAAGGACGGAGATGTAATTCTTTTCAGATTTAATGTATAATTTTATGAATAAAACGCTTTTATAAGCACAAAATCAAAAAGAAACGCATAAGATAGACCAAGGGAGGTCTGTTTTATGCGTTTTCTGGATTTATGCGAAAAAGAGGTTGTGAGCGTGGAGGAGGGCAGGTTCATCGGACACGTACGGGATTTGGAGTTTGATCCGGTCTGTGGCAAAATCTGTGCGATTATCGTGCCGGGACCGGGAAAATATATGGGAATATTTTGCAGAGATTATGAATATTGTATTCCATGGGTTAAGATTGTGAAGATTGGACCCGATATAATATTGGTAAATATATGTGAGTCTGATATGCGGCGCAAGCTGTTATGATTTTATAAATACAAAAAAATTATAAAAAGTCAAAATCAGTACAAAACATATTGACAACGAAAATTAGTATATATATACTAAAATATGTATAGGTCTTTTTAAATACAGATGATGATTTGAAGTATTATAATGAGAAACAAAGATATTTTGCTTCTTCATATTATATGATATCTACGGAGGGTACAGCATGAAGTGTCCATTTTGCAGTAGTGACAACACAAGGGTAATAGACTCAAGACCGGCTGATGACAACAGTTCTATCAGGCGCAGAAGGCTGTGCGATGATTGCGGCAAGCGTTTCACTACATATGAGAAGGTGGAGACAATCCCACTCATCGTTATAAAAAAGGATAACAACAGAGAGCAGTATGACCGCTCCAAGATTGAAAAGGGCGTGCTTCTTGCATGTCACAAGAGACCGATTTCAGCAGATACAATCTCAAAGCTTGTAGATGAGGTCGAGATAGAAATCTTTGCCAGAGAGGAAAAGGAAATCCCTACATCACTCATCGGAGAGCTGATTATGGACAGATTAAAGGACCTTGATGCGGTAGCATATGTGAGGTTTGCATCGGTTTACCGAGAGTTTAAGGATGTCAATACATTTATGACAGAGCTTAAAAAGATGCTTGACACCAAATAGTGTTTAGGCAGCAGGATTTATTTAGAACAGAATGGGAAGGTGCGTATGAACATTTCCGGTATTCGCCCGAGCGAAGGCTTTTATTCATACAATTCCATAAGGGTAAACGAGCTTAGAAACAGCCAGATTATGAGTTCGAAGCAGGCAGTGGATGACACAGCTTCACAGCAATCCATTGCTGATGATACGGCTGATTATGAGGCTGCAAGGGCAAGGCAGAGCTTTACCTCGCTTGATTATGCAAAGACATATGATTCCAATGCGAGCTATGAGCTTAAGGGTGCTGACAGTGATATCAGCACACTTGATGTCGCAAAGGCTGTATCCGATTTAGACAAGGATAAGGTATTGCAGCAGTATCAGCATTTTGTCGGCAGTGCGGATGGTATGGTTATGCAGCAGGCAGCCTTGAATGAACAGATTAACAGGGAGACAGAGAATTTTATACTATGAGTTTTTTATACCCGGGAGAGTACATTGACTCGACATACAGCATAGATTTTGATAAATTATATAAGGAGGGCTACAGGGGTGTTATTTTTGATATCGACAACACCCTTGTGACTCATGGTTCGCCTGCTGATGAGCGGGCGATTGCTTTGTTTAAGCACCTTAAGGAGCTTGGGTTTTCGTGCCTTGTGCTCTCAAACAACAAAGAGCCGCGTGTGAAGAGCTTTGCTAAGCAGGTTGGGATAAAGTATATCTACAAGGCACGAAAGCCCAAGCCATCAGGCTATCGTACAGCAATGGAGAGGCTTGGCACAGATACGAAAAACACTCTTTTTGTGGGAGATCAGATATTTACAGATATCATCGGAGCTAATCTTACGGGCATCAGATCAATACTTGTAGCACCTATTGATCCGCATGAGGAGATACAGATTGTGCTTAAGCGCTTTATTGAAAAGCCTGTAATTGCATGCTATAAGAGGCATTTAAAGAAAGTAAATAAATAATTTTTAACTAATAATTTAAAATTTGGAGGCATATATATTATGAAGATTGCAATCGGAAACGATCACGCAGCAGTTGAGCTAAAAAAAACAATAATGGAGTACGTTGAGAGCATGGGTCACGAGGTGACCAACTTCGGCACAGATTCAAGTGAGAGCTGCAATTACCCGGAGTATGGTGAGAAGGTGGCTAATGCAGTGGCATCAGGCGAGTTTGACTGCGGAATACTGATATGCGGTACCGGTGTAGGTATCTCAATAGCAGCCAATAAGGTCAACGGAATCCGTGCGGCAGTTTGCTCAGACACAGCCACAGCACGCCTTGTAAAACAGCACAACAATGCCAATATCATAGCCTTTGGTGAGAGGATTGTAGGTGTTGAGCTTGCAAAGGATATCGTAAAGGCTTATCTGACAGCCGAGTTTGAGGGCGGCAGACACGCAAAGAGAATAGCTATGATATCGGATATCGAGGCTAGAAACTAATATAAAACCAATACAAATTCATGCAATAGAAAATAAATACTTGAAATGTATTGCTTTTTATTGTAAAATGGACGAATGAGAGAGCTTAGGCTCGCACGATTTAAGGAGGAAGTAACTAATGATTTCAGCAGGAGATTTCAGAAACGGTGTTACTATCGAGTTCGAGGGAAACATCTATCAGATTATCGAATTTCAGCATGTTAAACCAGGAAAAGGTGCAGCATTTGTACGTACAAAGTTAAAGAATATCATCAGTGGTGGTGTTGTTGAGAAGACATTCCGTCCAACAGAGAAATGCCCTACAGCACACATTGATCGTAAGGATATGCAGTATCTTTATGCAGATGATGATTTCTATCATTTCATGGATGTTGAGACATATGACCAGATTGACTTACCAAAGGATGAGGTTGGCGATGCTCTCAAGTTTGTAAAAGAGAACGAGATGTGTAAGGTTTGCTCACACAAGGGCAATGTATTTGCAGTTGAGCCACCACTTTTCGTTGAGCTTACTGTTACAGAGACAGAGCCTGGCTTCAAGGGTGATACAGCAACAGGTGCTACAAAGCCTGCTACAGTTGAGACAGGTGCTACAGTTTATGTACCACTTTTTGTTGAGACAGATGATGTTATCAAGATTGATACAAGAACTGGTGAGTACCTTTCACGTGTATAATCTGTATTTTTATGAGTCTGCACATATTCCGGTATGCCCGGAGTATGTGCAGACTTTTTTATTTGTGTGCTGTGTGGCAGGTGAGAATCCCGACAGCAAGTGTCATAAACACATGCGACACAAGCATAGCCCACAGATATGCATCTATCCCATAGTGGGGTACGAGAAGCATAATCATCAGGATTCTTATCGCACAGGTGAGCAGATTGACGAAGAGCACCTGCTTTGCTTTACCCAGACCATGCAGTATGCTGCAGAGCATTCCGCTTATGTGCATCAGTGGGCACAGAAAACACAGTCTTCTAAGAAAATATCCACAAAGCTTGGATGAAAAAAGAAAAACCCCTATAAAATCCGACAGCAGATAGAATATGCATGTAAAGATAAGTCCAAAGCATAGTCCGAATAAGGCACAGGAGTTTATGGTTTTTGTGATTTTTGTATCCTTTCCGGCGGCATTTGCTTCAGAAACAGATGGCAGAAGCATCACGCAGGCACAGCTGCAAAGCACACCGGGGAATAAAAGCACAGGAAGGGTGAGTCCGGAAATGGTTCCGAATATGTCAAGGGCCAATGCCGGTGATAGTCCGTAGAGCTTAAGAGTTCTCGGGATAAGCACATTTTCGACGGAGGATGAAAAGCTTGTCAATATGTAGTTTAGTGATAAAGGGATGAAAAGCGCAGCCATGCCATAGGCTGTTGTTTTCAGGCTCTTGACGGATATTTTAAAGTATGAGAAATCCTTTTTTATTGTGATAACGGAAAAGACGGTTGCGCTCGCTTCGCCTGCCACGATACCGTATATAGAGTATACAGGCTTAAAGCAGCTGCCACCGTCAGATAGTATTGAGTATATCAGATAGCAGGTGCCAATGCGTGCGGTCTGCTCGATTAATTGTGTGGCAGCTGGAACGGCTGCTTTTTTCAATCCATAATAGTATCCGTTTATGCAGGAATGGATAGCAGCGGGCAGAATTGAAAAGGACAGCGCCTTGACAAGCTCTGTACAGCGTGGCTCACTTAAAATACAAATGCTTATGTAGTTGGCATTGGAATACATAATAATTGTGAGTAAAAGAGCAATGGTGGCTGACATAATTATTGCGCAAATGAGTATAATCTGCCTGTTTTGAGACTTTTCGGCAACAAGCTTTGATGTAGCGGTCTGAAAGCCGTTGCAACAGAGTGACATGCATACGGACATGAGTGGAATCACAAGCTGATAGAGTCCCAGACCTGTTGAGCCCATGACGTTATTAAGAAATATGCGAAAGAAAAAACCCATAAACCGACTGGTTGTACCGGCAAGTGTCAGGAAAATAGTTCCGGTCACAAGTGGATTGGATAAATATTTTTTTACAATCAAAAAATCACCTGTCATATGTTGTCTTAGAAGTATATGTGCTTCTTTGGATATATATGACAGGTGATTATTTATTGTGTGTTAAACAGCTATTTTGCGCTAAACAACTATTATACTCTTATATGACCGGTATCGTTATATTAAATTTGTGAGATTAACCCATAAAGTGGCGGATAGCCTTGGCTACGCCGTCATTTTCGTTTGTGTCGGTGACGTAATCAGCCTGTGCCTTAAGCTCATCGGTTGCATTTCCCATGGCCACGCCGATGTGTGCGGCTTTTACGATAGCCATGTCGTTTTCGGTGTCACCGACAGCCATTGTCTCATCAGCTGCTATATTCAGGATTTGAGCCAGCTTATGAAGTGCCACACCTTTGTCAACGCCTGCTTTTGTGAATTCCAGATTACCGTAGCCACCGCTTACGAGCGTGATTTCAGGGATTTTTTTCAGATGCTCAAATACTTCGTCGCGGCAGTAGTAGTTATCATCTACATCCTTTGGGAAATTGATGGTCATTTTCTGCATATGGTAATTGTTTTCGCGCATCATTTCAGTGATATCGTTCACACGTTTTCTGGTTGTCATGATGTATTCCTTTATAGAAGGAGGCATTTTGAGATCCTTTGCATCCTCGAGACACTTGTATGGAGAATAGCCACAGCCGTTTATGAAGGCATCCATATGAACGCGCTTTGTCATCAGGTAATCGATTATTGAAAACGCTGTCTCATCAGAAAGGCAGTTTTCGTAAAGACATTTTTTTGTGTCAATTTCGTAGATTGCACTTCCGTTTGCAGTGATAGCGTAGCGGATGCCGGTGTTCTTAATTGCCTCAAACGGCAGCCCTCCGAATGGACGGCCGGTGGAGATGACCACATTTATTCCGGCAGCAGTTGCCTCTTTTATAGCTTTTATATTTTCCTGGGATATCTGACTTTTGTTGTTGAAAAGTGTTCCGTCAAGATCTAAAGCGATAAGTTTCATAAGAAATCCTTTCTTTTGTTTGAAAAATATAGTGTTTTAGTATATTATGGTGAATAGACTATTGATTTTTGTGTTTTAAAATCGGTTACAATGATAATATAAATTATCACAAATTTCAAGGATGAAGAGCACATAGCTTTTGCTTTGAAATACTTTACACTGTGGAGTGAATAACAGCTGAAACAGAAAAGGAAACGAAATGACAAGAGAAGAATTCAGAAAATATATCAGAGAAAACATAGTTATCCTGGATGGAGCGACCGGTACAAACCTGATGGCAGCAGGCATGCCGGTAGGAGTGTGTCCGGAGGAATGGGTGATGGAGCATCCGCAGGTGATTCTTGATTTGCAGAAAGCTTATGTCGATAACGGCACGAATATTGTTTATGCACCTACATTTACAGGAAACAGGATTAAGCTTTTAGAATATGGTTTACAGGAGAAAATTAACGAGATAAATACCACACTGGTTGGCCTGTCAAAGCAGGCTGTCGGGGATAGGGCGCTTGTAGCAGCAGATATGACGATGACCGGCAGACAGCTTTTTCCGCTCGGGGATCTGATGTTTGAGGAGCTTTTGGAGGTGTACAAGGAGCAGGCGAGGATTCTTGATGCGGCAGGCGCAGATGTATTTGTGGTTGAGACAATGATGAGTCTTCAGGAGTGCAGAGCGGCAGTGCTTGCTATAAAAGAGGTAAGCGACCTGCCTATTATGGTGACACTCACCTATAACGAGGATGGCAGGACTCTTTTTGGTACACCGCCTGAGACAGCAGTTGTTGTGCTGCAGTCACTTGGAGTGGATGCTATCGGTGTGAACTGCTCGACGGGACCTGCTGAGATGATAGCGCTGGTTGAGAAAATGGCAGAGTACTCTACAGTGCCTCTTATTGCCAAGCCAAATGCAGGGCTTCCGGAGCTTGAGGATGGTAAAACTGTATACAAGATGACTCCGGATATGTTTGCCGATGCGATGAGAGGGCTTGTGGAGGCGGGGGCATCCATTGTCGGAGGCTGCTGCGGCACCACGCCGGAGCATATACGTGCTCTCACAGAGGCCGTAAAGTCAATGCCTGTTCATAAGCCGCTTGAGCATCATAGAAGAGTGCTTGCGTCTGAACGAAAGAATGTAGAGATTGACTTAGATGGCAACTTTACTGTGGTCGGAGAGAGAATCAACCCTACAGGCAAGAAAAAGCTGCAGGCACAGCTTCGTGAGGGAAAGCTTGACCTGGTGCGCCAGATGGCTATGGAGCAGGAGACAAATGGTGCGAGAATACTTGATATCAATATGGGCATGAATGGTATCGATGAGAAGGAGATGATGAAATCGGTTATATATGAGGTTTCATCAACAGTGGACTGCCCTCTTTGTATTGATTCAAGCTATGTGGAGGTAATAGAGGAGGCTCTTAAGATTTATCCGGGAAGAGCTCTCATCAATTCCATTTCTCTTGAGACAGAAAAGATGGAAAAACTATTGCCTCTTGCGGCAAAATACGGAGCAATGTTCATACTTTTACCGCTTTCGGATGCAGGATTGCCAAAGGATGTCGAGGAGAAAAAACAGATTATAAATACTATTTATGACAAGGCACTTTCGCTTGGAATGGCACATGAGGATATCGTGGTGGATGGACTTGTTGCGACAATAGGTGCAAATCCAAAGGCCGCAATCGAGTGCTATGAGACCATTGCGTACTGTAAGGATGAGAAAAAGCTTCCTACAATATGCGGACTTTCAAATATATCCTTCGGACTGCCTGAGCGTATGTACGTGAACACAGCGTTTCTTACAATGGCCATATGCAAGGGACTCACCATGGCTATTGCCAATCCATCACAGGAGCTTTTGATGAATGCTGCATTTGCATCTGATATGCTGCTCGACAGACCTGACAGCGATATAGCATACATCGAGCGCATGAGCAGACTTGCGGAGGAAAAGGCCCAATATGAGACTGTTGTTGTGAAAAAGTCGGACAATGATGCGTCTGCTTCAAACGGCACATGCGCAGCGGGCAGTAAGGATGCGGTATTTCAGGCTGTCTTAAAGGGAAACAAGGGCAGTATAATTGATGAAGTAAAGAAAATGCTTTCTGATGGGGCAAAGCCTGACGAGATTATTAATAACAGCCTGATTCCGGCTATTAATGAGGTGGGAGAGCTTTTCAACCAGAAGAAATATTTCCTGCCACAGCTTATCGGCAGCGCAAATACCATGAAGCTTGCTATAGAACATCTCGAACCACTGCTTGAGAAGAAAGATTCAGGGGAGGATATGCCGACTCTTGTCATTGCAACGGTGGAGGGCGATATCCATGATATAGGAAAGAATCTTGTCGTGCTTATGCTTAAAAACTATGGCTACAACGTGATTGATATGGGAAAGGATGTGCCTTGTGAGGATATTGTCAACAAGGCGATTGAGACGAATGCGGCAGTTATCGGACTGTCAGCTCTTATGACCACCACCATGATGCGCATGAAGGATGTAGTGGAAATATGTAAGGAAAAGGGCTGTAAGAGCAAGGTTGTAATCGGTGGAGCTTGCATTACACAGAGCTTTGCAGACGAGATAGGAGCCGACGGATATTCAAAGGATGCAGCAGAGTGCGTGAAGCTTGTGGAGAGACTTCTGAATAGTTAAAATTTTTTTAAATAAAATGAAAAAAGTTGTTGACAATAAGGTGCCGACTGTATATAATAATCAAGTCGGTTGACGACATGGGATCTTAGCTCAGCTGGGAGAGCATCTGCCTTACAAGCAGAGGGTCACAGGTTCGAGTCCTGTAGGTCCCATCCTTTTAAAGGATATCAATCAATATGGCGAGGTGGCTCAACTGGCTAGAGCGTCCGGTTCATACCCGGGAGGTTGAGAGTTCGAGTCTCTCCTCGCTACTTTACTTCAACAGAAGTGACACGGGATCTTAGCTCAGCTGGGAGAGCATCTGCCTTACAAGCAGAGGGTCACAGGTTCGAGCCCTGTAGGTCCCATCCTTTTAAAGGTATCAATCAAATATGGCGAGGTGGCTCAACTGGCTAGAGCGTCCGGTTCATACCCGGGAGGTTGAGAGTTCGAGTCTCTCCCTCGCTACTTGTTAAGACTTGCAGTTGTTGCAGGTCTTTTTGTTATAAATAGTTACGAAACAGAAAGGGATAAGCATGATAAGACCTAAAATAGGACTTGACTGGGATGATGTGACAGCCCCATTCAACAGTATAGCCATAGATATGGCAAACAAAAAATATAATATCACCCCACCGCTTGAACTGGAGGATATAGATTCCTGGGAGAATACCGGCAGAGCCTCTGTCATAAAGGAATTTTACCGGGATAATACACTTTACGAGAGGCAGAAGCCTACGGAAGAGACAAAGCGGATGATAAGAAAGCTCATGGATATCGGAGAGGTCTATTTTATCACTGCGGTGGCACCGGGCTTCATGGGAGTGAGGGCGAGCCAGATAATGGAGGCATTTCCTGATTTCCCGACAGAAAATATCATACTTGGCAATGCAAAAAATCTTGTGCAGTTTGATATTATTTTAGATGATGCCATACACAATGTGCTTGAGACACCGGCCACATATCCTGTGCTCATGCGAAAGCCGTGGAATTCAAAAATGACAGGACTTTTATCTGTTAATAATATCACAGAGTTTGTATATCTCGTGGAGCAGATAATAAATGCATCATTATATAGAAATAAAAATATAAAGAATCCGTCAGTTGTGGCGCTTGTCGGACCATCAGGCTCGGGAAAGACAGCACTCTCAGACAGCCTGTGCGCCATGGAGCAGTTTGAGAATCCGAAAACCTACTGTACCAAGCCCGGAGATAAGCACAGGTACCTGACGGAGGAGGAGTTCAATGCACAGGATTTCTTTGAAAAGACAAGGTACGCAGGAATACAGTATGGCACTAAAATGGAGGATATAGAGGCGGTGCTTGCAAAGGGACACTTTGTCGTGATGCCGCTTGACATGTGCGGTGCCATTGCAATGAAACGTCATTTTCCTACTGTTATAGTGTATGTGGCACGTGACAAGGAGCTCTTAATCCGGGATATCATAGAACAGGATTACTCGATAGAAGAAAAGACACTTCGTATTCTGTCCATAGATGCAGAGAAACGCAATCGCCAGATATGTGATTATGCAGTAAATAACATGGACGTTGGTGCAGCTACTAGAGAGCTTTCTGATGTTTTGGAAAACAATTGCTTATAAAATTTATTTATAGCAAGCTCTTAGTTATAAGTATTAACACTTTTCCTAGAAAGATGATATGATATGATTAGTTCAAGGGAACAGCATCCCGGAATTAAAATTAAAAACAAATAACATTAACATATCATTAATAGGAGGATATTAATATGAGCAAGAAACATTATGCAGACAGAAATTTAAAATTTGAGACATTACAGTTACATGTAGGACAGGAAACACCTGATCCGGTTACAGATGCGAGAGCAGTTCCAATCTACCTTACTTCATCATATGTGTTCCATAACAGTGAGCATGCGGCAGACAGATTCGGACTAAGAGATGTAGGAAATATCTATGGCAGACTGACAAACCCTACAGAGGATGTATTCGAGAGAAGAATTGCAGCACTCGAGGGTGGCGTGGCAGCACTTGCTGTTGGTTCCGGAGCAGCGGCACTCACATATGCTTTCCAGGCAGTAGCACACGCTGGTGACCATATCGTTGCAGCAAAGAATATCTACGGCGGTACATACAATCTCTTGGCCCATACACTTCCTGATTACGGAATTGAGGCTACATTCGTAGATCCATTCGATTATGATGGAATCAAGGCTGCCATCAAAGAGAACACAAAAGCTATTGAAATCGAGACACTCGGAAATCCAAACTCAGAGGTAGTAGATATCGAAAAAATTGCAAATATCGCGCATGAGGCAGGAATCCCACTTATCGTAGATAATACCTTTGCTACACCATATCTTGTCCGTCCGATTGAGTACGGTGCTGATATCGTGGTTCACTCAGCAACAAAGTTCATCGGTGGACACGGAACAACAATTGGTGGAGTTATAATTGACAGCGGTAAATTCGACTGGACACAGAATGATAAATGGCCATGGCTTGTAGAGCCAAACGTATCATACCACGGAGTAAGCTTTGCAAAGGATTGCGCACCGGCAGCATTTGCGACATATATCAGGGCAATTTTACTTCGTGATACAGGAGCAACAATTTCGCCTGTTCATTCATTTATCTTCCTTCAGGGACTTGAGACACTTTCGCTTCGTGTGGAGCGTCATGTTGAGAATGCACTCAAGGTAGTTCAGTACTTAAAGGATCAGCCACTCGTAGAGAAGGTTAATCATCCATCTATTTCAGAGGATAAAGAGCAGCAGGAACTTTACAAGAAATACTTCCCTAACGGAGGCGGCTCTATATTTACATTCGAGATTAAGGGTGGAGCAAAGGAAGCGCAGAAATTTATTGACAACCTTGAGCTTTTCTCACTGCTTGCAAATGTAGCTGATGTTAAGTCACTTGCTATACATCCGGCTTCTACCACACACTCAGAGTGCAATGAAGCAGAGCTCTTAGATCAGGGCATCAAGCCAAACACAATCCGTCTTTCAATCGGAACTGAGAATGTGGATGATATAATTGAGGATCTTGATGAGGCATTTAAGGCACTTGAAGAGTAAACGGTTTTTCATGATAAATACTCCTTAAACGAATAAATAGTGATCATTATAAAAGGAATCGGAAAATATTAATCCGGTTCCTTTTATTGTGCCATGAAATATCATGGATTGGATTTTTTCGCGAACATCTTGACAACCTTTTAACAATTATTGATATTCGAGAAAAATAAGTATATTATAGTCAGTGGTGTGAAACCAGATATAGTTTTAAATAATAAATAATATACATAAAGGAGACATTATCATGTTTGGATTTGGTCAGTTAATCGAAATATTAAAGAAAGACCCAAAGAAAATCGTATTCACAGAGGGAGAGGATCCACGTATCCTTGAGGCAGCTTCGCGTTTACTTGCAAGCAACTTCTTACATCCTATCCTTGTCGGAGATCCTGAGAAGATTAGTGCAAGCGCTGAGAAGAGCGGTTTCAATATCCGTGGAGCAGAGATTATAGATCCTATGAACTTTGACCGTATGGATGAGATGGTTGAATTATTCTGCGAGCTTCGTAAGAGCAAGGGTGTTACACCGGAGCAGGCTAAAGGAATTCTTTCATCAGCTAACTACTTTGGAACAATGCTTGTAAAGATGGGTATCGCAGACTCACTTCTCGGAGGAGCTACATACTCAACAGCAGATACAGTTCGTCCGGCATTACAGCTTATCAAGACAAAGCCTGGCAACACAATCGTATCTTCATGCTTTATCCTTGTTCGTCCATCTGCAACAGGTGAGAATGAGGTGCTTGCAATGAGCGACTGTGCTATAAACATCCATCCTACAGAGGACGAGCTTGTTGAAATCGCAGGAGAATCAGCAGAGTGTGCTAAGATCTTCGGTATCGATCCAAAGGTTGCATTCTTAAGCTACTCAACACTTGGCTCAGGAAAGGGCGAGGACGTTGACAAGATGAGAAACGCAGCTCACAAGGCAAGAGAGAAATATCCAAATCTTCCAATCGAGGGAGAAATCCAGTTTGACGCAGCAGTTGCACCTCGTGTAGCCCGCACAAAGTGCCCACAGTCTGAGGTTGCGGGTCATGCAAATACATTTATCTTCCCTGACATCAACGCAGGAAATATCGGATACAAGATTGCACAGAGACTTGGTAATTTCGAAGCATACGGCCCAATCCTTCTTGGACTCAATGCTCCAATCAATGACCTTTCTCGTGGATGTAATGCAGGAGAGGTTTACTCAATGGCTATCATCACTGCAGCACTTGCATAAGACATTTAATGGACTATTTCCATTTTAATAAAGACCGCTCCGGTTTGTCCGGGGCGGTCTTTTATTTGAAAAAAGTTACTGAAAATAATATCTTGGCGCAACAGAAGAAATAAGGTATACTATAGTTAAAAACTAAAATACAGAGCAATGACAGTTGACAATAACATGAGGTGTTGTATCTGATAGAAAGAGAGACGATATATGAGAGTAGGAATGGGCTATGATGTGCACAAGCTTGTTGAGGGCAGAGATTTGATTTTGGGAGGAGTGAAGGTTCCACATACACTTGGGCTGTTAGGGCACTCGGATGCCGATGTACTGTTGCATGCAATAATGGATGCACTCTTGGGTGCAGCGGCACTTGGCGATATCGGAAAGCATTTCCCGGATACAGACCCGGCATATGAGGGTATTTCGAGTCTTAAGCTTTTGGAGCATGTGAGAGACCTCATTGCAAAAAAAGGCTATGTGATAGAAAACATAGATGCGACAGTAATTGCACAAAAGCCGAAGCTTCGTCCGTATATTGAGCAGATGGAGCAGAATGTGGCTGATACGTTGCAAATCGCAAAGGAGCAGGTAAATATAAAGGCAACGACCGAGGAGTGGCTTGGTTTTACAGGCCGCGAGGAGGGGATTGCATCACAGGCAATCTGCTCACTTACAGGTCTTTATGAGGCAAGTATGCAGGTCGGAGGCGGATGCAGCGGCTGCAACGGCTGTCAGGCCGATTGATTTGAATATATAGGGAAAACATGCTAAAATAAAAAGATAGTTATAAATCATCCAAAAGGAGATATAAATAATGGAGAACAATTTCAAGTTTTACAATACACTCACAAGACAGATTGATACTGTTGTTCCGCGTGTTGACGGCAAAATCGGCATGTATACATGTGGACCTACAGTTTACCATTTTGCACATATCGGAAATATCCGCTCATACATCATGGAGGATGTGCTCGAGAAGGCACTTCGCTATGTGGGCTATGATGTAAAGCGTGTCATGAATATCACTGATGTGGGACATCTCTCAAGCGACGGAGATACCGGAGAGGACAAGATGCTAAAGGGCGCAAAGCGTGAACACAAGAGCGTCATGGAGGTGGCAAAGGAGTACACGGACGCTTTTTTCAAGGATTTCACGGCTGTACACAACAGGATGCCTGATGTCGTAGAGCCTGCAACCAACTGTATTCCGGAGTTTATCCATATGGTGGAGGTGCTTATCGAGAAGGGCTATGCCTATTTTGCAGGAGGCAATGTATATTTCGATACATCAAAGCTTGATGATTATTTTGTGTTCTCTTCAGCAGTAGAGAAGGAACAGCTTCAGGTTGGAGTGCGAGATGATGTCGAGGAGGATGTAAACAAGAAGAATAAAAATGATTTCGTACTCTGGTTTACACAGTCTAAGTTTGAGGACCAGGCTCTTAAATGGGACAGCCCATGGGGCGTCGGATATCCGGGCTGGCATATAGAGTGTTCATGCATCAGCATGAAGCATCTTGGAGAGTACGTGGATATCCACTGTGGCGGTGTGGACAATATTTTCCCGCATCACACCAATGAGATCGCACAGTCAGAGAGCTATCTGGGACACGACTGGTGCAAGTACTGGTTCCATGTCAATCACTTAAATGACAGAGCCGGCAAGATGAGCAAGTCGAAGGGTGCAATCCTCACAGTTTCGGTGCTTCAGGAGAAGGGCTACAATCCGCTTGCCTACAGATTCTTCTGCTTACAGTCACACTACAGAAAGCCTCTTGAGTTTTCTTTTGATGCGCTCGACAATGCAGTTGCGGCATACAATAAGATTGCAAAGCGTGTGGCAGAGCTTAAGGATGAGGGTGATATTGATGAGACAGCTTTTGCTGACTTTAAGAAGAAATTTACTGATGCAGTTTCAAATGATCTGAATACATCAATGGCTATAACCATAGTGTATGATGTGCTTAAGGCTGATATCTCAGACAGGACAAAGCTTGCACTTATCGATGACTTTGAGCAGGTACTTGATCTGGGACTTAGGGAATCAGGAAAGGCCTTACTTGAGGCATCGTCATCGGTAGACAGTGAGCTTGAGGCATTTATCAATGATAAAATTGCAGAGCGTGCAGCCGCTAAAAAGGCAAAGGATTTTGCGACAGCCGATGCCATAAGAGATGAGCTTCTGGCAAAGGGGGTTGCCATAAAGGATACCAGAGAGGGAGTAAAATGGGAGCTTGTATAGTATGAAGATAGACTCATATATTAAGGAACAGTTTGGAATAAAGGATGTTGATATAAGGACATACTCGCCGCTTACACTTGCATATATCGGTGATGGCATATTTGATATTGTCATCCGCTCAGTTGTGGTGGGAAAGGGCAATACAAAGGCAAATCTGCTTCATAAGCACACAAGTAATATAGTAAAGGCACATACACAGGCTCTCATGATAGAGGCACTTTTACCTCATCTGACAGAGGAGGAGAGTGATGTGTATCACAGGGGGCGCAATGCCAAGTCACCTTCCATGGCAAAAAACGCTACAATGGCTGATTACAGGAAAGCTACAGGGCTTGAGGCGGTCATGGGCTATCTTTATCTGAAGGATGATTTTGAGAGGGTTGTTTCACTCACCAAGCTTGGAGTGGAGCTTTTAGGAATTGAAATATAGCACAAAATAAGAGGAAAATATGGATAACAACAATAAAGAAAAATTTCATGAGAATTATATAGAGGGCAGAAATGCTGTGCTGGAGGCTTTCCGTTCGGGAAAGACAATAGACAAGCTTTTTTTGTGCTTGACGGCTGTCAGGACGGACCAATAAAGTCAATCACAAGAGAGGCCAGAAAGCATGATGCAATCATAAATTATGTTGCAAAGGAAAGACTTGATCAGATGTCTGAGACAGGCAAGCATCAGGGTGTCATTGCAGTTTCAGCAGCATATGAGTATGCCGAGGTTTCGGACATACTGGAAAATGCCGAAAGAAAGGGCGAGCCGCCTTTTATCATCATACTTGACGGTATAGAAGATCCACACAATCTTGGTGCAATAATCCGTACCGCAAATCAGGCGGGTGCACATGGCATCATCATACCAAAAAGGCGTGCAGTGGGACTTACTCCTACAGTGGCAAAGACGTCTGCAGGTGCGATAAACTATACACCTGTTGCCAAAGTTACCAATATCTCAAATACCATAAAGGAGCTTAAGGAAAAGGGCATGTGGTTTGTATGTGCTGATATGGGTGGCACTACCATGTATGACTTAAACCTCACAGGTCCTATAGGTCTTGTAATAGGCAATGAGGGTGACGGAGTCAGCAAGCTTGTAAAGGAAAATTGTGATATGACAGCTTCTATTCCTATGGTGGGCGATATTGACTCGCTGAACGCATCGGTTGCGACAGGCGTGCTTGCATATGAGATAGTCAGACAGAGACTTAAGAGTGGAAAGTAGATTACATGTCGCGGATGAGTGGTGTATATTATGAATTGTATATTTATAGAATAGGAAGCATATAGTGGAAGATTACAGCGCATATACGGATGAAGAGCTTATTATGAGGATTCATAATGACAAAAATGACCATGGTGACAACAATGAAATCATGGACTATATATTGGAAAAGTATAAGCCGCTTGTGCGTAAAAAGACAAATGCACTCTACCTGATAGGCGGTGAGAATGATGACCTTATTCAGGAGGGTATGATAGGCCTGTTTAAAGCGGTCAGAGACTATAAGAGCGACAAGGAAGCATCTTTCTACAGCTTTGCACAGCTATGCATCACAAGGCAGCTTAGCTCGGCGCTTGAGGCTTCAAACCGAAAGAAACATATGCCGCTTAACACATATATATCCTTTTCGCAGAGTGACAGTGATGGTACAGAGTTTGAAGAAATACTGCAAGATGATATTGCTAGTCCTGAGCAGCTTCTCATAGAGAAGGAAAAATTTAAGGAATTTAAGGAACAATTGTGGAATAAACTGAGTAATATGGAGAAAAAAGTGCTACAATTGTATCTGGAAGGAAATAATTATACAACGATAGCGCATATGCTCGGAAAATCAGATAAATCAATTGACAATGCACTATCCCGTATCAGACAAAAGCTAAAAAGAAAGTAGGTGAAGCTTGTTATGGAGTTTTCAAGAATAGGTGAACACACTATAAAATGTGTTATTTCAGAAGAAGAAATATATGATCTGGGATATACAATGGATGAAATTATGAGCAATGGCGAGCGCACCCAGGAATTCATGAACCAGATATTTGACATGGCTTCAGAAGAGTTTGGAACTGATTTTAATTCGGGAATCAAGACTGTGAGAGCAGATTTTTTGGCGGATCACACACTTTCTCTGACATTTTCTGAACATCCTGCTACTGAGGGAATGATGGAGCATCTTAAAGATATCGTTAATGGATTGCTTAATTCGCTGCCGGCCGAGGCTGCAGAGAATGAGAAAAATAAAAAAGGCAGGACAACTGCAAAAAAGCAGGATATGGTGTCTGTTGTAATGTTCATTTTTGAAAAATTTGATGTGGCTGTCAGATTTGCAAAGATGATTAAAGGACTGCCAATGCCATCCTCACAGCTTTTTAAGTTTGAGGGAGAGTACTTTATGAGCATGGATTTATCGGGCTATGATGAGCATGAGCTTGAAAAGATGTCTGTCATAGCAGATGAGTATGCAGATGATATCATTGCAGGGGCTGACAAAAGGGCTTTTCTTATGGAGCATGCAAAGGTTATTCTTGATGATAAGGCTATTGAGAGTCTTGCGCAGCTGTGAAGGTACTGAACAGTTACAAAAATATAATAAAACAAGGTCTGTCAGCTATACTGACAGACCTTGTTTTATATGTAAATATTATCCAAGTACTTTTTCTGATGACTCGATAACACGGTCAGCCTGAAATGGCTTAACGATGAAATCCTTGGCACCTGACTGGATAGCGTCAATAACCATAGACTGCTGTCCCATAGCAGAGCACATAACGCATGTAGCATTTGGGTCAGCTGCTTTAATTTCCTTTAAAGCCTGGATGCCATCCTTATTTGGCATAGTGATGTCAAGTGTTACAAGATCAGGCTTGAGCTCATTGTACTTTGCAACTGCCTCATTTCCGTCAGCAGCCTCGCCTGCAATCTCGAATCCACCCTTTGTAAGGATATCCTTCAGCATCATTCTCATAAATGCTGCATCATCAACTATTAAAATTCTAGCCATTTTGTTAAACCTCCTGTTTGATAATCTGTTTTACTATGCTTATTGGATACAACTGTAAGAGATCACTGTCTATTAAATCTCCAACAGTCAGCCTGAATGTCACCTTGACAATATCTGTTCCGTTACACAACTCGTCCGGTATATCAAAGGTCTTCTGATAACTTGAATTGATAAGCGGAAAACCTATGTCGGTTGGCTCGTTTAAGAGCGAAGACATTGATGTAGCTATTGTACCACACATCTGGTTCATAGCCTCCGATATGGCGGAAAGTGTGATTTCATCAAGTGTCATATCAGAAACATTACTTCCGTTGCCTCCCATCATGAGATTGGCAATAACCAATGCATCATTTAATTTTATAATAAGTAGGTTGGTTCCGTCAAGTCCTTTTGTGTAAGGAACCTTAATTAAAATTCGATCATCATGATCGAGAGCATCCTCTTTTTTCAAAACCTCTACAATCGGAGTCGTAATATTTGTCGGTTTTTGTAGAATCATGCTCAGTGTTGTGGCTGCATTGCCTATGCAGATATTGGCTACTTCGCCTATGATATCGGCATTTTCCCGAGATATATTTTGCATTATTTTATCCTCCATATGACTGTGGTACCTATTTCCTAACATATATTATATCAGAGTTTTTAAAAATATCAAAGGAAATGTTTAATTTTTTTGAATTTATGTTAAAATAGTTTCAAAAGGAGATTACAATATGGGTGAAACAGAATATTCAGAAGCATTAAAGCTGGGAAAAAAAGAATACAGGGCAAGGATAGCTAAAGGACAGTTTCCTTATCTGCCAGTGCTTGATGAAATCTTATCAGAGGCAGATATTAAGACAGAGCAGAATATGGGGCTGGTTCATGTGCCTTTGGATTTCGTTGTAGGAACAAGCACCATGGGCAGGACATATTCATTTGCGGCAAATTTTATGCCGATATTGGACGAGGAAACCGAATTTGCAGTGAAGTGGTCTAATCTGTCAGATGCACAGATGAATGAGGGAATCAGAGATCCAATCAAGGCATTTGAGTATATGAACAGGTATTATGTGCTTGAGGGCAATAAGAGGGTCAGTGTACTCAAGTACTTCAACGCCGTTTCGATTCCTGCAATTGTGACCAGAAAGATTCCAAAGCTGTCGGATGATTATGATGTGAGGCTTTATTATGAGTATATGAAGTTCAATGAAATCACGGGGCTTTGCTCGGTGGAGTTTACGAAGCTTGGCAATGCTGATAAGCTGCTTTCGCTTGTTGGAAAAGAGGGCAGATGGGATGATGAGACCAAGGAAAAATTTGCCAAGGTAATGTTTGACTTTTCAAAGGTCTATAATTTCCGCGGTGGTGACAGGCTGGACATTAAGCTGGGGGATGCTATTACAGTATTTATGGAGGTCTTTGGCATGGATGCCATGCTTGAGATGTCTGAGAATGATTACAACAAAAACGTCATCAATACATGGAAGGAGTTTGCAGCAGAAGGGGAAAAGCACAAGATAAATCTGGTGCTGGATCCGAAAAAGGTGCAGACCAAAAAGAGTCTGCTCAATTATCTTATTCCTCAGACCCAAAAGAAGCTCAAGGTTGTATTTTTATATCCGAGAGAGCCGAAAACATCTGCGTGGCTGTATTCGCATGAGCTTGGGCGTATGTATCTTGATGAAACCTTTTCAGACAAACTGGAGACAGAATATGTGGCAGGTGTGGATGAGAACAATGTGGAGCAGGTGCTTGAGGATATTATAAAGGCAGGTGCCGATATAATTTTTTGTGTGGGACCGCAGATGATGCCAAACAGCTTAAAGGTGGCTGTTGAGCATCCGGAGGTTTATATACTCAACTGTTCGCTGAATGCGCCTCATCCTTATATCAGAACATACTATGGACGTATGTATGAGGCAAAGTTTCTCGCAGGAATGATAGCAGGAGCTGTCACAGACAATGAAAGGGTTGCATATATTGCAGACTACCCGATATATGGCATGATTGCCAATATCAACGCGTTTGCTCTGGGAGTTGCAAGTGTGAATCCAAGGGCAAAGGTATATCTGGCATGGTCAAAGACAAAGGATTATGACAGGAATAAATTCCTTACAGAAAATGACCTGCATTATGTGTCGGATCAGGATATTATCACTCCGAATGACGCGTCCAGATATTTTGGTCTGTACAAGCTGCAGGATGGACAGGCATTAAACCTTGCCATGCCTATATGGAACTGGGGAGTGTTTTATGAGAAACTTTTGCAGAGCGTACTGGCGGGCTCCTACAAGGCTGAAGGACAGGAGCAGGTTAAGGCACTTAATTACTGGTGGGGCATGTCTGCAGGTGTTATTGACCTGATTTGTTCAAAGCATGTACCTTATGGAGTAAAGAGGCTTGCGGATCATTTAAAGAGCGATATCACAAAGGGCGAGGTTGTACCTTTCTTTGGACAGATATATGACCAGAAGGGAGAGCTTAAAAACAAAGGTGAGCACGAGATGAAACCGTCTGATATCATGAAAATGGACTGGCTTGTAGATAATATTGTGGGTAATATCCCACCTATGAGTGAGTTTATTGACAATGCAAAGATGGTGGTTGAACTAAAGGGTGTAGAGGGAAATAAACTGTAATGAAGATACTATTCTTAGCTGATGAAGAGTCGAAAATGTACTGGGAATACTTTAAGAAAGAGGATTTTAAAGGAATTGATATTATTGTATCATGTGGAGACTTAAACCCGAGCTATCTGTCCTTTCTGACAACGATGGTTGGAGTCCCTCTTTTGTATGTGCATGGCAATCACGATGACAAATACAATGTAAAGCCGCCGGAAGGCTGCATATGCATTGAGGATGAGATTTACGAATATGAGGGTGTACGGTTTCTTGGCCTGGGAGGCTCAAACCGTTATAAACCGGGAGAAAATCAGTATACTCAGAAGGAGATGACAAAGCGTGTTAAGAAGCTGTGGTGGAAGCTTAAACGTAAAAACGGCTTTGATGTGCTTGTCACCCATTCGCCGGCAAAGGGACTGCATGATGGTGAGGATACATGTCATACAGGCTTTGATGTGTTTAACAGGCTTATTGAGCAGTATAAGCCAAGGTATTTTGTGCATGGACATGTTCATATGAGTTACGGCAGGCAGTTTGTCAGGCTTGACAAGGTGGGAGAAACTACTGTTATCAATGCGTACGAGAAATATATTGTTGAAATATAGAATATTTCTGCCGGATTAAGAGTTTGTTTGTAGATATTTACCGAATTTAAGAAAATATTTATCACATGGCTATATTTAGGACACAATTAAGAGTTACTATAATATCATCAAAAGGAGCTGTTGTATTTCAACTATGTGTTGGGGTACACTCAGTTCCGACTAAAAATTATTCATGTGCACTGAATTGACGTCGCATATGCTTTTCCTCATATACATAGAATGCCACAGGCTTTATGTCTGTGGCATTCAATATATAAAATAACTATTTCTTTAAATAAGCTGATGACGGGAATTGAACCCGTGACCCCTTCCTTACCAAGGAAGTGCTCTACCTCTGAGCCACATCAGCAATTATCAACTTGTTAAGTTTACTATATACATCGGCATTTGTCAACCCACTTTGAATTAAAATATAATTTTATGTGAGTCAGAATACAATTTATTATGAATTATAGTATGCCATAACCTTTGCTACATAGTTCTGAGTTTCTTTAAATGGCGGAATGCCGCCATATTTGGCTACGTTGCCGGAGCCTGCATTGTAGGCAGCTAAGGCCAGTGATTTGTCACCATTATACTGGGTGAGCTTTTCACTTATGTACCTGGCGCCACCCATGATATTCTGGTATGGGTCGTAGGCGTTTGTGACACCAAGTGAGGCAGCGGTCTGTGGCATGAGCTGCATGATACCCATGGCACCTGAACGGCTGGTGCACTCTGTGGAGAAGTCAGACTCGCACTTGGCGATAGCCTTAAGGAATTTGGCATCCACACCGTATTTTGAGGCAGCCTCATTAAAAATTGCATCAAGATCGGCAGAGCATGACAAACCGGAAGCTTCGAGTTTTACGGAGCTGCTGCTAATTCCTGAGGCTCCGGAAGCTGCTGCATTATATGTATTTGTATCTGAGCTGATGCCGGCTGGAGAACCAGAATAAGCAGCTGTATTATTAACTGCGGCAGAAGGAGAAACTGTATTACGGCAAAGCTCGATATTTATACCATTTTGATCAAAGAACCTCTGTACAAGCGACATATCAACTGAGCCACCGTTACTTTGGGCAATCAGTCTGTCAATGGCAACAGCAGCTTCAGCCATTTTTGCATCGTCAAGCACCTGATCAAAATCAGCACCGGTGCTATTGACAGCGGAGCTGCTATTGGAAGGAATGTTATCACCGGTTACAGCAACCTGACCGGTAGTTATATTATTTTTTGGTGTATTATCAATATACTGAAGTACTTTAATGTTCATTTTCCTGTTTCCCTTTATATCTTAATTTAAATAGTTATATCAGTTTTGAATAGTTATATCAACTATACTTAAAAAAGTAAAGACATTTACCTAATGAGAAATTATACCATAAAAATTCTTGAAAATATACCCATTTTGTTGTAGCATATGTTTTAGTACACTTTACTATGTAAAAGTTAGGAGATAAACATGAAAAAGACACCATTTGTGACAAAACAACAGGTAGAGGAGATTGTTAAACAATTTCCTACACCATTTCATTTATATGACGAGGCTGGCATCCGTGCCAACGCGCAGGCTGTAAAGGATGCATTTGCATGGAATCCGGGTTTTAGAGAGTATTTTGCTGTAAAGGCTACCCCAAACCCATATCTGCTCAAGATTTTAAAGGATTATGACATGGGCTGTGACTGCTCATCATACACAGAGCTTATGCTTGCAAAGTCATGCGGCTTCGATGGAGAGCATATCATGTTTTCATCAAATGATACACCGGCAGAGGAATTTGCATATGCAGACAAGCTTGGTGCTATCATCAATCTCGATGATTTCACACATATTGATTTTTTGGAGGAAACAATCGGACATATTCCGGAGACAATAAGCTGCAGATATAATCCGGGCGGAGTGTTCACACTGTCAAACGGTATCATGGACAATCCGGGAGACTCCAAGTATGGCATGACAAAGGAACAGCTTTTTGAGGCATTCAAAATTCTTAAGTCAAAAGGCGCTAAATACTTTGGCGTGCATGCATTCCTGGCAAGCAATACAGTAACCAACGAGTATTATCCACAGCTTGCAAAGGAGCTTTTTGAGCTGGTTGTTGAGCTTAAAAATGAGACCGGCTGCGATATTAGATTTGTAAATCTTTCAGGTGGAGTTGGCGTGGCTTATAAGCCGGATCAGACACCAAACGATATATCGGTTATCGGCGCCGGTGTACATAAGGTGTACGATGAGGTTTTGGTACCGGCAGGAATGGGCGATGTGGCTATTTATACAGAGATGGGACGTTTTATGATGGCTCCGTATGGCTGTCTTGTGACAAAGGCTATCCATGAGAAGCATATCTACAAGGAGTATATAGGAGTAGATGCGTGTGCGGCAAACCTTATGAGACCGGCTATTTACGGCTCATACCATCATATCACAGTGCTCGGCAAGGAGGATGCACCTTGTGACCATACATATGATGTGGTAGGCTCACTCTGTGAGAACTGTGACAAGTTTGCAATTGACAGACAGCTTCCGAAGATTGATATGGGAGACTATCTGGTAATCCATGATACAGGAGCACACGGCTTCTCAATGGGCTACAATTACAACGGACGACTTCGCTCAGCAGAGATACTGCTCGAAAGCAATGGAGAGGCAAAACTCATCAGAAGAGCAGAAACTCCGGCAGACTACTTTGCAACCTTTGACTGCTTTGATGATATTAAAATAACAGAGTAATCTGCTAGCGCACCTTGCAGAGCACGTGTCCGAATTTTATCCATTTGCTCATATCATCAACATTATCGCTGTCGACATAAAAGGTCTCACCGTAATTGTTGATTGGTGTGAGCTCACATGGGTTTTTCTGATGCAGTTTTCTGATGTATGCACGCTTGTTCTGTGCGTTGATAAAGATACCGGTATCGCCGTCACGGATTGGGTTTCGACTGATTAGAAGTATATCGCCTTTATTATATACAGGATGCAGATGATTGCTTGTGATGCGGATTCCGATGTGAAGGGCATCACCGAAGGCTTTTCTGTAATTTGAAACATCAAGCTTTTCGACATTGTAGGAGTCCAAAATCATGCCGTCGGTCATATTGCCTGTCGGGATGAGGACGGAAATCAGATCTTCCGTATGACTGCTTTCATCCTTGTAGGCAGATAGCGCAAGCTCAGTGTCTATAATCGAGTTTATAAGTATGCGCTGGCTTTTGGAAAGCTTTTTGATGCGCTTTACAAGGTTTATTACATCATCATTGAAGCCTGTTAGTTCGCAGGAAAACCGTCCTGTCAGCTTGTATATCAGGTAAGCGGTGTAGACGTCTATACGAGAGGATTCTCCGTTTGCTATCCGCTTGTAGGTGGAGAGTGACATATCAAGTGCTTTTGCAAACTGTGCCTGGGACATACCAAGCTTTATGCGTTCGCGCTCAATATTTGTCGATATGTTATTTACTATTTCAAGTCGGTTCATTTATGAGCTAATCTCCCTTCTTTTTAAAAAAATAAACTCCAAATTTGGTCAAGTATTGACATGCGCAATACACTATAATGGTTATTGTTGAAACATAAATAAATATATAAGAAACGTCAATTACTGTCAAATTAGAATGTTTGTTATATAAAAAGGGAGGTGTCCTGAAACTTAATTAGTGTAAGCTGAATGCAGCTTACACTTTTTTTATTTAAACAAATGCAGCTTTATTTATAATAAATATCAAAAAACTTTTTTGAAATAAATGTGTCTGAGGCATTGATTAGAGCACCGCTAATTGGTACAATGTTTTATTATATACAAAAGAGCAGGTGAATATATGTCGCTAAGTTTTAGAAAGTGGCGGGAAATGGCGCTTACTGACTACCCGGTAGTGAGTGATAAGTACTACAAGAAGGTGTACGAAAACATAGCCACAGATCCGCAGACAGGTGAGAGCATACTTGTACAGCTTACATTGCAGGGAGTTTTGGATAAGTGCGAGGGTACTAATTTTGAGGAGCCAATCAGAAAGTGCATTATGAAGTGTGTATACACGGGCTGTAAGCTTGAAAAGGAAATAAATAAGGTGATGAATCAGTATTACGAGGTCTAGATATAAATGAATGATATAGCAATTGATAAAGAACACTTACATTATTTGGAACAGCTGTCGGAGATGTATCCTACAATAGGCAAGGCATCATCTGAGATTATCAATCTGCAGGCTATTTTAAACCTGCCAAAGGGCACAGAGCACTTTGTATCTGATGTGCATGGCGAGTATGAAGCCTTTTCCCATGTGCTGAAAAATGGTTCTGGGGCTGTAAGAAAGAAGATAGATGATGTATTTGGTCTGGCGATGGACAAGGCTGACAAGGCTGCGCTTGCCACACTCATCTACTACCCAAGGGAAAAGATGGAGCTTATTAAGCAGGACGAGCCGGATATGGACTCGTGGTATAAGACGACTCTTTATAAGCTGATAGAGGTGTGCAAGACCGTTTCGTCAAAGTATACGCGCTCCAAGGTGAGAAAAGCTTTGCCGGAGGAGTATGCATATGTTATAGAGGAGCTCATCACAGAAAAGCCGGAGGTGTTAAACAAGGAGGCTTACTACGAGTCAATCATCAATACAACAGTGGAACTGGGGACTGCGGAGGAGTTTATAGTGGTGCTTTCCGAGCTTATTCAGAGACTTGCTGTTGACCATCTGCATGTGCTTGGTGATATATATGACAGGGGAGCGGGACCACATCTGATAATGGACAGGCTGTGCAGATATCACTCGCTGGATATACAGTGGGGCAATCACGATATTATCTGGATGGGGGCAGCCGCAGGAAATCCTGCATGTATTGCAACTGTTGTCAGAAACAGTATCAGATATGGTAATCTGGACGTGGTCGAGGAGGGCTATGGCATAAATATGCTTCCGCTTGCTACGTTTGCGCTGAAAGCTTACAAGGATGACCCATGCACCAGATTTGTGTTTAAGGTGGCTCCAAGTGGCGCAGATAATATGGAGAGTGATCTGATAAAGAAGATGCACAAGGCCATTGCCATCATACGTTTCAAGCTGGAGGGACAGCTCATTAAGAAGTGGCCTGAGTATGGCATGAAGGAACGATTGCTCTTGGAACATATTGATTATGAACATGGCACTATAGAGCTTGAGGGCAGAACTTATAAGCTGCTTGATACAAGCTTTCCGACAATTGACCCGGCTGATCCTTACAGGCTGACAGAGGGGGAAGAGGAAGTCATACAGAGGCTCAGGAGCTCGTTTATTCATTGCGAGAAGCTTAAAAACCACGTTGGGCTGCTGCTTAAAAGAGGCAGCATGTACAAGGTATATAATGGCAATCTGCTTTTCCACGGATGCATCCCCATGGAGGAGGATGGAAGCTTCGCAAAGGTAAATATCTACGGTAAAGAGTATAGTGGCAAGGCTTTGTTTGATATACTGGAGACTTACGTCAGAAAGGCTTTTTTCTCGGACGACAGGCTGGAAAGACAAAAGGGCAGCGATATCATGTGGTACATATGGACAGCACCATATTCTCCGCTTTATGGCAGAAATAAGATGGCTACGTTTGAGAGATATTTTATAGATGACGATGATATGAAAATAGAAAAGAAAAACTTATTATGAGTATATAAACAAGCCTGAGTGTGCGCAGCGTATACTCCGAGGAGTTTGGTTTGCATGATAAAAGAGACCATATCATAAACGGACATGTTCCTGTACACAGATTAAGAGGTGAAAGCCCTGTGAAGTGCGACGGCAGAGTGATAGTCATAGATGGTGGTTTTTCAAAGGCGTACCGCAGGCGGACAGGCATCGCGGGATATACCTTGATTTACAATTCATATGGGCTGACATTGACAGCGCATGAGCCGTTTGAATCACCGGAGACGGCAGTAAGGGATGAGAGGGATATCGTATCAAGGCGTGAGGCTGTAGAGGTACTTGATAAGAGAATACTTGTCGGAGATACGGATGCCGGAATAAAGATGAAGGAAAAGATAGCTGATCTAAAGCATCTCATTGCGGCATATCGTTCGGGTGAGATTGCAGAGCGCGATGATTAGAAAGAGGGAATATGATGTATGTAGTTGATGGGTTTGAGTTTCAGACAAAGGAAGAGGCAAGGCAGGCTAAAAAAGAAAGTGACGGAATACGATATATAAAGGATCAGACTGATATGTCTGACCCGGATACGGTATACAAGCTGTATTTAAGGCTTAACAAGCCGGGGTATTTTTTTACTCCTGTAGGGCTATCGTTTCTTGTTGAACTGCAGGAATATCTGCATACAATCCCATATATCAAGAATGAGGATATCCGTCCGATTTATATTCCTGAGGATAAAAAAGCGGTTGTCGAGGTAAAAAAACAGACGGAAGGCTATAAGAAAAAGTTCCATGTGGCATTGTTTTTTACTATTGTATTATCGGCTGCCATAGTAACTATGTTTGGCATCACATATGTGAGTGGACACAGTCCGTATGTGGTGGACTACGAGAATGAGCTGATAGACAAATATGAAAACTGGCAGAAGGAGCTTGAAAAAAGGGAAAAAGCAGTAGAAGAGAGGGAAAAAGCACTGGATGAAAGGCAGGATGCAACAGAGTGGACAAAATAAAGATACTGGTGGTAGATGACGAGAGCAGGATGAGAAAGCTCGTGCATGATTTCCTTGCAAGGGAAGGGTACGAGGTACTTGAGGCCGGAGACGGCGAGGAGGCACTTGATATATTTTATCAGCAGAAGGACATAGCACTGCTGGTGCTCGATATAATGATGCCAAGGATAAATGGCTTTGAGGTATGCCGTGAAATCAGACAGACTTCAAAGGTGCCGATTATTATGCTTACAGCTAAGGGCGATGAGCGTGATGAATTAAACGGCTTTGACATTGGTGCTGATGAGTACATTTCAAAGCCATTTTCTCCAAAGATACTGGTGGCCAGGGTAAATGCTCTCCTTCGCAGGGCGAATAAACTGGGCAAGGAGGCAGTAATAAGCGAGGCCGGTGGTATTGTTATGGACAAGACGGCACACACTGTAGCTATTGATGGCAGGAATATTGAACTTTCGGTAAAGGAATTTGAGCTTTTGGATTACTTTATGAGCAATCAGGGGATTGCTCTTACCAGGGAGCGCATACTTGATAGTGTGTGGAGCTATGATTATTTTGGCGATGCGAGGACTATTGATACACATGTGAAGAAATTAAGAAGCAAGATGGGCGCTAAAGGCGACTATATAAAGACTGTCTGGGGTGTGGGATATAAGTTCGAGATACAGTAAGTGTTAAGCTTAGGACTAATGGATTCGGGATAAGAGGTGTCACCATGAAAAAGAAAAAAACGCTATCCACGCAGCTTACGTTTGTGATTTCATTCATTGTACTTCTGATAGTAGGCGTGTTCTGGATGGCTAATAACACACTGCTGGAAAAGTATTATGTATATAACAAGGAAAAAGAGATGCTTGCGGTATACAAAATGGTGGACCTGGCTGCAAAAAATGATAAACTTTCAGATGATACGTTTGCTGTAGCATTTGAAAAGAAATGTGTTGGCGCCAATATAGATGCGGTTGTGTTCAACAAATACGGTAAGGTCATAATTGAGGGAACCACTGACAATCAGGAAATATTCCAGCTGCTTTTGGAGGCAAGCATGTCGTCGTATTCGGCAGACTACAACAACCTGAATATGACAAGGCAGAAGGATAAAAGGCTGGGGACAGAGTATATCATCATAAATAACAGACTGATTGACGGTAACTTTGTATACATGAAGACACCGCTTGAGAGCATTAAGGAGAGCGTGTCCATATCGAACCGCTTTTTTGCAATAGGCACAGTGGCTGCTATTGTTGTGGGAGTGTTTATGGCATATATTGTTGCTCGCAACATGACCAGGCCGATAAGAAATATGACTGAGCTGTCGACAAGGATGGCGAAGCTTGATTTTGATGCGAAGTACATTGATACGGAAAACAGTGCAAAGGAGCTTTATGTGCTTGGTGAGCATATGAATGAGCTGTCGCAGACACTTGAGCAGACCATCACAAGACTAAAGGTGGCAAACAATGAATTACAGCGTGATATAAAGAAAAAAGAAGAGATTGATGAGATGAGAAAGGAGTTTTTGTCAAATGTGTCACATGAGTTAAAAACTCCGCTTGCTCTGATCTCAGGCTATGCTGAGGGGCTCAAAGAGGTCGTAAATGACGATGAGGAGAGCCGTAACTTCTACTGTGATGTCATCATGGACGAGACTGACAAGATGAACCGCATGGTTATGAAGCTTTTATCTCTCAATCATCTGGAGGATGGCAGTGATGTGCTTGAGATGACAAGGTTTGATTTGACACCGCTTGTCAGAGGGGTTATAGACTCATCTAAGCTTCTGGCACAGAAAAATGAGGCTGCAATTGAGTTTGACCGCACTGATTCTGTATATGTGAGCGGTGATATATACAAGATTGAAGAGGTTGTGACAAACTATATCAGCAATGCGATAAATCACTGCACAAGAGGTGGTACTATCACTGTATCATACAGCATGTACAGCGACCGTGTGAGGGTCAGCGTGTTTAACACGGGAGAGCCGATACCTGATAAGGATATAGAAAATATATGGAATAAGTTCTATAAGGTGGATAAGGCCAGAACAAGGGAATATGGCGGAAGCGGCATAGGACTGTCTATAGTAAAGGCAATTATGGAACTGCATCACAGAGGGTATGGTGTCATAAATCACAAGGATGGTGTAGAATTCTGGTTTGAACTTGAGTTATTTATTGCAAACAATCAATAAATGTGTTACTATATGTGTTATTAGGATAAAAGTCATAGAATAAGAATGGGTTTATTGCAATGATGGGAAGAAATATAAAAATGGCAGCTGTGGCATTTACAGCAATTATAACGTTGACAGGCTGCGGAACAAAATTATATGATATGACTGATGAGGAACAAGGCCTTATCGCTAATTATTCAGCATATGTTGTTGCAAAACACAATATATACCAGCAGGATGGCATGACTAACGCTACGGAGAAACGTGGGGATATGGAGGATGCTGACGACACTGAGAAAGTGGACGAGGCGTCACCTGATAATTCACTTTCGCAGGATAATAAGACATCTGAAGCTGGAAATGATAAGAGCAGCAATTCGCAGAAAGAGCCTTCTGCCACGCAGGAAAAGAAGGTGTCACTTGCCGAGGCAACAGGCTACGGCAGCCTTGAAATTACATATGATGGAGTAAACGAGTCAGATGTGTACAATGAGGGCTCATACTATTCTATAACGGCAGGAAGCGGTAATACTTTTGCGGTTATGAAATTCACTCTTAAAAATCCGACAGACGAGGATATAAATGTTGATATGTTTGGCAATGCCAGGACATATAAAGCCACTTTCCCCGATGGAAAGGAATACACGGCTGAGGGCACATTCCTTACATATTCCCTTAATACTTTTCAGGGAACCGTAAAGGCGCACGATGCGGTTGATGTGGTGCTGCTTTTCAAGATACCTCAGGGTACGGCATGTGACAATATCAAGATGTCGGTTATAAAAGATAACGAAAAAAGTTTGATTGAATTATAAAACATATGATATACTTAGATTACTAAGAGGTGGAGGTTGTATTATGGATACGAACATATTATTGGAGTCAGGAACAAACGAGCTTGAAGTGCTTGAATTCACGTTGGGAGACAATCACTACGGAATCAATGTCGCAAAGATCAGAGAGATTTTGCAATATATGCCGGTCACTCCTGTTCCGAATACTCATCCGAGTGTTGAGGGAATATTTATGCCACGTGACACAATGATTACGGTTATCAATTTAAAGAATTGTCTTAATCTGCCACAGACGGATGAAAAAGGCTTATTTATCATTACGAATTTTAACAAACTCAATGTGGCATTTCATGTAGATCAGGTTATCGGTATACACCGCGTATCGTGGGAGAATATCATAAAGCCTGACGAGACACTGACGGGCGAGCATGGCAGCACTGCTACAGGTGTTATCAAAATGGATGACAGGCTTATAGTTATCCTTGATTTTGAGGCTATAGTTGCTTCTATTAGTCCACAGACAGGACTTAGGGTTAATGATATCGATGAGATGGAGGCAAGAGATAGGAGTGATGCTACAATTCTTATCGCAGAGGATTCGGCTTTATTGTCAAAGCTCATCACCGAGTGCCTTAAGAAGTCGGGATATACCAATCTCATAGTGGAAGAGAATGGTCAGGAGGCCTGGGATGTGATAGAGGCTATGCAGGCAAAGGGCGATATTACAAAGCATCTTGACTGCATTATAACTGATATTGAGATGCCACTCATGGATGGACACAGACTCACAAAGCTTGTAAAATCAGATGCAGAGCTTAGAGATATACCGGTTATCATATTCTCTTCACTGGTAAATGAAGAGATGAGGAAAAAGGGTGAACAGCTTGGAGCAGACGCACAGCTTACAAAGCCTGAAATCGGAAAGCTTGTAGAGGCGATTGACAAGCTGATTGATAAAGCATAATATATTTAGATACAAGGGGTGTGGCTTGTTTAGCTGCACCCTTTAATGGATTATAGATGGAGAATACTAATGAGCGATAAATCGACAGAAAACTATCTGGACAATTTGCTGGATTCAATGAATAAGCTGCAGGATACAGATACGAAGATGTCTGGGGCTGATCAGGATGAATTCCTCAAAAAGTTTGAGGACGAGCTTGAAAATGAGACATATGATGAGTATCTGTCGAACTTTGAAAAGGAACTTGAGAGGGAAAATGAGCAGGCCAAGGGTCAGGCTCTTAATGTACAGACTCCGGCTCCTGATGACAAGGATGCTTCACTTGATGATATGCTCACTGAGTTTGACCGCAGGATGAAGGAACAGGAGACTCAGGGAGATAAACAGGAAAACAAAGCAGACAATAATCTAAGCGATGCGGTATTTAATTTTACACCGGCAGATTCTGGGATAGAGATGATGGATGCAAACATGCCGGAAATGGCTGAGAATCCCAAACAGGAGGAGACTCCGGAGAGTATAATAACAAATGAACCTCAGATGGTTGAAGAAATAGGAGAGCCGGATTTGGCAGGAAATGCATCAAAGGATATACTTGACATACTGGGTAGTGATGGTCTAGATAATATCGGTGATCTGCTTGAAGGAAAAACCGGTGAGACAGGGGCTGATATAGATGATTATGCAAGCAGCCAGATGAAAGTGCACGAGACGGCTGATGCAGCAGTTGATGCACAAGATACTGAAAAAAAGAGCCTTTTAAAAAGAATAATATCATTTTTTACAAAAGAGCCGCAGTCAGATGATGTCACAGATATACAGAGCACAGCAGAAGGTGCAGAAACTGACGCAAAGACACTCTCAGATGAGAATAAGCAGATACTTGAAGCGCTGGATGCTGACGGAGAGCTAAACAAGCCACAGATAAGCCAAAGAAGGGCAAAAAGCCTAAAAAAGAAAAGAAGCCAAAAAAACCTAAAAAAGAAAAAAAGCCAAAGGCTCCAAAGGAAAAGAAGGAACGCATTGGATGGGAGAAGGGACCTAAGCTTCCTAAGGGACCTGTTATAGTAATCTGGGTATTTGTTATGTCGATAGTTGTGTTTGTTCTCATATGCACCTTTTTGCTCGGAAACAACTCCAAAGTGACTGATGCTCAGAATACGTACAATCAGGCAATAGCTGATCTGGGACAGAATAAAGCTGATTCAATAGAACTGTATACAAATGCCTACAGCAGGCTGAGCGGCTTGAAGCTTTCGGGTGACGATAAGCAGTTGTACAATAAGCTGTCGGTGCTTGCATCAGTGTCAGGTAAGTATGATGCCTATAAGAGCTTTAGCGATTCAGGCTATGTAACCATGGCAGCGGATTCCTTAGTATGTGCGGCAGGACGATGTGCTGTAAATGCAGACAATGCAAAGGAATACGGATGTGAGCTGCAGCTTGAGCAGCTTAAAAACATTATTTCTGATACCCTGAGCAGTCAGTATGGCTTATCATATGATGATGCCATTGCTCTATATAATATAGATGATAGAGATGACTATACACTGGCACTGACACAGAAATTAAATGAATTAGGCATTAAAGAGGAGACAAAATGATATGATTGCAATCATCGATTATGGAGCAGGCAACCTGCGAAGTGTGGAAAAGGCTCTTACAGCTATAGGCGAGGAGAGTATTGTGACCAGAGACAGGCATGAGCTTTTAAATGCCGATAAGGTAATACTTCCCGGAGTAGGAGCTTTTGGAGATGCAATGGATTCGCTTAAAAAATACGAGCTGGACAAGGTGATTCACGAGGTTTGTGACATGGACAAGCCATTTCTTGGCATATGCCTGGGACTTCAGCTATTATTTGAGGGAAGCGATGAGAGTCAGGGCGTTGAGGGGCTTCATGTGCTTGACGGACAGATACTTCGCATACCAGATAAGGAAGGACTTAAAATACCTCACATAGGCTGGAATTCACTTGATTTACAGAACAATGGAAGGCTGTTTAAAGGTCTTTCAGAGCATCCGTATGTATATTTTGTGCATTCGTACTATCTGAAAGCCACTGATGAAGCAATTGTCACAGCAACGACAGAGTACAGTACACACATTCATGCTTCTGTAGAGAAAAATAATGTGTTCGCCTGCCAGTTCCATCCGGAAAAGAGCAGCACAGTCGGACTTTCGATACTTAAAAATTTTGCAGGGATAGGGGAGGCATAATATGTTTACGAAGAGAATAATCCCATGTCTGGATGTGAATAATGGACGTGTTGTGAAGGGCATAAACTTTGTCAATTTAAGAGATGCAGGTGACCCGGTTGAGATTGCGGCTGCTTATGATAAGGCAGGCGCAGATGAGGTGGTTTTTCTGGATATTACGGCGTCAAGCGACAATAGAAATACTGTTGTGGATATGGTCAGAAAGGTCGCTGAAAAGGTGTTTATACCGTTCACGGTGGGCGGTGGCATCAGAACAGTCGATGATTTTAAGGCACTGCTTAGAGAGGGTGCGGACAAGATTTCAATAAATTCAAGTGCTATAAATACCCCTCGGCTCATAAGTGATGCGGCTGACAAGTTTGGCAGCCAGTGTGTGGTTGTGGCAATCGATGCAAGGCGTCGTGCTGACGGAAGCGGCTGGAATGTATACAAGAACGGAGGCCGCATAGATACAGGTCTTGATGCCATTGAGTGGGCTGTTAAGGCAAATGAGCTTGGAGCGGGAGAAATCCTTCTTACAAGCATGGATTGTGACGGCACAAAGGATGGCTACGATATCGAGCTTACAAGGCTTATTGCCGATAATGTTTCTGTTCCGGTTATCGCATCGGGCGGTGCAGGCACAAAGGAGCATTTTTACGAGGCTCTGACAGAAGGAAAAGCGGACGCAGCGCTTGCAGCTTCACTTTTCCACTACAAGGAGCTTGAAATTATGGATTTAAAGAATTATCTGGCAGATAAAGGTGTGTCGGTCAGAAGATAGGCGGGAGATAAAGATTATGAGTATGCTTGACGGCGAGTGGGCAAAGGCTGTGGGAGCCGAGTTTAAAAAACCGTATTATAGGGATTTGTACAATTTTGTGAGAGATGAATATGCCACACATGTGGTATATCCTCCGGCAGATGACATATTTAATGCCATGCATTTTACGCCACTTGACAAGGTGAAGGTGCTCATCCTCGGGCAGGATCCGTACCACAATGTCAATCAGGCGCATGGATTGTCGTTTTCAGTGCTTCCGTCTCAGAAGGATATTCCACCATCACTGCAGAATATCTACAAGGAGCTTAACGATGATCTGGGGTGTGATATCCCCAATAACGGATACCTGAAGAAATGGGCTGACCAGGGTGTTTTACTTTTGAATACGGTACTCACCGTCAGGGCTCATCAGGCCAACTCGCATCAGGGACACGGCTGGGAGAAGTTCACGGATGCAATCATAGAGGCTGTAAATGAGCAGGACAGACCTATAGTATATATGCTCTGGGGACGTCCGGCGCAGTCGAAGATTCCTATGCTTACAAATCCAAAGCATCTGATATTGACAGCACCGCATCCAAGCCCGCTGTCGGCTTACAGAGGCTTTTTTGGCTGTAAGCATTTTAGTAAAGCCAATGAGTTTCTTAAGGAGCATGGAGTGGAGCCTGTTGACTGGCAGATAGAGGATATATAAAGGACGACAATACCGGCTCATATGTTAGTAATACCGGGCTGGGTAATACCGGCAGATATTATCTTGACATAAATTGGAAAAGCGTCTATATTAAAAATATATAGAAGGTAACGGATTACATGATTATCAAAGGAGTGATATTATGAGAGGAATAGGAATGTGGGATTCGTCATCCATATCCACATTGTTTTCAGGCTTTAGCAGCAGTAGAAGCAGCAATGCAGCGTCGTCTTTTATTGCCAATATGGATATGACTACATATAGTGGCATTAGAAGTGGCAGCTATTTCAAACTTCTCAAGTCATATTATGGAAATAACCTTAATTCAAAGGCCCAGTCTCTTGTCTCATCATCTGTTTCTACATCTAAGGATTCAGCGAAGACACTTGCGTCCATTGAGTCGGAGTCAGAGGACATGGTAAAGTCGGCGCAGGCTCTTTACAAAAACAGCCGCAAGGACGATACAGATGCTACGTACAAGAAGGTGTCAGCTTTTGTGTCTGATTACAACAGCCTCATTAATGCTGCGGATGATTCCGAGACAAAGCAGATTTCGAGAAATCTTGAGTCTATGAAGTCACTTACAGATATCAATTCAAAGTCGCTTGCGAAGGTGGGAATCACAGTGGATTCCAAGTCCGGCAAGCTGTCTGTTGACGAGGATACATTTAAAAAGGCTGATTCGACTAAGGTTGATGCACTTTTTAAGGGGAATGGCTCTTATGCTTACGCAGTGGCAAGCAAGGCTTCAATGCTTGAGTATGCCGCAAAGAATGAGGCAGAAAAGACTAACACGTATGGCGCCAATGGAAGGTATACACAGGCCTATAACAGTGGATATAATTATAATATGTTTTTATAGTCAAAGACAGGCAGGGAATCACCCACCTTACTTTACGGCTTAATAAAAGAAGCATCCCGGATTGGGATGCTTCTTTTTAATTAATTAGCGTTTAGTTGTCGTTTTCATCGTCCTCGCTCATTGAGTAGACCTGACGCTTACGTGCCATCTCATCGCTCTCAAGATATTCGTCGTAGGTTGTGATCTTGTCGATCATTGAACCGTTTGGCAGGAATTCTATGATTCGGTTGGCGGTTGTCTGGACTACCTGGTGGTCACGGCAGGCAAAGAGGATTACTCCAGGGAATTTTATCATTCCGTTGTTTAATGCTGTTATTGACTCCATGTCGAGGTGGTCTGTAGGCTCATCGAACATGAGTACATTGCTTCCCATGATCATCATGCGGGAGAGCAGTACACGAACCTTTTCTCCTCCGGAGAGTACACGCATTTTCTTTACTCCATCCTCACCGGCAAAGAGCATACGGCCAAGGAAACCTCGCACATATGTGGCGTCCTTGATTTCTGAGTACTGTGTGAGCCAGTCAACGATGAGCTCATCAGTATCAAAGATTGCGGTATTGTCCTTTGGGAAGTATGACTGGCTGGTTGTGACACCCCATTTATATGAGCCCTCGTCAGGCTCAAGCTCTCCGGCAAGGATTTTAAACATAGTTGTTTTTGCAAGCTCGTTTCCTCCGACAAATGCAATTTTGTCATCGTGGTTGACAGTGAATGAGATATTGTCAAGTACCTTTACACCGTCGATGGTTTTTGAAATACCCTCGACAAAGAGCACATCGTTTCCGATTTCACGCTCAGGACGGAAATCAATGTATGGGTATTTACGGCTTGATGGACGTATTTCATCAAGCTGGATTTTTTCGAGGGCACGCTTTCTTGATGTAGCCTGCTTTGATTTAGAGGCATTGGCAGAGAAACGCTGGATAAATTCCTGCAGCTCCTTGATTTTTTCCTCTTTCTTTTTGTTTGCTTCCTTCATCTGACGGACAATAAGCTGGCTTGATTCATACCAAAAATCATAGTTTCCTGCGTAGAGCTGGATCTTACCGTAATCCATGTCGGCGATGTTTGTGCAGACCTTGTTGAGAAAGTATCTGTCATGGGATACAACGATGACCGTATTCTCGAAATTGATGAGGAATTCCTCAAGCCATGAGATGGCATCGAGGTCTAAGTGGTTGGTAGGCTCATCGAGAAGCAGTATGTCAGGATTTCCAAACAGTGCCTGAGCGAGAAGCACCTTGACTTTTACTGCACCCGGCAGATCTGCCATCAGAGTGTAGTGATCATCAGTAGATACACCGAGACCGTTTAAGAGAGTAGCTGCATCCGACTCAGCATTCCAGCCGTCCATATCGGCAAACTCAGCCTCAAGCTCGCTGGCACGGATTCCGTCCTCGTCTGAGAAATCCTCTTTCATATAGATGGCTTCCTTCTCCTTCATGATATCATAGAGACGCTTATTACCCATGATAACCGTATCAAGTACTGTAAACTCATCGTACTTGAAGTGATCCTGCTGTAAGAATGACAGTCTCTGTCCCGGAGTGATTGCGATATCACCGCTTGTAGGCTCAAGCTGTCCTGAGAGAATCTTTAAAAATGTAGACTTGCCGGCACCGTTTGCACCAATAAGTCCGTAGCAGTTTCCCTCTGTGAATTTTATGTTGACATCCTCAAATAAAGCTTTTTTACCAATTCTTAATGTAATATTGTTTGCACTAATCATTTTGTCTTTATTCAATCCTTTCCTATTTAATAACCTGTTCGTTTCTGTAACACATCGTTTCTATTTTAACGTAAAACCAGTATTTTGCAAGTGTTTTACAGGCGATTTATAGCCATTGTGCCCTTTTGTACATAAATTTTACCTTGTTAATAAATATTTTAGGGTTTTTGTACAATGTATTGCTAAAAAAACTTGATTTTTTACAGCGCACAAACTAAACTATTATGTAGAGACATTCTGATTCATGTCTATAATTGAACATTTATTTTACAGGAGGAAATATCATGTCTAGAGCAAAACAGTCGATGGATGGAAATACCGCTGCCGCTCATGTAGCATATGCCTACACAGAGGTTGCCGGAATCTATCCTATCACACCTTCTAGCCCAATGGCTGATACAGTTGATCAGTGGTCAGCAGCAGGACAGAAGAACATTTTCGGAAGCACTGTAAAGGTAGTTGAGATGGAGTCTGAGGCAGGTGCCGCTGGTACAGTTCACGGATCTCTTGCAGCTGGTGCACTTACTACAACATTTACAGCTTCACAGGGACTTTTACTTATGATCCCTAATATGTACAAAATCGCAGGTGAGAATCTTCCTTGCGTATTTGACGTATCAGCTCGTACAGTATCTTCACATGCACTGAATATCTTCGGTGATCACAGTGATGTATATGCTTGTCGTCAGACTGGTTTCGCAATGCTTTGTGAGACAAATCCACAGGAGGTTATGGATCTTTCACCGGTTGCACACTGTGCAGCACTTGAGGGAAAGGTTCCATTCATTAACTTCTTCGATGGATTCCGTACTTCTCATGAGATTCAGAAGATCGAGAAGTGGGATTATGAAGATCTCAAAGAGATGTGTCCAATGGATGCAGTTGCAGAATTCAGAGCACATGCTCTTAACCCAGAGCATCCAGCAGCTCGTGGATCACACGAGAACGGAGATATCTTCTTCCAGCATAGAGAGGCATGTAACAAGTTCTATGATGAGCTTCCAGCAGTTGTTGAGAAGTACATGGACAAGGTTAATGCTAAGCTTGGTACAGATTACAAATTATTCAACTACTACGGAGCACCTGACGCTGATCGTGTAATCATCGCTATGGGTTCTATCAATGATGTAGCTGAGGAAGTAATCGATTACTTAACAGCAAAGGGAGAGAAAGTCGGACTTATTAAGGTACGTCTTTACCGTCCATGGTCTTCAGAGGCTCTTCTTAATGCTATTCCAAAGACTGCAAAGAAGATCGCTGTATTAGACCGTACAAAAGAGCCAGGATCACTTGGTGAGCCATTATACTTAGACGTTGCTACAACACTTCGTGAAGCAGGAATGAACGATGTTGTATTAGTAGGCGGACGTTACGGATTAGGATCTAAGGATACACCACCTTCTTCAGTATTTGCTGTATATACAGAGCTTGAGAAGGATGCTCCTAAGCACAGATTTACAATTGGAATCGTGGATGATGTTACAAATCTTTCACTTCCAGAGGTTAAGCCAGCTCCTATCACATCTGCACCTGGTACAAAAGAGTGCAAGTTCTGGGGTCTCGGCGGAGATGGTACTGTAGGTGCTAACAAGAACTCTACAAAGATCATCGGTGACCACACAGACAAATACATCCAGGCATACTTCCAGTATGATTCAAAGAAGACTGGTGGTGTTACAATTTCTCACTTGAGATTTGGTGACAACCCAATCAGAAGCCCATACTACATCAACCAGGCAGACTTCGTAGCATGCCACAACCCTGCATATGTTATCCAGGGCATGAAGATGGTTCAGGATGTTAAGCCGGGCGGAGTATTCATGATCAACTGCCAGTGGTCAGATGAAGAGCTTGCTCATCACCTCAACGCTGACGCTAAGAAATATATCGCTGACAACAACATTCAGCTTTACACAATCAACGCTATCGACAAGGCTATCGAGATCGGAATGGGTAAGAGAACTAACACAATTCTCCAGTCTGCATTCTTCAAGCTTGCAGATGTAATGCCTATCGATAAGGCTGTTGAGTACATGAAGGCTGCTGCTAAGAAGTCATACTCAAAGAAGGGTGATGCAGTAGTAGAGATGAACTACAAGGCTATCGATGCCGGTGTTGACGCTGTACATAAGGTAGAGGTACCAGAGTCTTGGAAGAATCCAGAGGCAGATGCTCCTAAGGCAGAGCGCACAGGACGTCCAGAGGTTGTTAAGCTTGTTAACGAGCTTCTTGATCCAATCGCTAAGATGGATGGAGACAGCCTTCCGGTTTCAGCATTCGCTGACAAGGCAGACGGACAGTATGTAACAGGTGCTTCTGCATACGAGAAGAGAGGAACAGCCGTTACAGTTCCACAGTGGGATCCAGAGAAGTGTATCCAGTGTAACAACTGTGCATTTGTATGTTCTCATGCTACAATTCGTCCATTCTTACTTACAGATGACGAAGTAAAGGCAGCTCCTGACAACATGAAGGTTGCTGATATGAAGCCAAAGGCAGGCGCTTACAAGTATACAATGAGCGTATCTCCACTTGACTGTATGGGATGTGGTGAGTGTATCACAGTTTGTCCTACAGCAGCTATCTCAATGCAGCCACAGGAGTCTCAGGCAGCAGAGCAGCCAGTATTTGATTACTTAGTAGCTAACGTTTCTAAGAAGACAGATGCCGGAATGGTTGATACAACACCTAAGGGATCACAGTTCAACCAGCCACTCCTTGAGTTCTCAGGCTCATGTGCAGGATGTGCTGAGACATCTTATGCTAGACTTATTACACAGCTCTTCGGTGAGCAGATGTACATCTCTAACGCAACAGGATGTTCTTCTATCTGGGGTAACCCGGCAGCTACATCACCATACACAGTAAATATCAACTCTAAGAAGGGACCAGCTTGGTCTAACTCACTCTTCGAGGATAATGCTGAGCATGGTTTAGGTATGGAAGTTGGACAGAGATATCTCCGTGACCAGGCTATCGAGCTTGTTAAAGAGATCGCTGCATCAGACAAGGCTACAGCTGAGTTCAAGGCAGCAGCAGATAAGTTCCTTGAGACAAAGGATGACACAAAGGCAAATGTTGAGCCAACAACAGCTCTTATTGCAGAGTTAGAGAAGGCAGCAGCAGCCGGATGTGAGAAATCTAAAGAAGTACTTGCTAAGAAGGATTACCTCGGAAAGAAATCTGTATGGATCTTCGGTGGTGACGGATGGGCATATGATATCGGTTTCGGTGGATTAGACCATGTACTTGCTTCTGGTGAGAACGTAAACGTAATGGTATTCGATACTGAGATGTACTCTAACACAGGTGGACAGGCTTCTAAGGCTTCTAACATCGGTGAGGTATGTCAGTTCGCAGCAGCTGGTAAAGAGACAAGCAAGAAGTCACTTTCAGAGATCGCTATGAGCTACGGATATGTATATGTTGCACAGATCGCTCTTGGAGCAAACCCAGCACAGGCTGTTAAGGCTATTACAGAGGCTGAGGCTTATCCGGGACCATCACTTATCATCGGATACGCACCTTGCGAGCTTCACGGTATCGCTAAGGGTGGTATGAACCACTGCCAGGATGAGATGAAGAAGGCTGTTAAGGCTGGATACTGGAATCTCTTCTCATTCAACCCTGCACTCAAGGCTGAAGGAAAGAATCCATTCACTCTTACATCAAAGGCCGGCGACGGATCTTACCAGGAGTTCCTTAACAACGAGGCACGTTATACTCGTCTTATCAAGCCATTCCCAGAGAGAGCAGAGAAACTCTTTGCTAAGTCTGAGGAGACAGCTAAGGCACGTTATACACACCTTGAGAAACTCGTTAAATTATACGGAGAGGACTAATTCATTAGTCACGGTATATATTTTATCCCACAGGGCAAATGCCCTGTGGGATTTTTGCTTTTTCTCCTGTGATTACACTATATTTCGTGGTTTTTTTGTTTACAAATACAATATGTAATGGTACAATATATATGTTAATGGTATTTAATGGAACCATTGGAGGGATACGAATGTCAGGCATATTTGATAGACGTGCAAAAAGATTTATATCGACAGAACAAGCGGAGCGGGCAGTACCTTCAAGAACAGTAATGGCATCCCGTGTAGCAAGAGACGATGTTAATCGTAGTGAAAGAGTGCAGAAAAAAGAGGATAATATACAAATGGATAAAGATGATTTTTTGTTAACACAAATTGATGAGTTTCGTGAAAAGGCAAAACGTCTTCAGGAGATGCTCAATACGAAAGAATCAAAAGCAGAGGAGCTTTCAACCATAGTTGAGGAGAGGGAAGCTAAGGCAGAGGAGCTGCAGCAGATACTTGACGAGAGACAGGAAAAAGCCGATGGAATCACTGCACAGGTTGCTAAGCAGATAGATGTGCTTATAGAAAGTGTTCATGAAAAGATGGCTGAGATAGAGCAATCTATGAATGCAGGCATGGACAGCTTAGGCCGTCAGGTAAGCTCAGATATGGATAATCTTGGACGCTCGGTAAATGCCAATATGGACAATCTTGGTAGTTCGGTGTCCGGACAGATTGGAAATCTCGGACAGTCACTTGGCACTGAGATATCAGGCATCAGCCAGAATATAGGCCAGAGTCTTGATTTTGGTGACACATTAGAGCAGACAAGGCGTATCACAGAGGAGGGCACAGCAGCAGTTACATCAGCGGTAAATGAGGCGAATGCCCATATGCTTCAGTCGCTTACAGAGCTTAATGATCAGCTTGTTTCGTTAAAGGCGGAGCTGTCTGACAAGGTACATACAGAGAATGTTAAGTGCTTCAGGAATATTCAGGATCTCTTTAAGGTAATGGGAGACAAGGTGGATACAGTGTCAGAGCTTGAGAAGCAGGTAGGAACAACAAAGACTTTTGCAGTCATCTCTACTGTGCTGGCTATTATCAATACATTTGGTTTTGTTGCAATCGCATTGTATATATTGGGGTTCTTTGGTTCGATTCTTTAATAAATATTATTGTAATAGGGTGGTGCAGTTCCCGGTTAGGGAGTTGCACCATATTTTGACATTTTATAAGGCAGACAGAGAGGAAAACTAAATGGCAAAAAAGATTGTAAGAGTTGTTGGGCATAAAAATCCTGACACAGATTCTATCTGTGCAGCAATAGCGTATGCAAACCTTAAATCACATACAGATGATACAATGGAATACATACCAATGAGAGCAGGCAGCATCAGTGCAGAGACAGCATTTGTGCTGGATTATTTTAAGGCAGATACGCCTGCCCTTTTAAAGGATGTTGGCACACAGATAAAGGATATACATATCAGAAGGACTGAGGGTGTCAGCAGTAATCTATCCATGAAAAAGGCATGGGAGATGATGAAGATACTCAACGTAGTCACTCTTCCGGTTGTCAATAAGAAGGACAAGCTTGAAGGGCTTATTGTGACAGGTGATATAGCAAAGTCATATATGGATGTGTATGACAATTCTATCCTGGCAAAGGCGAGGACCCAGTACAGGAATATTGTAGAGACGCTGGATGGCAAGATAGTTGCAGGCAACGAGCATGGCTATTTTGTAAAAGGAAAGGTTATAGTTGGAGCAGGTACACCTGATACCATAAAGGGCAATGTGGCTGAGGATGATCTGGTCATCATATCAGACCGTGAGGAGTCACAGCTTATATGTATTGAGGCAAACTGCAGCTGTATCATTGTGACAAGTGGCTTCGATATATCGAAGGATGTCATAAATGCTGCAAACGCTAAGGATGTGGTAGTGATAAGTACACCATATGACACGTTTACCACATCGCGTCTGATAAACCAGAGTATGCCGATAAAGTCATTTATGACAAGGGAAAATCTTATTCATTTTGATTTGGATGATTATGTGGATGATGTGCGTGATACTGTTTCAAAAATCCGACACAGGGATTTCCCAATACTTGACGAAAACCAAAATTATGTGGGTATGTTTTCACGCAGAAATTTAATGAATGCAAGGAAAAAACAGGTGATACTTGTGGATCATAATGAGACCTCACAGGCAGTGGCCAACATTGATGAGGCTGAGATTCTTGAGATAATTGATCATCATCGAATTGGTTCTCTTGAGACAATAGGACCTGTGTATTTCAGAAATCAGCCGCTTGGATGTACCGGAACCATCATCTATCAGATGTATATGGAAAAGGGTGTGGAGGTTACTCCTCAGATGGCGGGGCTTATGTGCGCTGCAATACTTTCTGACACACTAGTGTTCCGTTCGCCTACATGTACCCAGGTTGACAAATCTACAGCACTTATCCTGGCGGAGATTGCGCAGATAGATGTAGAAGAGTTTGCCCAGAAAATGTTCGAGGCAGGCAGTAACTTTGCTAACAAGACAGAAGAGGAAATATTAAATCAGGATTTTAAAATCTTTCATTCAGGGGATTATACATTTGGAGTATCGCAGATTTCTGCTCTTTCGAGAACAGAGCTAGATAAGGTACAGGCAAGAGTGGTGCCTCTGCTTGACAAGATGCAGGTGGAAAAACAGCTTGATATGCTCTTTGTTATGCTTACGGATATACTTAATGAGTCTACATATCTCATCTACAGTGGTGCAGAGGCAGCGTCAATAGCAGCTTCAGCATACAATCTGCCACAGAGCAAGGATGGAATTATGCTTAAGGGAGTAGTGTCGCGTAAGAAGCAGCTCATACCTGAGCTTATAAATGTGATTAATGAGAGATAATGCAGCACTAAAAATAATTAAAAGCTTCCTGTGATATATCGTGAAGCTTTTATGTATTTGTAGGGGTAGAATGGAATTGCTTGCGGTATGCGCGGATAAATGAGGAATAGCTTCCGAATCCACAGGCATCGCAGGCGGCAGACACACTGCTTCCGTCGCGAATCATATCGCGGGCGAGCAGCAGACGCTTTGTTGTGATATATGAACCTATGGTGCAGCCGGTTTCTTCCTTGAAGGTGTGCATCAGGTGATACCTGCTCATATAGAATTTATCTGCCAGTTCATCAATACTTATACGGTTTGTTAAATTCTTATTTAAGAAATCCAAAATCTCTACAATTTTTTTGTTTGAGGAAAATGTGTTAATATATTCTATACCGCCATGCAGGGTGATACGATTGAGCTGTATCAGAAACTCTAAAAACAGGAGCTTCTGGTACAGCTCATTTGCGTATTCATTGGTTTCTCTAAGTGTAGAGTCTAGTCCCTTGATTGTATCAGCCAGACGGCTGCCCTTGGTCGCAGCGAGTCTTAGTACATGTGACTGGTTAGCATAGGCCTGCTTGAAACAGCATGCCAGATCATAGCCTTTGCTCACATAATCGTCAATAAGCTGCTGTGACACATATATAATGATTCTTTCATAAATTGAATCGTCATTTAATATTGGCTTATGAACCTCGCCGGCATTGACAAGCACGATATCATGTTCTTTGAGCTCATAGCTGCGGCCCTCAATGCAGTAGGATACATTGCCGTGCAGATGAATCAGAATTTTGTGGAAATCATGGTAATGGAAATCTATATTTAGCTTGTGTTCATCTCTTAGATGAAATATTTTAAAAGGCTCCGTCAGGTAGCCTGCTTTTGTATAATTTGAATCCATGATATGCTCCTTTGATAATAAGATGTTACTATAAGCATAATCTATAACAGCACAAAACGCAACATAAAACGCACAAAATGCTATAGAAAAACAAGAAAGTGCGCTGTATAATATAGTTACAAATATAAAACCAATAACGAGGTGATCACTATGAAATTTACAAAAATGCACGGCTGTGGAAATGATTATGTATATGTAAATCTTTTTGAGGAGAAGTTGGGTGACCCGGCAAGGGTGTCAATATATGTCAGTGACAGGCATTTTGGAATAGGCTCAGACGGACTAATCACAATAGGTCCGTCAGATAAGGCAGATTTTAGAATGAGGATATATAATGCAGACGGTTCGGAAGCCGAGATGTGCGGAAACGGCATACGCTGCGTGGCGAAATACGTGTATGACCACAAACTTACTGACAAGACTGAAATATCGGTTGAGACAGGAGCAGGCATCAAGTATCTTACACTATATGTTGAGGAAAATAAGGTATCACAGGTGCGCGTGGATATGGGTGAGCCTATTCTGACGCCTGGGGACATTCCGGTTGTGAAAGCAGACGGAAGTGCTTATGGTGATGACTACAGGGTAATAGATGAACCGATTTCAGCAGGCAATAGAGAGTGGCACATGACCTGTGTTTCAATGGGAAATCCTCATGCGGTAGTGTTTGTCGATGATGTGGCAGGTTTTGAGCTTGAGAAATACGGTCCGCTTTTTGAGAATCATAAGATGTTTCCAAAGCGCACCAACACGGAGTTTGTAGAGATACTTTCAAGGAATGAGGCGAAAATGAGAGTATGGGAGAGGGGCAGCGCTGAGACCTGGGCCTGCGGTACAGGAACCTGTGCGACCGTCATGGCATGTATACTCAACAAAAAGACTGACAACAAGGTGCTTGTGCATCTAAGAGGCGGAGATCTGACTATCGAGTATATACCAAAGACCAATCATGTGTTTATGACTGGACCTGCTACTGAGGTCTTCTCAGGAGAAATTGATATCATATAAATCACAAGTATTGTGCGGTTTGGCGAATGTCTGTGGTTGAATAGTTACAAATCTTTAAGAAACAAAATTAACAGAAAATATATATCAAAAATATAATAAAATATGGGAGAAAATAAAATGAAGCTTGAAAAATTACTTGAAAGAATGGATTATAAAGTATTAGCAGGAAGCACAGATATAGAGATTTCCACACTCGTGTATGACTCGCGCAAGGTGGAGAAGGCATCGGTATTTGTGTGCATATCGGGAGCTGTGTCAGATGCGCATGATTTCATCCCTGATGTGGTAAAGAAAGGTGCAGCGGCAGTGGTTGTCGAAAAAGATGTGACTCCTATCGAAGGGGTGACATATATTAAGGTAGATGATACAAGGCTTGCACTTGCGTGTATGTCAGCAGCTTATTTTGATTATCCGGCCGAGAAGATAAAGACTATCGGTATTACAGGTACAAAGGGTAAGACCACTACCACATATATGGTAAAGTCAATTCTTGAGTCAGCCGGCATAAAGACAGGACTTATCGGTACAATAGAGTCTATATGTGGTGACAAGAGAATTCCGTCAGCAAATACCACACCTGAGTCATACAGAGTTCAGGAGCTGTTTAAGGAGATGGTGGATGAAGGCCTTGATGCAGTTGTTATGGAAGTGTCATCACAGGCTCTCATGCTTCACAGAGTATCTGGCTTTACCTTTGATATCGGTGTATTTACAAATCTTGAGCCTGACCACATCGGAGAGCATGAGCACAAGGATTTTGCAGACTACATGCATTGCAAGAGCCTTTTATTCAGACAGTGCAGGCTTGGTATCTTTAACGGAGATGATGAGCACTTAGAGGGTGTTATGAAGGGACACACATGCCAGGTGGAGACTTACGGCTACAAGTCCACAAATAACCTGGTAGCAGAAAATGTTGAGCTTAAAAAGGAGCATGGAGCACTCGGCATTAAATACCATGTATCAGGGCTTTTGGATTTTGATGTGGAGGTCAATGTGCCGGGCAAATTCTCAGTATACAATTCACTAACAGCCATTGCTATCTGCCATCATTTCAATGTGGATAAAAAGGCAATCGGGGAGGCTCTTCATCATGTGAGTGTAAAGGGCAGAATAGAGATTGTTCCTGTTACAAAGAGATATACCCTTATGATTGATTATGCACACAATGCGATGGCACTTGAAAGCCTTCTCACCACTCTTAAGGAGTATGAGCCGGGCAGACTTGTATGCCTGTTTGGCTGTGGCGGAAACAGGGCAAAGTCACGCCGTTATGAGATGGGAGAGGTGTCATCGAGACTTGCAGACCTTACTGTTGTCACATCCGATAATCCAAGAGATGAGGAGCCTATGGACATAATCAATGATATTTTGCAGGGTGTACACAAGGCAGATGGAGAGTATGTGACAATTCCTGACCGTAAGGAGGCTATCAGATACTGCATGGAGAATGCCAAGGATGGTGATATCATAGTACTTGCAGGAAAGGGACATGAGGATTATCAGGAGATAAAGGGTGTGAAGCATCACATGGATGAGAGAGAATTAATTGCTGATATAATAAAAGAAAATCCTGACATCAGACTTTAATATTTTAGTATAGGTTAAATAGTTTAGTATAAACTAGTTCAGTAAAATAGTGTATTTGGGAGGTATATATGTCTCTGTTTAAAGGCGCCGGAGTAGCGCTAATTACTCCTTTCAATGAGGATAACAGTGTAAACTATGAAATGCTTAGGACGCTGGTGAAAAGACAGATAGACGGTGGCACTGATGCAATTATCGTGTGTGGCACGACAGGTGAGCCTGCCACGATGACAGAGGAAGAAAAGCTTTCGGTAATAAAATGTGTGGTAGACGAGACAGCCGGGCAGATTCCTGTAATAGCGGGAACAGGTGCCAACTGCACACAAAATGTGATAGATTTCTCACAGAAAGTTGAAAAGCTTGGCGTAGATGGTCTGCTTGTTGTCACACCTTACTACAATAAAGCCACACAGAATGGTCTTTATGCGCACTATGCAGCGATAGCAGGGGCGGTTGGGCTTCCAATCATTATGTACAACGTACCGTCGCGTACAGGCTGCAATATACTTCCGCAGACTGCGGCAAGGCTTGGCAGGAATTTTGAAAATATAGTAGGAATCAAGGAAGCGAGTGGAAATATATCGCAGGTTGTAAAGCTAAAGAAGCTGGCAGGAAATGACCTCGATATTTATTCGGGAAACGATGACCAGGTCATCCCAATACTTTCGCTCGGTGGAATCGGTGTGATATCAGTGCTGTCTAATGTAATGCCGGCTGCAGTGCACGATATGGTAGTGGAATACCTGAATGGAAATATTAAATCAGCACTTGATATTCAGCTTAAATACCTGGATTTAATAGAGGCACTGTTTTGTGAGGTGAATCCGATTCCTGTAAAGGCAGCTATGAAGCTTTTGGGATATGATGTGGGAGGACTTCGTCTGCCGCTCACGGAGCTTGAGGATGCAAACCGTGCAAGGCTTAAAGAAAGCATGGAAAAACTAAAGGAAAATTAGTGGATATAAAAGGATATTAAAGAAAAATTAAAGGATAAATTAACATATGGGAAAACAAAACTGGAAGCCGGGCAATATGCTAAACCCGGTGCCGGCTGTGATGGTGAGTGTCACTGACAAGGCCGGAAATAACAATATAATAACAGTGGCATGGGCGGGGACGGTGTGCACTAATCCGCCTATGCTTTCAATATCTGTAAGGCCGGAGCGCTTTTCTTATAACATGATTAAAGAAACCGGAGAGTTTGTGGTTAATCTGACCACCGAGGAGCTGCTTAGAGCCTGCGATTACTGCGGAGTGAAAAGCGGCAGGGATGTGGACAAATTTAAAGAACTGCATCTGACACCGCTTGCGATGCAGCATGTGTCAGCAGTCGGAATATCACAAAGCCCGGTAAATATTGAGTGCAGGGTAAGAAAAATCGAGGAGCTCGGCAGCCATACAATGTTTATAGCAGACGTCGTCGGCGTGACAGTGGATGATAAATACATGGACGGGACCGGGAAATTTCATATAAATGATACCGGCCTTGTGATGTACTCGCACGGAGAGTATTTTGGCTTTGGAGATAAGCTCGGAAGTTTCGGCTACTCTGTAAGAAAAACTAAAAAATAATCTATCGAAGCAGCATATCCATGAGGTATGCGTACACATCCTCGTTCTGATTCTTCCAGTTGCTGCAGATGGCCTCGGCCTGCTCCTTTGTGCCGACTGAGAGAGTCAGGTCGATGATGGTGGTGCTCTCTGAGCGCACCTGACAACGTACTGCATATTTGCGGTCAGTTGTCCTGTAATAGTCGGCAAGAATGGAGTTTTCCTGCCTGAACTCGAGCTTGTTGTCTGTAAAGAAGCTCTTTACATCGGACTCAATACCGTCGGTAATTTTGTCTTTGAAGAAACCGAGAGTCTCTTTTCCGGCAGCAGTCAGAGTATACTGTGTATTGGAATGAGTAGACTCAAAATTAATTAAATCAGCATTTACTAAATCACCGATGACCTCCTGTACACGGAAGTAGTCGGTGTATTCTTTTTCCAAAAAGAAATTGGAAATCTGTGTGTTTGACAGCGGAAAGCCCGCTTTGTCGAGCATGTATAAAATTGTCAGCTTATATATGGTAAATGGCTCAGCCATGATTTCCTCCTTTAAAACAAGTTTAATCGTCCCTGATATGTGTCTCGCACTTCAAATCTTTTATTGATTGTGTTTAGAACCCGTTTTTTATCTGTGCTCCAAAGAGGTGCAACAAGTAAAGAACGTGGTCCATCACCAGTCATGCGGTGGATAACCATATCCTTTGGAAGTCTTTCTATACAGTCTACCACAAAATCGCAGTAATCATCCAGCGTAAAAAGCTCAAATGGCTGTTTAATATACATATCAGCCAGTGGTGTGCCCTTTAGTACATGCAACAGCTGAAGCTTAACTCCGAAAATACCGCTTTTAGCAACAAAATCAACTGATTCAAGCATCATTCCCCGTGTCTCATGAGGAAGCCCGAGTATGAGATGTGCAATAACCTTTATGCCACGGCGTCTAAGCTCATCCGTTACAATGATGAAATCCTCAACACATGTATGTGTATTCATGGCATCAAGAGTAGACCGGTGAATGGTCTGAAGGCCCAGCTCTATCCAGACAGGCTTTATTTTGTTTAATTCTGAGAGCAGATCATATATTTCGGTAGAAAAACAATCTGTTCTTGTGCCGATGGAGAGCACAGCGACAGATGGATCTTCTATAGCCTCATAAAATATGCGCCGCAGATAATCTACCGGCGCATATGTGTTGGTAAAAGCCTGAAAATATGCGATAAAGTGCTCACAGCTGCTCTTTGAAGCAACCTTTTCCTTAGCGGCAGACATCTGCTCCTTTATGGAAAGGCTGCGGTCCGCCGCAAAATCACCGGAGCCACCGGCGCTGCAGTACAGGCATCCAAGCGATGAGAGTGTGCCATCACGGTTTGGACAGGTCATGCCTCCATCTAGAGAGAGCTTGTAAAGCTTTTCACCGAATGTATCGCGGCAGTATCTGTTGAGTGAATAGTATCTCATATTAAATATGTGACTTTACAGCTTCGCTGACAACAGCGGCAACACGAGGGTCAAATGCCTCAGGCATAATAAAATCATCATTTAATTCTTCGTCAGAAACAAGACCGGCCAGTGCTTCTGCGGCAGCAAGCTTCATTTCCTCAGTGATCTGTGTAGCGCGTCCTTCTAAGGCACCCTTGAAGATTCCGGGGAATGCAACCACACGTTGTTTATCTGGTTAGGGAAATCACTTCTTCCGGTACCGACCACTCTGGCACCTGCAGCCTTTGCCACATCAGGCATAATCTCAGGAACAGGATTTGCCATGGCAAAAAGGATAGAGTCCTTGTTCATAGAAGAAACCATCTCGGCTGTGACGATATTTGGAGCGGAAACACCTACGAATATGTCAGCACCCTTTAAAGCATCTGCGAGAGTACCCTTTGCATTTTCAAGGTTTGTAACTTCTGTCATTTTCTGCTGCATCCAGTTGAGGTTTGGATAGTCCTTTCCTATGATGCCTAGACGGTCACACATGGTCACATGTGTAAAGCCGTATGTCAGAAGAAGTTTAGTGATGGCAACACCTGCTGAGCCTGCACCGTTTACAACAACCTTGCAGTCCTCTTTCTGCCAGTAAGGCGCAGAGAGTTGATGATACCGGCGAGTACAACGATTGCAGTTCCGTGCTGGTCATCGTGGAATACAGGAATATCGAGAGCATCTCTTTAAGTCTCTCCTCAATCTCAAAGCAGCGCGGAGCAGAAATATCCTCTAAGTTTATTCCGCCAAAGCCCGGTGCGATATTTTTGACTGCAGCAATAATCTCCTCAGTGTCCTGAGTGTCGAGACAGATAGGAACAGCGTTTACGTTTCCAAACTCCTTGAAAAGTACGCATTTACCCTCCATGACAGGCATGGCAGCGTAAGGACCGATGTTTCCAAGACCAAGCACAGCACTTCCGTCTGACACTACGGCAACGGTATTTGCCTTCCAGGTGTATTTGTATGCAGCCTCCTTATCCTCGGCTATGACCTTACATGGCTCAGCAACACCGGGGGTGTATGCAATTGCAAGGTCCTCTCTCGAATTAACCTTTGATTTGGCGATGGTTTCAAGTTTTCCATTCCACTCTTCGTGGCATTTCAGTGCCTTTTCTTTATTATCCATGGTAATTCTCCCTCTAAAAATTCTTTTGAATAATCATAACATTGCAGGTGATTTAAATCAAGTAACTATGCAGATAACCGATTATATAAAAATATGATAAAAAATAAGAAATCGCTTTATATTTTTAAAGAAATGATGTATAATCAATAATTAATAATTCAAAAGTCAATTCAGGCGTTATTTCCCAATAGCTACACAGATATATTTGTTAAATAATATTGTTTAGACGAATTGAATAAATACTGTTATCAAATTTAAGGAGAAGACGAAATGGAACAGATGAGAGAAAAATATGAAAGTTTGTCGGCATTTGTGCTTAAGGATCTGGCGAAGGCAAGAGGAATTAAGGGCGTTTCATCACTGAAAAAGGGACAGATTATTGAAAGAATGCTCGAGGAGGATGCAAAAGAGGCTGAGGAGGCTGAGAAAAACGGTACAGCCGAGGAGCGCGCCAACTCTTTTAAAGATGATTATGCAGCACTCGACAGTGGAGAAGAGGCAGAAGGCATACTTGAGGTAATGCCGGAGGGCTTTGGATTTATCCGCTGTGATAATTATATGCCGGGAGATCATGATATCTATGTGGCACCTGCGCAGATACGCCGCTTCAATTTAAAGACAGGTGATATCGTAAAGGGTAATATGAAGGTGAAGTCTGAGCGTGAGAAATTCCAGGCTCTTTTATACCTGACCACTGTCAACGGATATACACCGGATGTAGCACTGAAGCGTACAAGCTTTGAGGATCTTGTGCCTATATTCCCGAATGAGAGACTGCGTCTCGAGAGACCCGGAGCAAGTGTTGCGATGAGAGTTGTAGATCTCATCTCTCCAATAGGAAAGGGACAGCGAGGCATGATCGTTTCACAGCCTAAGGCCGGAAAGACCACATTACTTAAAGAGGTTGCAAAGTCTGTCACTGTAAACAATCCTGAGATGCATCTTATTATTCTCCTTATTGATGAGAGACCGGAGGAGGTTACAGATATCAAGGAGGCTATAGAGGGGGACAATGTCGAGGTAATCTACTCTACATTTGATGAACTTCCTGAGCATCACAAGAGAGTGTCAGAGATGGTAATAGAGAGAGCAAAGCGCCTTGTAGAGCATGGTAATGATGTCATGATACTTCTTGACAGCATAACAAGACTTGCAAGAGCTTACAATGTGACAGTTCCACCATCAGGCCGTACACTTTCAGGAGGACTTGATCCTGTAGCACTTCATATGCCAAAGAGATTTTTCGGAGCAGCACGTAATATGAGAAACGGCGGCAGTCTGACAATACTTGCAACAGCTCTTGTTGATACCGGAAGCAAGATGGATGATGTAGTATTTGAGGAGTTCAAGGGAACAGGAAACATGGAGCTTGTACTCGACAGAAAGCTTTCCGAGAAGAGAATCTTCCCTGCTATAGATATAGTAAAATCAGGAACAAGGCGTGAGGATCTGCTCCTTGATGAGGATGAGCAGGCAGCAGTCGATAATATGCGTAAAGCCTTCAACGGTATGCGCTCTGATGAGGCTGTTGAGAACGTACTCAACATGTTTGCACACACAAAGAGCAACAAGGAATTTGTTAATCTTGTAAAGAAAAACAGAATTTTATAAAAATGTCTTGCAATTGACAGATTCATGTGCTACAATAATTAAGCTGTTTATCGGGATGTAAACGGACGCAACGTGTCGCTCTTGCAGCAAGTATCATATGCGGATCGGGCATACGGGTATAAAGAGTGAAGCTAAAGAAATACGATAAGAATATAAAAGAGGTGAAAATCATGAGAGAAGGAATCCATCCAGATTATTATCAGGCAACTGTTACATGTAACTGTGGTAACACATTCGTTACAGGATCTACAAAGCCGGAGATCCACGTAGAGATTTGCTCAAAGTGCCATCCATTCTACACAGGTCAGCAGAAAGCTAACCAGGCTCGTGGACGTATTGAGCAGTTCAATAAGAAATATGGTATGAAATAGAATCATATAGTTACTTGAAAGGTTGAGGTTGCAATATACCTCAACCTTTTTTGGAATATAGAGAGGTTTTATGAAGTATTCAGGTATTGGCGGTCAGGCTGTCATGGAGGGCGTAATGATGCAGAACAAGGACACATACGCAGTAGCCGTGAGAAAGCCTGACCATGAAATAGATGTCAAGGTGTCAAAGCGTAAGAATTCAAAGACGCTTGATGCAATTAGAAAGATCCCTATTTTAAGAGGTGTGGTGAGCTTTGTCGATTCGCTTTATCTGGGCATGAGCACACTGATGTATTCAGCGTCATTTTTCGAGGACGAGGATGATGAAGGTGCCTTGGCTTCAAAGAAAAAGGAAAAGGAAGAAAAACTCACAGCGGAAGAAAAGAAAAAAAGGGCTGCCAAAGAAAAGAAACAGGAAAATGCCATGCTTGGAGGTACAGTGGTACTGTCAATTGTCATAGCACTCGCGCTGTTTTTTGCATTGCCGTATTTCCTTTCAGGGTTTTTTAAAAAGGTGATAAGCTCACAGATGCTCATAGCGTTCATAGAGGGTGTTATCAGACTGGCAATATTTCTGGGGTATATAGCGATTATATCGCTGACACCTGATATTAAGCGCACATTTATGTATCACGGCTCTGAGCATAAATGCATCAACTGCATAGAGCACGGACTGCCTCTTACAGTGGAAAATGTGAGAAAAAGCTCAAAGCATCACAAGCGCTGCGGTACAAGCTTTCTGCTTATAGTAATGCTCATAAGCATATTGTTTTTCATGTTTATCCGTGTGGATTCAAAGCCGCTGCAGTTATTGTTACGACTTGTGCTTATTCCTGTAATCGCAGGGGTATCTTATGAGTTTATCAGACTTGCGGGCAGATATGACAATCCGGTTGTCAACATGCTTAGTGTCCCTGGGCTTTTAATGCAGCGAATGACCACAAAGGAGCCGGATGATGAAATGATAGAGGTTGGCATCGCATCGGTTGAGGCCGTGTTTGACTGGAAGAAATGGCAGGAGGAAAACAATGTGTGTGCACATTGACCGCCGGATAGAAGGTATATATGACATATAGAGAAGCAATTTTACTTGGGGAAAGCATATTACAAAAAGCAAAGATAGTTGATGCAAAAAACGATGCATGGCTGCTTTTAGCCATGGCATGCAGGATAAATCACACATATTACTATGTGCATATGGATGAGGAAATGTCGCAGGAGCAGATAAGGGAATATCAAGCATTGCTGAGTAAGCGCGCTGAGCGTATTCCGCTCCAGTACATAGTCGGAGAGCAGGAGTTTATGGGACTCAAATTCCGTGTGAACAGCAATGTGCTCATACCGCGTCAGGATACAGAGACTCTTGTAGAGGAGGCACTCAAGGTGATAGAGCCGGGTATGAGAGTGCTTGATATGTGTACAGGAAGCGGCTGCATAATTATAAGCATCTTAAAGAACACGACTAATGTGGACGGTGCAGCCTGTGATATCTCAAAGCAGGCGCTCAATGTGGCAAAGGAAAACGCAAGGCTTAACGGCGTGTTTGTTGATTTTGAGAGAAGCGATCTGTTTGAGCATGTCGATGAGATGTATGATGTGATAGTATCCAATCCACCATATATAAGAAGCGACGAGATACCGCATCTGATGCCGGAGGTGTCGGTATTTGAGCCGCATGAGGCCCTTGACGGCTCTGAGGATGGACTTTTATTTTACAGGCGTATCATAAAGGATTGCAGGGCAAATCTAAAGCCACAGGGCAGGCTGCTTTTTGAGATAGGCTGTGACCAGGGCAGACAGGTGTCAGAGATGATGCAGTTTGCCGGATTTAGCGATGTACATGTGATAAAGGACCTGGCGGGAAATGACAGGGTAGTATCGGGAGTGTTTGACAGCAAGGAGGAAAAACATGTTTGATAAGTTAGAAGATCTTATACACCATTATGAAGAGCTGATGAATCTGCTCAGCGAGCCGGATGTGGCAAATGATGCAAACAGATTTAAAAAGCTTATGAAGGAGCAGAGTGACCTTGCTCCTATAGTTGAGACATATAAGAAATATAAAGAGTGCAAGCAGAATATCGAGGATTCACTGGCTATTTTGAATGAGGAATCAGATGAAGAGATGAGAGAGCTCGCAAAGGAAGAGCTTAAGGATTCAAAGGAGCAGGTGGAGGAGCTTGAGAAGGAACTTAAAATACTTCTTCTGCCAAAGGACCCTAACGATGACAAGAACGTAATCGTCGAAATCCGTGCCGGTGCAGGCGGAGAGGAAGCAGCACTTTTTGCAGCGGAAATCTACCGTATGTATGTGCACTACGCAGAGAACAGAGGCTGGAAGGTGGAGACACTTGATGCCGATGAGACAGGAATCGGCGGCATGAAGTCTGTCGAGTTCATGGTAAAGGGCTCAGGTGCATACTCTATCCTAAAGTATGAGTCGGGAGTACACCGTGTGCAGCGAGTGCCTGAGACAGAGTCGCAGGGACGTATCCAGACCTCTACGTGCTCAGTTGCTGTAATGCCTGAGGCAGAGGATGTGGATGTCAAGATTGATGACAAGGATATCAGAATTGACGTAATGCGTGCTTCCGGAAACGGTGGACAGTGTGTCAACACAACAGATTCAGCAGTCCGACTGACACATTATCCAACAGGTATTGTCATCTACAGCCAGACTGAGAAGTCACAGATACAGAACAAGGAAAAGGCTTTTGCACTTCTTCGTACAAAGCTCTATGACATGGAGCTTCAGAAGAAGCAGGATGCAGAGGCAGAGGAGAGACGAAGCCAGATCGGTACAGGAGACCGTGCTGAGAAGATTCGTACCTACAACTTCCCACAGGGACGTGTGACAGATCACAGAATCAATCTGACACTCTATAAGCTTGACAAGATTCTTAACGGAGATATCCAGGAAATAATTGATGCCTGTATCGCAGCCGACCAGGCGAAGAAGTTAAGTAACATGGAGCATGATGCATAAATATTTGGTATAAAAGAGTCTGAGAAAATCAGGCTCTTTTATTTTATAAACTAATATGATATAATTGTGAATAAATATTTATACAGAAATGAGGAATAATATGAAATCCATTAAGAAAAAACCGATTATGATTTTGCTTATGGCAGCATTAATGGCCACATTCATTGTTGGCTTATGCGCATGCGGCAAAAGTGACAGCAAAAAGGTCGCTTGTGTGGACGATCTGGAGGGCGCAAAAATAGGTGTCCAGCTCGGTACCACAGGAGATATCTATGTATCTGATTATGAGAACGACGGTTCAGGCACCAAGGTAGAGAGATACAACAAGGGTGCTGATGCAGTCCAGGCATTAAAGGTCGGCAAGATTGACTGCGTAGTTATTGATGAGCAGCCGGCACTTGCCTTTGTAAAAGAAAACAAGGGGCTTAAGATACTGGACGAGGAGTTTACCAACGAGGACTATGCATTCTGCCTGAAAAAGGGTAATACAGAGCTTCGCGACAAGGTAAACACTGCGCTTGAAAAGCTGCAGCAGGATGGAACAGTTCAGAGCATCATCGACAACTATATCGGCTCTGAAGATCAGGTGGGAAAGACTCCCTACGTGAAGAAGGACATTGACAGGTCAAACGGTACACTTAAGGTAGGAACCAATGCAGAGTTCCCGCCATATGAGTACTATGAGGATAACAAGGTCACAGGAATTGATATGGATATCATGCAGGCCATAGCCGATGAGCTTGGCATGGATATGCAGGTAGAGGATATGCAGTTTGACGCAATCATTGCCGCTGTATCATCAGGCAAGGTGGATGTCGGGGCAGCAGGCTTTACAGTGACAGAGGACAGACAGAAAAATGTTGATTTTACCGATACATATATCACCACAAAGCAGGAGATTATCGTAAAAGACAGCCAGTCGGGTTCTTCAATCGGTATAAAGGAAAAGCTCTATGACAACTTTGTCAAGGACAATCGTTACATGTATATCGTAAAGGGGCTTGGCAATACAATAGTTATCACAATATTTGCCGTAATGCTTGGTATTGTGCTGGGATTTTTAATTGCGATAGTCAGAACCAGCCATGACAGAAACGGCGGTCTTGCCATATTAAACGGAATTTGCAAGGCATACCTGACCATCATCAGGGGAACACCTGTCATGATACAGCTTCTTATTATATACTATGTAGTGCTTGCATCTGTGACCAACAAGATACTTGTAGCAGTCATTGCTTTCGGCCTCAACTCAGCTGCATATGTGGCAGAGATTGTGCGTTCAGGAATCATGTCTGTAGATATAGGACAGTTTGAGGCAGGACGAAGCTTAGGACTCAATTACAGACAGACCATGAAGCTTGTTATCATACCGCAGGCTGTCAAAAATATACTTCCGGCGCTGCTTAACGAGTTTATCAGCCTCCTAAAGGAGACATCAATCAGTGGTTATATTGGTATGATGGATCTGACAAAGGGTGGAGATATCATACGAAGCAACACATACGAGGCATTTATACCGCTTATTGCTGTAGCCCTTATTTATCTGGTTATAGTGATGCTTTTAAGCCACGGAGTAAGCAAACTTGAGAGGAGACTGAGAAGCAATGAAAGATAATAACGTGATACTAGAGGTAAAAGACCTGCACAAGAGTTTTGGAGAGCAGGAGGTATTAAAGGGCATAAGCACAGAGGTGAACAGAGGTGATGTAATTGCCATCATCGGACCGTCAGGCTGTGGAAAGTCTACATTTTTACGCTCCCTCAATCTGCTCGAGACACCTACATCAGGACAAATCCTTTTTGAAGGAACAGACCTGACAGACAAGTCGACAGACATCAATGTGACCAGACAGAAAATCGGCATGGTTTTCCAGCAGTTCAATCTGTTTGCCAACATGACAATAAAAGCAAATATCATGCTCGCACCGGTGAAGCTTGGTGTGATGACGAAGGATGAGGCATCAAAGAAGGCAGATGAGCTTCTCACCAGAATAGGTCTCCTCGATAAGGCAGATGCATATCCGGCGCAGCTTTCCGGAGGACAGAAGCAGAGAGTGGCAATTATCCGTTCACTTGCTATGAATCCTGATGTCATACTGTTTGATGAGCCTACATCGGCACTTGACCCTGAGATGGTAGGTGAGGTGCTTTCAGTAATGAAGGAGCTTGCAGAGGCAGGCATGACAATGGTAGTCGTGACACATGAGATGGGCTTTGCCAGAGAAGTGGCCAACAGAGTGATGTTCATCAATGAGGGTACCATAGCTGAGGAGGGCACACCTGAGGAAGTATTTGGCGCACCAAAGAGTGAGAGATTACAGGAATTTTTGTCAAGAGTGTTATAGGAGAAATAAAGCATGGCATCAAAATACTATGCAGTAAAAAAGGGAAAGGTTCCCGGGATATATTTCAACTGGAATGATTGCAAAGCAATGGTTGACGGATATCAGGGAGCAGTGTATAAAAGCTTTAAGACGATAGAAGAGGCAGAAAAATTTATTAACGGAGAGAAAATTATTGCCGGAGAGAAAACCATTACGGGAATGAAATCATCCGGCGAAAATAGTACGTATGCGTTTGTCGACGGCTCCTTTAACAAGGTTACACACACCTATGGCTATGGAGGCTTTCTTGTGACTGACCATGAAAAATACGTGCTGCAGGGGGCAGATAATGATGACGAGATGGCCACAATGCGCAACGTAGCAGGAGAGATAAAGGGCGCGGAGGCTGCCGTAAAAAAGGCTATAGAGCTTGGAATTAAGGAACTGGTCATATACTATGACTACATGGGCATAGAGATGTGGGCCACAGGGGCCTGGAAGCGAAACAAGGCAGGCACTATAGCTTATCACGAATACATCATGTCGGTTAAGGATAAAATAAAGCTTACTTTTGTAAAGGTAAAAGGACACTCAGGAGTAGAGGGCAACGAAGAGGCAGATAAGCTTGCAAAGCAGGCTGTGGGGATACTGTAGCAGTTTCCCGCATAAGAGAAACAAAAATATAGCATAACAGGAGAAAAAGATGAGCATATTCAATGTAGAACTCAAAAAAGTAGTAGATGATACATATGATATTGAGATAGGCTACAACCTCTCAGACACCCTTGTATCTGACCTGGAAAATGGTCTTGCGGGCAAGATAAAGAAATTTGCAGTGATTACAGATACAAATGTGCGTGATCCTTATGCTCTTCCAATCTGTGAGAAGATAAAGCATGCGGGATACTCAGTGGATTTGTTTGTTTTCCCGGCTGGGGAAAAGAGTAAGTCACGTGAGACAAAGGCAAAGATAGAGGATGCCATGCTTAAAAAGGGGTACAGAAGAGACTGCTGTATTATTGCAGTCGGTGGCGGTGTGGTAACCGACTTATCAGGCTTTATTGCAGGAACCTACGGCAGAGGAGTGCCGTTTATCAACTTTGCAACCACACTTCTAGCGGCGGCAGATGCATCGGTAGGTGGAAAAACAGCAATTGATACACCTCTTGCTACCAACACCATAGGTCTGTTCAATCAGCCCCAAAAGGTATATATAGACATAGCTGCCTGGAAAACACTGCCACAGCGCCAGATGGCAAGCGGTATGGCAGAGACCATCAAGCATGCATGCTTAGGCAGCGAGGATATGTTTGAATTTATAGAGGAAAATCTGGATGATATATATTCATTCAAGAAATTTGCATGTGAGTATATCGCAGAAAATAACTGCCGTATCAAGTACAATGTGGTCATGAAGGATGAGCGAGAGGCGGGACTTCGCGAAACCTTAAATCTGGGCCACACAGTAGGCCGGGCAATCGAGACAGTCAGCGACTACAAGCTGCTACATGGAGAGGCACTGTCGATTGGAATGGCAGCACAGGCACTTATGTCAGCACGGCTTGGCTATATGTCAGAGGAGCAGGCAGAGCGTGTGATAAAGCTCTATGAGAGAGCCGGTCTTCCGACACGTATACCTGACTATATAGACAGGGAGGCACTTGTTAAAAAGCTCTACACCGACAAAAAGGTGAGAGACGGCAAGCTGCGCTTCGTGCTCCAAAAGGGCATAGGAGCCACTGTTGAGTTTGCGCCAGGAGTGTATGCAAAGCCTATAGAGGAAAGTCTGGCACGAGAAATTATAATGGAGCTGTAGATTAAATAATTACAACCCCATGTGTAAACTCATTTTGCTGTGAATGACACAGTCTGCCATACAAATCAGCGGCAAAAATATCCATGGAAATAAGCTCGTACGGAGCATCAGCGACTTTTGTAATAATAGGCGTTGATGCTCTTTTTTTGAGGAGATGCATAAGCTCTCCTGATGATTTTTTGAAACCGAGTATGCGCAGATAAGGATTATCCATACATATATTAAAATCATTATTCTCAATACCAAGTAAAATATGCGTGAGAACCCTTGAAATACGCGTATAAGTCAGATTTTTACTCTTCAGTAAGTTACAAAACTGCGTAAAACTTTCATATTTATAAATATTTTTAACTATCTTTGCAGAAAGCTCCTTTGTGCAGTCTGCATACTGCGCAAAGCCTTTATCCTTCCCAGTCAGCAGGCGATAGTAAAGCATTTCAGAAATATCATCCGGAAACACAATATGACCGCCTAAAATACAATTGACAAGAATATCGGCGCAGTCTGATGGCATTAGCTGACTGAACTTTGCGGAAATCCATGAATTATCAAGCTGCATATTAGTAATAGTGTTGTGTTTGTCTATATCAATTAAGGTCGAAATCACCCCGCGCACAGCTGTAGCGGAAGAAAACTCACTTGTCGAATCCGTGCTGTGATATCCTTCACCGACGCGCTGAATTGGAAATCCTGTAATATCACAGTCCATCAAAGCCTTCTCATACTCAATGGCCAGAATATTATTGGGTGAAGTTATGAAAGCATCTAATTTCTCGGAAACGCTATCATAGGTATCTCGAAAATATTCACATAGAGCTCTGCTCCTGGCCGCAGGAAAGCTCATCCCACCATGAATCAGCCGGGCAAGAGAGTCGGAATACTCAGCAGGCGGATTCTTAAGCAAGCCAGCCACAAGCTTTGTAAGTTCATGGTCCACAGACTCCACACCATAGCACAGCATGTCCACCACACCTGTGTTTTTGAGTACACTGACTCCGCCACCGGCAAAAAACTCGGCAGAAGCAGTGGCAAAGACCGATGGAAGCTCAAGCACCAGGTCGGCACCGCTCAAAAGCGCCATGCGTGTGCGCTCGTATTTGTCAATGATGGCAGGCTCACCTCTTTGCACGAAATCACCGCTCATTACTACGACGATATAATCAGCAGATGTCTGCCTTTTAATCTGCTCTAGCTGATATTTGTGCCCATTGTGGAATGGATTGTATTCGGTAATCACACCTGCAACCTTCATGTTTGATGCTCCTTTAATCAATAATGTTATTTTTTAGAGTTCAAAACCATAATACCACAAAAACACCCTTGTCGCATTTGAAAAATAAGTTTATACTAACAATAGTATTGTAATTTTAAACCAAAGGAGACAAAACAATGAATGTATTAGTAATTAATTGCGGTAGTTCATCACTGAAATACCAGCTCATCAATTCAGATTCAGAGGAGGTACTTGCAAAAGGACTCTGCGAGAGAATCGGAATCGATGGCAGACTCGTATATCAGAAAGAGGGTCTTGATAAGGAAATCACAGAGGCACCTATGCCAACACATAAAGAGGCCATCCAGATGGTACTCGATGCACTTGTAAATCCAAAGACAGGCGCAGTAAAATCACTTGCAGAGATCGATGCAGTAGGACATCGTGTAGTGCACGGTGGAGAGAAGTTCTCAGACTCAGTAGTCATCACAGAGGAAGTAATAGCACAGGTAGAGGAGTGCAACGACCTCGCACCTCTTCACAACCCTGCAAATATTATCGGAATCAGAGCATGCCAGGCACTTATGCCAAACGTACCAATGGTAGGAGTATTTGATACAGCCTTCCATCAGACAATGCCTGAGAAAGCATACCTCTACGGACTTCCATATGAGTACTATGAGAAGTACAAGGTAAGAAGATACGGCTTCCACGGCACAAGCCACAGCTTCGTATCAAAGGAGGCAGCAAGCTACCTTGGAATGGACTTAAACAACTCAAAGATTATCGTAGCACACCTTGGAAACGGAGCTTCAGTCAGCGCAGTATTAAACGGTAAATGCGTAGATACATCAATGGGACTTACACCACTTGAGGGACTTGTAATGGGAACACGTTCAGGTGATATCGATCCGTCAATCATGGAGTTCATCGCAAAGAAAGAAAATCTCGACATCGATGGTGTGATGGATGTGCTAAACAAGAAGTCAGGAGTAGCCGGCATGTCAGGAGTATCAAGTGACTTCAGAGACCTTGAGGCAGCCTACAATGAGGGCAACGAGCGTGCCATCGCAGCAGTAGAGGTATTCAGCTACAGGGTAGCAAAATACATCGGAGCATATGCAGCAGCAATGAACGGAGTAGATGCTATCGCATTCACAGCAGGAATCGGTGAGAATACAAGCTTCGTAAGAGAAAAAATCATGGCATACTTAGGATACCTCGGCATAAAGATTGACCGTGTAACAAACGACAAGACACGCGGCGTGGAGGCACTTATCTCAACAGCAGACTCAAGCGTAAAGGTATGTGTCATCCCTACAAACGAGGAGCTTGCAATCTGCCGCGAGACAGTAAAGCTTGTTGGCTAATAAAAAGCAAAAAGTTGTGGATAAATTATAAAATTTTGTTGACAAACACCACTCCAATATGTATAATTGGTTAGGTGTGAATAGGAGAGAACTATGATTGATATATCAACCATTGTAAAATCTATCAATAAAGAGACAACAATTGAGACGGAGCTTACGCTCACATCATTTGAGTCGCGTTTAGGAGATTATCCTATTCTGAAAAAGCAGCCGATATCACTTCATATCTCAAACGTGGAGAATGCAGCAGTGCACATCACGGGAACAGTAGATATAGACATAGCGATACCGTGCAGCCGATGCTTGGAAGAAGTTCCAACAAACATGCATTTTGACATTGACAAGACTCTGAAAATCACAGACGGAGCATTAGTCGATGAAGAGATGGAGGAAACTGACTACCTGATTGGGTTTGAACTCGATGTAGATAAACTTGTCTACGCCGAAATTCTGGTGAACTGGCCAATGAGAGTTCTGTGCAAAGACGATTGCAAAGGTATTTGTAAAGTCTGCGGGATGAACTTGAATAAAGGCACCTGCAGTTGCGATAGTTTTGTACCGGATCCAAGAATGGCAGCGTTCCAGGATATATTTAACAAGTTTAAGGAGGTGTAAACAAATGTCAATTTGTCCAAAGAATAAATCTTCTAAGGGAAGAAGAGATAAGAGAAGAGCAAACTGGAAAATGTCTGCTCCTACTTTAGTAAAATGCAGCAAATGTGGAGAGCTTATGATGCCACACAGAGTTTGCAAGAACTGCGGATCATACAACAAAAAAGAAATCATTCCTCAGGACTAATAGTAGAAAACCAGTAAAATTAAGGGATTGAACGATATCGTTCAATCCTTTTTTTGATTGATTTTATCCCTTTTTTATCCCATAATAAAATGAAGGTACTTTTTGCTTGTATATAGCTTGCAGGGATGTTATTATACTGAGAGGATATTTAGATATTAAAGAAAGAAGGAAGCAAACTATCATGAATAATATAGACGATTTAGTTGAAATCTATGAGTGCCCGCTCTGTGGCGGTGCCGGGATTCTCGAGGAGGACTGTGGCAGCTCATATTATGTGACATGTCTTGAGTGCGGATGCCACTCTGTAAATATTGATTTCAAGTCAGACGATGACAGACTTGATGCAGCAAAGCGCACTGCTGATTTATGGAACTGTGGCAAGGTTATTTCAATGAGTCCGGGAGAATGATGGAAGCCATATAGAGTAGTGAATTGGTTATTGATTTATACCTATGATTATAGTATATTTTATTTAATCAATTAGTAGTTTGCTTTTTAGCAGGCACAGGGAGGTCACAATGCAAAGTACAACAAGGGTCGCACTCGATGCAATGGGTGGCGACAATGCACCCGCAGAGGTAGTAAAGGGTGCGGTAGATGCGGTTAACAAAAGAAATGATATAAAGATATTTCTTGTAGGACAGAAGGTACCGGTAGAGAGGGAGCTTTCTTTGTATACATATCCTAAGGAGCAGATAGAGATAGTAGATGCGCCTGAGGTTATAGAGATGGCAGAGCCACCGGTTCTGGCAATCAGACGAAAGAAGCAGTCATCAATCGTTGTTGGCATGAATATGGTCAAGAATAAAGAGGCTGATGCATTTGTTTCGGCAGGAAGCTCAGGTGCTGTACTTGTCGGAGGACAGGTAATAGTCGGCAGGATAAAGGGCATACAAAGGCCGCCTTTGGCACCGCTTATTCCGACTGAGAGGGGCGTATCTCTGCTCATAGACTGTGGAGCCAATGTGGATGCCAGAGCTGAGCATCTGGTACAGTTTGCTAAGATGGGCTCTATCTATATGGAGCACGTTGTCGGCGTGAAGAATCCAAAGGTTGCACTGGTCAATATCGGTGCAGAGGAGGAAAAGGGCAATGCTCTGGTAAAGGAGACCATGCCGCTTCTTCGAGAGTGCACAGATATCAATTTTGTCGGAAGCATTGAGGCAAGGGATATTCCAAAGGGAGATGCCGATGTTATAGTTTGCGAGGCTTTCACAGGCAATGTCATATTAAAGCTCTACGAGGGGCTCAGCTCCACACTTATCGGAGTTATCAAGAAGGGGCTCATGAGCACATTAAAGAGCAAGATAGGAGCTGCACTTGCACTTCCGGCTCTTAAGAATACGCTAAAGTCATTTGATGCGACCGAGTACGGCGGAGCACCGCTTTTAGGATTGAATGGTCTTGTGGTAAAGACCCACGGCAGCTCCAAGGCAAAGGAAATCACTAACTCTGTTTTCCAGTGTGTTACATTTAAGGAAAAAGAGATTAATGATAAAATTAAAGAATATATTATTAATAAGCCGGCTGATTAGATAGCAGTATTGCTGTATGATTGGTCACTATAAACAGAAATGAGAGGTATAAAAAATGGAATTTGAGAAGCTTAGAGACATTATTGTCGAGGTACTTAACGTGGATGAGAACGAGGTTACTATGGAGTCAACCTTCATTGATGACCTTGGAGCTGATTCTCTGGATGTATTCCAGATTATCATGGGTATCGAGGAAGAGTTCGATATCGAGATTCCTAATGAGGAAGCAGAGAAAATCGTCACTGTAGGCGATGCTGTTGAGCAGATTAAAAAAGCTGTAAGCGAGCAGTAGTATGTTTAACTAATGAAAAGCCCTTTATTATAAGGGCTTTTCATTATACTCACGGAACATGTAAAATGGATAGATATAGAAATAGAGGAGAAATTATGGCAGATTTAAATGAATTTCAAAGTAAAATAGGCTATACGTTCAAGAATCAACATCTGCTTGAGCAGGCGCTGACACACAGCTCGTATGCCAATGAAAAGCACATGAAAAAGCATTCTGATAACGAACGTCTGGAGTTTTTGGGCGATGCTGTTTTGGAAATAGTTTCAAGTGAGTTTTTGTTTATCAATTATCCGCAAAAGCCTGAGGGTGAGCTTACCAAGCTGCGCGCAAGCATTGTTTGTGAGCCGACTCTTGCACTTTGTACAAAGCCACTTGACCTTGGAAAGTACTTACGTCTTGGCAGGGGCGAGGATCATACAGGTGGCAGAAAGAGAAAATCGATTCTTTCTGATGCACTTGAGGCAGTGATTGGAGCAATTTATTTAGATGGTGGTTTTACTAATGCAAAGGAGTTTGTGCTTAGGTTTATCATGACTGATATTGAGAATAAGCAGCTCTTTTATGATAGCAAGACTATCCTTCAGGAGCTTATACAGGGCAGACACGAGCAGCTTTCCTATGAACTTATTGATGAGAGCGGTCCGGACCATGACAAGCAGTTTACAGTTGCGGTGCTTGTGGACGGCGAGCGTGTCAGCGAGGGAGAAGGCCACACAAAGAAGGCGGCGGAGCAGCAGGCTGCATATCAGGCACTTCTTTTGTACAGAAACAGGGAATAGGAGTTTTTAATGTATTTAAAGAGCTTGGAAGTACAGGGCTTTAAGTCCTTTGCCAACAAAATTGTTTTTGAGTTCCACAACGGCATCACAGGTATTGTCGGGCCAAACGGCAGTGGAAAGAGTAATGTCGCCGATGCGGTCAGATGGGTGCTCGGTGAGCAGAGCGCAAAGCAGCTTCGTGGTGCCAGTATGCAGGATGTTATTTTTGCAGGTACAGAGAACAGGAAGCCGCTTGGATACGCGTATGTTGCCATCACACTTGACAATTCAGACCATTCGCTTGCGATTGATTTCAATGAGGTTACGGTTGCCAGACGTGTTTACCGGTCAGGGGAGAGTGAGTATCTAATCAATGGCAATCCGTGTAGACTCAAGGAGGTTTCGGAGCTTTTCTATGATACCGGTATCGGTAAAGAGGGTTATTCCATCATTGGACAGGGCCAGATTGACAGGATTTTAAGTGGAAAGCCGGAAGAGAGGCGAGAGCTGTTTGATGAGGCTGCCGGCATTGTGAAGTTTAAAAAGAGAAAGCTTACAGCACAAAAGAAGCTCGATAATGAGCGGGAGAACCTTGTGCGTGTCAATGATATCCTGACAGAGCTTGAGAGACAGGTAGGTCCGTTACAGAGACAGTCCGAGAAGGCTCATACATATCTTAAAAAGAGAGAAGAGCTGAAGAACTACGATGTCAACATGTTTTTGCTTGAATCAGCGCGCATTGAGACCGAGCTTAAGTCAGCTGATGAGAAATACGCTATTGCGGATGACGAGCTAAAGGAGACCAACGCCACATACGAGAGCATCAAGGCAGAGTATGAGGGGCTTGGGAACGATATGCAGCAGATGGATGAGCGTATCGAGTCTCTTCGTGAGAGCATTACAAGCACTTCATCCACCAGACAGAAGCTTGAGAATCAGATAGAGCTTTTAAAGGAGCAGATTCACACGGCCGAAATGACGGATGAGCATTTGCAGTCGCGGCTTTTAGCTATCGAAAAGGAAAAGGCTGAGCGTCTTAAAAGCAGGAAAGAGTATGATGACAAAAAGGCTGCACTGGAAGCTGAGATAGAGCAGATGAAGCAGAACGAGCTTCTTGCGGTAAACGAGCATGAGGCTGTGCTTGCAGAGGTTAACCGCTGCAATGACGGACTGGAAAAGGGTAAGAATGAGCTTATTGCCCTGCTTCAGGAGCGAGGCAGTATCCAGTCAAGGAAGCAGCGTTTTGCCACTATGCTTGAGCAGATTAATATCAGAAAGGCAGAGCTTACCAAGCGTCTTTTAGATAGGAAGACAAGGGAAGCAGGGCTTGATGATATATTGGATGATGCCAATAAGAAGCTTAATGCTGTCAATGAAGAGATAGCCGGTTTAAAGGAAAAGGAGTCGGCTCTTTTGGCAAAGGCCAGGGAGTGGAGAGATAAGTCCAGAGAGAATGCCCGCCTGATGGAGGAGGCTTCCACAGAGTATCATAAGTCTGTTTCCAGGCTTGAGTCGCTTAAAAACATTGCCGAGCGCTATGATGGCTATGGCAACAGCATCAAGCGTGTTATGGAGCAGAAGGCTAAAAATCCGGGGCTTCTCGGAGTGGTTTCAGATCTTATCCAGGTGGATAAGCGCTATGAGATAGCGATAGAGACAGCCTTAAGCGGCAATATCCAGAATATCGTCACTGAGGATGAGGCCACAGCCAAAAAGATGATTGGCTTTTTGAAGGCCAATCATTTTGGTCGAGCTACGTTTTTACCTCTTACAAGTGTGCGTGCAAACAGAAATACTAAAAATGAGGCGGCACTCGGCGAAAAGGGTGTGCTTGGCATTGCAAATAAGCTGGTGAAGTGTGATCCGAAGTTTGATGAGGTTGTTGCATACCTGCTTGGCAGAGTGATTGTGGTGGACACAATTGACAATGCCATTGCGCTTGCAAAGAAAAATCACTATTCACTCCATATTGTGACTGTCGAGGGCGAGTATCTGGCACCGGGAGGATCTATGTCCGGTGGTGCGTTTAAAAATTCATCCAATCTGCTTGCCAGAAATCGTGAGATTGAGGAGCTTGAAAAGAGAGTTGATCAGACTAAGACGAAGCTTAAAGAGCTTAGAGCCAGAAAGGATGATATTGCGACTGCTATTGCGCTTGGAGAGGAGGATATAGCGGCCACAAAGACCTTGCTGCAGGAGAAGTATATTGAGCAGAATACAGCACAGATTTCTGTTGACAGGGCAGACCAGCAAAAGAAGGAGAGTGCGAATGTCTACGAGGATCTGCGCACAGAAAATGCCGAGATTGAAAAACAGCTCGAAGAGATAAATCAGGGCAAGAAGGATATTGCAGCGCAGCTTGAGGCATCAAAGCAGCGTGAGGAGCAGCTTGAGAAGGAAAACAGCTCATACAGTGAGATACTTGAAAAGCAGGGAGTACTTGAGCAGGAGGCTTCACACAAGGCCGCTGCCATTTCACTTGAGCTTGCAAATATCACAAAGACGGCAGAGTTTGCTATAGAAAATATCAATCGTATCAATTCAGAGATAGAGAAATTTGATGAGCAGAAGGAAAGCCTTGTGGAAGGTGCAGCTGTTGCAAAGGATGATATTAAAAAGAAGCAGGCTGATATTGATGCAATCACACAGACCATTCTGGCATCAAAGGACAACAATTCTAAGCTTGACGAGGAGCTTAGGGAGAGTATTGCCAAAAAGGAAAAGATGTCTGAAAATTACAGAGGCTTTTTTGCAAAGCAGGAGGAAGTTTCAAAGAAACAGGCTGATCTGGATAAGGAGCTTTTCAGACTGAACAGCCAGAGAGAGAAGCTTAAGGAGGATTCAGAGACTCAGATCAACTACATGTGGGATGAATATGAGCTTACTCCGCATGCGGCAGCAGAGCTTAGAAATGATGCATACGATGATCTGCCTTCATTAAAGAAGCTGATTGCAGGCATAAAGGACGAAATCAGACGCCTCGGCGATGTAAATGTCAACGCTATTGAGGAATACAGAGAGATTTCAACGCGTTATGAGTTCTTGAAGGGACAGCATGATGACCTTATCGAGGCTGAAAAGACTCTGGTTGGCATCATTGATGAGCTTGACAGTGGTATGAGAAAGCAGTTTACAGAGAAGTTTGCCGAGATTCAGAGAGAGTTTGACAAGTCCTTTAAGCAGCTTTTTGGTGGTGGACATGGTTCCCTGGAGCTTGTGGAGGATGAGGATATACTGGAGTGCGGCATAAGAATCGTCGCACAGCCGCCCGGAAAGAAGCTTCAGAATATGATGCAGATGTCCGGTGGAGAAAAGGCGCTCACCGCTATTGCACTTTTGTTTGCCATTCAGGCACTTAAGCCATCACCGTTTTGTCTGCTTGATGAGATTGAGGCGGCGCTTGATGACTCAAACGTTTCGCGCTATGCAAATTATCTGAACAAGCTTACAAAGAACACACAGTTTATTGTTATCACACACAGACGTGGTACGATGGCGGCTGCGGACAGGCTATATGGTATTACGATGCAGGAAAAGGGTGTTTCCACACTCGTTTCAGTAAATCTTATAGAGAATGATCTGACACAGTAAAATTTTATTTATGGAGAGTTGAAATGGAAGAAAAAGAAAAGAAGCCGGGCTTTTTTAAGAGGCTCGTTTCAGGACTGACAAAGACCAGAGACAATATTGTTTCAGGCATAGATTCACTTTTCAGTGGATTTTCGCATATAGATGATGATTTTTATGAGGAGCTTGAGGAGATTCTCATCATGGGAGACCTCGGAGTGAGAGCTACAGAGAGTATCATCGAGGATCTGCAGAGGAAGGTGAAGGAGCAGCACATCAAGGAGCCGGCAGAGTGCAAGGAACTCTTGATTGAGAGCATCAAGGAGCAGATGAAGGTGGAGGAGACAGCCTACAGATTTGAAAATGAAAAATCTGTTGTGCTTGTAATCGGTGTCAACGGAGTAGGAAAGACTACCATTGTCGGAAAGCTTGCAGGAAAGCTTAAGGAACAGGGCAAGAAGGTGGTTATTGCAGGTGCTGATACCTTCAGGGCGGCAGCAGGCGACCAGCTGAAGGAATGGGCAAACCGCGCCGGAGTTGATATGATTGGCGGTGCCGAGGGTGCTGACCCGGGAGCTGTTGTATATGATGCAGTTGCAGCTTCAAAGGCCAGAAACGCAGATGTGCTTCTCGTGGATACAGCCGGAAGACTCCACAACAAAAAGAATCTGATGAATGAGCTTGGAAAGATTAATAAAATCCTGGAGAGTGAGTATCCGGATGCGTACAGAGAGACACTCGTCGTGCTTGATGCGACTACTGGCCAGAATGCACTTGTTCAGGCGAGAGAGTTTTCTGATGTGGCAAAGATTTCGGGTATCGTGCTTACTAAGATGGATGGTACGGCAAAGGGCGGTATCGCTGTAGCGATACAGTCGGAGCTTTCAGTGCCGGTCAAGTATATCGGAGTCGGTGAGACCATCGATGATTTGCAGAAATTTGATTCGGACGAGTTCGTGAATGCATTGTTTGACACCAAAACGGAATAATTTGAAAATATTTTTGAGCGTATAAGTTATATTATTTATAATAATCTGATATATCAGTTTATATATATATGTACGGAATTTTTGGTATAATATAATGAAAAGTAACTATTCAGAAATGAAAGGGAGAACAAATATGCTGACATTAGATAAATTTGAAGAAGCAAGTGAGAAGGTCAAGGAGGTCACCCTTGAGACAAAGCTCATTTACAGTGACTTTTTAAGTGACCAGACAGGCAATAAGGTATATTTGAAGCCTGAAAATATGCAGTTTACCGGGGCTTACAAGGTCAGAGGTGCGTACTACAAGATAAGCACACTCACAGATGAGGAGAGGGCAAAGGGACTCATCACAGCATCTGCAGGAAACCATGCGCAGGGTGTTGCGTATGCTGCAAAGTGCTATGGCTGCAAGGCTGTCATCGTGATGCCTACCACCACACCTCTTATCAAGGTAAACCGTACAAAGAGCTACGGCGCTGAGGTAGTGCTTTACGGAGATGTGTATGATGAGGCATGTGCCAAGGCATATGAGCTTGCAGAGAAAGAGGGCTACACATTTATCCATCCGTTTGATGATTTAGCTGTCGCAACAGGACAGGGAACTATTGCTATGGAGATATTCAAGGAGCTTCCTCTTGTTGAGTACATCCTCGTTCCAATCGGAGGAGGCGGACTGGCAACAGGTGTATCTACACTTGCAAAGCTCTTAAACCCAAAGATTAAGGTTATTGGAGTGGAGCCGGCCGGCGCTAATTGTATGCAGGAGTCATTTAAGAACGGCAAGGTGACCACTTTACCAAGTGTAAATACTATTGCAGACGGAACAGCGGTAAAGACACCGGGCTCAAATATTTTCCCATACATAAAGAAAAATCTTGATGATATTATCACCGTGGAGGATGACGAGCTTATCGTGGCCTTCCTTGATATGGTAGAGAATCACAAGATGATAGTCGAAAACTCAGGTCTTCTGACTGTAGCTGCGCTTAAGCATCTCGGAGTAAAGGACAAGAGAGTGGTTTCTATCCTAAGTGGCGGCAACATGGATGTTATTACCATGTCATCAGTTGTACAGCAGGGTCTTATTTTCAGAGACAGAATCTTTACTGTTTCAGTGCTTCTGCCGGATAAGCCGGGCGAGCTTGCCAAGGTTTCACAGACTCTTGCCGATGTACAGGGCAATGTAATCAAGCTGGAGCATAACCAGTTTGTCACTACAAACAGAAGTGCGGCTGTCGAGCTTCGCATCACGCTTGAGTGTTTTGGTACAGAGCACAAGGAGCAGATTATAGCTGCGCTCGAGAAGAAGGGCTATAAGCCAAGAATTGTACGCACTATGATATAAAAATAAAAGTATCAAGTATTTTTACTTGACACCGGGCAAACTATGTGTTATTCTACCATAGGTTCGAGGAAAAAAGAGGATACTTGATATGGAAGAAAAACTTGAACAGGCATATTTATATGATTTCTACGGTGAGCTTTTGAATGAGCATCAGCGTCAGGTATATGAGGATTTTGTCTTCAATGATTTGTCACTCGGAGAGATTGCATCCGAGGAGGGGATTTCCCGTCAGGGTGTTGCCGATCTGATTAAGAGATGCAATAAGAAGCTGCTTGACTATGAGGCAAAGCTGCATCTTGTTGAAAAGTTCATGTCCATAAAGAGTGACATACGAAGGATTCATGAGCTGACAAATGATTTTAAGAAATCACATAATGAGCTATTAATGAATGAAATCGAAGCTATTTCGAATCAGATACTAGAGGAGCTGTAATATGGCATTTGACAGTTTATCAGAAAAACTGCAGAACGTTTTCAAAAATCTCCGCAGCAAGGGAAAGCTTACTGAGGATGATGTAAAGGCTGCTCTTAAAGAGGTTAAGATGGCACTCCTTGAGGCCGATGTTAACTTCAAGGTTGTTAAGCAGTTCACAAAGAGTGTTCAGGAGAGAGCAATCGGACAGGATGTCATGAATGGTCTCAATCCCGGACAGATGGTCATCAAAATCGTAAACGAAGAGATGATTAAGCTTATGGGTTCTGAGACAACAGAGATTGCTTTCAGGCCGGGCAAGGAGCTTACCGTTATCATGATGGTAGGTCTTCAGGGAGCCGGCAAGACAACCACCACAGCAAAAATTGCCGGAAAGCTTAAGAGCAAGGGCAAGAAATCACTGCTTGTAGCCTGTGATGTATATCGTCCGGCTGCGATTGAGCAGTTAAAGATAAACGGTGAAAAGCAGGGCGTTGAGGTTTTCTCAATGGGTGACAAAAACAAGCCTGCTGACATCGCAAAGGCTGCTGTGGAGCACGCTAAGAAAAACGATTTCAATGTTGTTATCATCGATACTGCCGGACGTCTTCATATTGATGAGGATATGATGGCAGAGCTTATTGAGATAAAAGAAGCTACTGATGTTTTCCAGACCATCCTCGTGGTAGATGCCATGACAGGTCAGGATGCTGTAAATGTAGCAGGTACCTTTGATGAAAAGATAGGAATTGACGGAGTTGTCATCACAAAGCTTGATGGTGACACCAGAGGTGGAGCGGCACTTTCAATCAGAGCCGTTACAGGAAAGCCGATACTATACGCAGGTATGGGCGAGAAGCTTTCAGACCTTGAGCAGTTCTATCCGGAGCGTATGGCTTCAAGAATCCTCGGCATGGGCGATGTGCTTTCCATGATTGAGAAGGCGCAGGAGAACATTGATGAGGAACAGGCCAAGAAGCTTGAGCAGAAGATGCGCAAAAATGAGTTTGATTTTGAGATGTACCTTGATTCGATGAGTCAGATGAAGAAGATGGGTGGTCTTTCAAGCGTGATGGGCATGATGCCGGGCATGGGTATCGGTGGAGGCAAGATGCCGGATATTGATACAGATGAAGCTGAAAAGGGCATGGCACGCACAGAGGCAATCATCTATTCCATGACACCTGAGGAAAGACGAAATCCAAAGCTTCTTAATCCAAGCCGCAAGGCTCGTATTGCAAGAGGAGCAGGCGTGGATGTATCAGAGGTCAACAGACTTGTAAAGCAGTTTGAGCAGACGAAGAAGTTCATGAAGCAGATGCCCGGTATGATGGGCGGCAAGAAGGGACGCCGTGGAGGCGGTGGTCTTGGAGGATTATTCAAAGGACTTCCGTTTTAATGAATTTCATTAAAGAATTTCATGTTTTGTTAACAAAAGTATTTATTTTACTTTTGATATATATTATTCAATAAACCTATGAGGAGGTGAAACAAAATGGCAGTAAAGATCAGATTAAGAAGAATGGGACAGAAGAAAGCTCCTTTCTATAGAATCGTAGTTGCAGACTCTAGATCACCAAGAGATGGAAGATGCATCGAGGAGATCGGAACATACGATCCAACTAAGGATCCTAGCGAGTATCATGTAAATGAGGAATTAGCTAAGAAATGGTTATCAAACGGCGCACAGCCAACTGAGACAGTAGCTAGAATCTTCAAGAGTGCTGGTATCGAGAAATAGGATAAAGAGGTGGCGTAATGAAAGAATTAGTTGAAGTAATTGCAAAATCTTTAGTTGATTATCCGGATGAGGTTAATGTAACTGAGACCGAAAACGAGAAAGCAATTGTTTTGGAATTACGTGTTGCACAGTCTGACATGGGCAAAGTGATCGGCAAGCAGGGACGTATTGCTAAGGCTATTCGTTCAGTTGTTAAGGCCGCAGCCTCTAAAGAAGACAAAAAGGTTATTGTTGAGATAGTACAATAACATAAAGGCATCTCTTATGAGATGCCTGTTTTTTTATAATTAACAGTAACTATTCAGAACCGGTATTGTATGGTTTTGAGAATGTGCGTGGGCTGAATAGTCATGATTTATATTAATATCAGGAGACAGAGAATGGAAGATTTACTACAGGTAGGTGTAATTACGAGCACACACGGCATTCGCGGTGAGGTAAAGGTGTTCCCAACCACTGACGATGCAGCTCGTTTTAAAAAGCTTAAAAATGTCATTCTGGATAATGGCAAAGAGCGCAGGGATTTGGAAATAACTTCTGTCAAATTTTTCAAGAACCAGGTTATCTTGAAATTTAAGGGCATAGATGACATAAATGATGTAGAAAAATATAAAAAGGCACCTCTTTTTGTGACAAGGGAAAATGCGGTGCCACTTGAGGAAAATGAGTACTTTATAGCTGATCTTATCGGACTTTCAGTCACATCAGACGAGGGAGAGGAGCTTGGAGTCATAGCTGATGTACTCCAGACCGGTGCCAACGATGTGTATGTTGTTAAGAAAGCCGGTGCAAATGATCTGCTGATTCCGGCAATAAAGGATTGTATACTGGACGTTGATGTGGAAAATGGCACGATGAAGGTGCATCTGCTGGCAGGTTTGAGATAGCTGCATCTCAAACTGCAAAAACCGTAAAATGAGATATAAAATTGAACAAAATCATACATTTTAAATTGTAAAACTGTAAAACAGGATGATATAGGAGATATAGGAAATGAGATTTCATGTGCTGACCTTATTCCCACAGATGATAGAACAGGGACTGTCAGAGAGTATCACAGGCAGAGCTTTAAAACAGAATATTATATCACTCAATACGGTAAATATCAGGGATTTTGCGCACAATAAGCACAATAAGGTTGATGATTACACATATGGTGGCGGTGCGGGGATGCTTATGCAGGCAGAGCCGGTGTATCAGGCTGTGCGCAGTGTGGTGAGTCAGATCAATAAATGTAATCAGGTCCACTCAGGTGATAATTCAGAGAAAAATATCGCCGATGAAAATATATTATATGAAAATACATCATATAAAAATACAGCAGAAGAAATAAAAAATCACAATGCGCGTCTGATTTATGTTACTCCACAGGGCAGCGTGTTCAACCAGCAGATGGCAGCAGAATTTGCAAAGTGTGATGACCTCATTTTTCTATGTGGACACTATGAAGGTATTGACGAGCGTGTGCTGGAGGAGACGGTAACGGATTATGTCTCTATCGGCGATTATGTTCTAACGGGCGGAGAGCTGCCGTCGATGGTGATGATAGATGCAATTTCACGTCTGGTTCCCGGGGTGTTGCACAATGACATTTCGGCAGAGACAGAGTCGTTTCATGGTAATCTGCTTGAATACCCTCAGTATTCACGTCCTGTTGAGTGGCATAACAAAAAGGTGCCTGAGGTACTCATGTCAGGCAATCAGAAAAAGATAGATGCATGGCGCCTTGAAAAGTCTATTGAGCGCACAAAGGAGCGCAGGCCGGATTTGTATGCCGGGTTTAAAAGACTTGATAAATGCAGAGAGTTTCTTATGAAAAATAAACTGCTTCATATCGATATGATAGAGCTCATAAACAGGGGCTGCGCCGAGATACTGTTTGAGGCAGATGGCGAATATCTGCTTCGGGACATGGTCTCAAAGGTATGCTTTCATACAAGACCGGATGAGGGCGAGTCGAAGCTTATTGATTTGGTGCAGGAAAATGTCACAAAGTCTGTTGATAAATACAGCAGTCAGCGTATTTCAAAAAACGTTACAGATCAGATTGTAAATGGCATAGTGCTTCACCAGCAAAGATATGTTGAGCTCTTTACAGCAAATGGCTTTAATGAGACTGTAGAGTGCAGGCAGGCTGTGTATACAAACAAAGAAAAGCTATCTGTCAGCGGACTGTACAGACCGGATGGAAGGCCGATGCCAAATGGCTTAATTATAAGAAAGCTGGATGCAGATGATATACGGGAGGCTGCGCCAATGTACCCGGGTTTTGACAATCCTGACTATATTGTAGACAGAATAGAGGCAGGTGCTGTCTACGGAGCTTTTTTGAGTGATAATACTGCTAATGATACCATTAATACCATCGCGGGAATTATCGGAATCCATGAGGAGGGCAGCATAGGCATGCTCTATGTAAAGCTGCAGTACAGGCATCAAAAGCTTGCCACAGCACTTGAAACATATGCTTTCAACAGGGCACTGGAAAACGGATGGATACCATATGGACAGATAATCGTGGGCAATGAGGCGTCTATGAGGCTGCAGGAGAGTATGGGATTGCATTTTTCAAAATCACCCGTATACTGGATGACTAAAAATAATGCATAAGGTAGGCAAAGATAGTAAAAAATACTTGCAAATCCCATGAATCTGTGGTAAAGTACCAATGTTGTGAATAAAAGAGATGGTCCTCTGTTGTGAAAATAGTAGTAGCATTAAGAACGTCAAAATAATTAGGAGGTCACAAAATGAACGCAAGTGAAATTATTAAAAGCATCGAGAACGAGCAGTTAAAGGCCGAGGCACCTGAGTTTTCTGTAGGAGATACTGTAAAGGTATACGGAAAAATCAAAGAGGGTAACCGTGAGCGTATCCAGGTATTCGAGGGAACAGTAATCAAAAAGCAGAACGGATCAAACCGTACAACATTCACCGTTAGAAAGCTTTCTAACGGTGTAGGTGTTGAGAAGACATGGCCACTCCACTCACCAAACGTAGAGAAGGTTGAGATTGTACGTAAAGGTAAAGTACGTCGTGCTAAGCTTTACTACTTAAGAGACCGTATCGGAAAAGCTGCTAAGGTTAAAGAGCTTGTAAAATAATATTTTTACGCGAAAGAGACCATTTTCTGCGAGCAATCGTATGAGAATGGTCTTTTTAGTTTTCAGGGTTACAGCTTGCAACAAACATGAAAACAATATATAATTAAAATTACGCAATAAAATATTAGTTAGCAAGAGGTGTAAGATGTCCAGAAGACGAGCAGGACTTAGCTTTAGAAGGCAAAGAAGAAAATTTAATCTGCCATTGTTCAAGGAAATTGTTTCGTGGGTAGTGGAGCTGATTGTAGTGATAGGCCTGGCATATGTGCTGGTGTCATTTTTCGGTATACGTACAAATGTGGTGGGCCAGGCTATGGAGCAGACATTGGAGAACGATGATAATATTCTTGTGAACAGGTTTGCATATATCATGTCAAAGCCAAAGGCAGGAGACGTGATAGTATTTCTGCCAAACGGAAATAATAAATCGCATTATTATGTCAGGAGAGTGGTAGCGGTGCCGGGAGATACTATTCAGATAAAAGACGGCGCACTGTACGTGAATGATGAGTTATACAAGGAATCAACGGACGTTGCCTCAATGGAGGATGCAGGGCTTGCCTCAGATCCTATAGAACTTGAAAAGGACGAGTATTTTGTACTTGGAGATAATCGAAACAACAGTGAGGACAGCCGCTATGCCAATATTGGCAATGTAAAGAGAGACTATATTATCGGCAAGGCATGGTTTAGATTTTCAGGCCTTGGAAGCTTTGGAACCATCAAGTAGCAATAGTTATAACATATATAGATAAAGGACAGGTGAATTATGAATTTTCAGTGGTACCCTGGGCATATGACCAAGGCAAAGCGTCAGATGCAGGAGGACATTAAATTAATAGATCTGGTTATAGAGCTTGTGGATGCAAGAATTCCGCTATCCAGCCGTAATCCGGACATTGATGAGCTTGGAAAAAACAAATACAGGCTCATTCTTATGAACAAGGCAGATCTGGCCGATAAGGAGCGCACCAGGGAGTGGAGTGCATTTTTCAAGGAAAAGGGCTTTTTTGTAGTCAGTCTTGATGCTAGAAGCAAGTCAGGCATGAAGAGCATCACAGATATCGTGATGGAGGCCTGCAAGGAAAAGATTGAAAGAGACCGAAAGCGTGGTATCAAAAACAGACCGGTAAGAGCTATGGTGGTGGGGATTCCAAACGTCGGAAAGTCCACATTTATCAATTCATACGCCGGAAAAGCCTGTGCCAAGACAGGAAACAAGCCGGGCGTGACAAAGGGCAAGCAGTGGATCAGGCTCAATAAAAGTGTTGAGCTGCTCGATACCCCGGGCATACTGTGGCCGAAATTTGAGGATCAGACAGTGGGACTTAGACTTGCGCTAATCGGTTCGATAAAGGATGAGATTTTAAATGTTGATGAGCTTGCCGTGGAGCTTGTAAAGTTCCTAAAAGCAGAGTATCCGGGGCTTTTGGCACAAAGATACGAGGTAAGCGAGGAAAATGATATCATAGAGCTTATAAGTGCTGTCGCTGTCAACAGAAAATGCCTTTCAAAGGGAGGAGAGCCTGATTACAGCAAGGCGGCTGCACTCATCATAGATGATTTCAGAAGCGGTAAATTAGGCCATATCACTTTGGAGAGACCGGAGATATAGAAGAATAGTTACGAAGAATAGACGATAGGACAAGGATATGTCAGCAGAAAAAATAGGCGATATTAAGGAACAACTTAAAAGCATCACAGATTCACAGCTTACACAGTTCATTGAGGCATACGGCTCAGATGAAAGGGGCGGAGTGATTAAGCTTGTAGATAGTGCAAAAAAGCGTCTGGACAAGTATGAGAAGGAGCTTATCCGCACAGAAGGTCTCAAGAAATATGAGCGTGAGTACGCATCATATGCTCATATTTGCGGCATAGATGAGGTGGGACGCGGACCGCTTGCAGGTCCGGTTGTGGCATGTGCGGTTATTCTGCCAAAGGACTGTGATATTTTATATATCAATGATTCAAAGAAGCTTACGGCTGCAAAGCGCGATGAGCTTTACGATGTCATAATGGAAAAGGCGGTTTCTGTAGGAATAGGTATGGCATCGCACGAGCGGATAGATGAGATAAATATATTGCAGGCTACATATGAGGCGATGAGACAGGCAATTAAAAAGCTTGATCCGGCACCGGATTTGACACTTAACGATGCAGTCACAATCCCGGGGGTGGATATAAAGCAGGTTCCAATCATAAAGGGAGATGCCAAAAGCATATCAATAGGGGCAGCCAGCATTGTGGCTAAGGTCACAAGGGATCGGATGATGGTTGAGTATGATAACATATATCCCGGCTATGGATTTGCATCAAACAAGGGCTATGGCTCGGCAGAGCATATCAAGGCACTAAAAGAGATAGGACCATCACCGATACACAGGGCATCGTTTATACACAATTTTATCTAATATATTACAATTGTGCGGTTTTTACGAAGGTGCCTGGGCACTGAATAGTTACACATTCTGCTAAAAACCGTCAGTTCACAATAGGAGAGAAAATGACACTTCAACAACTCAGACAGGTACTTACAATTGCAGAATCCAATTCCATGAATGAGGCGGCAAAGAAGCTTTTTGTTTCACAGCCCAATCTGTCCGCCACAGTGCGAGAGGTGGAGGAGGAGCTTGGAATCACGGTATTCATGAGAAATAACCGTGGAATTACAGTCACAGCGGAGGGCGAGGAGTTTTTAGGATACGCCAAACAGGTTGTGGAGCAGTATCATCTGCTTGAGAACCGGTATCTGAATGTGGAGTCCAAAAAGAAATTCTCGGTTTCCATGCAGCACTATTCATTTGCAGTAAAGGCCTTTGTACAGCTTGCTAAAGAGGTGGGCATGGATGAGTACGAGTTTGCTGTCCACGAGACAAAGACGAAAGAGGTAATAGACAACGTAAAGAACTTAAAGAGTGAGATTGGAGTTCTTTATTTAAGTGATTTCAATGAAAAGGTTTTAAGAAAGCTTTTTAAGGAATGTGACATTGAGTTTAAAGAGCTCTTCACATGCAATACATATGTGTATCTCTGGAAAAAACATCCGCTTGCCGGCAAAAAAGTGATTACACTTGATGATTTGCAGGAGTACCCATGTCTGACCTTTGAACAGGGCGTGAACAATTCCTTTTATTATGCTGAGGAGATGATGAGCACATATGAGTACAAGCGTGTCATAAAGGCTGATGACAGAGCCACAATGCTCAATCTCATGGTGGGGCTCAACGGATTTACACTGTGCTCAGGTATTATTTCTGAGGATTTAAACGGTGATGACTATGCGGCAATTCCACTTAAGGAAAGTGAAAAAATGCATATAGGCTATATCAAGCATAAGGGCACAAAGCTTAGCAAGCTCGGTGAAATATATATAGATGCGTTAAAGAATTACGAGAATAAAGTTTTATAAATGAAAAATTGTAAAAAATGAATTTAAATTAATTAAATATCATGCCATTTTTATAAGAATTTCACAGTTATATTGTTTTTTTGAAAAAACATGCATGAAAATATAGTGAAAAATCGGTTACGCAAAAGTTATTTATTAAAATAAATGACATGAATTGACGGAAAATGACGGATTATGATTTTTTTGACAAATGAATATCAGATGTTATAATAGGCGCAACAATTGATTGACATGTGCGAAAGCACTATGTTTTAGATTATAAAGGTGGTGTTAACTATGTACAATAAGGAAACAGTAATCAGACTTAACACATTGGATGATGTTCAGGAATTTGTTGGGGCTGCTTCTAAGTGCGATTTTGACATTGATCTCAAATATAGACAGATTCTTATTGATGCGAAATCACTTCTTGGAGTGATTGGAATTGGTATAAACAATGACTTTAAGGTCTGCTATATGGGCGATGACCAGGCATTTGATAATGTGGTTGATAAATTCACTGTAGCGTAATACAATTGAATAAGGTCCTTTGGGAGAGTTTCTTCTTGGAGCTCTCCTTTTTATGTTCAGTGTATTAAAAATATCTGGAGTTAGACTGAAAATATTGCCGGAACACAAAACCGTTGACATAATCCGGAATATGCAGGGAGAGTACATGACAGAAGCTGGAAATAACTATAGTGAAAAGAAAACACAATTACATATTTCGGTCAGAAACCTTGTGGAATTTATTTTCAGGGAGGGTGACATAGACAACCGGTCATCCAGAGCTATGAGTGCCGATGCCATGATGGAGGGAACACGCATTCACAGGAAAATCCAGGGCAGCATGGGGAAGGAGTATCAGGCAGAGGTGCCGCTTTCACTTGTTGTTGAAGGTGATTTGTATGAGCTGACTGTTGAGGGCAGGGCAGATGGCATCTTTACGGAGGATGGAAAGTGTTTTGTTGATGAGATTAAGGGAATGTACAGAAAGGTTGAGCTATTTGAAAAGCCGGTTTTTGTGCACCGTGCGCAGGCTATGTGCTATGCATATATTTTTGCTCTGCAAAATAATATGGAAACGATAGGCATTCAGATGACCTACTGCAATCTGGAAACGGAGCAGACTAAGTATTTTCGCGAGGAGTTCTCATTTGAAGAGATAAAAAAATGGTTTGATGACCTGATGGAAGAGTATGGCAAATGGGCAACGTTTCAGTGTGAAATGAAAAATCAAAGACAGGCTTCAATCAAAGAACTCGATTTTCCATATGAGTACAGACCGGGGCAGAAAAAGCTTGTTTCGGATGTCTACAGGACAATTATGCGTCAGAAGCTTCTTTTTATGCAGGCTCCGACCGGTGTGGGAAAGACTATCTCTACTATTTTCCCGGCAGTGAAGGCGGTTGGTGAGGAGCTGGCAGACAGAATCTTTTACCTGACAGCGAAGACAATCACCGCAACAGTCGCAAAGGAAACGTTTGCGCTGCTTGAAAAAAATGGTTACAGGGCAAAAACTATTCAGATAACGGCAAAGGAAAAGCTATGTCCGTGTGATGAGATGGAATGCAATCCGGTAACCTGTCCGTATGCAAAGGGGCATTTTGACAGAGTAAATGATGCGGTTTTTGACCTGCTTCACAGATGTGAAATGATTGAGAGGGATGATATTTTATCACAGGCGGATAGGTATACCGTTTGTCCGTTTGAGCTTTGTCTTGATACGGCTAGCTGGTGTGATAATGTCATCTGCGATTACAACTATGTGTTTGACCCAAATGTTTATCTTAAGAGATTTTTTCAGGAGGGGATAAAGGGAGATTATATTTTTCTCATTGATGAGGCTCACAATATGGTCGAAAGAAGCAGGCAGATGTATAGCGCTCAGATTTATAAGGAGGATTTCCTTACTGTGAAGCGCATTATGAAGGAGCACAGCCGTTCCATTGAGAAAGCGCTTGAAAAGTGCAATAAGATACTGCTTGGGATGAAGCGTGAGTGTGAGAATTACACGGTATATGATACATTTGGCAATATGGTATTTTCCTTTATGAGGCTTATGACACTTCTGGATGAGTTTTTGCAGAAGGCTAATGAGTTTCCGGGGAAAAAGGATGTTATGGATTTTTATTTTGAGCTTCGCAATTTCCTGAACATCTATGATCTGGTGGATGAGCACTACGTGATGTATTCCGAGCTTGAGGCTGATGGCAGGTTCATGCTAAAGCTTTTTTGTGTGGACCCGTCGCTTAATATACAAAAGAGGCTGGATAAGGGCAAGTCGGCTGTGTTTTTTTCGGCGACATTTTTGCCTGTAAACTATTACAAGAGCCTGCTAAGCACAAAAAAAGACAACTATGCCATATATGCTGACAGTACGTTTGACAGCAAAAAGAGGCTGCTTGCGATGGCAACCGATGTGAGCACGAGGTACACAAGGCGCTCAAGGAGTGAGTATGAGCGCATTGCAGGGTATATTAATGCTGTTGTCACGCAAAAGACTGGAAATTATATGGTTTTCTTTCCGTCATATAAGATGATGAATGATGTGGCAGATATTTACTGTGAAAAATATGCAGACGAAACAGAGCTTATGCTGCAGAAAAATAATATGTCAGAGGCTGAAAGGGAGGAATTTCTGGACAGGTTTAGTGAGGAATCGGACAGAACACTTGTGGCATTTGGTATCATGGGAGGCATATTCGGTGAGGGCATTGATTTGAAAAACGACAGACTGATAGGTGCTATTGTTGTCGGAACGGGGCTTCCGCAGATCAGCAATGAGAGAACTATATTAAAGGATTATTACGATGCCGAAAACGGCTGTGGCTTTGACTATGCTTTCAGGTATCCGGGCATAAATAAAGTCCTCCAGGCGGCCGGAAGAGTAATCAGGACGACGGAGGACACAGGTGTCATTTTGCTATTAGATGAGAGATTCTGGCAGAGAGAATATGATTTGCTCTATCCACGCGAGTGGAGTGACAGAAAGCCATGCAATATAGCAAATGTCGGAAAACTAGTTGCCGACTTCTGGGAGCAGATTTAAAAATTCTTCAGTGGATGCTGACACGGGCATTGTAGTGTTTACGGACACAACAATCTGGCGTGGAGGCATCTTTTCTTTTGTCTTCAGCACGAAAAGCTCCTTATTCTCATGGTTGATGCAGTAGTCAGGCACGAATGCTATACCCAGTCCGATTTTGGCCAGGTCTATGAGCAGATCGTTACTGCTTAGCTCAATTTCCGGAATCAGGTCAACCTGGTGCTGTAAAAACAGATTATGCAGGAATTCACTGGTGGTGCTGTTTCGGTCGAGCATCATGATAGGATATTTATTGAGCTCAGAAAAAGCTATCTCCTGCTTGCGAAGCTTGAAATAATTGGGATTTGCCACAAAAACATCGGAAAAGTTGCATATGGTTTTTTGTCTGTATGAGTGATTGAGGTGCGAGTTTGGAAAATTCGTGACAATCAGGTCAACCTTCCTTTGCTCCAAAAGCTCCACACACTGGATAGATGTGGCATTTGTGACCTTGATAGGCACATTCGGGAACATCTGATGGAACTGCTTTAAGTAAGGAACCAGCAGATAACGGCATATGGTATCGCTTGCGCCGATGTGAAGCTGGCCAAGTCCAAGTGTGCCTGAGTCTAAAAGCTGGCTTTCACCGCGGGCAATAAGATTCATGGCAGGCTCAATGTGCTTTAAAAGCAGGGCACCGGCTGCGGTGAGCTGTACCTTTTTTGTACTTCTGATGAAAAGAGTCTGTCCCAGCTTCTTTTCGAGAGTCTTAATAGACTGGCTTACCGCGGACTGTGAAATAAACAGCTTCTTGCTGGCTTCAGAGAAGCTTAGGGACGTTGCCACGTAGTAAAAGACCTTGTAAAGCTCATAATTTATATCCATTTTGTTATCCTCCGTATAAATATGGTTATTTGCATCTGTTTTTATCAATAAGGGGCAAAATACTTTTTGTCCCTTATATCATTATATAAGAAAACTATAATTAACGCAACTTATAAAACAAATTAAATATATTAATTATACTTATCATAACTAAAGTGTTATACTACAACCATAGTTTTAAAGTCCGATTGTGCAAAAAGCCGGACGGTAACGAATAATTGGTTACATACTCTCGAATTGAAAGGAGAACATATGAGTAACGTACGTCGTGTATATGTAGAGAAAAAACCTGACTTTGCGGTAAAGGCAAAGGAATTAAAGCATGAGATTAAGCATTATCTGGGAATCACAACTGTGGAGGCAGTACGTGTATTAATCAGATATGATGTGGAAAATATATCAGAGGAGACATACAAGAAAGCCTTGTATACAGTTTTCTCAGAGCCACCTGTAGATGATATCTATGAGGAGACATTTGACTATGGTGATGCAAAAGTATTTACTGTAGAGTTTTTACCGGGACAGTTTGACCAGAGAGCAGATTCAGCCGAGCAGTGCGTGAAGCTTCTCAATGAGAATGAGGAGCCGATTATCAGAAGTGCTATCACATATGTGATTGAGGGTGCTATCACAGATGAGCAGTTTGCTGCTATTAAGAAGCACTGCATCAACCCTGTTGATTCGCGTGCTATCGGCATGGAAAAGCCTAAGACACTTGTGCAGGAGTTTGATGATCCTGCTGATGTCATCATATTTGACGGCTTCAAGGATATGGCAGAGGACAAACTGAAGGAGCTTTATTCATCATTGAACCTTGCCATGACCTTCAAGGATTTTCTTCATATCCAGAATTATTTTAAGAATGAGGAAAAGCGTGATCCTTCAATGACAGAAATCCGTGTGCTCGATACATACTGGTCAGATCACTGCCGCCATACAACATTCTCTACAGAGCTTAAGAATGTCAAGTTTGACGATGGCTTCTACCGCACACCGATTGAAAATACCTACAAGGATTATCTCAATACATTTTCAAATATCTACAAGGACAGAAATGACAAATTTGTCTGCCTGATGGATCTTGCACTTCTTGCCATGAAGAGATTAAAGGCAGAGGGCAAGCTTGATGATCAGGAAGAGTCTGATGAGATCAACGCATGCTCTATCGTGGTACCTGTTGAGGTGGACGGAAAGACAGAGGAGTGGCTTGTAAACTTCAAGAACGAGACACACAACCATCCTACAGAGATTGAGCCTTTTGGTGGCGCTGCTACATGCCTTGGCGGAGCAATCCGAGATCCCCTCTCAGGACGTACATATGTATATCAGGCAATGCGTGTAACAGGTGCAGCAGATCCTACAGTACCGGTTTCACAGACAATTGAAGGAAAGCTTCCACAGAAGAAGCTTGTCAGAGAGGCTGCTCACGGATACAGCTCATATGGAAACCAGATCGGACTTGCAACAGGCTATGTCAAGGAGGTTTACCATCCAAATTATGTTGCAAAGCGTATGGAGATCGGTGCAGTTATGGGTGCGGCTCCAAGACGTGCTGTCCAGAGACTTAACTCAGATCCGGGAGATAAAATCATTCTCCTCGGAGGACGCACAGGACGTGACGGAATCGGTGGTGCTACAGGTTCATCAAAGGCACACAATACAAAGTCTACATCAGTATGCGGAGCTGAGGTACAAAAGGGTAATGCACCTACAGAGAGAAAGCTTCAGAGACTTTTCAGAAGAGAAGAGGTCAGCCATATCATCAAGAAATGTAACGATTTCGGTGCCGGCGGAGTTTCTGTTGCTATCGGAGAGCTTGCTGACGGACTTCGCATAGAGCTTGACAAGGTACCAAAGAAATACGCAGGTCTTGACGGAACAGAGATTGCTATCTCAGAGTCACAGGAGCGTATGGCAGTTGTAGTTGCACCTTCTGATGTTGAACAGTTCCTTGCATACGCAAAGGAGGAAAACCTCGAGGCAACAGAGGTTGCGGTAGTTACAGAGGATCCAAGACTTGTGCTTGAGTGGAGAGGCAAAGAGGTAGTAAATATCTCTCGTGCATTCCTTGATACAAACGGAGCTCATCAGGAGACAGATGTTGAGGTTGAGATGCCTTGCGAGAGTGACAATTATCTGGACAAAATCAGCACACCTGCTGTAGCAAAGATGGTTGAGGCAGGAGATATGAAGGGTGCCTGGGAGGCAGAGCTTGAAGACCTTAACGTATGCTCACAGAAGGGACTTGTTGAGATGTTCGACGGCTCTATCGGAGCAGGCAGTGTATATATGCCATATGGTGGACGTTACCAGCTCACAGAGACACAGTCAATGGTTGCAAAGCTTCCTGTATTAAAGGGTAAATGCGATACAGTAACAATGATGGCTTACGGCTTCGACCCATATCTTTCATCATGGAGCCCATACCACGGATCTATATATGCAGTGCTTGAGTCTATCTCAAGAATCGTTGCAGCAGGCGGAGATTACAGCAAAATCCGTATGACATATCAGGAGTACTTCCGCAGAATGAATGAGGATCCAAAGCGCTGGAGCCAGCCGTTTGCAGCACTCCTCGGAGCATATGATGCTCAGATTGGCTTCGGACTTCCTTCAATCGGTGGAAAGGATTCCATGTCAGGTACCTTCAATGATATTGATGTACCGCCTACACTCGTATCATTTGCAGTGGATGTGGCAAAGGAAAAGGATATCATCACACCTGAGCTCAAGAAGGAGGGCAACCAGCTTGTTCTATTTACAATAGATAAGGATGAGTTTGATCTTCCAAAATATGATCAGGTTATGACACTTTATACAGCAATCAGAAATCTTATCCAGGATGGCGCAATTGTTTCAGCATATGCACTTGACGGAAAAGGTCTTGCCGCAGCAGTATCAAAGATGGCATTTGGTAACAAGCTTGGTGTAACAATCGAGGATGAGGTGACAAGCGATACACTCTTTGCACCGGGCTTTGGTAATATCGTAGCTGAGGTTCCTGTTGATGCACTTTCAAAGGTCAGAGAGGTAATTGATGCAGCAGGTATTTCAGATGCAGCCTCTGTAGTCGGTTATGTAAACGATAAGCAGACCATTGAGTGTGACGATATGGTGCTTCCTGTTGAGGAGGCTGTCAAGGTATGGACAGCAAAGCTTGAGGGAGTTTTCCATACAAAGGCAACAGACGATACAAGCAAGGTAAATAGCGGTCTCTACGATGCAAAGAATATCTATGTATGCAAGAATAAAGTGGCTAAGCCTACAGTATTTATTCCGGTATTCCCTGGAACAAACTGTGAGTATGATAGTGCTAAGGCATTTGAAAGAGCAGGCGCTGACACAATAGTCAAGGTATTCAAGAATCTCACAGCAGAGGATATCCGCGATTCGGTTGACGAGTTTGTAAAGGCAATCGACAAATCTCAGATTATCATGTTCCCTGGTGGATTCTCAGCAGGAGATGAGCCTGAGGGATCAGCTAAATTCTTTGCAACAGCATTTAGAAATGCAAAGATGACAGAGGCTGTTGAAAAGCTCATTAATGAGAGAGATGGACTTGCACTTGGTATCTGTAACGGTTTCCAGGCACTTATCAAGCTTGGACTTGTACCATATGGAGAGATCAGACAGCAGGATGCACAGTCACCTACACTCACATACAATACAATCAACCGCCATATCTCAAAGATTGTATATACAAAGGTTGTTTCAAACAAGAGCCCATGGCTTGCACAGGCTAAGCTTGGTCAGACCTACTGCAATCCGGCATCACATGGCGAGGGACGTTTCGTAGCACCGAAGGAGTGGCTTGATAAGCTCTTTGAAAACGGACAGGTTGCCACACAGTATGTTGATCTGGACGGAAATGTATCAATGGATGAGGAGTGGAACGTAAACGGCTCATACATGTCTATCGAGGGTATCACATCTCCTGACGGAAGAATCCTCGGCAAGATGGCTCATTCAGAGCGTCGCGGCGAGTCTGTAGCAATCAATATCTACGGCGAGCAGGATATGAAGATATTTGAGAGCGGTGTGAAATACTTTAAATAATTCATAACTGAATAATTACAATATCTTATATATTTATTGGGTTATTATCTCTGCAATATAAACAATTAAGCTTCCATGGAGGTCACGGTTAGTGGCTTTCATGGGAGTTTTTATTTTGGAACCAGTGAATATGCTGACGGAAAAGAAAATAAATTGAAGGTAATTAAACACGTGTGTCTGCTTGATATTTGATAGTCGCAGTGGTAAAATCAAGACTAAAATTACAGGTAGTAAATGGTTTGAAAGAAAAGAGGACATAAAACAAATGAGATTGCCACAAATAATAAACAGCCTTCTTGAGACTGATATGTATAAATTCAGCATGGGACAGACGATTTTCCATCAGTTCACAAGCTATAAAACGACATGGACCTTCAAGTGCCGAAATAAAGACGTGCATTTTACAGATGAGATGGTCGAGGAGATAAAGGAACAGGTGCAGGCCTTCTGTCAGCTTCGTTTTACGGAGGAGGAGCTTGAATATCTTGATAACATCACCTGGATAAAAGGCACATATGTTGATTTTTTAAGACTCTGGCAGCCAAGATATGAGGAGTTTACCATCACAACAGATGCACCGTGTGGGCTGGCAATCGATGCAGCCGGCACGTGGCTTAATACTACGATGTATGAGATTCCGGTGCTTGCTATTGTAAATGAAGTGTACTTCCGTATGGCATATGATTATGATGTGCTGCTTAAACAGTTTAAGCGCAGGCTTGATGAGAAGGTGCGTCTGCTCGAGGAGGATACATACAGGCTTAGCGATTTCAGTGAATTTGGACTAAGACGCCGTCTGTCTGCCGAGGCACAGGAGATGGCTGTAAAGGCACTCGCAGAGGTTGAGCTGCCTGCAGATTCACACTTTATTGGTACATCAAACGTATATCTCGCGAAGAAATTCAATTTAAAGCCGGTTGGAACAATGGCTCATGAGTGGATTATGTGTACAGGACAGGGCAATCACAAGCATAATCCGGCATATTCAAACTGGTACGCACTCGATGCATGGGTTAAGGAGTATGGTATATTAAACGGTATTGCGCTTACGGACACCATAACAACAGACTGCTTCCTGCGTGATTTTCAGCTCACCTATGCGACACTTTTTTCGGGAGTGCGTCAGGATAGCGGGGATCCGTACGAGTGGGGAGACAAGATGATAGCCCACTACAACAGTCTGGGAATTAATCCAAGGACAAAGACACTTTTGTTCAGCGACAGCCTGGATTTCGAGCGTGCGACTGCATTGTATGATTATTTCAAGGATAAAGCAAAGGTTGCATTCGGTATAGGAACCTTTATCAGTAACGACACTGATGAGGAAGCACTCAACATAGTTATGAAGACCACCAAGTGTAACGGCATGGATGTGGCAAAGATTTCCGACGTGGCAGGCAAGGGTATGTGCAAGAATCCGGATTATGTCGATTACCTGAACAGGTGTATTGATTACAGGATGAAGAATGATAAATGATAAATGATAAATGACGGCATGAGGGGGCAAAGATATTTTGCCCCCTTTAATTATGTGATTGAATTGCAAGAAATGTGTAAACATAACAAAAATATATAAAATATCAGACAATTTAAAATAAAAATGAAAATTAACAAAAAATATATTGACAAATAGGTGAAATTGGTGTAATCTTAAATCAACAAAAAGAGATACGAAAGGAACAAAAATAAAACACAGGAGGTACAGTCCAATGGGGATTACATAATTTAAGTCAAAGTACTATAAGGATGATTGAACGGAATATTTAAATCTGTAGGGCGAGCCGAAGAGCAGTAATCGCACAGATATATTAGCAAATAAATAATATCGTTGAAAAAGTTCTTGTAGATTAAAAGTGAAAGATAGAATCTCTCATAAGAGTTTACATAGATAATGTAACCAAAAGGAGTGATTTTATGAAGAAGGGTAGAGGTCCATAGCTAAGCTAAAAGAATAAGAATCTTGTCATAAACAGAATCAGATTTATAGCAAAGCAATATGGAAATGCCAAAACAAATTCATATAGCGAAAGCGGAACTTGGAGGTTATACAGTGAAGCTTACGGAACCAATGCTTTAGGAGCCACTTGATGTAAAATGTAGATCAGGTGGCTCCTATTTTTGACATTTGCGAATGCATGTGAGGTTTAATAGTTAGATAGAATGGCAACGTAAGCCTTTAAGGCTGGGCTATAATTTGATAAAAGCAGGAACGCGGTTTTCAAATACTGTATAGTACATAAACCCGGCATTCTTGAGGATATTTGAAACCTTGTCAAAATCGTACGCGACATGCTCCGGCTTGTGGGCATCTGCTCCGACTGTGATTATTTCCCCACCAAGCTCATGATAGCGCTTTAGCACATCTTCGGTCGGATTTGGGTGGCCAAGCCCGTATTTAAAGCCGGCGGTATTGAGCTCGATGCCTTTTCCCTGGGAGATAATTTCCTTTAAAATAGCATCAATTATGTCGGCATACTTTTCATATGAATAGTATTTATTTTTGTCAGGACCGTATCTGACCACGTAGTCGATGTGACCGTACACATCAAAATCCGCTCCGCTGTGCAGATTGTCAAGTATCGATTCAAAGTATTCAGTGTAGGCTTCGTGCTCTGTCTTACCTTTGTAAAATGCAGGATAGTATGGGTCAATGCCGTTTACTACATGGCTTGAGCCGATCACGAGGTCAAACGGATATTTTTTGGCGACCTCATTATTTTTGTCTGTAATATGAGGCTGTAAACCGATTTCAATGCCCCAGTGGATATTTATCGGGCAGCCCTTTTCTTTAAGAACAATTGCAAGTCTTTTGATGCGCTTTTCATATGCTGCTATATCAAGGTCGAAAAGCCCGGGCTCCTCTTTATAGTCATAGTCCAGATGGTCTGTAAAGCAGATGCCGTCCAGCCCTTTGTTGATTGCTGATTTTATCATCAATACCGGGTCGGCATCGCTGTCACCCGAAAACATACAGTGCATGTGCTGATCCCACATATAAATACCTCCGTAAAACTGATGTATTGTTGTTAAAAAACTTTATAAGTTACATGATTTATAATTGTCTGTTGCTGGCTGCCGGAAAGTGCGAACTACAGCAATTAATTAAGTGTAGCCGAGATTATAATAAAGTGCAATATCTAAAAAGAAAAATTGTGAAGAATGATAAAAAATGTGTGTAAATGAAAATATTTAGTGAAAATTTTAACAAACACAAATAAAGTACTTGAACCTTTGAGAATTATTCGCTATAATAAAAGCAACTTAGGGCATGTCCCTAAAAATACTTTTTACAATTCTAGGAGGAATTAAAATGGCAGTAAGAGTAGCAATCAACGGATTTGGTCGTATCGGACGTCTTGCTTTCAGACAGATGTTTGGAGCAGAGGGATACGAGGTAGTAGCTATCAACGACTTAACAAGCCCAAAAATGTTAGCACACTTATTAAAGTATGATTCATCACAGGGTAAATACGAGCATGCAGATGAGGTTTCTGCAAGCGATGATTCTATCACAGTTTGTGGTAAGGAAATCAAAATTTACGCATTCCCAGATGCAAACAATTGCCCATGGGGAGAGTTAAAGGTTGACGTTGTACTTGAGTGCTCTGGATTCTATACATCAAAAGAGAAGGCTCAGGCTCATATCAATGCTGGAGCTCGTAAGGTAGTTATCTCTGCACCAGCAGGAAATGACCTTCCTACAATCGTTTACAATACAAACCATGAGACACTTAAGGCTTCTGATACAATCATCTCAGCAGCTTCTTGTACAACAAACTGCTTAGCACCAATGGCAGATGCACTTAACAAGTATGCTCCAATCCAGTCTGGTATCATGGTAACAATCCATGCTTACACAGGAGATCAGATGACTCTTGACGGACCACAGAGAAAGGGAGACCTTCGTCGTTCACGTGCAGCAGCAGTTAATATCGTTCCTAACTCAACAGGAGCAGCTAAGGCAATCGGCCTTGTTATCCCAGAGTTAAACGGAAAGTTAATCGGATCTGCACAGCGTGTTCCTACACCAACAGGATCTACAACAATCCTTACAGCAGTTGTTAAGAAAGCAGGCGTTACAAAAGAGGATATCAACGCAGCTATGAAGGCAGCAGCTAACGAGTCATTCGGTTACAACGAGGATGAGATCGTATCTTCAGATATCGTTGGAATGAGATTTGGTTCATTATTCGATGCAACACAGACAATGGTTAACCAGGTTTCTGACGATCTGTACGAGGTACAGGTTGTTTCTTGGTATGATAACGAGAACAGCTACACATCTCAGATGGTTCGTACAATCAAGTACTTCTCAGAGTTAGCTTAATTCTTGTACCCACAAGAACAGTATATCTCAAGACTACTCAAGGGGCGCGGTCTTAATTGAACCGCGCCTCTTTTTTAAAGCATGGCTATTTCTTTTGAATATCTGTGAATTGTAGAATTAATTATATTTTTAATATGTACAATATGGCGTGGCCACGTGGCTTATGCCTTGAAATAAGGGAGGACATATTATGTCATTAAACAAGAAATCAATTGATGATATCAACGTAAAAGGCAAGAGAGTTCTCGTTAGATGTGACTTCAACGTGCCACTTAAGGACGGAAAAATCACAGATGAGAACCGTATCAACGGAGCTCTTCCAACAATCCAGAAATTAATCAAGGACGGTGGAAAGGTTATCCTTTGCTCACACCTTGGAAAAGTTAAAAACGGACCAAACGAGGGTGAGTCACTTGCTCCTGTAGCTGCAGCTCTTGAGGCTAAGCTTGGACAGAAGGTTACATTTGTAGCTGACTACAACGTAACAGGTGAGGCTGCAACAAAGGCTGTTTCAGAGATGAAAGAGGGAGATGTAGTTCTTCTTCAGAATACACGTTTCAGAGGCAAAGAGGAGACAAAGCCACAGGAAGCCGGAGATGCATTCGCAAAAGAGCTTGCTGACCTTGCTGATGTATATGTATGTGACGCTTTCGGTTCTGCGCATAGAGCACATGCTTCTGTAGCAGGTGTTACAAAGTTCATCACAGCTAAGGGTGGAGAGAATGTTGTTGGATACCTTATGCAGAAGGAAATTGACTTCCTTGGCAAGGCAGTAGAGAATCCTGTACGTCCTTTCGTAGCTATTCTTGGTGGAGCTAAAGTAGCTGACAAGCTCAATGTTATCGACAACCTCCTCGAGAAGGCTGATACACTTATCATCGGTGGTGGAATGGCATACACATTCCTTAAAGCACAGGGCTATGAGATTGGTATCTCAATGCTTGATGAGACAAAGATTGATTACTGTAAAGAGATGCTTGCAAAAGCAGAGAAACTTGGAAAGAAGATTCTTCTTCCTGTTGATGCAGTTACAATCAAGGATTTCCCAAATCCAATCGATGCTCCTGTAGAGACAGAGACATATGATTATGACAAGATGCCTGCAGACCGTGAGGGCTGTGATATTGGACCTAAGACACGCAAGCTTTTCGCTGACGCTGTTGCATCAGCTAAGACTGTTGTATGGAACGGACCAATGGGTGTATTTGAGAACCCAACACTTGCAGCAGGTACACTTGCAGTAGCAGAGGCACTTGCTAAATCAGATGCTATCACAATCATTGGTGGTGGAGATTCAGCTGCAGCAGTTAACCAGATGGGACTTGGCGACAAGATGAGCCACATCTCAACAGGTGGCGGTGCTTCCCTTGAGTTCCTTGAGGGCAAGGAGCTTCCTGGTGTAGCTTGTGCTGATGATAAATAAGCCGAAAGCAACTTAATGAAATTAAGCCGCAGGCAAAAAATATTTGTATACAAATACAAGGAGATATAAAATGGCAAGAAAGAAAATTGTAGCCGGCAACTGGAAGATGAACATGACTCCAAGCCAGGCTGTTAAATTAGTAGAAGAGTTAAAACCACTCGTAGTTTCAGATGATGTTGAGGTTGTTTACTGTGTACCTGCAATCGACATCGTACCTGTTGTAGAAGCATTAAAGGGTACAAATGTTGCTGTTGGAGCAGAGAATATGTACTTCGAGGAGAAGGGTGCTTACACAGGAGAAATCTCAGCAGAGATGCTTCTTGATGCAGGTGTTAAGTATGTTATCATCGGACATTCAGAGAGAAGGGATTACTTCAAAGAGGATGACGCACTTCTCAACAAGAAGGTAAAGAAGGCTATCGAGGCTGGACTTACACCAATCCTTTGCTGTGGTGAGACACTTGAGCAGAGAGAGAGCGGTGTTACACTTGACTGGATCAGACTTCAGATTAAGTCAGATCTCGCAGGTGTTGCTGCATCAGATGTTGCAAACATGGTTATCGCTTACGAGCCAATCTGGGCAATCGGAACAGGAAAGACAGCTACTTCTGACCAGGCTCAGGAGGTCTGCGGTGCAATCCGTGAGTGCGTAGCTGAGATCTATGATCAGGCTACAGCAGATTCAGTTCGTATCCAGTACGGCGGATCTGTAAATGCAGGAAATGCAGCAGAGCTTTTTGCAAAGCCTGACATCGACGGTGGATTAGTTGGTGGCGCTTCACTCAAGGCTGATTTTGGAAAGATCGTAAACTACAAGTAATTATTAAATCATAATTTAATATTTGATTTGACAATCACAATAACTAAATGTCACTAAATTCACCAGCTTAGCTGCATTTAGTGGCATTTATTATGTAATGAAATTTTTTGCGGGCTTGCATATGTCACTGTAATAGAGCATTTTGCAAGCCTCATATGAAGAATAGAGGAAATATAAATGAGTAAGAAACCGGTAGTATTAATGGTACTTGATGGTTACGGCTTAAGTGACCACAAAGAGGGAAATGCCATAGCTATGGCAAATACCCCTGTTATGGATAAATTGATGGCAGAGTGTCCTTTTGTAAAGGGCGCAGCTTCAGGTCTTGCAGTTGGACTTCCTGACGGACAGATGGGAAACTCTGAGGTAGGACATATGAATATCGGCGCAGGCCGTATCATATATCAGGATCTTACAAGAATCACAAAGGCAATTGCTGATGGTGATTTCTTCAAGAACAAGGTATTAATTTCTGCAATCGAAAACTGCAAGAAGAATGACTCTGATCTGCATCTTTGGGGACTTCTTTCAGATGGTGGAGTTCACAGCCATATCGAGCATCTTTACGGACTTCTTGAGCTTTGCAAGAAAGAGAATTTTGACAGAGTATATGTACACGCATTCCTTGATGGTCGTGATACACCTCCTGCATCAGGCAAAGACTATATCGAGCAGCTTCTCGCTAAGATGAAGGAAATCGGTGTAGGAAAGATTGCATCTCTTTCAGGACGTTACTATGCAATGGACAGAGATAACAACTGGGATCGTGTGCAGAAGGCTTATGATTCACTCACTAAGGGTGAAGGCGTAAAAGCTACATGCCCTGTAAAGGCTATGGAGGAGTCATACGCAAATGACGTTACAGATGAGTTCGTGCTTCCTACAGTTATCACAAACGAGGATGGCACACCGGTATCTGTTGTAAAGGACAATGATTCTGTTATCTTCTTCAACTTCCGTCCGGACCGTGCTCGTGAGATGACAAGAGCATTTTGCGATGATAAGTTTACAGGCTTTGAGCGCCCATTCCTTAAGACAACATTTGTATGCTTCAAGGATTATGACGAGTCAATTCCTAACAAGCTTATCGCTTTTGAGAAGGAAGAAATCAAGAATACATTTGGTGAGTATCTTGCAGCAAATGGCAAGAAACAGCTTCGTCTCGCAGAGACAGAGAAGTATGCACACGTAACCTTCTTCTTTAATGGTGGAGTAGAGGAGCCGAATATCGATGAGGCACGTCTTCTTGTAAACAGTCCTAAGGATGTTGCAACATATGACTTAAAGCCTGAGATGAGCGCTCCTGAGGTTGGAATGGATCTTGTTGAGGCTATCAAGTCAGATAAGTATGATGTTATTATCATCAACTTTGCTAACCCTGACATGGTTGGACATACAGGTGTGATTCCGGCTGCTGTAAAGGCTGTTGAGAGAGTTGATTCACTCGTAGGTGATGCAGTTCAGGCAATCAAGGATGTGGATGGAGTATTATTCATCTGTGCTGACCACGGAAACGCAGAGAAGATGATTGATTATGAGACAGGAAAACCTCATACAGCTCATACAACCAATCCTGTTCCTTTCATTCTTGTAAACGCTGACCCTTCTTACAAGCTTCGTGAGGGCGGATGTCTTGCAGATATCGCTCCAACACTGCTTGAGATTATGGGACTTCCACAGCCAAAAGAGATGACAGGAAAGTCACTTATCGTTAAATAAAATTTGTATTATATAGGCTCCGGCGCAGACAAAGGGTTTGAACCGGAGCTTTTGTTTTGATATATTAAAGATGTAATAATAAATATAAGAATTGCTTATAAATGGTGCAAAATTATTTAAAAAAACTTATAATATACGTTGACTTTACAAATTGAGCTGGTATATAATTTAAGGGTAGCATTTGATTTGTAAAATAAATTACACATAAGATGGAGGACAATCATGCAGGAATTTAAACCATTCAAAGAAGGAAAAGTAAGAGAAGTATATGATAACGGGGACAGTCTTATTATGGTCGCAACAGATCGTATTTCCGCTTTTGACCATATTTTAAAGAATAAAATTACAGACAAGGGAGCCATCCTCACACAGATGTCTAAGTTCTGGTTTGAATTCACAAAGGATGTCGTTCCTAACCATATGATTTCAGTAGACGCAAAGGATATGCCGGAGTTCTTCAGTCAGGACAGATTCAACGGAAACAGCATGCTCTGCAAGAAGCTTGAGATGCTTCCAATCGAGTGTATAGTTCGTGGATATATCACAGGAAGCGGCTGGGCAAGCTACCAGGAGAACGGTACAGTCTGCGGAATCAGACTTCCGGAGGGACTTGTTGAGTCTGATAAGCTCCCTGAGCCTATTTATACACCATCTACCAAGGCTGATCTTGGAGATCATGATGAGAATATCTCATTCGAAAAATCAGTAGAAGTATTAGAGAAGATTTATCCTGAGAAGGGCAGAGAGTACGCAGAGAAGATTCGCGATTATACAATTGCTCTCTACAAGAAATGTGCAGAGTATGCTCTTACAAAGGGCATCATCATCGCAGATACCAAGTTTGAGTTTGGCTTAAATGAGCAGGGTGAGGTAGTGCTTGCCGATGAGATGCTCACACCTGACAGCTCACGCTTCTGGCCACTTGATGGATATAAGCCTGGACAGGGACAGCCTTCATTTGACAAGCAGTATGTAAGAGACTGGCTCAAGGCAAATCCGGACAATGACCTTCTTTTACCTGATGAGGTTGTTGTGAAGACTGTAGAGAAATATAAAGAGGCATTTGAGCTTCTTACAGGAAGCAAATTCAGCCGCTAATATATTATTTATTCCGCGTTACTATTTCGCAATTATAAACGGAGATATTATGAACCAGGACAATAACTTAAATCAGTATATAAATACTAGTATAGATACAAAAAGTCATACCGGTACAAAATTAAAAAGGTGTTCTGATATTGACGAGCATAACCATGTATTTGATGAGCTTCATGAGGAGTGTGGTGTGTTCGGCATGTATGATTTTGATGGAGGAAATGTCGCATCCACTATCTATTATGGTCTTTTTGCGCTTCAGCACAGAGGACAGGAAAGCTGTGGTATTGCAGTGAGTGATACACACGGACCAAAGGGTAAGGTGACCACACACAAGGGTATGGGCCTTGTAAATGAGGTGTTTACTCCTGATATTTTAGAGCCTATGAAGGGGGATATCGGAGTGGGACATGTGCGCTATTCAACAGCAGGCTCATCAACACGTGAGAATGCACAGCCTCTCGTATTAAATTATGTCAAGGGCACACTTGCCATGGCACACAACGGAAACCTCATTAATGCAAAGGAGCTTCGCAAGGAGCTTGAGTATACAGGAGCAATTTTCCAGACCACAATCGACTCTGAGGTTATAGCTTATCATATCGCAAGAGAACGTCTTAACTCAAAAACAGCGGAGGAGGCGGTCAGACGTGCCTGCCAGAAGCTTAAGGGAGCCTATGCACTTGTGGTTGAGAGCCCGAGAAAGCTTATTGCAGCCAGAGACCCATTTGGTTTTAAGCCTCTTTGCATCGGAAAGAGAGACAATGCATATATCGTTACATCTGAGACCTGTGCGCTTGATACAATCGGTGCAGAGTTTGTCAGGGATGTAGAGCCGGGAGAGGTTATTACCATCACTCCTGAAAAGGGCATTGAGTCTGATATGACTATGGCACTTGCCCCTGAAAAACAGGCCAGATGTGTATTTGAATACATTTATTTCGCAAGACCTGACAGCCATATTGACGGAGTAAGCGTGTATGGCAGCCGTATCAAGGCTGGCAGATTCCTTGCAATGGATTCACCGGTTGAGGCTGATATCGTGACAGGAGTACCGGAGTCAGGAAATGCCGCTGCTCTTGGTTATTCACTTGAGTCGGGCATTCCATATGGCACAGCATTTGTCAAGAACGGTTATGTTGGCAGGACATTTATCAAGCCTAAGCAGTCAAGCCGTGAATCAAGCGTGCAGATAAAGCTCAATGTATTAAAGGAGGCTGTTAAGGGCAAGAGAGTTGTTATGATTGATGATTCAATTGTGCGAGGAACAACCTCAGACAGAATAGTGCGTATGTTAAGAGAGGCGGGTGCCACAGAGGTGCATGTGCGCATCAGTTCACCGCCATTCTTATGGCCTTGCTATTTCGGTACAGATATTCCTGCAAGAGAGCAGCTTATCGCTTACAACAGGACTATTGAGGATATCAGACAGATTATAGGTGCAGATTCTTTAGGCTACCTTGTAATTGACAGACTTCATGAGATGGTAGAGGGACTGCCAATCTGCATGGGCTGTTTCACAGGAAAATATCCGATGGAGCCACCGAAGGATGATATCAGAGGCGAGTATTTTGATAAAGAAATAGACCTCGAGAGAAAAATGCTTAATCGCTAATAAAGGAGAGAATATGAGTACAGACAGATACACAAGTCCTCTTTCTGAGCGCTATGCCAGCAAAGAGATGCAGTATATTTTTTCGCAGGATATGAAATTTACCACTTGGAGAAAGCTCTGGATTGCTCTTGCAGAGACTGAGATGGAGCTTGGGCTTTCACAGGATGGCAAGCCGGTTATCACACAGGAACAGATTGATGAGTTGAAGGCGCATGTCGACGACATTAATTATGATGTTGCAAGAGAGCGTGAAAAACTAGTGCGCCATGATGTAATGAGCCATGTATATGCTTATGGACAGCAGTGCCCTAAGGCAGCAGGAATTATACATCTTGGAGCAACCTCATGCTATGTAGGTGACAATACAGATATCATCATCATGAATGAAGCATTAAAGCTTGTTCACAAAAAGCTTATAAGTGTTATTGCAGAGCTTGCAAAGTTTGCTGATAAGTATAAGAATCAGCCAACTCTTGCATTTACACATTTCCAGCCGGCACAGCCGACAACAGTTGGAAAGCGTGCCACACTGTGGCTGAATGAGTTTATGCTGGATCTCGAGGATTTAGAGTATGTGCAGGGCACATTAAAGCTCCTTGGCTCAAAGGGCACTACAGGAACACAGGCCAGCTTTCTTGAACTCTTCAACGGAGACAATGAGACAATAGACAAGATAGATCCGATGATAGCAAAGAAGATGGGCTTTAAGGATTGTTATCCGGTGTCAGGCCAGACATATTCCCGTAAGGTAGATACGAGAGTAGTAAATGTGCTCGCAGGCATTGCTGCATCGGCTACAAAGATGTCAAACGATATCAGACTGCTCCAGCATCTTAAGGAAGTAGAGGAGCCGTTTGAGAAGAATCAGATAGGTTCATCAGCCATGGCATACAAGAGAAATCCTATGAGAAGTGAGAGAATAGCATCTCTTTCAAGATATGTTCTTGCAGATGTAATGAATCCTGCAATTACCTCGGCTACACAGTGGTTTGAGAGAACACTTGACGATTCAGCAAACAAGCGTCTTTCAATACCTGAGGGCTTCCTTGCAATAGACGGAATACTTGACCTCTGCCTCAATGTGGTGGATGGACTGGTAGTATATCCAAAGGTTATTGAAAAGCACTTTATGGCAGAGATACCATTCATGGCAACAGAGAACATCATGATGGATGCTGTAAAGAACGGCGGAAATCGTCAGGAGCTCCATGAGAAGATCAGACAGCTCTCAATGCAGGCAGGAAAGACAGTAAAGGAAGAGGGAAAAGAAAATAACCTCGTAGACTTAATTGCTGCAGATCCTGCATTCGGACTGACAAAGGCTGATATCGAAAAGAACCTTAAGCCTGAGCTTTATGTGGGACGTGCACCACGCCAGGTAGAGGTATATCTGCGTGATGTAGTTAATCCGGTGCTTGAAGCACATAAGGACGAGAGTGGAGTAAAAGCAGAGATTAACGTATAATATCGAAAGTATAGATAATGGTAATTTGCTTGTTTTAACATATTTATCTAAATGAAAAGCCCCGGCATATAAACCTGTTTCATGGTTTATATGCCGGGGTTTTATATATCCGTCAAGTATGAAGTTAGTTTAAATTAATTCTCTTTGACATCATTTCAGGATTGGTGGCCTCGCTGATTGCCACATGCTTGCTGATTACACCGGCCTTGTACAGATTGAAGATGCTTGTATCCATTGCAATCATATTCTCAGCTGCAGAGGTGTAGATGATACCGTCAATCTGATGGACCTTGCCTTCACGGATTAAGTTCCTTATTGCAGGCGTGAGTACCATGATTTCAAAAGCAGGTACCATCTCACCGTTTGTGGCAGGTAAAAGCTTCTGGCAGACAACAGCCTGCAGTACAGATGCAAGCTGGATGGCTATCTGGTGCTGCTGGGAAGCAGGAAAAGCATCGATTATTCGGTCAATGGTATTTGCGGCACCAATTGTGTGGAGTGATGAAAATATGAGGTGACCGGTTTCAGCCGCTGTGACAGCTGTATTGATGGTCTCATAGTCTCGCATCTCTCCAAGCAATATGACGTCAGGACTCTGGCGGAGTGCGGCGCGAAGTGCAGTGAGATAGCTTTCTGTATCTGTGTTGATTTCACGCTGTGACACAATACATTTGTCATGACGATGTAAAAACTCAAGCGGATCCTCAAGAGTGATAATATGCTCTTCCTTCTCATGGTTGATCTGATCAATAATACATGCTAGTGTGGTAGATTTACCGCTTCCGGCTGGGCCGGTAACCAGCACCATGCCGTTGTTTGTTTCCGCAAGCTCCATAACAGAGTCCGGTATATGTAAATCGCTTGGCTTTGGCAGTGTGAATGAGATAACACGGATGACAGCAGAGTAAGAGCCACGCTGTTTGAAAGTGCTCACTCTGTAACGCGATACTCCCGGTATAGCGAAGGAAAAGTCATCATCTCCGGTTTCCTCGAATTTTGAAATATCTCTCTCGGCAAGAGCATAGATTGATGTGACAAATTCAAAGGTTTCTTTTGGAATCATTCTGATTTCATTGAGGCACTCCATTACTCCCTTTGATTTGTATGTGAGAGGGCGGCCGGCCACTATGAAAATATCCGATGCTCCGTTGTCAGTCGCTTCTTTTAATATCTTTTTGACATCCATTTTAGTTTCCTCCAATTAAATTTAGTGTATCATTTTCCTCGAAAGCTGTGTCGGTATTGAGCTTCCATTGTTTTATTTTATAAAAAGCATCCTGCCTGTGGACAGGATAGTTGATATCAAGCTTTACAGTGAGAGTCTGCGTATCGCTTACAGTACAGGTGATGGTATAGGTCAGACCGGTAACCTTGCCGTTTGATTCATTTTCAGCGAGGTTTTTATTTATGGCAGTATCGTTGTCTGATAGAGCAGTCTTTATGGCCTCATAGTATGCTGCTTTATCAGGACTGCCCTCGTAGGTGGATGCAAGAATGGCATCAATCTGTGATATCTCATCCCATACATTTTCACATGCACGGTAATACGAGCTGTTGTTATCAGCAACGCGTTTGCTCAGCTTATAGTCAGAGTTTGCTGTGACAAAGGCGAGTGCCGAGAACGTGACAATGCATATCATGGAAAAGGTAAGCAGGATGGTCGAAAAACCGAAATTTGAAAATTCTCTTCTTTTTTTCATGGGGTGCTCACCGTCCTTCCATCAGAGGAAAGTGCAGTATAGCTGCACGCGGTAATGCTGTATACACAGTGGCTGTCTGCTGCTATAAACTCTATGTCAGCCTTTTGTACTCCGTAGGCATCCTGCCCAAGCCTGCTTACAATAACCTTGTATGCGGCATCATCCTTATCACATGGATGATAGCTTTTGTCAAGATAAATGAATAGCTTTTCATCTGCATAGATGGAGCCGTCAAAGAGCGATGATACGGCGTTTAAATCGCCATGCTCCTGTTCGTATGCGCTTGCTGCATTGCTGCATGCATTAACAGCCTCATGCAGCACCTGAGTTTCTTCTGTCAGCTTGTGGGTCTTTATGAAGAAAAGCAGTCCCACAATCAAAAGAGCTGAAAAAAGCAGCAGATTAATGGTAATCTCAAGCAGGAATATTCTGTTTTTCGATTGTTTAAGCTTTGTTGAAATCATGGTTTATTCCTTGTGGTATGTAAGTTTGTGTGGCATCGAGTGGCATATCGTGGAGCGGTGTACGTGATATTGCTGCATTTATTGTCGGACGATGGTTAGTCGGAATTGACGGAGCAGTAGGTATCGGTAGTGCCACCGGATGTATCGGTGATAGTTACGGTAATCATTTTGTCGGTGGTTTCTGTCATGTCAAGTCCCCCGATTTCGACAATCCTTTGTCCGCTGTCCAGACTGTATGAGGAACCATCCTGTACATAGAGCTCTCTTAGAGAACCGTCATAATAGTATATGAAGGTATTATACACGATGTCATTTATTGTGTTTTTCAGACATAGAGCCTTTGTGCCATTTATTGTTTCTACACTGATTGCAGCGTCAGAATCATTCTGTCTGACTTTTTCGCGCAGATAAGATGTGACAGTGCGTACCTCGTAGTTGTAATTCATGGCATTGGCAGTGGACTTGTATTGCTTTACGCCAATCAGCACGAGGATAAAAGCAGTCAGCGCAAAAAGAAAAAACAGCAGCATCACAAAAAAACTGTCAGCCTGATGTGATCTTGATTTTAGCTTGAACATGGGTTATTTCCTCTCTATTATTGTCACATCGGGACGCAGATTGGAGCCGATGTATTGATAGTCTATGTAATAATAGTCGCTGTCGTAGGTGAGACCATAGTGGTCTGTTAGATAATTTATGTCCGGAGGGTATGTTCCCTCAAGAGCATAGCACTGTGTGATACTTCGTGTGAGGGCGCGTTCCAGCGTGCTCTTGCTTCTTTGGGTATTGTCATCTGATAGCTTTGAAGAGAAAACACCAAACAAAACGGTACATGCGGCCAAAATCACAATTGGTATGAATTTCCATATGGTTGATTTCTTTTTCTGAACAAAAAACAGCATACTGTGCCTCCGTAAGCTATCCTATGCTTGATATAATTCCAAGCAGTGGGAGTAAAAATGATACTAGTATGAAGCCAATGAATATACAAAGCAGGATAACCATGGCAGGTTCAATCACTGATATGAATCGTGACAGCCTTGCATCTGTGTCATCCTCACAGGATGTACATATATGCTGCATGACCTCGTCCATAGACCCGGTTTTGCTGCCGATTGCAATCCAGCTTGAGTACATCTTTGAAAAAATATTGGAGTGCAGCAGTGCCTCCGAAAATGTCTCGCCGTTAGATATATTTTTACGGCAGTCATTTATTTTAGAATCAAGGACAGGATTGTTTACGAGAGCCTGTGCCAGATCAAGACCACGGTCTGTGTCAAGTCCGCTTGAGAGTGCTAAAAACATGCAGTTTGCAAAGCGGCTGGATGCGATTGACATGGAAAGAGCAGTTTTCATAAGGAGCCTTTTTCCGAAGCGTGTCTTAAAAAATATAAAAAGAACCAGTGCGACAAAGAGCATGACAGCTATAATGATAAGCAGATATCTGTTGATGTATTCACTGAGCTTCATGAGCACGGCAGCGGTGCCGGTAAGCTCACTTCCAAGCTCTGCATATATCTGTGAGAATACAGGTAAAACCTTGGCAATCATTACGACAATAACGGCAATCATCACGGCAGAAAGCACGAGAGGATAGGCAACGGCACTTTTGATGCCTGAAGCTATTTCGTCTTCGCGGTCATAGTACTTTGAGAGTGAGTTTAAGACCTCTTCAAGACGGCCGGTTTCTTCACCCAGCTGTATCATATTTATCATATATTTTGGAAAGTATCCTGTATCTTTAAGTGCACTGTGAAGCGTTGCACCAAGCTCCATTGGCTTATATATCTGCTCAAGCAGATCATGTGTCTGCTTATCAGATGCTTCATCACATAATATGGAAACACCATAGTATGTAGGAAGCCCGGCTGCTATGATAAGAGAAATCTGCTGACAGAAGGCAGAAAGCTCTGCATTGCTTAAAATCTTGGGTTTTCTAGACATTTATGTCCTCCTAATAGACGTATTTGGTAATGTAATCACTTTTTTGTGCTATGAACTTCTTTGGCGAATCACTGGTAGATGCAAATGTTGGATCCAGCATGTTCCATGAGGTACCATCAAACTCGATGATGCCGTTTATCCAGCCCTTGTCCTTTATATAAGTACTGATCCAGGCATGATATTCTTCGCCGGCATATCCGACCTCTAAACGTGTGGGAATAGCCTGAGTCCTTAGCATAGTGGCCATGACTGCCGCATAGTCAAAGCATATACCGGTATTTTCGGTAAAGACCTTGTCCACATCAGGCAGATAGCCGCTTTTGACATTTTTAGCCTTGTCATAGTCGTATTTGAAGTTTGAAATGATATAATTGTATACACTTTCCACGACCTCAGTATCGCTGCTGCAGTAGTACGCCAGTGAGCTGCCTTCCTTCACAGCCAGAGAATCGGCAGTGAAATTTACATACTGGTTAGGGTACAGATACGGTCCGAATTCATCGGTGATGGAGACAGAAATCACCTGCGACAGCACGGTGGCATATTGTGTCCCCTCAACATTTTCAAACACGGTTACAGTATACGAACCACTTGAAGCAACCAGAGGAAACACTTCATTTCCTCCATGCAGATCAAAGGTGTACGTGACACTGTCAGGCCCGGTTATCTGAAGCTTGACCTTTTGATTAGAACCGTGATAATCAACTATGATATAGCCGCTGCTGCTGTTTGAAGCATCGATACTGGCTACATCACATGTATAGGTTTGTGTGCCGTCGGCAGTTGGAGTAAGCACCTTTGGAGCAGAGTCCCAGGTGCCCTTTTCGGTAGAAGTATGGGAAAGAGGCTCCTTAGATACATCGTCATTTTTTGAATTACCGCATGCACCAAGCAAAAGGCATGATAATAATATGAGTGGAAGTGCTTTTTTATACAGTATGCACTTCATAAAAATCTCCTAAATATAAAGTTGTTTCTTTTTTATTATATTATAATGTATTTTCTTGTAAAATAAAATGGAAAAATGTATAATATTAAAAATGGTTTAGATTATCAAAAGAAGAGAGCAAAAAGAAAGGATACTAGTGATGAAAAGTTTCTTACCGCAGTAGTCAATTTCCTTATCATGGCACTCATCGTATTTTGCATAGTAAAGGCTATGAATGCAGCAGGAGAGAGATTTGGACACAAAGAGGAAAAAGCGCCGGACACAAAGGAGTGCCCATACTGTAAGAGCAAGATAGCCATTGCATAAAGTGTGAAAATCTGTTACATACAGTATAAAACTCTTGACTGTGCAATAAAAACGTAGTATATTAGTTCTGTTATTTAGAATTGAAATTAGGAGGTCTTATCGTGGCAACTTTAAAAATTGTTTTATCGGTATTATTTATAATCGTCAGTTTAGTAATTACTATAGTTATTCTTTTCCAGGAGGGCAAGTCAGCAGGACTTGGCACTATCGCCGGAGTTGCTGATACATATTGGGGCAAGAACAAGGGACGTTCAAAGGAAGGACGTCTGGTTAAAGCAACAATTGTATGTGTTGTTCTTTTCTTTATTATTTCAATTGCTTTAAATATGGGAATATGGTAAATACTTAGACTGTCGAGAAATCGGCAGTCTTTTTTATCGCATCAACATCCAGATGATGAAATTTTATTTAAAGCCTGTGCATTTGAAATCAGATGGGGCAACGAAAAGGAGAGATAATGAGTAATATAGATAAATATGAAACACGAAAAAAGATGGTCTATGACTTCATGTGTGATGACATGTATGTTCCGATGAAAATCAAGGAACTTTGCATAGTACTCGGAGTAAAAAAAGAGGACAGACCTCAGCTTGAACAGATTCTTTTGGATTTGCAGGCAGAGGGAAGGATAACACTCTCAAAGCGCGGGAAATATTCAAAGTCGGAAATCAAAAAGACAGTCGGCGTATTCACAGCGCATCAAAGGGGATTTGGCTTTGTCACTGTGGAGGGAGAGCCTGATGATATTTTTATCCCGGCAGAGTATGTAAATGGTGCGATGCACATGGATACTGTTGAGATTACAATCTCACCTGTCACAACAGGACGCCGCAAGGAGGGAAAGGTTGTTTCCGTCATAGAGCGAGGCATGAAGCAGGTAGTCTGCACCTATGAGGCAAGTGATAATTTTGGTTTTGCAGTGCCTGACAATACCAGATTTGGCACAGATATTTTCATACCAAAGGAACGCTCAAAGGGTGCTATGTCGGGCCATAAGGTAGTGGTTGAAATCACAAGCTATGGTAAAAAGGGCAAAAAGCCGGAGGGCAAGGTCGTTGAAATAATCGGACATATAGATGACCCGGGTACAGATATTCTTTCTATAGTAAAGGCTTATGATCTGCCGGTGGATTTTTCGGAGAAAATCATGCATCAGGTGCAGAATGTGGCAAAGGATGTGACACCTGCGGATATGGCCGGCAGGATGGATTTACGCGACTGGATGATGGTCACGATAGACGGAGAGGATGCAAAGGATCTTGATGATGCCGTGTCTTTATACATGGATGGCGACAATTATGTACTTGGAGTACACATAGCAGATGTGTCGAATTATGTGCAGGAGCACAGTGCCCTTGATGTGGAGGCACTTAAGAGAGGAACATCGGTTTATCTTGTAGACAGAGTAATTCCGATGCTTCCAAGAGAGCTTTCAAATGGCATATGCTCCTTGAATGAGGGATGTGACAGGCTGGCTCTTTCATGCATTATGACAATAAATAAAAAGGGTGAAGTTATAGATCATAAGATTGCAGAGACAGTCATAAAGACAAACCGCAGGATGACATACACAAATGTAAAAAAGATTCTTGCAGATAAGGATGCCGCTGTGATTGAAGAATATAAGGAGCTTGTGCCTATGTTTGAAAAAATGGCAGAGCTTGCAGCAATTCTACGCAAAAAGAGAATGAAACGAGGTTCTATAGACTTTGACTTTCCGGAGACTAAAGTCGTGCTCGATGAAGATGGTCATCCGATAGATATAAAGCCGTATGACAGAAATGTGGCAACAAAGCTCATTGAGGATTTTATGCTTATAGCAAATGAAACTGTGGCTGAGGATTATTTCTGGCAGGAAATACCTTTTGTATACAGAACACACGACAAGCCGGATTCGGAAAAAATCGCAAAGCTTTCCACATTTATCAATAATTTTGGCTATACGCTTCATATTGGTGCTGATGAGGTACACCCAAAGGAGCTTCAGAAGCTTTTGATGAAGGTGGATGGCACAGATGAAGAATCCCTGATAAGCAGACTGACACTGCGCTCTATGAAACAGGCACGATATACAACAGCATGTACAGGGCATTTTGGACTGGCGGCAAATTATTATTGTCACTTTACATCACCAATCCGCAGATATCCTGATTTGCAGATACACCGTATCATCAAGGAAAATATCCGCGGCAGGATGAATGATAACCGCAGGGAGCACTATGAGTCTATACTCGATGCTGTTGCAAAGCAGGCCAGTGAGACTGAACGACGTGCAGAAGAGGCAGAGCGTGAAACAGTCAAGCTTAAAAAATGTGAATACATGTCAAATCATATTGGTGAATGCTTTGAAGGAGTTATATCAGGTGTCACGGAGTGGGGCTTTTTCGTGGAGCTTCCAAATACAGTTGAGGGACTTGTGCGCGTGACAGACCTGACAGATGATTTCTATGAGTTTTACGAGGATACCTATGAGCTAGCCGGTTCAGCCACCAATAAGAGATACAAGCTTGGACAAAAAATCAAGGTTGTTGTGGACAGTACTGACAAAATTATGCGTACAATTGATTTTAAACCGGCGGAATAATATGACAATAATGACGAAATTTTTTATGATTAAAAATACTTATTTGATTAGCTGTTATTTGTCGGTCGTTGTGCGATAGATTTATTGAAAAAGATGTCATAATATATTATATAGTGTAAATAAACAGAAATGTGAACCAGCGGTTTACAATAATTTGCGTTTTAGATATTGGCAATTGTAAAAAAATGTGTTAGTATTGTAAAGCAGTTTGAGGAAAGGAGATACCGACATGGCTAAGGAACCAAAGAAATTAATAGCCAACAACAAAAAGGTCTATCACGATTACTTTTTGCTTGAGAAATACGAAGCCGGTATTTCACTTGCAGGAACTGAGGTGAAGTCACTTCGAATGGGAAAGGGCAGCATAAAGGAGTCATTCATCCGTATTGAGAACGGTGAGATTATCCTGTATGGCATGCATATTACACCATATGAGAAGGGAAATATCTTCAACAAGGATCCACTCAGACCTAAAAAGCTTTTGCTCCACAAGAAGGAAATCGAGAAGCTTTCATCAAAGATGAAGGAAAAGGGTTTCACAATTGTGCCGGTGGAGGTATACTTTAAGGGGAAGTCTGGTCAAAGTAGAGATAGCACTTGCAAAAGGTAAGAAGCTTTATGATAAGAGAGCAGACATAGCCAAGAAGGATCAAAAGCGAGAGGCACAGAGAGATTTCAAAATCAGAAATCTTGGTTAGCAAAAAATGAATATGGGCTAGTAAAGGTTTCGACGGGGCCCACAAGGTCCGGTGGACCTTGGCTTTGGGCGGACCGAAGCGGAGCGGAGAACATGGAGCGTAGCTGCATGTACCCCGCAAAAAAATTGAATATGGGCTAGTAAAGGTTTCGACGGGGTACATGCAGCTGGAGAAGCGAGTCGTATGGCGATGCGTTAAATGGCCAAATTAAAATTAAACGCTGAAGATAATTTAGCATACGCTGCCTAATGGCAGCAGTCTGACCTAGAGCACTCACACTTTAGGACCCAGGCTTCGATTATGTGAGAAACGACGTTGGCAAAGCTTTGAGCCATCGGGCGTATCATGAAGCTACTGAAACCACAAGGTTGTTTGTTATCGTGTGGCAGAGGGAATGTTAAATAATAAACTACACTCGTAGAAGGACAGGGAATTGTATTTCGGACACGGGTTCGACTCCCGTCTAGTCCACTAAAAGGCGGTTTGTGATAAAACCGCCTTTTTTTCTTGCAAAACCGCACCTCTTTCTTGTCCTTTTGAGCATGCTTGTATACAGACTTGAGTACGTGGTCGGTCTTCCGGACGCCGGCGGTCATGACATAGCTGTCCGTTCAGATTTCCTACAGCAGAAAGTGCGGTTAGTAAATCATTTAAGGAGTCAGTAAAACTGTTATTTAGGCTATCGAAAACATTGTAAAAACGTGGGATGTATCGCATTTGAAAAATTAATTTCAAAAAAATGTAAAAAAGTGTTGACAAGTATGGAATAGGGTGATATTATATCGGAGTCGCTTCGGTGAGGCAACAAAAACGAAACGGCAAAACAGCATATCGGGGTGTGGCTCAGCTTGGCTAGAGCGCCTGGTTTGGGACCAGGAGGTCGCAGGTTCGAATCCTGTCACCCCGACTTGTGAACAATTAAATATGCGGGTGTAGTTCAATGGTAGAACACCAGCCTTCCAAGCTGGATACGTGGGTTCGATTCCCATCACCCGCTCTCGTGCAGGGGTATCGAAGTGGTCATAACGAGGCGGTCTTGAAAACCGTTTGTCCGCAAGGGCGCGTGGGTTCGAATCCCACCCCCTGCGCTTCATATAGGGCTATCGCCAAATGGTAAGGCAACGGACTCTGACTCCGTCATTTCAAGGTTCGAATCCTTGTAGCCCTGCTTGATAAAAAACTTAAAAAAGTTGTTGACAAACACTTGAAAGTTTGATATCATATCAATCGTTGTCGCAAGGCAATGAACTAAAGAACATTGATAACTGAACAGTGAGAAACCTTGAAAGATTTTGAGAATCAATCAGAACGCTTCAATGAAAATTGAAGACCTTTAAAACAGTAAATTCAGAATTTGTGCGAAAGCGATGAAAACAATCTGCTTGCAGAATTGTTTGAGGAGCTACGGACAGTTGCAAATTTATTTGCAACCTGAATGAACGAATTAGCCAAGTTTAACTTGACTGAGATCAACTTTTAACATGAGAGTTTGATCCTGGCTCAGGATGAACGCTGGCGGCGTGCTTAACACATGCAAGTCGAACGAAGCACTTTATTTGATTTCCTTCGGGACTGATTATTTTGTGACTGAGTGGCGGACGGGTGAGTAACGCGTGGGTAACCTGCCTTGTACAGGGGGATAACAGTTGGAAACGGCTGCTAATACCGCATAAGCGCACAGCATCGCATGATGCAGTGTGAAAAACTCCGGTGGTATAAGATGGACCCGCGTTGGATTAGCTAGTTGGTGAGGTAACGGCCCACCAAGGCGACGATCCATAGCCGACCTGAGAGGGTGACCGGCCACATTGGGACTGACACGGCCCAAACTCCTACGGAGGAGGCAGCAGTGGGGAATATTGCACAATGGGCGAAAGCCTGATGCAGCGACGCCGCGTGAGCGAAGAAGTATTTCGGTATGTAAAGCTCTATCAGCAGGGAAGATAATGACGGTACCTGACTAAGAAGCACCGGCTAAATACGTGCCAGCAGCCGCGGTAATACGTATGGTGCAAGCGTTATCCGGATTTACTGGGTGTAAAGGGAGCGCAGGCGGTGCGGCAAGTCTGATGTGAAAACCCGGGGCTCAACCCCGGTACTGCATTGGAAACTGTCGTACTAGAGTGTCGGAGGGGTAAGCGGAATTCCTAGTGTAGCGGTGAAATGCGTAGATATTAGGAGGAACACCAGTGGCGAAGGCGGCTTACTGGACGATAACTGACGCTGAGGCTCGAAAGCGTGGGGAGCAAACAGGATTAGATACCCTGGTAGTCCACGCCGTAAACGATGAATACTAGGTGTCGGGAAGCATGGCTCTTCGGTGCCGTCGCAAACGCAGTAAGTATTCCACCTGGGGAGTACGTTCGCAAGAATGAAACTCAAAGGAATTGACGGGGACCCGCACAAGCGGTGGAGCATGTGGTTTAATTCGAAGCAACGCGAAGAACCTTACCAAGTCTTGACATCCTTCTGACCGGTACTTAATCGTACCTTCTCTTCGGAGCAGGAGTGACAGGTGGTGCATGGTTGTCGTCAGCTCGTGTCGTGAGATGTTGGGTTAAGTCCCGCAACGAGCGCAACCCTTATCTTTAGTAGCCAGCGGTTTGGCCGGGCACTCTAGAGAGACTGCCAGGGATAACCTGGAGGAAGGCGGGGATGACGTCAAATCATCATGCCCCTTATGACTTGGGCTACACACGTGCTACAATGGCGTAAACAAAGGGAAGCAAAGCTGTGAAGCCGAGCAAATCTCAAAAATAACGTCTCAGTTCGGACTGTAGTCTGCAACCCGACTACACGAAGCTGGAATCGCTAGTAATCGCAGATCAGAATGCTGCGGTGAATACGTTCCCGGGTCTTGTACACACCGCCCGTCACACCATGGGAGTTGGGAATGCCCGAAGCCAGTGACCTAACCGAAAGGAAGGAGCTGTCGAAGGCAGGCTCGATAACTGGGGTGAAGTCGTAACAAGGTAGCCGTATCGGAAGGTGCGGCTGGATCACCTCCTTTCTAAGGAAATCGAGTAGAGAGTTTTTCACTGTTGAGTTATCAAGCTCAATCTTTCCGGTGGCGATGCGCTTTTGGGAAACACCCGTCCACATCCCGAACACGATGGTTAAGACTGAAGCGGCCGATAATACTATACTGGTAACGGTATGGGAAGGTAGGTGGCTGCCGGATTTATAAAAAACTGGTTTTACCAGTGATTAGAGATTTTAAGATATTAAGATTTCTAATGACTGATAAAACAGTCAAAAAGTCTGTGAGAACTAAAACTGGTAATCACAGCAGTGTACCTTGAAAACTTCATACAAATGATTTGATGAATAAATATTCTATTCTTAAGAATATCTAACAATCAAGACATCCGAGAAACAAAACCAAGTTGTGAACAACAACAAAGTTCTTTAAGTTATTAATGATGCAACGCTATGCATCGAAGAGATTAAGCAAAGAAGAGCGCAGGGTGGATGCCTTGGCACTAAGAGCCGAAGAAAGACGTGATAAGCTGCGAAAAGCTGCGGGGAGATGCAAATAATCCTTGATCCGCAGATGTCTGAATGGGGAAACCCGGTACGAAGAACTCGTATCATCCATACGCCAATCCATAACGTATGGAGGGGAACCCGGTGAACTGAAACATCTAAGTAGCCGGAGGAAGAGAAAGAAACATCGATTTTGTTAGTAGCGGCGAGCGAAAGCGAAAGAGGCCAAACCGGAGTGCGTGCACTCCGGGGTTCGGACCGCATTTAAGATTCAGTGATTCTAGCAGAAAGGTTTGGGAAAGCCTGCCGGAGAGGGTGAAAGCCCGTAAGCGAAAGGAGAGCTGACTGAGCGGAATCCAGAGTACATCGAGACACGAGAAACCTTGATGGAATGAGCGGGGACCACCCCGTAAGCCTAAATACTACTTAGTGACCGATAGCGCATAGTACTGTGAAGGAAAGGTGAAAAGGACCCCGGGAGGGGAGTGAAAGAGAACCTGAAACCCTGTGTTTACAAGCTGTGGAAGTTCTTTATACGAACAACCGCGTACTTTTTGTAGAACGGTCCGGCGAGTTGCGGATACTGGCAAGGTTAAGCACTTAAGGTGCGGAGCCGAAGGGATACCAAGTCTTAACAGGGCGTTAAGTCAGTATACGCAGACCCGAAACCGGGTGATCTATCCATGTCCAGGTTGAAGTTGTCGTAAAAGACAATGGAGGACCGAAGCCACATCCGTTGAAAAGGGTGGGCATGAGGTGTGGATAGGGGAGAAATTCCAATCGAACCCGGAGATAGCTGGTTCTCCTCGAAATAGCTTTAGGGCTAGCCTCGATTTAGTCTTATGGAGGTAGAGCACTGAATTTCCGCGGGGGCGTCAAAGCTTACCAAAGAATATCAAACTCCGAATGCCATGTAGATGATGATCGGGAGTCAGACTGCACGAGATAAGTTGGGCAGTCAAAAGAAAAAAGCCCAGACCACCGGCTAAGGTCCCAAAGTGCGTGTTAAGTGGAAAAGGATGTGGGAATTCGAAGACAACTAGGATGTTGGCTCAGAAGCAGCCATACATTCAAAGAGTGCGTAACAGCTCACTAGTCGAGAGTTCCTGCGCCGAAAATGTCCGGGGCTGAAACACGACACCGAAGCCGTGGACTCGCAATGCGAGTGGTAGAGGAGCATTCTTAAGACCGACGAAGCTGTACCGGAAGGAGCAGTGGAGGGATAAGAAGAGAGAATGCCGGAATGAGTAGCGAGAGAAAGGTGGGAATCCTTTCGGCCGAATATCTAAGGTTTCAGAGTAAAGCTGATCTGCTCTGGGTAAGTCGGGGCCTAAGCACAGGTCGCAAGACGTAAGCGATGGATAACAGGTTTAGATTCCTGTACCACGCATTATCAGAACTGTAGGGACGCATGTGGAAAGCACGAGCCGGGAATGGAAATACCGGTACAAGCGGGGCAGGTGTACAATAGGCAAATCCGTTGTATAATCCGAAGACGTGATGTGGAGCGAAATAAAGTAGTGAAGCGTGTGAGCCATGTGCCGAGAAAAGCTGCTATTGTGTAATGCGTGCCCGTACCGTAAACCGACACAGGTGGATGAGGAGAGAATCCTAAGGCCGGCGGAAGAAGCATTGTTAAGGAATTCGGCAAAATGACCCCGTAACTTCGGGAGAAGGGGTGCCTGCGAGAGCAGGCCGCAGAGAATAGGCTCAAGCAACTGTTTAGCAAAAACACAGGTCTATGCGAAACCGAAAGGTGAGGTATATGGGCTGACGCCTGCCCGGTGCTGGAAGGTTAAGAGGAGAGGTTAGCGTAAGCGAAGCCTTGAATTTAAGCCCCAGTAAACGGCGGCCGTAACTATAACGGTCCTAAGGTAGCGAAATTCCTTGTCGGGTAAGTTCCGACCCGCACGAAAGGCGTAATGATTTGAGCACTGTCTCGACAATGCATCCGGTGAAATTGAAGTACCAGTGAAGATGCTGGTTACCCGCGCCAGGACGGAAAGACCCCATGGAGCTTTACTCCAGTTTGATACTGGGATTCGGTACTGCATGTACAGGATAGGTGGGAGACGAAGAAGGATGGACGCCAGTCTGTCCGGAGTCGCTGTTGGGATACCACCCCTGTAGTACTGGGTTTCTAACCAGTTGCCATGAACTGGCAATGGGACAATGTCAGGCGGGGAGTTTGACTGGGGCGGTCGCCTCCGAAAGGGTATCGGAGGCGCTCAAAGGTTCCCTCAGAATGGTTGGAAACCATTTGAAGAGTGCAAAGGCAGAAGGGAGCTTGACTGCGACACCGACGGGTGGAGCAGGTACGAAAGTAGGACTTAGTGATCCGGTGGTATAAAGTGGGATTGCCATCGCTCAACGGATAAAAGCTACCCTGGGGATAACAGGCTTATCACTCCCAAGAGTTCACATCGACGGAGTGGTTTGGCACCTCGATGTCGGCTCATCGCATCCTGGGGCTGTAGCAGGTCCCAAGGGTTGGGCTGTTCGCCCATTAAAGCGGTACGCGAGCTGGGTTCAGAACGTCGTGAGACAGTTCGGTCCCTATCCGGCGCGGGCGGAGGATATTTGAGAGGAGCTGTCCTTAGTACGAGAGGACCGGGATGGACGGACCACTGGTGTATCTGTTGTCGACCAACGGCATGGCAGAGTAGCCAAGTCTGGAAGGGATAAACGCTGAAGGCATCTAAGCGTGAAGCCCCCCTCAAGATGAGATATCCCTCCTTCGGGAGTAAGACCCCTTGAAGACTACAAGGTAGATAGGGCAGAGGTGGAAGCATGGCAACATGTGGAGCTGACTGTTACTAATAGTCGAGGACTTAACGCAGATTTAATCCATCGGTTAATAACGGAGAAAAACAAATCGGATTTGTATGAAGTTTTGAAGGTACAAACTTTTTAAATATGAATTATTTAAGACATCCAATGAGATGTCTTTTTTTTGTAAAAAATAATAAAAAAATAATGAAATAATAATGAAATAATAATTAAAAACTGCTATAATGTTTTCGGTTACTTATCGAAAACATTAATTTATTAAGGAGGTTGTTATGGAACAAAAGAAACAGGAGCCAATTCGTGATGCGAGACAGCTTGGAACGGCCAAGATGCTTATTCTTGGTTTGCAGCATATATTTGCTATGTTCGGCGCAACAATTCTTGTACCTATTCTTGTATCAGGATATTTTCAGAAGGCTTGTGGGGAGCCGCTTACCAGAGGTCTTTCTGTATCGGTTACCCTATTTTGTGCAGGCTTTGGCACGCTTATATTTCATCTGTGTACAAAGTTTAAGGTGCCGGCTTTTTTGGGTTCGTCATTTGCTTTTTTAGGAGGCTTTTATACTGTTGCAAACCTTGACAGTGGTATGTATGCAGATATGGCTGTCAATGATAAGGCCGCGTATGCGTGTGGTGGAATATTTGTTGCAGGTATGCTTTATTTCGTACTTGCACTTATCATTAAGCTGGTTGGAATTAAGCGTGTAATGCGCTTTCTTCCACCTGTAGTGACAGGACCTATTATCATATGCATTGGTCTTTCACTTGCCGGCTCAGCTATCAATAATGCTTCAACAAACTGGGTTCTTGCAATTATTGCACTTGGAGTTATAATTATTTTCAATATATGGGGAAAGGGCTTATTTAAGATCATTCCTATTCTGATGGGAGTAATTATTTCCTATGTTGTGGCTCTTATTATGAATACTGCTGGAATTACTAATCCTGATGGTTCAGCAATTCTTGATTTTACATCAATTGCATCATCTGCGTGGGTTGGAATACCTAAATTTCAGTTCATGAAGTTTGATATTACGTCCATTCTTGTGATGGCGCCTATCGCTGTTGCGACTATGATGGAGCACATTGGCGACATGTCTGCTATTTCTGCTACAGTAGAGCAGAATTTTATTGCTGATCCGGGTCTTCATAGGACACTTATAGGTGATGGAATTGCAACTGCATTCGCAGGAGCCATCGGAGGACCGGCTAATACAACATATGGTGAGAATACAGGAGTGCTTGAGCTGTCTAAGGTATATGATCCAAGAGTTATCCGTATTGCGGCTGTTTTTGCTATTGCACTTTCGTTTATTCCAAAGTTTTCGGCTGTAATATCTACTATGCCATCAGCGATTATTGGTGGAGTTTCATTTATGCTTTATGGAATGATTTCAGCAATAGGAGTTAGAAATGTTGTCGAAAATAAGGTAGATCTGACGAAATCAAGAAATCTGATTATTGCAGGTGTTATTTTTGTATGTGGTCTTGGTTTTGGAAATGGACTGACATTTACTGTAGCAGGAACATCAATTACATTGACAGCTTTGGCAATTGCAGCTATCGCAGGGATTTTCTTAAATGCTATTCTGCCGGGAAATGATTATGAGTTTGGAAAGAATCCTGATGGAGATGCAAGCAGGGGTGTGTATATGATGAACACTGACAATGATGAGGAAGAGGAATCATAGAAGTTAATTTGTATTTAGACTGATTTGTTAGTTGTAACAGTAAATAATTTAACAAACATTAAAAAGATATTAATAATATTTTACTTGATAAAGTTATATATATTCTCTACAATAAACTGGTACGGTGTATTTACATAATTCACTTTACCAGTTTTTTTAAGGGGATTAGATTTAATGGACAGAAAAAAGATATTTTGGGCGATAGCTTCTGCTTTTATAGCTATCTTAAGCATATGGACTGTTGTCTCACAGAGCAAGCATTTTTCGTTTGAAATTCTTATGAGTTTTATCAGAAATGCAAATAAAGGCTGGCTTTTTATGAGTTTTGTTTGTACGTTTGGGTTTATTTGGTTTGAAGGCTTTGCTCTTGTACGCATGGCAAGACACTTTGGGTATAAAACCAGCGCGATTGATGGTACTGTGTATGGTGGAGCTGATGTGTATTTTTCGGCTATTACACCATCGGCATCGGGAGGACAGCCAGCCAGTGCGTATTTCATGATAAGGGATGGCATACCGGGCTATGCTGCTACAGTGGCTCTGCTGATTAATCTTGTTATGTATACACTTTCACTTTTAACAATTGGCTTACTATGCATGATTTTTAAGTATCCATTGCTGAAAAATTTCTCAGGTATTTCGCGGATATTTATATGTTTGGGGATTGTGGTGCTGATTTTTTCTGGCTCTTGTATTTTATATGCTGCTAAGGAAGGGAAACATACTATACTCAATTTGTGATAGTCTTATCCGGCTTTTTGAGAGAATACACATAATACGGCATGGTGGCAGGCTTCGAATAAAGCTTAAAAATACTATGAAAGAATATCAGGAGTGTTCAAACAGTATCACAGGGCAGACCGGGCTTCTCATCGAGATTTTCTTTTGGAATATAATGCAGAGAGTTTCACAGCTTTTGGTATCGTTTATGATTTTTATGGCAGTCGGCGAAGGCGTAAATAAGGCAGTTGATGTGAGTGTGATACAGTGTTTTGTGGCGATGGGCTCCAATTGTGTGCCTATACCCGGTGCTATGGGCGTGGCTGATTATATTATGATTGATGGGTTTAAACAGCTTGTTGGTAGTAATGCAGCAAATATGGAGCTTTTGTGCAGGGGAATGACATTTTATGGAAGTGTCATAACAAGTGCTGTTATTATTCTTATTGGATATATAATTAGAAAAAAAGTAGCAAAATAGTCTAGTACTTTTTTGCACAATAATATATTGTTATATTTGTTAAAATGTGTTATTATTCTATAGTAATATATTAGATATTTTTTATGAAGGTATTGGACAATGAGTAGCAATGATAGTACTGCTAAGGAGCAGAGCTTTCTATTTAATGTAAACAAAATATTTCTTGTCATCCATCTGCTGATGCTATTTATGTTTTCATCATTAGGTGTAGATTTGATGGCAGGAGTCAGTCTGATCAGCATATGCTTTTATTTCCTTGCATTCAGTCTGACAAAATCTGAAAAACTGAGCATATATGTTTATAGTGTGGCTGTTGAGATATTGCTTTATATGATACTTGCGGTGGTTTGTCTCGGAATTCAATGTAATTTTCAGCTTTTTTTGATCGATGCAATGTTTTTTCTTTTTTCCATGGATTATGTGGTCCTCAGGAAGAAAAAAAAGAATCATGTTGCCATTCTGCTTTGCTGTGTATATGCTATTGCTCTGATTATTCTTTATATGCTTGATGGCTTTTACGCACCTTTATATAAGTTGGATTCTGTTGTAATTAAGAGTATTTCTATTGCTATGATTTCTGGTGTAGTTTTCTTGATAATAACATGTATGATGTGCCTTTTGCATTTTATGTCTTCCGAGGAGGGGGCAATGGAAAAGCAGGCACAGTTTGATGCGCTGACGGAGCTTCCAAATCGTTTCTATATGATGGCGAAGCTTAAGAATCTTTTTGAGGCTGAGAAGCAGGGGGAATATTTCCTTGCAATGATTGATATTGATGATTTTAAGAAAATTAACGATTCATTCGGACATAATGTAGGAGATGATGCACTTAAGATGCTCGCTCGTACTATCGTAAACAAGGCTCGAGGTGTTGAGCTTAGCTATTGCAGATGGGGAGGAGAAGAGTTTTTACTTCTTGGCAAATGTGTCGACGGAGAGGTGCCTAAGAATTTTCTCGATGAGCTTCGTGTGGAGATTAATTCAAAATCCTTCTGGACATCTAAGGGCAGCGGAAGGATGACAGTGACCATAGGTGCAGGGAAATATAAAGTGGGGCAGGATTACAAGGAATGGATTAATTTTGTTGACAAACAGCTTTATGTCGGAAAATGCACCGGTAAGAATAAGGTTGTATGCTGAGACATATTTCAAGGCTTTGACATATTTAAATGAGCTGTAATCGTTGCTGGTCACACTGTTAGGCGTGAACAGTCACAATCGCATTGAAATTATATTGAAATTACAAATTTTAGTTGCATGAAGTCAATAATTGTGATAAAATATTGTCTGTTCGTAAGACGCCGGCATGTCGGAATGGCAGACGATGCAGACTCAAAATCTGTTGGGCGCAAGCCCGTGTGGGTTCAAGTCCCACTGCCGGCACTATTTGCAAAACCCCGTAAATCCAAGATTTTCAGTAAAATCAAGGGTTTGCGGGGCTTTTCTTTACTTACAATCTTTCAAAAAATTAAAGAAATTAGGGTACTTTTAAGAAAAATTTGCCCCAAAAAGGTACCCAAAAAGGTACCCAAAAATCTGCCATATAGGCTGTAATATCAGATAGCAAACAGGAGCATTATGATGATAAAAAAGATTTATAAAAAATATGAAATTATATTCAATGTTATATTTTTCTCGATTTTCCCGATTACGGCTTTTTATCTTATGGAGTTCTACGAACATAATCCTTTTGAAGAAGTCAGATTTATGGCAGGTTTTTTTAATATTATTTTGTTTGAGCTGATTGCCTGGATTCTTTATTTTGTTACGGGCAGGGCGAAATGGGCACTTCGTGCAGTTTTTATCGTGGCCATGGTTTTTGGACTGATTAATCATTATGTTATGCTTTTCCGCTCGACTCCTTTTGTTCCGTGGGATATTTTTTCAATTGGTACGGCGACAAGTGTTGCATCCAATTATGATTTCGCACCGACTGCAGGAGTAATTGTTGTTACAGTTATATTTATAGCTCTTATTATGCTTATGCATTTTGTTGATTTCCGAATTAAGTGGAAATTCAGGTTCAGACTAATTCCGACTGTGCTTGGAATACTTGTGATGTGTCTGTTTGTGAATGCCCTGCAGGATGAGGATTTCCAGACGGACAATTACCTGTATCCGTTTCTATTTACACCTGCATATATGACAAAGGTGAATGGAATGGCAGTGACCTTTGCGATGGATCTTAAGTTTGTGGCGGTTGATAAGCCTGATGGGTATAGCAGACAGAAGGCTAAGGAACTGCTTGACAGCTATGCCGGTACAGATGATAATTCAGCCAATAATGCAGCAAATAAATCAAATACTGCAGCTAACAGTGATTATCCGAATATTATAGTTGTGATGGATGAGGCATTTTCAGACCTGTCAGTGCTCGGTGATTTTGATACAAATACAGACTATATGCCGTTTGTACACAGCCTTGAAAAGGGCAATGAGAACACTATAACAGGATATCTGAATACGTCTGTATGCGGTGGAAATACCGCCGATACCGAGTTTGAGTTTCTGACAGGCAATACGATGGCTTTTCTTCCGGTAGGGAGTATTCCTTATCAGCAGTATATAAAGAGCACGACACCTTCCCTTGCAAGCTATTTAAAAAGCATAGGCTACGCAACGTATGCACAGCATCCGTACTATGGCAGTGGATGGAACCGGGATACGGTCTATCCTCTTTTGGGATTTGACAATCTTTCGTTTATGCAGGATTATTTTAATCAGAAGTTTGTGCGCAAATATATAAGTGATGAGACATCCTTTGACAGGATTATTGAGACCTATGAGAACAAACCGGATGGTCAGCCGGCATTTATATTCAATGTCACTATGCAAAACCATGGTGGATACACGGATACCTACTACGGCTTTGACAATACGGTGACAGCGGATAAGCTCAATAATTCTGCACTTGATCAGTATCTTTCTTTGATTAAGCTGACAGATGAGGATTTAAAGAGCCTCATTGAATATTTCTCAAATGTGGATGAGAAAACTATAGTGGTATTTTTCGGTGATCATCAGCCAAATGATACTGTGGCGAGCTCTGTTCTTGCAGCAAACGGCATGGACTATAATAATTTATCAAATGAAGAGCTTAAGCTGCGCTATCAGGTGCCGTATGTTATCTGGGCAAATTATGATATTGATGAGGCTGCAGGAAAAGACACGAGTGTTAATTATCTGGCTGCAAACGTACTTAAAGCGGCAGGTGTGCCGACAAATGACTATCAGAGCTTTCTGCTAAAGCTGCAGGAGGAGTATCCAATTATATCAGCGGTACGCACGGATAAAACTGCAGATAAGACATTAGATAAAGCATCAAATAAATCAGACAAGGCAACCGGCAGCAAAAAGAAGCAGGCCGATTCGGATATGCTAAACGATTATAAGCTTTTGCAATATTACAGACTGTTTGACTGGGAGGATAAGTGATGAATTTTGTTAAAAAGCATCCACTTTTGACAGCGTTTTTAATTCCATTTTTCATATGTATAATCATTTGTATAGGAAATGGTGTATATCCATTTGGCGATTACTGCCTTTTGCATATGGATTTGTATCACCAGTATCTGCCTTTCTTTAATGAGCTGTGGGAGAAGCTAAGAAATGGTGCGAGCCTCATGTATACATGGAATATCGGGCTTGGCAGTGATTTTGTATCGGTATTTGCCTATTATCTGGCGAGTCCGTTAAACTGGCTTGTGGTGCTTTTTCCAAAGAGCCATATTATTGAGTTTATCGAGCTGCTAATCATTTTTAAGATTTCGCTAAGCGGAGCAACATTTTTTTATTTTCTGAAGGAACACTTTGTACTTCTTGGAAAGGATAACAGGTATCACGATAATACATTTGTGCCGGCATTTGTTTTTTCTACGGCATATGCGCTTTCCGGCTTTGTAGCTGCGTATAGCTGGGATGTCATGTGGATGGATGTTGTGGCGGTTGCACCGCTTGCGATAGTAGGTCTTGAGAAGCTTGTGCGGGACAAAAAGCCGGTGCTTTACTATGTATCACTGGCACTTTGTATATTGTCAAACTATTATCTGAGCATCATGCTTTGCATCTTTTTGGTATTCTGGTTTGCATGGCTTTTCTTTACGCAAAAGGGCGGTAAAATGGCTGCAATTGTGAGATTTGCCGTTTACTCGCTTTTGGCTGGAGGCACTGCGATGGTGCTAATCATCCCGGAGCTTATCATTTTAAGCTACAGCGGTTCATCGGGGATTGAGTTCCCAAAGCAGATAGAGTGGTATTTTAATCTCTTATCAGAGGTCGGCAGGATGTGTACGACAGCAAGCGTCTATGAGGGTGCAGAGAACTGGCCGAATCTGTATGCCGGAGCCTTTAGTGTGATGCTTTTGATACTGTTTGTGCTCAATAAAAGGATTAATTGGAAGAAAAAAATAGCTCCCGTATTGTTTGTGTTGTTTTTCATGGCAAGCTTTGCCAATAAACAGCTTGACTTTATATGGCACGGACTGCATTTTCCGGATTCGCTGCCTGGCAGACAGTCGTATCTGTATGCATTTCTTGTATTGACCATAGGCTATGCTACAGTAAGAAAGTGGCGTGGCATAAGATTGTGGCATGTTGGCGTGGCAGTGGTATTTGCATCGGCGCTTATGGCAGTAAGCACGATGTTTGCCGGTGAGGATGTGACAGAGTATTATGCAGTTATCATAAGCATATTGTTTGTTGCGCTGTACGGCATTATGACAGTACTTTTAAAGCTTGCAGCAAGGAAAAACAGGGAGCTTTTGATGGTCATAACATGCGGTATTGCGATTGTGGAGCTGGCTGTCAATATGGCTGTGACAGGACTTGGATGTACCGGCAGAAGTAGCTACAATGCCAATGTGGACGATATGCAAAAGGCACTGGAGCTGGCAAAAGAGGATGCAGCTGACAACAATGTACCATTTTACAGGGTTGAGGATACAGGCCGACTTACTAAACATGATGGCACACGATACGGCTATGCTTCTGGAACACAGTTTTCTTCCCTGATGAATATAAATGTGAGCCATTTTTATCAGGCTCTTTATATGGAGGGAGGCAAGAATTTCTATTGTTATAACGGTGCCACACCTGTCACGTCAGCCATGCTTTCTGTCAGATATATGTTTACAAAATCCATACAGCCACAGAATGAGCTGACTACACTTGTGGGAAAATGTGGAAATCACTATCTGTATCGGAATAACTACACACTTCCGCTTGGTTTTATGATGGATGAGGGAGTGATTGATGCGTGGAAACCATCCTCGTCGTCGAAAATCTATTCGATTAATTCCCTTGGCAGGCTCCTTGGTGCAGCAGATGATACGCTGACCCTGACAGAGTGCACTCAGGATGAAAATCCGGGAACTACGACTCTCACCTTTGACCATGACGGATATTATTATGCGGCATACGATTCGTGCAGCACTGACAGTCTGACATTCAGCCACGGAGAGTATGAGACCACATACTCGAAGACCACTCACAGGTATCTGTTTGACCTGGGATATGTGAAGGCGGGGGAGACAGTTTCCGTCACAAACACTGATGCCGATGCTGTACGATTTAATGTATACGAGCTTTCTATTGCTGCAGTTGAGAGTGCTTACAATACACTCAATGAGCAGACACTCTCAGTGGATGATTTTTCAGATACACACATAAGCGGACACATTGATGTGAAGCAGGCAGGCAGACTTGTACTTTCTATTCCGAGTGAAAAGGGATGGACTATGAAGGTGGATGGAAAGGATGCAGAGTATGAGGATTTTTCAGATACCTTTGTGGGCATTCATCTGGATGAGGGGGAGCATGAGATAGAGCTTTATTATGAGACACCGGGGCTTAAGGCAGGTGCAGCTATAAGCGCAGGCTGTGTGGGTGCCTTTCTACTGCTTTTATTGTTTCGTCAAATAGTTAAGAGACGCAGCCGTTTAAAGTTTAAAGAGAACAGTGACAGATAGCGAATGCACTGACAGACAACGCATACTTGTCATTTTTGCGAAACACAGAATGTTCAAATTGTAATAGTATAATTCAATAATAAAAATAAAACAGGAGATTAACAAAATGAACAAACAAAACAAAAAAATCGCACAGGAAAAAAGAAGAATCGAGAGAGAGAAGGCAGAAAAGAAGGCAAAGGTTGTGAATCTGCTGAAATTCTGGGTGCCGGTAGTGGCAGTTGTTGTGGTGGTCATAGTGCTAATCTGGGCAGTTGCGACATCGGGCGGTTCATCGTCAAAGGGCACTGCCGGTACGCAAGCTGCATCACAGACCACGGAATCTCAGGCATCCGAGACACAAAGCAGTGATTCACAGACAGAGGCAGCAACACTTAATACAGAGGTTGACACGGTTGCAGAAAACGGAGATAAGGTAAATATTGACTACACCGGATATATGGACGGTGAAAAATTCGAGGGTGGAAGCACTGATGGACAGGGCACAGACCTGGTGCTCGGCTCAGGCAGCTATATAGATGGATTTGAGGAAGGAGTGGTAGGTCACAAGGTGGGAGAAACCTTTGATTTAAACCTTAAATTCCCGGATGATTATAAGACAAATACAGAACTAGCCGGAAAGGATGTTACGTTTGAGGTGACTCTTAACGGTGTATACAAATAAAGAGGATAACACACATATATGGAAAAATCGTTTGAAGAGGTACTGGTACAGTTTTATGTTGACCAGTACAGGGAGAATGCGAAGAGAAGTACAGGTAAGCCTGTAAAGCTGGCACACTATATTCACAGGCTCAATAGTAAAGCAAAATCAATTAAATATGCGCGATTTTCAAAAAACGAGACAATAGCACTCGACAAGCTGCATCAGGAAATAAAAAGGCTTGCATTGATCACCTACTATTCCAACAATAAAAATGCAAGGCAGATTTTAAATAGAGAAATTCTTCCGCAGCTCGTCAGGGTGGATATGGAGCAGTTTGATGAGAATGAGGCAGAGTATCTCACAGAGGATTTTCTAAAGCTTTTGCGCAAGGAGTATATAGGTGCGATATGTACAAGGAGCATGAAGGCGCTTTACAATGAGTACCGCAGCAAGGAGCTTAGAAGAGAGATTGTCACGCTGGTTCCGGCACGGCCGGAGCTTGAGTTTCCAAAAGCACAGAGCATGAAAAGGCACTTCATACTCCATATAGGCCCGACTAACAGCGGTAAGACATATCAGGCGCTTGAGAGGCTTAAGCTGGCGCAAAACGGAGTTTATCTGGGACCGCTTCGCCTTCTGGCACTTGAGGTATATGAGAAGATGAATGATGCAGGCATACCATGCACCATGCTTACAGGCCAGGAGTGTCTTGAGGTATCAGACAGCAGAATTACAGCATCGACAGTGGAGATGCTTGACTGTGACAAGGAATATGATATCGCAGTGATTGATGAGGCACAGATGGTTGCAGATGATGACAGGGGACATTCATGGACCAGGGCAATTCTTGGTACACTTGCAGGAGAGATTCATATATGCATGAGCCCGGTGGCAAAGGATGTTGTCGTCCATCTGATTAATCTGTGCCACGACGAGTATGAGATAAGGGAGTATGAGAGAAAGACAGCTCTAAAGCTGGAGGATAAGCCTTTTTCATTTCCGCAGGATGTAAGAGAGGGCGATGCCTTTATCGTCTTTTCAAAGAAGTCGGTACTCAATATAGCAGGGCGTCTGGAGGAAAACGGCATAAAGCCAAGTGTCATATACGGAAGTCTGCCACCGGAAATAAGGCGCAGGCAGATGACGCTTTTTAATGAGAAAAAGACACAGGTTGTCGTGTCAACAGATGCGATAGGAATGGGACTCAATCTGCCGGTCAGAAGAATTGTATTTCTGGAGGTGGAAAAGTTTGATGGAGTATCAAGACGTCCGCTTGTCATCTCTGAGATAAAACAGATAGCGGGCCGTGCAGGCAGATTTGGTCTGTATGATACAGGCTATGTGACAGCTTTAGGACAAAAGAATCTGAATTATCTGAAGAATACGCTAAATATACCGGAGCAGGATATTGATATAGTAAGTCTTGGCTTCCCACAGGTGCTCCTTACAATGGATGCGCCGCTTGATGCGATAATTAAGCTCTGGCATGAGGCAAAGCCATCAGCACCGTTTAGGAAAATCAATGTCGATGAGATATTGTTTTTGTATGGATATGCGTATAAGGAGCGATACTTTATCGCAGATTTTGATAACAAATATCTGCTTTATAAGATGATTACATGTCCTATAGATATAAAGGACAGGGAGCTTGTCAGACAATGGCTGCGCTACTGCATGTCGTATACATCTGATATCTCTCTCGACAAGCCTGATAAGCATTCAAAGTATCAGGGACTCATGAAATACGAATCCTATTACAAAAAGCTTGATTTGTACTATCAGTTTTCAGTCCGCATGGGCAAAATTGTGGAGGATGACTGGCTTGAAAACGAGCGCGACAAAACACAGGCAAAGATTATGCAGCTTCTATCAAAGAGCAAGGATGAGTATATTATCAGATGCCGATATTGCGGAAGAATACTTCCGATTGGAAATTCGCGCAATATATGCAGAGACTGCTACAGCATGATACGCAGGTAGCAGCCGGTTTATATTTTACGGTCAAGTCGTTGAATTTAGCTGTCCAATGTGGCATAATAGAAATAAGACCAAAATATGAATGGAGGAAGTTTTTATGGCAAACAATGAGTTACAGATTGCCGGCTCACAAGGTGAACTTAGAATCCGTCCTTACGAGCACCACGCAAAGTATTATGAAACAGATCAGATGGGTATAATCCACCATTCAAACTATGTCAAGTGGATGGAAGAAGCAAGACTTGATTTGATGGATCAGATAGGACTCAACTACAGGCAGATGGAGGATATGGAAATCATAAGTCCGGTGCTGTCGATATCGGTAGAGTATCACAGTATGGTACATTTCGATGATACGGTCGTCATCTACACAAAGCTGCTTAAGTATAACGGAATCAAGATGGAGCTTGAGTATGTCATGAAGGACAAGGAGACAGGCGAGCTTCGCACCACTGCAAAAAGCAGCCATTGCTTTTTGAACAAATCCGGCAAACCAATCTCATTAAAGAGAATGTATCCGGAATTAGATACAAAATTTTTTGAATTTAAAGAGGCATAATAAAATGATACAGGATAGATTAAAAGCATTGAGAAGCGAGATGGCAAAGAGGGGCATTTCGCTGTATGTGGTACCTACTGCTGATTTTCATGAGTCAGAGTATGTAGGAGAGCATTTTAAGGCACGCAAATATATTACAGGCTTCACGGGCTCAGCAGGTACCGCAGTCATCACTATGGATGAGGCCGGACTATGGACAGACGGCAGGTATTTTGTGCAGGCGGCTGCGCAGCTTAAGGATACCACTGTAAAGCTCTTTAAGATTGGCGAGGAGGGCGTACCGACAGTTGATGAGTATATAAAGGATACTCTTTCGGATGGCGGTGTAATAGGCTTTGACGGCAGAGTGGTAAATGCCGCATGGGGCAAAAGACTTTCAGAAATCGCAAAAGAAAAGCACGGCAGCATGTACGTAAATGAGGATCTGATTGACCTCATATGGACTGACAGACCACCTATGTCAAAGGCACCTGTCATGATTTTTGACAATAAATACACCGGTGAGGATATAAGCTCAAAGCTTAAAAGAGTCAGAGAGCATATGGCACAAAAGGGTGCAACACTTCATCTGATGTCATCACTTTACGATATCGCCTGGCTTTTAAATGTCAGGGGAGGCGACATAAGCTATGTGCCTGTAGTGCTTTCATACCTGGCACTGTCACAGGACAGCTGCATATGGTTTTTGCAGGAAGAGGTTGTGACAGAGACTCTTAAGGCATACCTCGATAAGAATGGTATACAGACAAGACCTTACGATGATTTTTATGAATATGTGAAGTATATTGATGAAAAAGAGACAGTGCTTTTAAATACATCGATTGTAAATTATCGCATCTGCGACAGCTTGCCGGATGGTGTTAAGGTGATTGATGCTGAGGATCCTACAGTTGTCATGAAGGCTGTAAAGAATGAAGTACAGCTTGAAAATCTGCGCAAGGCGCATTTGAAGGATGCAGTTGCGATGTGCAAATTCATGTACTGGCTTAAGACAAATATAGGTAAGATACCCATGACAGAGATTTCGGCTTCAGATTATCTTGCATCGCTTAGAGCTGAGCAGGAGGGCTTTCTTGATTTGAGCTTTGCCACAATATGCGGATATGCTGATCATGGTGCTATTGTGCATTACTCTGCAACAGAGGAGTCCGACAGGCAGCTTAAGCCTGAGAGTCTTCTTTTGGTTGATTCAGGAGGACATTATCTGGAGGGAACCACAGATATCACGAGGACCTTTGCACTAGGCCCTGTGACTGACGAGATGAAAGATATGTTTACGAGAGTGTGCCGCTCAAATATGAACCTGGCAAATGCAAGGTTTAAGGAGGGCTGCTCGGGCCTTAACTTTGATATTCTGGCAAGAGAGCCTTTGTGGGAGATCGGCATGGACTACAATCACGGTACCGGACACGGTGTGGGCTATGTGCTCAATGTTCATGAGGGACCAAACAGCTTTCACTGGAAGCAGTACCCGGGCAGAACTGCAGAGCGTGTGATAGAAGAGGGCATGGTCACTACAGACGAGCCGGGCATCTATTTAGAGGGCAAATTCGGTATTCGTACAGAGAATGAGCTTATCTGCCGAAAGGGTGAGAAAAATGAGTATGGCCAGTTTATGTATTTTGAGAATCTGACCTATGTACCGATAGATCTCGATGCGATTGATCCAAATCAGATGACAGACAGGGAAAAGGGATACCTGAACGCTTACCATGCTAGAGTTTATGAGCTTGTTTCACCATTTTTGAATGATGAGGAGGCTCAGTGGCTTAAGAAATATACAAGAGCTATTTAACATTACTGCCTGCACTGCAGTGTGACCGGCAGCGATTACAACAATATTAAGTAATAAGGAAAGTATAAAATGAGTGAAAAGCTTGTACTTATAGACGGACACAGTATTTTAAACAGGGCATATCACGGGCTGCCTGATCTGACCAATTCAGAGGGACTTCACACAAATGCAGTCTATGGTTTTTTAAATATCATGTTCAAGATTCTTGACGAGGAAAAGCCAGACTATCTGACGGTGGCATTTGATGTGCATGCGCCGACGTTTCGCCACAGAATGTTTGATGCGTACAAGGGCACGAGAAAGCCTATGGACGAGGAACTCAGGCAGCAGGTGCCTATGATAAAGGAAATGCTTACCGCTATGGGCATTAAAATCGTGGAAAAGGAAGGCTATGAGGCCGACGATATACTTGGAACCTTATCTGTCAGGGCAGAAAAGGCCGGTATGGATGTCGCCATCATTTCCGGAGACAGAGACCTTTTGCAGCTTGCGACTGACCATGTCATGGTAAGGATTCCAAAGACAAAGAAAACAGGAACCGAGATAGAAAACTACAATACAGCAGATGTTATCGAAAAGTACGGCGTCACTCCAAAGGAGTTTATCGATGTAAAGGCTCTGCAGGGAGATACGTCTGATAATATTCCCGGGGTACCCGGTATCGGCGAAAAGACAGCAGGCGCACTTATAGCAAAATATCACTGTATAGAGGCAGTACATGAGGACGCTGAGAATGTAAAGCCGCCAAGGGCTTCAAAGAATATAGTGGAGTACTGGGAGCAGGCGCTTATGAGCAAGGAGCTTGCGACAATCATACTTGATGCGCCGGTTGACTATGAATTTTCTGATGCAAAGCTTAGTGGCGGAGTAGAGTCACTCTACACTGAGGAAGCCTTTTTACTGTGCAAAAGATACGAATTCAAAAACATGCTGTCACGGTTTAATGTGGAGGCTCCTAAAAACAATGCCGAGGAGCATTTTGTGATAGTAAGGGACTTAAAGACTGCAGAGAGTGTGTTTGAGAAGGCAAAGGACAGGGAGGTTGCTTTTGCGGTAGTACCGGGAGAGTCTTTGGGAAACAGCGAAAGTGATGGACAGCTAAGTCTGTTTTCGGAGCCGGTTTCTAACGATTATCTTGCTGTTTCGATTTGTTTTTCAGAGGAGGACATTTATTTTATCTGTACAGGTGATGAGATTTCAAGCAGCTTCCTAGATGAAAAATTAAATACCCTGGAAGTAAAGTCATGGATATCACCGGATTTAAAGACCAACCTGCACAGATTTAAGAGCAAAGAGATAAAGGCAGATGACAGAGGCAGATATTTTGACATGATGGTGGCTGCATACCTTATCAATCCGCTTGTCGGGGAGTATCCCTATGATGCGGTTGCAAAGGACTATCTGGGGCTTATGCTCTCATCTAAAAAGGATTATCTGGGAAAGCTTGATTTCACCAGGATGATGAAGGAGGATGAGAAAAAGGCAGTGGACTGTGCCTGCTACGAGGTGTATACTGCCTGGAAATCAAAGCCGGTTCTTTTGCAGAAGCTAAAGGAAATGGATATGCTCACGCTTTATAAAGATATCGAGCTGCCACTCGTTTTCGTACTGTATGATATGGAAAATGAGGGTATAAGGGCTGATGGAATAAAGCTTAAGGAGTATGGAGACAAGCTTGCTGTTTCGATAACTGAGCTTGAAAAGAAAATATATGAGGCAGCAGGTGAAGAGTTTAATATAAATTCGCCAAAGCAGCTTGGAGTCATTCTCTTTGAAAAGCTTGGTCTGCCAAATGAAAAGAAGACAAAGACCGGTTATTCTACTGCGGCAGATGTGCTTGAAAAGCTGGCGCCGGAGTATCCCATTGTCGCGGATATATTAGAATACAGACAGCTCACAAAGCTAAAGAGCACATATGCTGACGGACTTTCGGGATATATTGCATCCGATGGCAAAATCCATACTACCTTAAATCAGACAATCACTGCGACAGGCCGTCTTTCAAGCACAGAGCCTAATCTGCAGAATATCCCGATAAGGATTGAGCTGGGCAAGCTTATCAGAAAAGTATTTCTGCCTGAGGAGGGAGATTTGTTTGTTGATTCAGACTATTCGCAGATCGAGCTTCGGGTGCTTGCGGCGCTTTCCGGGGATGAAAGGATGATAGAGGCCTTTAAGAATGGTCAGGATATCCACAGAAGTACAGCATCCCTTGTGTTTGACACACCGTTTGATGAGGTCACAGATCTTCAAAGACGAAATGCAAAGGCTGTAAATTTTGGTATCGTATATGGTATCAGCGCGTTTGGTCTGTCTAACGACCTGGGGATTTCAAGGAAAGAGGCACAGGGCTATATAGACAGCTATTTTGTCAAATATCCAAAGATTAAGGAGTTTTTGGATCAGACGGTTTTGGATGCCAAGAAAAATGGCTATACAAAGACCATGTTTGGGCGTATCAGACCGATTCCCGAGCTGAACTCGAGCAATTTCATGCAAAGACAGTTTGGAGAGAGAGTTGCGATGAACTCACCTATTCAGGGTACAGCAGCCGATATCATAAAGATTGCCATGATACGTGTGCATGACAGGCTTCTTGACGAGGGCTTAAAGTCAAGACTTATCCTTCAGGTGCATGATGAGCTTTTAATTGAGACAAAGGAAGCTGAGAAGGATAAAGTGATTAAGCTTCTGGAGAAAGAGATGCGTGGTGCGGTGGACATGAAGGTATCCATGGAGGTGGGCACCGAGTGTGGCTATGACTGGTATGATGCGCATTGATGACAGAAAAGGAAATAATATGATTTTTATAGGAATAACAGGTGGTGTAGGTGCCGGAAAATCGGCAGTGCTTAGCTATCTTAAGGAATTTGATGGCGTAAGGGTCATGCTTTCCGATGAGATAGCACATGAGCTGATGGAGCCGGGAAGCGACTGCTACAACAGATTAAGGGAATTGTTTGCGGGCGAACCGATATGGCTTGAGGACGGGCATTTTGACAGACCGGCACTTGCCGGAGTGATTTTTTCGAATGACAAAAAAAGAGAGCTTTTAAATGAAGTAGTGCATCCTGCAGTAAAGGAATATGTGCTTAATGCAGTTAAAGAGGCAAAAAAAGAAGGTCTTTTTATGATTGTGCTTGAAGCAGCACTCCTTATAGAGGAGGGATATGGTGAAATCTGCGACGAGCTGTGGTATATTTATGCAAGTGAAGAAGTCAGAAGAAAAAGACTTAAGTCATCACGCGGATATTCAGATGAGAAGATAGACAGCATCTTTGCAAGTCAGCTTAAAGAAGCTGAGTACAGAAGGCACTGCAAGGAGGTTATCGATAATGATGGAGATATCGAAAACACGATAGCTTCAATAAATAAAGCGCTTAGCAAATACAAGGAGTAGTGGAAATGAACAATGTATTCGGTTTGGATATTGGTACAAGAAATGTTGTAGGAACTGTCGGCTATCAGACTGATGACAAGGAATTTGTGGTTACAGCACAGTATGTCAGGGAGCATGAGACCAGAGCGATGCTTGACGGTCAGATACATGATATAGGCAGGGTGGCAAAAACCATTAAGGAAGTAAAGGACGAGCTTGAAAAACAGACAGGACAGCCACTTGAAGAGGTGTGTATAGCAGCCGCAGGACGAGTATTAAAGACTGTCACGACGCATGTGGAGTATGAGTATGCGCAGGAGTCTGTGGTGACCGGCGAGGATGTCCATACGCTTGACCTGCTTGGCATAGAAAAAGCACAGGAGGCACTCAAGGAGGTTAACGATACAAGCTATAAGTTTTACTGTGTGGGATATTCTACAGTCAAATTCTTTTTGAATGATGATGTGTTTATCAGCCTTGAGGGTCATAAGGCAAACAAAATAGGCGAGGATATCATAGTTACATTTCTGCCGGAGGATGTGGTAGACGGACTGTATGCGGCAGTGGGACAGGCCGGGCTTAGTGTAGCCAATATGACATTGGAGCCTATCGCCGCTATCAATGTGGCAATTCCGGAGAACTATCGTATGCTTAATATCGCACTTGTCGATGTGGGAGCCGGAACGAGTGATATCTCAATCACAAGAGACGGAAGTATCATAGCCTATGGCATGATACCGCATGCAGGAGATGAGCTGACAGAAGTTATTGTGCAGCATTTCCTCGTGGATTTCAATATGGCGGAGAGCATCAAGCTTCAGTCTACGACAAGTGATACGGTTACATACAAGGATATCATGAGCATCGAGCACACAATTCCTGCAAAGGATGTCTGGGATGTGGCAGCACCTGTTGTTGATAATATTGCGCAAGAGGTATCGACTAAAATCAGAGAGCTAAACGGTGACAAAACAGTGAGTGCCTGCTTTGTAGTCGGAGGCGGAGGCAAGATACACGGCTTCACGGAAAAGCTTGCGGAAGACCTTGACCTGCCGGAGGAAAGAGTCGCTCTAAGAGGTGAGGAAGTGCTTGGCGATGTGACCTTTGAGCAGGAGGATATTAAGAAGGATCCGCTTCTTGTCACTCCAATTGGTATATGTCTGAATTATTATGACCAGAGAAATAATTTTATCATGGTCAGATTCAACGGTGAGAGAATAAAGCTCTATGACAATAACAGGCTTACAATAGTCGATGCGGCGCTTCAGGCGGGATTTCCAAACGATGAGCTGTTCCCAAAGCGCGGCACACCGATAAACTTTACGGTAAACGGTGTGGCAAGGCTTGTAAGAGGCGAGGCCGGAGATGGCGCAGTAGTGACCATGAACGGAAAGCCAGCAAGCATCAATACACCGCTTGAGCCAAACAGTGAGATAATCATCGAGCCGTCCACAGCAGGAGAGGCAGCAGTGTATAAGATATCGCAGCTTGATGAGTACAATCATTCTGTCATTACTTTTATCATAAACGGCAGAAGGGTTTCATGTCCTAGGTTTGTCCAGGTAAACGGAGAGCTTGAGCCGGAGGATTACAGCATCAGAGAAAATGATGTGATTGAGACAAGAAATTACTATACAGTGCGCCAGATTGCGCAGTTTATGGACCTCGTTATTGACACAGACCAGATGATATTTGTAAACAATGAAGAGGCAGGTCTCGACACTCTTGTATACGAAAATTTCTCTGTTGAGTGGAAAACAGATGAATATGGTGTTGCAAGAATCGACAATAACAATTATAATGACACACAAGAGTCTGATTCAGATGATGCTTCGGTCTTAGCTGAGCAGGATGCAAACAGCACAGAGTCAGACAACACAGTGACCAGAACCTCAGAGCAGATGATGAATCAGGTGCTCGATGAGCTGCATGATGATTTTGCTAAAGAAGCTGAAGCATCTGCTGTGCCGGAAAACGAATTGCCGGAAAATGAATTGCCAAAAAATGATATACAGGAAGAAATACACGAAGAAGACTCATCAAAAAATACAGTTACAGTAATTGTAAACGGTGAGCCTGTAGAGCTGTCCGGCAAGGATACATATATATTTGTCGATATATTTACCCATATCTCATTTGATTTACAGGCAGGAAAGGGCAGGGCAATAGCCACTGTAATAAATGGCAGAGATGCCCAGTTTTCCGAGGAGCTTCATGAGGGAGACAAAATAGAATTATACTGGAAAGAGAATTAACATGTTAGAATTATGCAGCATTGCCAGCGGCAGCAGTGGAAACTGTATATGTGTGGGTACGGATGATTGTCATGTGCTCATAGACGCGGGCATCAGCGGTAAGAAAATAGAAAACGGACTGAATGAATTTGATATGACTGCCACAGATATGCATGGGATTCTCGTGACACATGAGCATATAGACCATATCGCAGGGCTTGGTGTCATGGCAAGACGCTATCATATTCCGATTTATGCAACAAAGGCCACAATCGGGGCCATAAAATGTACCAAATCCGTTGGAAATATAGATGATGAGCTGTTTCATCCTATTGAGGCAGGCGTCGATTTTACGATAGGTGATATAGAGTTTGAGCCGCTTCACATATCACATGATGCGGCTGATCCTGTCGCGTACAGATTTAAAAACGAAAATCATGCGATGGCAGTCGTGACAGACCTTGGCACGTATGATGATGCACTGGTTTCAAAGCTTCAGAACCTGGATGGGCTGCTGCTTGAAGCCAATCATGATATAAATATGCTCCAGACAGGGGCATATCCGTATCCGCTCAAGCGCAGAATCATGGGTGACAGCGGACATTTGTCGAATGAGAGAAGCGGGCAGTTGTTATGCGAGCTTCTTCATGATAAATTTGGCTCAGTAATACTGGGACACCTTAGTAAAGAAAACAACTACGAAAAGCTGGCGTATGAAGCCGTCAGGCTTGAGGTCACAATGGGAGACAATCCATATAAGGCAAGTGATTTCCCTATGTATGTGGCTAAGAGAGACAGGGCATCAGACCGCATAGCCGTAGAATAAGAGAACAGGAGAATAAGTTGTTATGGATAACACAAAGAACAAAGTAATCATCACAGTTGTCGGAAAAGACACAGTAGGAATCATCGCAAAGGTATGTACATATCTGTCAGAGGGCAGTGTAAACGTGCTTGATATCTCACAGACTATCGTTTCAGGTTATTTCAACATGATGATGATTGTGGATATGGCAAATGCTACAGCTTCATTTGCAGAGATTTCTGACCAGCTTGATGCACTTGGAGAAGAAATTGGTGTAACAATAAAGTGTCAGAAGGAAGAAATCTTTGAGATGATGCATCGAATCTAGTTTAGCATAAAAATGTCATACACAGTTAAAGGAGAACAGCAAAATGATAAATATTGGTGAAGTAATTGAGACCAATGACATGGTGGAGAAGGAAAATCTTGACGTGCGTACAATCACACTCGGTATCAGCCTGCTCGACTGTATAGACTCAGACCTTGCAAAGGTAAATGAGAATATCTACAACAAGATTACAACACTTGCAAAGAATCTTGTATCAACAGGAAAAGAGATAGAGAACAACTACTGTATCCCTATCGTAAACAAACGTATTTCAGTTACACCTATCGCCCTTGTCGGCGGTGCGGCCTGCAAGAGCTCAGAGGATTTTGTTACCATAGCAAAGACACTTGACAGAGCTGCCAAAGAGGTAGGTGTCAACTTCATCGGTGGATACTCAGCACTTGTGTCAAAGGGCATGACAAAGGCGGATGAGCTTTTAATCAAATCCATCCCTCAGGCAATGCTTGAGACAGACCTGGTATGCAGCTCTGTAAATGTTGGCTCTACAAAAACCGGAATCAACATGGATGCAGTAAAGCTGATTGGCGAGATGATAAAGGAGACAGCAGAGGTGACAAAGCACCTTCCTGTATCAGGCTGTGCCAAGTTTGTAGTATTCTGCAACGCTCCTGATGACAATCCGTTTATGGCAGGAGCCTTCCATGGTGTGACAGAGGCAGATGCCATCATCAATGTAGGTGTCAGCGGACCCGGAGTAGTAAAGACTGCTCTTGAAAAGGTAAGAGGCGAGAACTTTGAGGTGCTCTGTGAGACAATCAAGAAGACAGCCTTCAAGGTTACACGAGTAGGACAGCTTGTGGCAAAGGAGGCTTCAAAGAAGCTTGGAGTGCCATTTGGAATCATAGACCTCTCACTTGCACCTACACCGGCTATCGGAGACTCTGTAGCCGATATTCTCTGTGAGATAGGCTTAGAGAGAGCCGGAGCTCCGGGAACAACAGCAGCACTTGCACTCTTAAATGATCAGGTGAAAAAGGGCGGTATCATGGCATCCTCATATGTCGGCGGACTCTCAGGTGCTTTTATTCCTGTATCAGAGGATCAGGGAATGATAGATGCCGTAAATGATGGTGCACTCACTCTCGAAAAGCTTGAGGCTATGACCTGTGTGTGCTCAGTGGGACTTGACATGATTGCAATCCCGGGCGATACAAAGGCCACCACAATTTCAGGAATTATCGCAGATGAGATGGCTATCGGTATGATAAACCAAAAGACAACAGCCTGCAGACTGCTTCCAGCAATCGGAAAGGATGTAGGTGATGTGGTAGAAATCGGAGGACTCCTTGGAAGTGCACCGGTTATGCCGGTAAACAGATTCTCTTGTGATGCATTTGTAAACCGTGGAGGAAGAATCCCGGCACCTATTCACAGCTTTAAAAATTAGTAAATAATAGCATTGTTTACAAGCATGTACTTATAAGAATAACTTATAAGTACATGCTTATTTTAAAGTGGTACTTGACAATGACAAAAATACATGCTTAAATAAAAGCAGTTATATGACTGACGGAAGTGGATAACCACATGGAGTATAACAGTTGATTGCCGACCGTCTGGGCGCACATTTATATAAGTTTCCTGCAGAGCTTTATATTATTATGTGTGTTCAGACGGTCTTTTTTATTCCGGCAGGCCCGAGTAATTTGGGGATGCAGACCACATTATCAGAAAACATGGAGGATGACATGGAAAGAGTATCATTAGCAAAGGAATTATCAAGCACAACATACCCTGGCAGAGGTATCGTAATCGGCCGCACAAAGGATGGTAAGAAGGCTGTAACAGCATACTTTATCATGGGCAGAAGCGAAAACAGCCGCAACAGAGTATTTGTAGAGGATGGCGAGGGCATCAGAACACAGGCATTTGACCCTTCAAAGCTTGAGGATCCAAGTCTTATCATTTACGCACCTGTAAGAGTGCTCGGCAACAAGACAATTGTCACAAACGGTGACCAGACAGATACTATCTATGAGCTGATGGACAAGCAGCAGACATTTGAGCAGGCATTAAGGACAAGAGAGTTTGAGCCTGACGCTCCTAACTATACACCTAGAATTTCAGGAATCATGCATATTGACAATGGTGAGTTCAACTATGCTATGTCAATCTTAAAGAGCAACAACGGCAATCCTGATGCATGCAACAGATATACATTTGCATACTCAGCACCGGTTGCGGGAGAGGGACATTTCATCCATACATATATGGGCGATGGAAATCCACTGCCAAGCTTTGAGGGTGAGCCTACATGGGTAGACATCGAGGGAGATATCGATGAGTTTACCGATATGGTATGGGAGAACCTTAACGAGGACAATAAGGTATCCCTCTTTGTCAGATATATTGATATCGCAACAGGCGAGTATGAGAGCAGAATCGTAAACAAAAACAAATAAAACACTATATAAACGGTCAAATATACAAGATAAGCAGATAAAAACAGGAGAATAGAAAAATGCAGGAATACGAATTAAAATACGGATGTAACCCAAATCAGAAACCAGCCAGAATATTTATGAAGGAGGGAGAGCTTCCTATAAATGTGCTTAACGGCAGAGCCGGATATATCAACTTCCTTGATGCTTTTAACGGATGGCAGCTTGTAAGAGAGCTTAAGAAGGCAACAGGTCTTCCAGCCGCAACATCCTTCAAGCATGTTTCACCTGCAGGTGCAGCAGTAGGACAGCCACTTTCAGATGTGGAGAAAAAGATTTACTGGGTTGATGATATGGATATTGAGTTTACACCACTTGCAAATGCATACATCAGAGCAAGAGGAGCTGACAGAATGTCATCATTTGGTGATTTTATTTCACTTTCAGATATATGTGACAAGAGCACTGCACTTGTAATCAAGAGAGAGGTATCAGACGGTGTTATTGCTCCGGGCTACACAGACGAGGCTCTTGAGATTTTAAAGGCTAAGAAAAACGGCAATTACTGTGTTATCGAGATTGACCCGTCATATGAGCCGGCACCTATCGAGAGAAAGGATGTATTTGGCATCACATTTGAGCAGGGCAGAAACGAGCTTCATATTGATGACGATTTCTTCTCAAATATTGTGACAGAGAACAAGGAGCTCACAGAGCAGGCTAAGATCGATCTGGCAATCTCTATGATTACATTAAAGTATACACAGTCAAACTCTGTATGCTATGTAAAGGGCGGCCAGGCAATCGGTATCGGAGCAGGCCAGCAGTCTCGTATCCACTGTACCAGACTTGCAGGCTCAAAGGCAGACAACTGGTGGCTTCGTCAGTCTCCACAGGTGCTTGGACTTCAGTTCGTGGATGGTATCAGACGTGCAGACCGCGACAATACTATTGACCTTTATATCGGTGAGGATTATATGGATGTGCTTGCAGAGGGCGAGTGGCAGAAGTTCTTCAAGGTAAAGCCGGACGTATTTACAGCAGAGGAGAAGAGAGCATGGCTTGACAAGAATACAGATGTAGCACTTGGATCTGATGCATTCTTCCCATTTGGTGACAACATTGAGCGTGCTCACAAGAGTGGCGTGAAGTATGTAGCCCAGCCGGGTGGATCTGTGAGAGATGACCATGTTATTGAGACATGTAATAAGTACGGTATGGTAATGAGCTTTACAGGAATCAGACTTTTCCATCACTAATCACAAGGTATAGCGGCTATTAAGCTGAATTTAAGCACAATAAGTAATTCAATAATAGGGGACTTCATGATATAATTACAGTATACATTTTACACAGTAGTTAATCATGGAGTCTTTTTATGTCATTACAGTTTATCACAGGTAATTCAGGAAACGGAAAAACGAAATATCTCTTTAACAGGATAGTGAAAGAGGCAAAGGCAAACCCAAGGGACAATTATCTTGTAATAGTGCCTGAGCAGTTTACAATGCAGACGCAGAGACAGCTTGTAGATTTGTCGGAGAATAAAGCTATCATGAATATAGATGTGCTAAGCTTTAAGCGCTTAGCCTACAGAGTGTTTGATGAGCTTGGAATCACAAATCTCACGGTGCTTGAGGAGACAGGTAAGAACCTTGTACTCAGAAAGCTTGCGGCACAGGAGGCGGATAAGCTTGGCGTAATAGGCAGAAACTTAAACCGCATCGGCTACATAAGCGAGGTAAAGTCACTGCTTTCGGAGCTTGTGCAGTACAATATATCACCTGAGGAGCTCGGAAGATATATTGCCTCAGGCAGGCTATCGGATACACTTTCAGATAAGCTTAAGGATGTGCTCGTGCTATACGAAGCATTTGAGAAGTTTATGCAGGACAAATATATCACTGCAGAGGAAATACTTAATGTGCTTAGCAATGTGGCGGAGGAGTCTGCAATTCTTAGAAATTCAGTCATTGCATTTGATGAATTTACTGGATTTACACCTATACAGAACCAGCTCATCAAAAAGCTCTTTGTCATTTCAAAGAAAATATATGTAACGCTCACAATAGACTGTCGTGAGGATATCTTTAAGAGCAGAGGCATGCAGGAGCTGTTTGACATGCCAAAAAGGACAGTGAAATCACTCACCGAAATGGCAGCGTTTTATGGCATAGAAGTCGAGGAACCTATTATCCTTGATAAAAACTACCGGCTTGCAGAAAACGAAGAGCTAAGCTTTATGGAACAGCAGCTTTTCAGAAAACGAAGATGCTCCTTTAAAAAAGCACCAAAGCACATTCATATAGACTGTCTGCGTGACCCGAAGCAGGAGCTGACAAAGATAGCCAGAAGAATCAATGAGCTTGTAAGGAACGAAAAACTACGTTACCGAGATATTGCTATAGTCACAGGAGATGTGAATATATATGCAGGTTATGTGCGTGAAATATTTGACAAATACAATATTCCTTACTTTATCGACGCCACACAGGAGATACTTTTCCATCCGTTTATTGAGTTTATCAGGTCAATACCCGATATTGCGATACAAAATTTCTCGGCAGATGCGGTGTTCAGATTTTTGCGGTGCGGCTTTAGTGAGCTATTGGACAGTGAAATAGATGTACTTGAAAACTACGTGCTCGCCTGTGGAGTAAGAGGTAAAAGCGCATGGGACAAAAAGTGGGTCAGGCTGCCAAAGCATAAGGCAGGCTATGACATTGAGCTTTTAAACCAAAGCAGGGAATATATAATGGAGCTTCTAAAGCCGGTATATCAGGTGTTTTCCGATAAAAAGTCAACGGTAAAGGACTATGTGCTCGCTATATATAAGCTGATAGTTTTGCTTGATATATCCGATAAGCTTGCAAAAAAGGAGCAGGCACTGCTTGATGCAGGGGACCAGACCGCATCAAAGGAATATGGACAGATATACAAAATTGTCATGCAGCTCTTTGAAAAATATGTGGCGGTGCTGGGTGATGAATGTATGGATGCAGAGGAATTTACACAGATACTGGATGCAGGACTGGATGCGGCAGATGTAGCAGTCATACCGCCGGGATACGACACTGTGACCATCGGAGATATTGAGAGAACGCGTCTGACCAACATAAAGGTCATGTTTTTTGCAGGCGTAAACGATGGGATTGTTCCAAAGGCGGCAGGAAGAGGAGGCATTATATCCCAGTATGAGAGAGAGGCACTTAAGGAGCTGGATATAGAGCTTGCGCCTGGGGCAAGGGAGCAGGCATTTATACAGAGGTTTTATCTGTATCTGAACATGACAAAGCCATCCAGGGAACTTTATATCAGCTATACGAGACTTGACAGTGAAAAAAAGGCTGCCCAGCCATCGTATCTCATAGGTATATTAAAGGGGATGTTTCCGGAGCTTGTCGTGACTGAGACAGAGGATGTAGAACAGCTTTTGGATATATCAAGCAGGCAGAGTGCTCTGGATTATCTGTTGTCAAATGAGGTGGATGACAGATGGTGCGAGATTGCAGCAGCGGTGATGCTCTATGACGCATCAGTCAGTGATGCAGGGGACGGTAATGAAGTAGACGATAAAGAATTTACTCAAAAAAATTCCGTGGAGCGGCTCATCAATGCAAGGTTTGAGCATTATTCAAAGGATCCGATCAGCCGAAATGTGGCAAGAAGTATATATGGCAGACATATGGAGGGCAGTATCACGCGCTTTGAGCAGTTTGCCAGATGTGCATATGCGCATTTTTTAAATTATGGATTGAGGCTTACAGAGCGTGAGGAGAGCGGCTTTACATCCCTTGATATGGGTAATATATACCATGAAGCACTGGAAAGATACAGTAAGAAGCTTGATAGGGGGAGTACTGACTGGTTTAGCGTGACAGATGCAAAAAGGGATGAGCTTGCGATGGAAGCAATAAATGAGGTGATTGATGAGTATGCAGGCTTTGGCATATTTGATACAGCGGAAAGCCAACATTCGATATCACATATGAAGGCGGTCTTTAAGCAGACAGTATGGGCACTCACAACCCAGATACGAAGAGGCAGCTTTGTGCCTGAGAGGTTTGAGTTTTCCTTTTACGAGAGCCTTGATATGGCAAATGATGTGACGGTTGATATAAAGGGACGCGTGGACAGGACTGACACATATACGGATGAGGGCAGGCTTTTTGTGAAGGTACTGGATTACAAGTCGGGAAATACAGTTTTTGACCTGGTGAAGCTGTACTATGGCACGCAGCTTCAGCTTGCAGTGTACATGGACGCTGTCATGGAACAAAAGAAAGAGGCACTAAAGCAGGTAAGTGTGGAGCCGGGCGGTATGCTGTACTATCACATCGACGATCCTGTAATTGATTTAAAGGATGTGACACCGGGCACTGAGCTGTCTGAGGAAGAAATCAATCAGATGATATTAAAGAAGCTCAAGCCTGACGGGCTTATCAACTCGGACGAAAAGGCATACAGAGGCATGGACAGGGACTTTGAGAAAAGCTCTGACGTAATCCCTGTCACCTTAAAAAAGGATCAGACACCGGCTGCAGGCTCAAAGGTGGCAAACGCCGAAGAGTTTGATGTGATAACAAGGTTTGCGCGAGAGAAGCTTCGCGAGATAGGAAGAGAAATATACGATGGAAATGTTGCCGTCAATCCTATTAAGAACAAGAAAATAGACAGCTGCGCATATTGCGCTTTTCAGGCCATATGCAGGTATGATTCAAGGATACCGGGCTTTAGCGAAAGAAGCTTTAACGGTGACAATAAGGAAGATGTACTTGATAAAATGCGTACACAGATTGCAGTGGCAGAGCATAAAGCATGCTATGGAGATAATAATATAAAGCCATAATCGGGAGACATAATATGGATGTTAAATGGACCAGTGAACAGAAAAAGGTTATAGATTTAAGAGATAGGGATATACTTGTATCGGCGGCAGCGGGCTCAGGAAAGACAGCTGTACTCGTTGAGCGTATAGTAAACAGAATATGTGTGGATAATCCGCCGGTGGATATCGACAGGATGCTTGTGGTGACGTTTACCAAGGCTGCAGCTGCTGAGATGAGGGAGCGTGTCAGCCGTGCGATAGACAGCTTGAAGGAGCAAAAGCCGGACGATGAGAACCTGCAGAGGCAGTCGACACTGGTTCACAATGCGCTCATCACTACAATCGATTCGTTTTGTCTGTTTGTGGTGCAGAATAATTTCGCACAGCTTAATCTGGATCCTGATTTCAGAATCGGTGACCAGGCAGAGCTTAAGCTTATGCTAAAGGATGCTTTGGCACAGGTATTTGAGGACAATTATGCAAGAGAAGACAACGAGGCATTTATCAACCTTATAGATACCTACAGCAAGGGGAGAAATGACTCTGCCGTCAGGCAGATGGTGGAGGATATCTACTATAAGGCGGGCAGCTCATCATGGCCGAGAAAGTGGATGAACAGCCTCCTAAGGCTCTATGATATAAAGTCAGCTAAACAGCTTGAGGATTCAGAAATCATTAAGGAGATAGTGGATTACAGCAGGGTGCTTTTGGAGGAGGATGTTCAGGAGCTTACAATGGCAAAAGACCTGGCATCAGCTACACCCGGGCTTGAAAAGTATGCGCTTACACTTTCTGAGGATATAGCATTGTTTGATGGAATGGCGGATGTGACAGGCTATGTCGGCATGCAAGAGTTCTTAAACAAAATATCCTTTGGCAGAATTGCTGTCATCAGGAAATTTGACGGAGACGAGAAGAAAAAGGAGCGCGTGAAAAGCATGCGCGATGCTACCAAGAAGAAGGTAGACGGAATAAAGCAGAAATATTTTGGCATGCCAATTGAGCTTATGTATGAGCAGCTGGAGCGTCAAAGACCATTTGTTAAAGAGCTGATAAGGCTCTCACTCGAGTTTTATGATGCGATGGAGGCTGTAAAAACAAGAAAAAGAGTATTTGATTTTTCTGATATAGAGCACTTTGCGCTTCGCATATTGGTGGATGAACAGACACTAAAGCCCACAGAGACGGCGCGTGAGTTTTCAAAACATTTTGAGGAAATCATGATTGACGAGTATCAGGACTCAAATCAGGTGCAGGAGGATATACTTACCGCTATTTCAAGAGAGCACCAGGGAGTCGGCAACATGTTTATGGTGGGCGATGTAAAGCAGAGCATATACAGATTTCGAATGGCGCGTCCTGAGCTGTTTATGGAAAAATACAACACATATACATCAGATGACAGTGCACATCAGAGAATAGACCTGCATAAAAATTTCAGAAGCAGGAATGAGGTGTTAGACTTTACTAACGACATATTCTACAAAATCATGGCAGCAGATTTGGGCAATGTGCAGTATGATGACGATGCGGCACTGTATCCCGGTGCAAGCTATCCAAAGGAGACGATGCGTCCTGAGCTTTTGCTTGTTGACTACAAGGATGAGGAGCTGTCTGAAATTATAGAGGATGAGGATGGAGATAAGGTGCAGATAGAGGCGCTTTTGATCGCAAACCGTATCAGGAGTCTGATGGAAAACGGCATGGTGACTGATAAAAAGACAGGGCAGCTAAGAGCCGTGCAGTACAGGGATATAGTGATACTTTCGAGAAGTGTTGCAACATGGGGCAATACAGTGGCAGCAGTATTAAAGGACTGTGATATTCCGGCGCATGTAGAGTCGAATACAGGCTACTTTTCATCGTATGAGATACAGGTGATTCTGTCGATGCTTCGCATACTCGATAATCCGCTGCAGGATATTCCGATGGCAGCAGTGCTTGCTTCGCCTATCGTGGGCATGGATGATGAGGAGCTGGCACAGATTAGGTCTGCCTTTAAGGGCGTAAGCTTTGCACAGGCTGCACTTAGCGCCATGGCAGGTGAGGATGGCTATGAGGACGAGAAGCTTAAAGCCTTCGCTTTGGTATTTGAGAGACTAAGAAGTGCTGTAGCTGATACGCCAATCCATGAGCTTTTGTACATGATGCTTGATGAGACAGGCTTTTACAGGTATGCATCGGCCATGCCGGCAGGAAAACGGCGCAGACAGAATATAGATATGCTGATTGAGATGGCCGCAGCCTATGAAAAGACCAGCTACAAGGGGCTGTTTCACTTTGTCAGGTACATAGATATACAGCAGAAATACGAGATAGACTACGGAGAGGCCGATACCGCAGGCGAGAATGACGATGTGGTGCGCATTATGACAATCCATAAGAGCAAGGGTCTTGAGTTTCCTGTAGTGTTTGTTTCCGGGCTTGGCAAGGGCTTTAACACGCAGGACACAAAATCAGACCTGGTGATACATGAAAAGCTTGGGCTTGGCCTTGTGGAAAAAACAAAAGCCCAAGGACAAAGCGACCATCACTGATAAGAAATGAGATAGAGAGTCGCATTAAAAGGGAAAATCTGGGAGAGGAGCTGCGTGTGCTGTATGTAGCACTCACCAGGGCGAAGGAAAAGATTATCCTGACAGGGGGACTTTCAAATGCCCAAAAATCCTTTGAGAAGTATAGAGGCAATGTAAATGCGAACCAGCCAATAAGCTTTGGACAAAGGGAGGGAGCAGGGTTACCTGGACTGGATTATACCTGCCATGCTGTCGTACCCGGATAAGTATACGGTATCTACAGTTGATGCAACAGAGTTCGCTGCACGAACTGCGATGGATATGGCGGCAAACGATATATCAAAAGCGCAGCTTATTGGGTACATAAGTGCAGCGGATGAAACAAAAGCCAAAGAGCTCGCAGAGAAATTTGATTTTGAGTATGCATATGCTTCTGATATAACTAAAAAAAGCAAATATTCGGTATCTGAGCTGAAGCATGACTCTATGGTTGAAAAGTACGACAGCACAGAGAGGGAGGCAGAGCGTCCTAAGTTCCTTTTGGAGGAGAAGGAGACGTATGTGCCGGACTTTGCGAGGGATGATGAGGCAGGCGGTGCTTCTAATGAAAGCAAAGAGCCTAAAAATGCAGCAGGTGTGAATCAGGGAGCGCTGCGCGGAACTGCAGTGCACCGTGTCATGGAGTGTCTGGATTTCAAGAGTCTGTGTGATATAGATACAAAAGACCATGTGGCAGTCAGTGCATTTGTGAAGAAAAGCATGGATGAAATGCTAAAAAAGGGGCTTATCACAGATGACATGTACAGGCTGACCAGACCAAAGCTTATAGAGCAGTTTATATCATCAGATGTGGCAGCGCGTATGGCACAGGCGGATAAGAGAGGCGATTTGTATAAAGAGAAGCCTTTTGTGATGGACTATGAGGGAGTATTGGTTCAGGGAATTATTGATGTATTCTGGCTGGAAAATGATAAAATAGTGCTGCTTGATTATAAGACAGACAGGGTAAATGCTGCTAAAGAGCTTATCGACAGATACAGCACACAGTTAAAACTGTATGCTGATGCACTTGGAAGGATTTTTTCTACAGATGGGAAAAGCATACAGGCGGATGAGAGGCTCATATATTCATTCCGTTTACAGCAGACAATTGTTACCTTTTGTGAATATAAAAAATAGTGGCATGTCACAGCAATCTATTATATAATGTCTAACAGGCGGTACAAAAATATACAATATATCAATATATCAGACATAATTGCTGTATGAACAGCTGTATATAAAGCCAAAGAAAAGAGATAATTTACATGGAGGAATACAATATGTACGAGTACGATGACGAGGTTTTAGACACATTTTTAAAGAAACAGACACAGCTTTTTAGTGAGGAGGTCGCAGATACTCCGGAGGCTGCAGAGGAATTTTTAGAGGACTGCATGGCTGTGGTATGTAAGAATATAAAAGAAGTAAGAGATTACTTTGATGAGGCAGGCTCAGATATTTCGGGCATGTCAGATGATGAGCTTATGGACAGAGTGAGGTCTTTGCCATTGCGGACGGCAGATTCCTTGTTGTGGAAGGATAGCAGGTATGAAGTATTTTAAGAAAACGATGTGTATGCTGCTTGCATCAGCGACACTTCTCACCGGCTGCAGTATTGGTGGCAAGGAGATAGTGCTTGATATAAATACCACGAACAGTCATACAGTTTTTTCCGTGGACAACATGAAGTGCGATAAGACGGAGGCACTCATATATTTAGCCAATTACAAAAATCTGTATGGCACTATGTATGATGTAAACCTGCTTGAGACAGATGATGCGTCGAACGTGGAAAAATATATCAGGGATGTCACTGTTGATGAGCTGACGCGCATATACTGCATGGTTTCAATTGCAAAGCAGAAGAAGATTACACTTACAGACAAGGAGAAGAGTAGTGTGTCAAAGGCTGCAAAGGAATACTATGACTCATTAAACGAAGCTGAAAAGAAATTCACAAAGGCTGATTTATCAGACATTGAGAGCGCATACGAGCATTATGCGATTGCGCAAAAGCTGTACAATTCTCTATCGAAGGGTGTTGATACAGAGGTGAGTGATGAGGATGCAAGAGTTATCCATATACAGAAAATCTTTGTAAAGAGTAAGGAGAGCGCAGACGCTGTGAGCCGAAGCTCTCGTCAAAGGAAGATTTTGCAGCAGTTGCATCAGGCAGCAGTGAGGACAGCCAGACAGAGCTGTATGCTGCAAAGGGAACTCTGCCACAGGAGGTTGAGGCTGTAGCATTTGAGCTTGGCGATGGAGAGACATCTGATATGATAAGCACAGATGACGGCTACTATTTCATCAAGTGTATATCCAAGCTGGACCGGGAAAAAAACAGAGCAGAACAAGGTCACTATACTGCAAAAGAGACAACAGGAGCAGTTTAATGATGACTACGAGCACTTTGTAAAAAAAAGCAGGCTTTAGTTTAAACAGTGACCTGTGGGATTCAATCAGTATAAAGGATGAAAAGGATGTGAAAACAAGCTCATTTTTTACTGTGTACAATAAATACTTTCAGGCCGACAATTGAACAGGCAGATAATAATTAATAATAGACAGGAGCATATAATATGGACTGGGAATTTGACATCCTATATGCAATTCAGAGCATCAGAACACCGTTTTTAGACAAGCTAATGGCGTTTTTATCCACCATCGGAAATGCTGGCGCATTGTGGATTGTGATAGGTGTAGTGCTTTGTATTTCAAAAAAATACCGTCGTGGAGGTATGCAGATGCTTTCGGCAGAGCTTTTGAGCTTTATAGTGGGCAATCTGATAATAAAAAATATGGTCGACAGATTGAGACCATGTCAGATAGATAAGACAGTCAGTCTTATTGTAAAGATACCGTTTGACTCATCATTTCCTTCGGGACACACGTTAAACGGCATAACAGCGGCAGTGACACTTATGTTTATAGACAAAAGAATGGGAATACCGGCGATTGTACTTGCGGTACTTATAGCGTTTTCGCGTATGTACAACTTCATGCATTTCCCAACGGATGTCCTGGCAGGCGCAGTGCTTGGAGTGGTATCGGCTGTGTTTGTAAACTTTTTGTTTAAGAGAGCCGGTAATTAATAAAAAGCTGTACACATGCAGGTCTATGAAACCTGCATAGTGTACAGCTTTTTTATGTGATGTTAACAGTAAAATTACTTTGTTGTATTACTTTGTGAGAAGAAGCATGATATCATTACTTCTCTTTACAAATTTAGTCATCTGGTCAACTGAAAGCGGCTGGTTAGAAAGCATTGCAAGGTCGTAAAGCTGCTCAGCAAACATTGGAACGTGCTCAGAATCCTTATTGTCTAAGATGTACTTTACAAGCTCGTTGTTGGCATTTAATGTGAGTGTCTGGTCAGCGGCAAACATGCTTGGATCCATTCCACCCATGCCTCCGGCTGCGTACATCTTCATCATATCCTGCATACGTCTGCCCTGCTCTGAGAGTGTGAGCACAGATGCTACATCTGCGTTCTTAAGGTTTTCTACCTTTACAGTAAGCTTGTCGTTGTTCAAAGCTTTCTTGAATACCTCTGAGAGAGTAGTGGTTGCCTCTGTGAGGTCTGCACCGGATTCATCCTTGAGAGACTCTGTGAGGTCTGCATCTATTCTCATGAACTTGTAGTGGTCATTTCTCTGCTCAAGCTGTGTGATGAATGAGGTATCGATATTGTGGTCAAGAATAACAGCGTTCATGCCCTGTTCCTTGAACAGCTTGATATACTGACCCTGCTGTACTACATCTGTGACATAGTAAACTGTATTCTTCTCAGGCTCCTTGTTTTCATCAGAGGCATTTGCATCAGTATTGTCAGCTTTCTTTGTATCATCAGAAGCATCGGCACTTTCCGCATCTGTTTTTTCATCCTCATGAACAGGTGCGAGCAGCTCAGGAAGAGTCTGATACTTGTCATTGATGTCCTTGAAAAGAATATAGTCGTTTGTCTTGTCACAGAACTTCTCGTCCTTTAAGCAGCCAAACTTGATGAATGGGCTGATGTCATCCCAGTATTTCTCATAGGCTTCCTTATCTGTCTTGCACATACCGATGAGCTTGTCAGCTACTTTCTTGGTAATGTACTCAGAAATCTTCTTTACGAAGCCATCATTCTGGAGAGCAGAACGTGATACGTTAAGCGGTAAATCAGGACAATCGATAACACCCTTAAGGAGCATCAAAAACTCAGGAATGACCTCCTTGATATTGTCTGCGATAAATACCTGGTTGTTGTAAAGCTTAATAGTTCCCTCGATTGAGTCGTACTCTGTGTTGATCTTAGGGAAGTAGAGGATACCCTTTAAGTTGAAAGGATAGTCCATATTCAGGTGAATCCAGAAAAGAGGCTCCTTGTAGTCTAAGAATACCTTTCTGTAAAACTCCTTGTATTCCTCATCGGTACACTCATTCGGGCTCTTGGTCCAGAGTGGGGTTGTATCATTAAGCGGAACAGGGCGCTTAACGATTTTGAGCTGATCCTTTGCAGGAGATACCTCTACCTGTTCCTTTTCGCCCTTGTCATTTTCTTTTTCCTCGTACTTTGCGTCCTCATGGATTTCCTCGATGACAGTATCAGTGTCACGCTTGTCGGCCTTGTCTATTGTTTCGTACTCCTCAGGAGCATTTTCTTTTGCAAGGTAAATCTCTGTAGGCATGAAAGAACAGTACTTTTCGATAACCTCACGTGCGCGGTACTCGTTTGCGAACTCGAGACAGTCGTCGTTTAAGTAGAGAGTAATCTCTGTTCCGACGTCGTCCATGTCGCCATCCTCCATGTTGTATTCTGTGCCACCGTCACATGACCAGTGTACAGGTGTAGAGCCTTCTTTATAAGAGAGCGTATCGATTGTTACCTCGTCGGCTACCATGCATGCTGAGTAGAAGCCGAGACCAAAATTACCGATAATCTGGTCATCGTTTGACTTGTCCTTGTATTTCTCGATGAAGTCTGTAGCACCTGAAAAAGCTATACGGCTTATGTATTCCTCAACCTCATCAGCTGTCATACCAAGACCGTTATCTAGAATCTTTATTGTCTTTTCGTCAGGGTTTACGAGCACCTGAATCTTGCCCTTGTAGTCTGCAGGAAGGGAATATTCACCCATCATGTCGAGCTTTTTGAGCTTAGTTATGGCATCGCAGCCGTTTGAGATGAGCTCACGATAGAAGATATCGTGGTCTGAATATAACCATTTCTTTATAATAGGGAACAGGTTGTCGCTGTCAATTGAAAGATTGCCGTGTTTTTCTGTCATTTTTACACACTCCTTGTTTTTTATTTTACATTTACGCCGCGGTTATGGGTTGTGATGTTGCGACGTAGCAGCCAATAATTCCTCAGAGAAAATATGAAGTCAGCCACAGGATTTTGTATGGATAGTTTGTGGCATGCTTTTTTTTGTTGTGCCGCCTTGTCCGGTAATGGAACCCTGCGGCAGTTCATATTTTATCTTCGGAACAATTGTCTGTTACCCGCAATGTTAGCTTATTTCCGCGAATGTAGATTTAGTTAAATGTTTTTACACCGCGGCTATGGGCTATGAGGTTGCGATGTATCAGCCAATAATTCCTCAGAGAAAATATGAAGTCAGCCACAGGATTTTGTATGGATAGTTTGTGGCATGATTTTGGTTGTGCCACTTTGTCCGGTAATGGAACCCTGTGGCAGTTCATATTTTATCTTCACAACAACTGTCTGCTACACGCAATTTAGCTTGTTTCCGCGAGTGTAGGTCATTTATTATTTGTAATAAACCAGCTTGCTATATAAGCATAATAAAATAATAGTTCGCATTATCGGAAAAGTCAATAGAAAATTAGCACTCAAAAATAGTGAGTGCTAACAAAACGACAGAAAACCGCATGAATTGGGTATTTTTGGAATTGTGAAAAGTTTATAAACTTATTTTTCACTGGACATTGTGGCGTAAAAATGCTAGGATTTATTTTATAATATAGATATAAGGAGACTAATATGTTACAGGCAGGTATTAAAGGTAAGAAAGAGATTACAGTGACTTTGGATAAGACAGCGAAGGCTATGGGAAGCGGCACGATGGATGTGTTTGCTACTCCGGCTATGATTGCGCTGATGGAAAATACAGCTTTTGAGAGTGTTGCGTCTGAGCTTGAGGAGGGAAGTGGTACTGTCGGTACTGCACTTGATATTAAGCATGTTTCGGCTACACCGGTTGGCATGAAGGTGACTTGTGAGTCGGAGCTTGTGAAGGTGGATGGTAGAGCACTCACTTTTTCTGTAAAGGCTTTTGATGAGGCAGGACTCATTGGTGAGGGTACTCATGAGCGTTTTATAGTATTTGAGGAGAAATTCCAGAAGAAGGCAGATGACAAAGCAAAGTAGACCGGATTTAGATAGTAAAACACCGGAAATCAAAACGGAGAAACGTAAGGCCGTAGGTGGTGATTGTAAAGAATCTAACATCGAAGGAAAAAGTGCGAGAAAATACAGCAGAAGATGGGATATCATTGTGACAGCCTTTGATTTTGTGACCAATTTTTCAGAGAGCTCTATTTCTGCATACGCAGGGCAGGCAGCCTTCTTTTTTGATGCTGTCGTTTTTCCCGTTTTTATTGTTTTTCTTTTCGCTGCTGAGCTGGACACCGCTTACAGAAGCTGATTTTTGATGTGGGCGAGTTCGTTTATATTTTTCGAATGTTCATCATATAAATGGTATAATAGGCAGTGTGGTCGATTATCGTCTGGTAATCTGCCTGCCGGTGCTTATTATTTTATTTTTTTCTGGGTGATTTATTTTGCCAAACAAGAAGCAGAGGGCAAATAAGCTGCCGGGAGCATTTGCGGCTGGATGGATTTTTTCGGGAATCTTTTCTGTGTACGTGGAGGCAATGAAATTGCGCTTATAATGGTATTATAAATGTGCTTTTCATAGGCGGTATAATAAACCGCACATGGGAGGAGCGTATGGAGGCAAAAAAAATATTATAAATAAATAGTAAATTCGGAGGCTTCGAATATATGGATAATAAAGAAATGATAGAAGGGCTTGTATCACAGATACTTGACGATTATCATGATGAAAAAATCATAAATCAGCAGGCACTATTTTCACAGCCAGACAAGGAGGCTGTTTGTGATCTGCTCCCAAAGCTTATTAAGATAATGTATCCGGGCTATTTCAAGGGCACGAGCTTCAGATATTACAACCTGGACAGCAGATTGCTGTTCTTTTGGAGGATATCATGTACAATCTGCGCAAGCAGGTGGTGCTTGCATTGCCGCAGAATCCTAAATACAGGAGCTTATCACATCACGAGCTTGTCAATATGTCTGAGAAAATCAGCAATGATTTCTTTAAAAGGATTCCAAAAATCAGGGCTTTGGTGGAGACTGATGTGGCTGCGTTTTTTGACGGAGACCCTGCAGCCTACAATTACAATGAGATTATCCTTTGCTATCCTGGACTGCTTGCAATCACTACAAACCGTATAGCCCACGAGTTGCATCTGCTTGGAGTACCGCTCATTCCGCGTATGATGACAGAGCATGCACACAGCAAGACCGGTATTGATATCCATCCGGGTGCCACTATTGGCAAGAATTTCTTTATAGACCACGGAACAGGCATCGTGGTCGGTGAGACTACTATCATCGGTGACAATGTCAAGGTATATCAGGGTGTGACTATCGGAGCACTTTCTACCGAGGCGGTCAGAAACTAAAGGGCGTGAAGAGACATCCTACTATTGAGGATAATGTCATCATCTATGCCGGAGCTTCTATACTTGGTGGTGAGACTGTCATTGGAAGAGGTGCTGTCATTGGAAGTAATGCATTTATTACTTCATCTATCGAGCCGGGGGCTCGTGTGAGCATCAAAAACCAGGAGCTTTCTATCAGAACAGGAGAGCGAAAGGAGCTTGTGGCCAGCGAGATGGAGACGGATTCGAGCTGGTTTTATGTAATATAATATTATAATATACTTTTTTGACTGAGGTCGGTACGCGCGCCCCGGGCACTTGGTGTCGCACACGTACTCTCCTGTAGGCTACGCTTTACAGTTAAGATACTGTATGAATTATGCTTTTTAGGGTTTCTATGTTTGACGAAACCGTCGAAACGCGCCTTCCATGGCGCGGTTCTCCTCTCCTGCGTCCTTGCAGGAGCGTTTCTGCGTTTCGTGGGCATAATTCTAACAGTATCTAAACTGTTTCGCTATGCGCCTACAGGAGAGTACGTGTGCGCCACCGGTGCCCGGAGCGCGCGTACCGACCTCAGTCAAAAAAGTATATTTATTAAGTAGGACTAAATTAGCATAATGTACAATAGCCATAGGTTGATAGCATAGTAGGCAGGCCCTTGTGGAGCTGTACACCATAAAACTTTTAAAACAGCTCCCAAAATCAACCCAAAAGCCGAAAAAAATCCAGAAAAAAGTAGCTGAAACCGCAGAAATCCCCAAAACAGCTCCCCAACCAAACCCAAAAGCCGAAAAAAATCCAGAAAAAAGTAGCTGAAACCGCAGAAATCCCCAAAACAGCTCCTAAACCAAACCCAAAAGCCGAAAAAAATCCAGAAAAAAGTAGCTGAAACCATAGAAATCCACAAAACAGCTCCCCAACCCAGCCCATAAGCCAGAAAAATTGCGTGAAAAAGAAGCTGAAATTGCAGAAAATCCCAACAAGCATAATTTCGTACAGTATCTTAGCAGCGAAGCGTAGCGAACGCGAGAGTATTAAGCTGGTGAGACTCCGCGAGCAAGCCCGATGGTACCGAGTTTTGGGACCCACCCTATTAGCCACAACTGAAAAAAGTAAGAAAAATCTAAAAATATTATTGACATCTAAGCCATGTTAGAGTATACTAACAGCCGTAAGAGCTACCAAATGATGTTTTTTATCATTAAAGTCATGAAGAAAAGACGTGAAAAGAGGTAAATATGATGCCATTATCAATGAGTGGTGCCGGGGAGGCACAGATAATCAAGAAAATCGGCGGAAAGGAAGAGGTGAGATCTTTCCTTGAGAAGCTGGGCTTTGTAGTAGGCACAGAGGTGACTGTCATCTCAGAGATAGCCGGCAATATGATAGTCAATGTAAAGGGCGCCAGAGTAGCAATCGGCAAGGACATGGCAAATAAATAAGATGGTCTGATATAACATATGTAACAGGCATGGATATAGCATGTATGACATATATAACATATATAACACATACAACACATGCAGCAATGTGCTGTATAAGCTGTAATCATTTAAGATTTAAACGACTTTGTATATGATATTATGCAAACGTTTATATAAATTTTTCAACAATAAAATTAAAAAAGGAGTAGTCAGCATGAAGACATTAAAGCAAGCCAAAGTAGGCGAGACAGTCAAGGTTGTCAAGCTCACAGGCCAGGGTGCAGTCAAGAGACGTATCATGGATATGGGAATTACTAAGGGTGTTGAGATATTTATCCGCAAGGTGGCACCGCTTGGCGATCCGGTAGAGGTGACAGTGAGAGGCTATGAGCTATCACTTCGTAAGGACGATGCCTCTATGATAGAAGTAGAGTAAATTTTTTTTGACTATAGGTTAGCAAATACAAACTATAGGCAGAATGAGCAAACAAAAATAAGGAGATTAAAACATGGCAGTAAAAATTGCTCTCGCAGGAAACCCGAACTGCGGAAAAACAACACTGTTCAATGCCTTAACAGGTGCCAATCAGTATGTTGGTAACTGGCCTGGTGTTACAGTTGAGAAAAAAGAGGGAAAGCTTATCGGTCACAAGGATGTAGACCTGGTGGATTTACCGGGTATCTATTCACTTTCTCCATATACTCTCGAGGAGGTTGTTGCAAGAAATTACCTTATCGGAGAGCAGCCTGATGCGATTATCAATATTGTGGACGGAACCAATATCGAGCGTAATCTGTATCAGACAACACAGATTATCGAGCTTGGCATTCCGGTGCTTATGGCTGTCAATATGATGGACATTGTAAAGAAAAACGGAGACACAATCAATATCAAAGCACTTGGAGAGAAGCTCGGCTGTGAGGTTGTTGAGATTTCAGCTTTAAAGAAGACAGGAATCAAGGAGACTGCAGAGAAGGCAATCCAGATTGCAAAGTCAGGTAAATCCGTTCAGAGGGTACATCACTTCGCAGATGATGTGGAGAGCACAATCGCAGGCATCGAGGATAAGCTTGGTCTTGCAGTAGCAGAGAATCAGAAGAGATTCTTTGCAATCAAGCTTTTAGAGCGTGACTCAAAGATTTCTGAGGTATTAAAGAGTGCTCCAAACGTAGACGCAGAGATTAAAGCTCTCGAGGACAAATACGATGATGATACAGAGAGTATCATCACAAACGAGAGATATCAGTACATATCTTCAATCATCGGCTCATGTGTAAAGAAGGCACGCGCCGGAAAAGAGACAGTATCAGACAAAATTGATAGGATTGTTACAAACAGATTTTTAGCACTGCCTATTTTCGCACTCATCATGTGGGCTGTATATTATGTTGCAGTATCATCACTTGGTGGAATTGTAACAGACTGGACAAACGACACACTCTTTGGTGAGTGGATTCAGCCGGCAGTACAGACATTTATGGAAAATGTAGGCTGCTCTGAATGGCTCGTATCACTTTAGTTGACGGTATCATCGGAGGTCTTGGTGCACCTATCGGATTTGCACCACAGATGGCTATCGTATTCTTATTCCTCTCAATCCTTGAGGACTGCGGATACATGGCACGAGTAGCCTTCATCATGGACAGAATCTTCCGTAGATTTGGTCTCTCAGGAAAGTCCTTCATCCCATTCCTCATCGGATCAGGATGTGGTGTACCTGGAATCATGGCAACACGTACTATCGAGAACGAAAAAGATCGTCGTATGACAATGATGACAGTAACAAATATCCCATGTGGAGCAAAGCTTCCGGTTATCGCACTTATCGCAGGCTTTATCATGGGTGACGGCTGCTGGTGGATGGCACCTCTTATGTACTTTGCAGGAATCGGCCTTACCATCATATACTGTATCATTTTAAAGAAAACAAGAGCATTTGCAGGCGAGCCTGCACCGTTCGTAATGGAGCTCCCACAGTATCATATCCCTTCAGTAAAGGGTGTGCTGTTACACGTATGGGAGAGAGTATGGGCATTCCTCAAGAAGGCCGGAACAATCCTCTTCCTCTGCTGTGCAGTTATGTGGTTCCTTTCAAGCTTTGGCATCCAGGATGGCGCATTCGGACTTGTTGACACAGAAAACAGCTTACTCGCAGTAATCGGATCTGCAATCGCAGTTATCTTTGCACCACTTGGATTCGATACATGGCAGGCAGTTGCATCATCACTCTCAGGCTTTGTAGCAAAAGAGGGTATCGTTTCAACAATGGGTGTACTCTCAGGACTTGGAGAGGTAGAGGAGTATGCAGTAAGCATGCATGATCAGTTTGCAGCATTCTTCCCAACAACAATGGTAGCAGTATCATTCTTGCTGTTCAACCTGTTTGACTCACCATGTCTTGCAGCCATCTCAACAACTGCAAAAGAGCTTAACAACCGTAAGTTCTTCTGGTTTACAATCATATTCCAAAACGTATCAGCTTACTGTGTAACACTTATGTTCTACCAGATTGTGGGACTTTGCATAGGTGAGGTAGCCTTCAACTTCATGGACAGTAGTTGCATTTGTACTCCTTGCAGGTGTATTATACTTATTGTTCAGAAAAGACCCTAATAAGGCAACAGCAAAGAGCACTTCATTAGCGGCATCAAACGTGTAATAGGCGTTTAAATGAGAATCAATCTGGAATTTAACACGGCAGACCTCATAGCAGTCATAGTTCTTCTATGCCTGCTGGGGCTTGCCGTAAAGATAATAATAGGATTTTTCAAGGAAAAGAAATAATGCAGTAGTATATTTAGTAGCATTTGTAGTGAATAGGAGATGATGACATGCTGGCTGATATCATTGTAATTGCAATTCTCGTAGTGATAGTTGCACTTGTAATCAGGACAATAATCAAATCAAAGAAAGCAGGCAAGAGCCTGCAGTGTGGAATGGACTGCAGCCATTGCAAAGGCTGTCATTAATCCACGGCATGGTGTGTATGAAGCACAGGATGGGCAATTTCATGGAAAGAACTCATCTGCCGCTTAAGCTGCATCTGCCGGCATCGGTAACGATAGGAGGATGTATGTCGAAAGAAGCAATAGAGAACAAAAAGAGGTAATCGTTGGCAAGCTAAAGGACAGCGGATGCAGGATTACAAAGCAGAGACTTATTTTACTTGATGTAATCCTCGAGGGCGAGTGCGGAAGCTGCAAAGAGATTTATTACCGGGCATCGAAGATAGACCGTTCTATCGGGACTGCTACGGTGTATCGGATGATCAATACGCTCGAAGAGATTGGAGCGATTGACCGCAAAAATATGTATAGAGTGCAGGTGTCATAAGCCTGGTTTTATAGGAATTGTATAAAAAGAAGAACGGCAATAAGGAAAGCACACTGAGAATTAAAGATTCTTAGTGTGTTTTTTGTTGCAATTAATTGAGAATAAAAAGTGTAAAAATGGCAAAAAAACACTTGACATATAGGTATAAGTAAGATATATTTAACTCAGGTTAGAGATAACTAACACGAAAGGAGCCAAAATGTGCCAGGAAGTATTTCAGATTGCTATGAGCATGGATTTAAAGAGCGTGGAAATGCAGCTTGCCCTCCAGTGTGCCCCACTAATTACAGGGGCGAGAATTTCAAATATGCTTATGATAGACAGCGCTGATGAGAGTGCCATGAGAGTGATTCTGAGAGCTTCCGGGATATCGCATTTCAGGCTCGCAGCAAGGAATGAGAAAACCGCCTTCCTCTTATTCCGCAGGAGCCTCTTAGAAGCATATCTGAATAATTCAGAGGCTTTGGACATACTAAAGAAAGCGGGATATGAGGATTTTTCATTCGGCAAGATATTACTTAGATTCAAAAAACGCTACGAAGCGTATCTGAATGATGAACACAAGCAGTTTCCGCATGAGATGGGGCTTTTGCTTGGGTATCCGATAGAGGATGTGAGAGGCTTTATAGAGCATAACGGATGTGGCTGCCTGTATTCAGGATACTGGAAGGTGTACCGCAACGTACCACTCAAAAAGAAGATGTTTGAGGATTTTGAAAAGGCGAAGGAAAGTGTCATACAGCTATTGGCCGAGGATATAGATATGAGGCTGATACTGGAAATATATAAAGAAGAACCGCAGCAGATAGCGGTATAGGAGGAATTAAAATGAGCAAAATCAGTGTAGTTTATTGGTCACAGTCAGGCAATACAGCAGCAATGGCAGAGGCAGTGGCAAAGGGCGTCACAGACGCCGGAAAGGAAGCAGAAATCGTATTCGTAAGCAGTGCTTCAATAGATGAGCTTAAATCAGAGACAGCATTCGCACTCGGATGTCCTGCAATGGGTGCAGAGGTACTTGAGGAGGGCGAGATGGAGCCGTTTGTCACAGAGCTTGAGGGCTGCGTGGCAGGCAAGACTATCGGTCTGTTCGGTTCATACGGATGGGGCGATGGCGAGTGGATGCGCGACTGGGTAGAGCGAATGACAGCAGCCGGAGCTACAGTGGTAGGCGGCGAGGGTGTTATCTGCCAGGATGCACCGGACGATGATGCAAAGACAGCCTGTGAAGAGCTTGGAAAGAAGCTGGCAGCGGTATAAGCAAATCAGAACTATAGCGTGGCCACGACAACATGAAAGGCCACGAAAAACATATTTTATCTCCGCAAAGTATAAACTTTGCTCCTAGTGTAAATCTGGGCCGGCGAACTTCCCATTCGCCGGCCCGCTCTCTTTTTAATGACATTTGGGCTATTGCAAGTTGCAATGGAGGTGTTTTTTTCTATTGCCTAATCAGAAAGAATATAATAAAAAATTCGCAGATTATTACAATCTGCGAAAATCACCTCGGTTAAAAACACTAGATATATTATAAAACTTTAGTCAATTTATGTCAACTGCTGTATCTTTTTTTGTATCTTTTCACATTTTTAAGGGAATATTGGGATGTATTTTATATATTTTTTATTTTTAGATGGTCAAAATTGTGGTCAGAAATAAATTAAATTATATTGACATTATATATCCGATTTGGGTATAATAACAAAAAGAGTAACCAAATTGGATATATTTTTTATGGGAGGTTTGTTATTATGAACATTAAGGAAATACGAAATACTACCGGCCTTTCGCAACGTAGTTTTTCAAAGATGTTCAATATACCAATAAGTACATTGCAAAAATGGGAGCAGGGAGAAAGCTCGCCAACGCCGTATATTATAAAATTGATTGCCAACCAGTTACCGATAGATAATGATAATATGTGTAAAATTGAAGATAATAACGGTAAGATTTATTATTATAACAGAGACGCTGGGTATTTAATTGATTCAATAGGTACAAAAATCAAGATAGGTGAAGATCTTGATGGTGTTAAGGAAAAAAATCTTTCATTATATGTGGCTGATTTATTTGAATCCTATTATGAAATAGTTGATAAATTTAATCGTGACTGTAGACTTGATAAAACAGAAGATATTATATGGAGTTAATATATGGCGAAGAAAATAGCTAAAGAATACTATTTAATGCATAAAGATATACCTGTTTGCCTGATGGAGCTGACAGAAGGTGGAACTCTCGGAAATTACAGAAAAAAATGAAGCAGCTCTTGCCCACTTTCCTATAGGTGGACAGATGAATGATATGAAATTTCATGATTGGTGGAAGGACAGGGCTATTCCTAAGACGAGGCACGGAGCTAAGACTGCCCTGCAAAGACTTGGATATTCTTCAACAAACAGTGCTTTGGTAGATAATTTGGCCTTAAGTTTGTCGGATTGTTATTGGATTAAACCTCGTGGTGAAGATATCGAATGGAAAGATGTAAATCTGTTTACAAATGATTTCGTAGATACATTTGGTGAAATAACACTAAACAAGGACAATTTACTTGATTTAAGGAAGAAAACAAAATTTAACTGCGCTGCTTCACAGGGAGAACTTCAGAAAAAATGGTGTATTGACACTTCAGGCCGCAGATATATGATTAAAGGTAATTATGGAGAATCATACCAGCAAAGTATAAACGAACTATTTGCAACAGAACTTCATAGAAAACAAAAATTTGAAAATTTCACAGTATACACTCCCACATTGTTAACAGTAGAAGGTGGAATTGAAGGACTTGGATGTCTTTCATATGATTTTTGCTCAGAAAATCTGGAATGTATCAGTGCATGGGAATTATTGCAATCAGTCAAGCTTAAGCAAAATGAATCATATTATTATCCATTGAAAAAGGTCTGTCTTGGTTTGGGAATAAAAGAAGAAGAGTTTGATTATTTTATGGATTATGAAATAATGACTGACTATCTCATTTCAAATACCGACAGACACATGAATAATATTTCTATAGTCAGAAATCCTGACACATTAGAAATACTTGGATTTGCACCTATATATGATTCCGGTAATTCTATGTTCTATAATATTCCATACGAGCATCTTGGTTCAATTCGTATTGATGAAATAAAGACACATTCTTTTATTTCTAAAGAAGTACGGCTTCTATCATATGTAAAGGATAGAAATATTGTAAATATTGATAAAGCAGAAATGGATTTTAGTTTGTATAAAAAAGATTTAATCGAACGTCATATGCGTATCCCAAGGCTACAAGCATTATATGAAAAGAAACTCACAAAGCTGAGAGCATTCCAAAATGGTAAAGACATATGGAAAACAGATAAATATTAAGTATTTCATTCCTCTTCTATTGAAATAAATAATCACAAGGAGGCATACATTATGTCAAGAAGAGGAACCAACATCAGAAAGAGAACCGACGGACGCTGGGAGGGGCGCTACTACATAGTAGACACAGCCGGCAGCAAAAAGTGCAAATCGGTATATGGCCACAGCTATAAGGAAGTAACAGAAAGGCTGCTTACAGCAAAAGCTGCTTCACTTAATCAAACAGCAGCCCCAAAGCAGTCCGCTATCACCGTAAAAGCAGTCGCGGAGAAATGGCTTGAAAGTATAGCATCCAGCCGGAAGTGCTCTACCATTCAAAAGTATTCTACTATATACAATAAATATATCAAACCGAACTGGGGAGAAAGCGTCATAGATGAGTTAAATCAGAATGAAATACTCAAGGAGTTGCCTGAGACAGCCGGTGAGAGCGTTACAAAGAGCATACTTTGTATATTCAATTCAATCCTTGCATATGGAGCTGCCACATATGGCACCGGAGAAATTCATCTGTCGTACAGGGCAAAACGTTCATCCGTCACATCCTCAAACAACATAAATACAATCAATACAACAGACCAGCAAAAGCTAACCGAGTATCTTCTTACCGAGCTTGATATCTATAAGCTCGGTATTTTATTGTGCCTTTTTATGGGGCTGCGTTTAGGAGAAATTTGTGCCCTGAAATGGGAAGATATCGACATGATTAGTCGCACTCTGCATGTCAATCGCACAGTGCAGAGACTACCGGTAGATACGGTACACACATCCGGTTCATCACAAAATAACCACACTGCAACGAGAAAGACTTCTTTATATATAGATTCACCAAAGACTTCAAATTCACTTCGTGAGATTCCTATCCCGGACTTTATATATGACAAGCTGTCAGATTATTATAACACTTCAATGAAATGTGACTCTTATTTTCTAAAGAAAAATCAGCCTATGGATCCCCGCACTTATCAGAATAGATTCCATATCTATATAAGAGAAGCAGGTATCGGGAATACTCACTTTCATGCATTGCGCCACACCTTTGCAACAAACTGTATCAGCAGCGGCGCCGACGCTAAGAGTGTAAGTGAGATTCTTGGACATTCCAATGTAAATATTACATTGAATCGCTATGTGCATCCAAATCTGGAGACCAAGCGCTCCGCAATCAATTCTATAGTTATCCCATAAATGGTCAGAAAAATGGTCATATTTATATAAAATGCTTATTTTATACATAAGGGAGGTTGGATTTCGCAGATTGTAATAATCTGCGAAATCCAACCTCCCTTTTAATGTAGTGTTTCACCCGGAGGCAGCAAATGAGCATACATCTTTACAAACACAACGAAGATGCATACAGAGCAGTCGAGACCATGCTGGAGGAAAAGCAGATGGCAGCCGTCATCCATCCGACAGGCACGGGCAAGTCGATGATAGCCTTCAAGCTCGTGGAGCAGCATCCACACAAACACTTTCTATGGCTATCACCAAGTGAGTATATATACAAGACACAGCTTGAGAACATAGACACACAGTTCTCAAACATAAAATACATGTCGTACAGCAGACTCATGAAGCATGAGGACAGCATAGACACCCTGCACCCTGACTATATCATACTCGATGAGTTCCACCGCTGTGGAGCCGCAGAGTGGGGCAAGAGTGTGAAAAAGCTCCTTGAAGCATATCCGAACGCAAAGCGCCTGGGGCTCTCAGCGACAAACATACGCTATCTGGATAACCAGCGCAATATGGCAGAGGAGCTCTTTGAGGGCAACATAGCCTCAGAGATGACACTCGGAGAAGCAATCGTGAGGGAAATACTTCCGGAGCCTAAATATGTCATAGCCATGTATTCATACAAGAAAGAGCTCGAACAACTGAAAAAACGAATCGAGGGCTTATCAAACCCGGGACTTGTATCGGAAAACGAAAAGCTTCTAGAACAGCTAAAGCGTGCACTCGAGCAGGCAGACGGTCTCACAGAGGTCTTTGCCAGACAGATGACAAAGCCTGATGGCAAATACATAGTATTCTGCTCGGGCAGGGAGCATATGGATGAGATGAAGTCGCAGGCATGTGACTGGTTTAGCAAGGTGGACAAAAAGCCACACATATACACAGCGTACTACAACGATGCGTCGACCAGCAAAGCTTTTGCCGAATTCAAAAAGGACACAGGAAGCCACTTAAAGCTCCTCTACTGCATAGACATGCTGAACGAGGGTATACATGTGGACGATGTGGACGGAGTAATACTGCTTCGCCCTACAGTGTCGCCAATTATCTATCTGCAGCAGATAGGCAGAGCACTGTCAGCAGGAAGCAAAAACCAGCCGGTCATATTTGACCTGGTCAACAATTTCGACAGCCTCTACTGCATAGACTGCCTGAAAAACGAGATGCAGGAAGCATTTTTGCTGTATCCGGACACTCACTCGCCAAGAGAGCACATTGACGACAGATTCCGCATCATTGACGAGACCAAGGACAGCAGGGAGATATTCATGCGCCTGCAGGAAAATCTGGGAAGCGCGTGGGATACATACTATGAGGCAGCAAAGCAGTGGTATGAGGAAAATGGAAATCTCAAGATACCAAAGAGCTATGTCACTGAGTCAGGCCTCGCACTGGGAGCATGGATAAACACCCAGAGGCGTGTGAAGTCAGGCAATATATCCGGAAACCTCACCTGGGAAAAGATACAAAAGCTAAACGACATAGGCATGATATGGGATGTCACGGACTCAAGCTGGCAGGAGGTACTGGAAGAGCTGAAAAGCTACCGCAATACCTACGGCAATCTGGACATCAAGGCAAAATACGTATCGCCTAAAGGCTTTAGGCTTGGCTCATGGATCAACAACATGCGCTTCAAGGTAAAAAAAAAGTACGGCATAGAGCAGGCACTCACCGATGAGCAGAGAAAAGCGCTCGAGGAGCTTGGCATGATATGGGACCACAACAAGCAGAAGTGGGAAGAGTACTACAGCGCAGCTAATGTCTACTACAAGGAGCATGGAAACCTCGAAGTACCTGCAAAGTACGTCACAGCAGATGGCATACCACTTGGACGGTGGCTGTCAAACCAGACCAATAGCCACTCAATGACAGACGAGCAGCTACAGCGCCTGCATAGTATAGGCTACAGGTCAGAAAGCAAGGCTGCCATACAGTGGAACAGAAAGTTTGAGCTTGCGAAAACATATTACGAGAAAAACGGCAATCTGGATGTACCGGTATCATACTCCACAGACGGAGTGAAGCTGGGACGCTGGATATCAAATATCAGATGCAAAAGAAAAAACCCTAACGCCAGCGGCATGGTGCTCGACACAGAGCGCATAGCAAGGCTCGACAGTATAGGGATGAACTGGAAATAGGGTAATCAGGAAATACAGGGAGACACAGAAAAAATGTACAGAAAGAAAGGAAGAGGCTGGACCAAGCATATAGATTTTATGCTCTTAGATGTCCTGTGCATGCAGATAGCATTCATAGTTTCATACATATGGCGCTTTGGACCTGGCAATCCATACACAGATAAGGACTACAGGATATTGGCAGCAGCATTTCTGCTCATAGATTTTTTCGTGGAAATAGTATCCGATGCCTTCAAAAATGTATTGAAGCGCGGCTATCTCGATGAGCTCATAGCTACATGTAAGCATGTGGTGCTTGTAGAAATATTAACAACCTTCTTCCTGTTTACCACACAGATGGGTGAGATATATTCGCGGGCGTCATATTACATTATGATTCCGGTCTATGTGCTAATAGCGTATATAGGCAGGGTAGTACTAAAGAAAATCATTAAAAAAGAAGCTTTGCCACATCCAAAAAATCACTCTTAGTCGTAGCGCCGGAAAAGCTCCTTCGGGAGACACTTCACGGACTAAAGGAAAAGAGCTTTGGATATACACAGATTGTGGCAGCGGCAACAGATGCAGACTTGAAGGGCGAAACAATATGCGAGATACCAATCGTTACAAACCATGACGGGATAGTGGACTACGCCTGTGAGGAATGGGTGGATGAGGTGCTTATCCCGCCATGCGCAGAAAGCGAATATCCCGATGATATGGTGGCAAGCTTTATAGAGATGGGTATAGCAGTTCACAGAGGCATCACTAAAAACAAAGCCATGTCAGGCAATTTCAATCAGATAGAAAAAATAGGTGACTACACGGTCATCACAGCAAGTATGAACTATGCGAGCACGTCACAGCTTGTTGCAAAAAGAGCAATGGATATACTTGGTGGACTGGTTGGCTGTCTTATCACAATGCTTGTAACCATATTTGTTGCTCCGGCAATCTATATAGCATCACCGGGACCGATTTTCTTCGCACAGGAGCGAATCGGCAGAAACGGAAGAAAGTTCAAGATGTACAAATTCAGAAGCATGTACATGGATGCTGAGGAGCGAAAGAAGGAGCTCATGGCACAAAATAAGGTGAGCGATGGAATGATGTTTAAGATGGACTTCGACCCAAGAATCATAGGCAACAAGATACTGCCGGATGGAACAAAGAAAACCGGCATAGGACAGTTTATCAGGAAGACATCAATAGATGAGCTGCCGCAGTTTTGGAACATCCTCAAAGGAGATATGAGTCTGGTAGGAACACGACCACCAACACTCGACGAGTGGGAGAAGTATGAACCACACCACAGAGCCAGAATGTCATTCAGGCCGGGACTGACCGGACTGTGGCAGGTGAGTGGCAGGAGTAATATCACGGACTTTGAGGAAGTGGTGAGATTGGATACCCAGTATATTGGGGAGTGGAGTGTGAAGGGGGATATAAAGATTATTTGGCAGACTGCTGTAGGAGTATTAAGAAATGATGGAGCAATGTAAGGAAAAGCTTAGTATTGCAATGTTTGGACAAAAAGGATTCCTTCAAGAGAAGGCGGAGTTGAGATAGTTGTTGAGGAGCTTTGCACAAGGATGGTTGCCCAAGGGCATAATGTGACTTGCTACAACAGAGGTGGTCATCATGTAAGTGGTTCAGAGTATGATTCAAAACGACTTAAAGAATATAAAGGAATAAAGCTTAAGACAGTTCCAACAATAGAAAAGAAAGGTCTTGCGGCTGTTTCGTCTTCATTTTTTGCAGCATTATGTTGTGCTTTTGGCAAGTATGACATTGTTCATATTCATGCAGAGGGGCCGGCATTTTTTGCTTGGCTACCAAAAATGTTTGGTAAAAAAGTAATTGTTACAATACATGGATTGGACTGGCAACGTGAAAAATGGAAAAGTGGATTTGGTTCAAAGTTTATTCATCAGGGAGAAAAGAATGCCGTAAAGTATGCTGATGAAATTATTGTACTTAGTAAGGGAGTACAGGATTATTTTGAAAAAACATATGGCAGAAAAACTGTATTTATTCCAAATGGTGTAAGTAATCATATAGAAAGAGAACCGCAGATTATTAAAAATAAATTCGGATTAGGTAAAGATGAATATATTTTGTTCCTTGGACGATTAGTTCCGGAAAAAGGAATCAAATATTTAATAGAAGCATTTAAACAGGTTGATACAGAAAAAAAATTGGTTATTGCTGGTGGCAGTTCGGATTCAAGTGAATTTGAAAATGAAATGAAAGAACTTGCTAAAGAAGATAAACGGATTTTATTTACTGGATTTGTTCAAGGGCAAGAGTTAGAAGAGTTGTATAGCAATGCATATGTGTATGTACTCCCATCTGACTTAGAGGGAATGCCTTTAAGTTTGTTGGAGGCAATGAGCTACGGAAATTGTTGCCTGGTATCGGATATACCGGAATGTGTTGATGTGGTTGAAGATAAAGCAATTATATTTCAAAAATCAGATGTAAATAGCTTATATACAAAGCTCGTTGATATATGTTGTAACTCGTCAAATGTGCAATCATTTAAACGTACAGCAGAGGAATTTGTATGTAATAAATATAGCTGGAATAAAATTGTAAAAGATACTTGCTGCTTATACAGATAAAAATAAAAAAGGTTGGAAATAAAATGTCAGAAAAAAAATTAAATGGAACAGTCATAGTAACTTATAGATGTAATGCTCGCTGTAGCATGTGCAATAGATATAAAGCACCTTCAAAACCGGATGAGGAAATCAGCATTGAGACTATAAAAAAACTTCCTAAGATGTATTTTACAAACATTACAGGGGCGAACCTTTCATAAGAACTGATTTGAAGGATATTGTAAGAGAATTATATAAGAAAAGTGATCGAATAGTTATATCTACTAATGGATTTTTTACAGATCGAATTGTGGATTTAGCAAAAGAATTTCCTCAAATTGGTATAAGAATATCTATTGAAGGACTTGAAAAACAAATAATGAGATTCGTGGCTTGGAAAATGGATTTCAGAGAGGATATAGTACGTTAAAGAAATTACGTGAAATGGGAATGAAGGATGTAGGCTTTGGAATGACTGTCCAGGATAAAAATGCTCCGGATCTTGTCCCTTTATATGAGCTTTCTAATGAAATGGGAATGGAGTTTGCTACGGCGAGTCTACATAATAGTTTTTATTTTGTTGAGGCAAAAAATATTATAAATGATCGTCCGATGGTTGCAAAGAATTTTGAAAATCTTGTGAATGAACTGTTGAAGAGTAAGAGTCCGAAGAAATGGTTTAGGGCATATTTTAATCATGGACTTATTAATTATATATATGGACAGAAAAGATTATTGCCATGTGATATGAGTTTTGACACATTCTTTATTGATCCTTATGGAGATGTTATGCCATGTAATGGAACAAAAGATAAAGAGGTTATGGGAAATCTCAATAATCAATCATGGGATGAATTATGGAATAGTGTGGAAGCCGAGAATGTCAGAAAAAAAGTACGTTGTTGTGATAGAGATTGTTGGATGATAGGCTCAGTTTCTCCGGCTATGCACAAATATATTTGGAAACCGGCTTGGTGGGTATTTACGCATAAAGTAAAGAGTATTTTTGGTGGAAAGTATTCTATGTATGAAAATAAAATATGCAGAGAATATCGTGATGGTAAAGTGACAAAAGATGAATTGGATGAATGTAGTACGTGTGATAAAAACTGCATTGTCAATAATGGCTTAAGTGAAGCTAGTAAGGCACAGTTGGTTGGAAAAACTGGTGAAGAAATAGTTGATGCTGATATTGCACTACAGATGGGAGAAAAGTCATGATAAAAGTTTTAATGACATTACCTGTAAAAATAGGATTTGATGGTATGAGTAAACAGGTATTATCTTATGGAAAATATATGGACAAATCTGATGTTATTATTGATTTGGTTTCTTGTAGAGGATTTGATCCTAAAATGAAATCTTATGTTGATGAGGCTAATTTTCATAATATCTATAGATTAGAATATAGAGATACAAATCAGATAAAATATTTTTTAGATCTTTATAAAATTATGAAAAAAGAAAAATATGATGTTATTCATGTAAATGGACAGAGTGCGACTATGTCAGTTGAGATGCTGGCTGCGAAATTAGCTGGTTGTAAATTGAGAGTTGCACATTCTCATAGTTCGAGATGTTTACATAAAAAAGCTCATAATATGCTGAAACCATTATTTAATGCTACTTATAACGATGCTATTGCCTGTAGTAAGGAGGCGGGCGATTGGCTTTTTGGAGATAAACCATATTGGATTTTAAATAATGGAATTGACATTGATAAATATAAATTTTCAACAACAACAAGAACAGAATTTAGGAAAAAGTTAAAATTATCAGATAAAGATATAGCAGTATGCCATGTTGGAGCATTTGAACCATGGAAAAATCATAAGTTTTTAATAGACGTTTTTGATGAGATTAAAAAGGAAAATTCAGGATATAAATTGTTCCTGTTTGGAATTAATGGAACAACACAAGAAAGCATATTGTCTCTGATTAATGAGAGAAGGCTTGAGGATACGATTAGATTTATGGGAACTGCAGATGATATTAACAATTATTTACAAGCTATGGATTTAATGCTTCTTCCGTCATTATATGAAGGATTTCCAGTAACTGTAGTTGAATGGCAAGCAAATGGTCTTCCATGTATTGTATCCGATACAATTACAAAAGATGTAAAAATTACAGATTTGGTAAAACAGTTATCTATAGAGGATGGAACTACTATTTGGAAAAATGAAATACTTAAGCATAATAATGAAGTAGATGTTGAAACAAGAAAGTCATATTATATAAAGGTTTCTAAGGCGGGATACAATATTAAGAATAATGTGTCATCGTTGAAAGAACACTACATAGAAAGATTAGGTGATAATTAGTGGTTAATATGGTAGTAGACATTATTGTGCCTGTATATAATGTGTCAAATATTTGAACAAATGTATTGAGAGTTTACTGGCTCAAACTTATAAATATATCAAAATTATATTAGTAGATGATGGGTCAACAGATGGCTCGGAAAAAATATGTGATAACTATGCTAGAATTGATGATCGCATTAATGTAATTCACAAGGAAAATGGTGGTTTGGTATCTGCGTGGACTATGGGCATAAAGAATTCAAAGTCAGAATGGGTAGTGTTTGTAGATGGAGATGACTGGGTGGAATATAAGCATATAGAGTTACTTGTAAAAGAGCAGATAGAATCATCGGCAGATATTGTTGTAACCCGAATGAAGCAAATCGATAAAGGAAACGAGGAGTTTATTGAATTTTGTGTTCCAGAAGGAAGATACATTGGAGAAAAACTAAAAACGGAATTACATCCGGTTATGATAAATGCAGGTGGATTTGAAAGAAGGGGTGTACCATTTTCTAGATGTAGTAAACTTATTAGAAAAAGTATTATAATTAGAAATCTTAAATACTCATATGAAAAAGCTACCTATGAAGAAGATTTTAATATTATTGCGCCATGTCTTATGGATGCAAAAGCAATATCAATGCTAAAAGTAGAGGGAGCAGCGTATTGTTATAGAAAAGTTGAAAGTTCTATGCTTCATGGATATGATCGTAATATGTCTAATTCAATATATCATATATATCCAACATTGTTGAAAGCATGTAAATCAAAGAATATGGGAGGATTTGTCAGACAGATTCAATTTGAATATGTTTCTGCGGTTGTCAGATTGTTTTTAAACGAAACAAAAAATTCTGAAGGCTATATAAATATGAGTAGAATTATAAAAAAATATTTGACTGATAGATTATTTCAGCAATCTCTTGAAATAGTTGATGCGAGAATGTATCCTGTTAAGTTTCGTATAATACTATATTTCTTAAAACATTATGACAGTTTTATGAGTGAAATCATAATAAAATTGATCTGTTTGATTAGAAGACAAGGAATAAATCATGCATAGATTTCAGATTAAAATTAGAACTATTTTTTTAGAGCTATTGTTAGTATATCCAATTATAAATATAATGGGATGTGTTTTTTTTCATGGAGACAATATGACAACACTTTCATTGAGTTATTGTTCTATATTGATACTATTATATGTGACTGATGTTAAAAAATTATCACGAAAAAATATATATATTTTAATTATATTTGCTTTTATATTAATTTTAGAGATATATAGAGATCAAAATATGTTTATTCTATTTGTGACTTTTATTTTTGCTAACATAATGCTAAGTATATATTCTTCTAATAAAATCATGGTAAAAGAATATATTGAATATTTTGTGAAAAAAAAGAACCAGTTTTATATAGTTCAGTTGGTGTTTTTAATAATCCTTTTTTTATTTGTTATGAAAAATGGCCTTACAGCGGGATGGAATACTTGGGTTTTACAGGGACCTTACAATTATCCACATACATTGGCATATCTTTTTTTATTTATGATGATGTTAGACACTTTTTATTTTATAGAGTTTCGAGAAAAGTTTGTAATTCTATTTATAGCAGTAAGCTTTGCTTGTATTATTTTGACAGCAGTAAGATCAGTCTTAATAGCTAGCATTATAGTAATTGGGTATATATTTTATAGAGTGTTTTCAAGAAAGCAATTTATAAAATTTATTTTGTATTGTTTTTTATTATTTGTTTGTATATATATAGCATATAATTATGGATTGTTTGATGCGTTGCTTACAAAAAGTAAATTGGCATTGGGAAATGGATCTATATCTAATGGTAGAAGTAGTATTCTTATTAGCTCATTATATGCGTTGAAACAGGGAAATGAATATGTAAATACAATTTGTGGAGTAGGAATGACAAATTTATTAAAATGGAATGGAATAAATATAAATGCAAATATTCATGCACATAATGATTTTGCTGACGCCTTAGTTGGTTTTGGATTAATTGGTTTAGGAATATACGTCTATAATTTTGTGAAATTCTGTAAAAATAGTTTTATATGGATGATGGGAACAGTGGGATTTTTAGCGTACGTAAATGGACTTTTTGTATATAGTGACATTATTCCAATTTTAATATACGCTAAGCTCTTATTTTCATATAGTAAAATACAAAAAAATAGAATAGGGAAAAATTTGTAATTATGAAAAGAATTTTTTATTTAAGAACATATTATCAAGTAATTGTTGCACTTCAAATGGTAAATACTATATGCATAGATGATCAAGTTGTTTTTTTGATTTCAGATGATTCAGAAAGCACAGAAATGCTTGTTGAATCGTTGGGAAAATTAGGAATAGTTTATAAAAGTATATTAGTTAAAACAAAAAAACTTACTTATCAAAAAAGTATGATAGATAAGATCAAAGATTTTGTTGAAGTTTGTTTTTTGAAAAAAAATAGATATGTTATATTCTTAAAAGAAGTACTAAATGAAAAGTTTGATGAGTTTATTTTTTTTAATTATGGAGTTGATACGGTTGCTTTCTATAATTTAATGGTTAGAAATAATATTAATCTTAGAGTGTCTTGCATAGAAGAAGGAATTTTGTCATATAATAGTCAATTTGATAATGATCATGGGAAAATAGCTGAAATTTCACATTATACAAGAAAAATATTAAAACGTAAGACATTAAAAGATAATTTACATAATTTTTATTGTTATTATCCTATATTATATAGAGGAAATTTAGTACCTGTACAGATACCAAGAATAAGTGTGGAAGCTAAAATAACAGGTATACTTCGGAATATTTTTAAACCAGATAATAGCATCTATACAAAGAAGTATATTTTTTTTACTTCAGTTTATGATTTTGAAGGTGGAAACCCTATTGGGGAATATGAACTTGTGTGCAAAGTGGCAAAATTAGTGGGAATAGATAATTTGTTAGTTAAAACGCATCCACGTGATTCAAGAACAATATATAAAGACCATGGGTTTAATGTAGATGTAAATTCATCTATACCATGGGAAGCAATACAATTATCTGGTGATTTTAGCGATAAAGTATTTTTAACAATAAATTCAGGAAGCGTATTGTCAGGAAGTACAATGTCAGAAAAACCGGTTAAAACTTTTTATATGTATAAATTGTGTGATATTAAAGAGAATAAGAGTTGTCAAAAAAATGCTCAAGATATAGAAGCATTACTTTGCGAAAGTTCTATGAAAGAAGTTTTTAGAAACGTAAGAATTGCAGAAAAAATTGAGGATATTTTATGAGTAAATCCAGCTACTTGATAAAGAACATGGGAATTTTAACTATAAGTAATTTCTCATCTAAGATTTTAGTTTTTTTATTAGTTCCGTTATATACGAGTGTTTTATCGACAAAGGAGTATGGAACATATGATTTGGCAGTATCTACAGCAACGTTACTATATCCAATTCTTACTTTGAATATTGTTGATGCTGTAATGAGATTTTTAATGGATAAAGAAAGTGATAAAAAAGCAATTGCATCTATTGGCTTGAAATATGTATCTATAAGTTCAGTTTTATTTGGTTTTATTATGTTGTTTTTTTATATAACAGGTATTTGGTCAGAAATTAATGGACTAGAGGGATATATTTTTTCTTATTATATATCGTATGTGATTAATCAATTTTTTATTCAATTTGCTAAAGGCTTAGAAAAAGTAAAGAATATGGGGGTTGCAGGTGTATTAAGTACAATAGTAACAATAATTGCTAATTTATTCTTTTTATTGGTAATAAAATGGGGACTAATTGGATTCTTTTTAGCAAATATTTTGGCACAAATTGTATCAGCAATTTATCTGTTTATGAAAACTGAAATATATAACTATATAGAAATAAAAAGACAACCTATTGCACTTCGAAGAGAAATGCTTATTTATTCTGTACCATTGATTGCAACTGTTGTTGGTTGGTGGGTGAATAGTTGTGCAGATAAGTATATTGTAACTTTTATTTTGGGTATTTCGGCAAATGGCTTACTTTCAGTTTCATATAAAATACCGCAAATTATAAATACCATTCAAGGTATTTTTACTCAAGCATGGCAGATTTCGGCAATAAAAGAATATGGTAGTAGTGATACAGCAGACTTTTATGGGAAAACTTTTATAGTTATAAATCTTATGATGTGTATTGTATGTTCGTTTCTGATTTTTATGACGAGACCATTAGCATATATTTTATATGCTAATGATTTTTATGAGGCATGGAAGTATGTTCCGTTTTTATTGGTATCTAGTGTGTTAAATTGTGCTTCAGGATTGTTAGGACCAATATTATCAGCAAAAAAAAAATTCTAAAGCAATGATGTGGTCGGCAATAGTAGGTGCTGTCGCAAATATTATTATGAATATTGTATTTGTAAATCTTACAGGAATCCAAGGAGCTACATTTGCTACGTTAGTTAGTTCATATATTATTTATATAATTAGAAAGTATGCAGTAGGAGAAGATATATATATCAATAATTATTATGTGATTATTGTAACGTGGCTTATTTTAGTAGTGCAAGGTATTATAGAAAGTAATTTTATGAATTATTATTTGGAAATATTATGCGTAGTAGTTATTATTATTATCAATAAAAATTCGGTGTGGCAAGTACTTAATTTGGTAAAAAACATATATAAAAATATCAAGTGAAAAGAGGGTAAAAAAATGAAAACAGTAGCATTTGTTCCAATTAAATTAAATAATCAAAGGACACCAGGAAAAAATATTAAAAAATTTGACGATGGAAGTTCCCTAATTACAGTTTTTTTAAGAAATCTAATTAAAGTAAAATCATTTGATGATGTATATGTATTTTGCAGTAATCCTAAGATTAAAGAATATATTGTACCAGGAGTAAAATACTTGGAACGACCAGTATATCTTGATACACAGGAGGCTACACCACAAGATATTATGGGAGAATTTATTAAAAGAATTGATGCAGATATTTATGCTGTATGTCATTGTACGTCACCTTTTGTTTCTGTAGAACATTTTGAAGAGTGTGTTGCTGCAACAAAGAGTAGCGAATATGATTCTTCGTTCACAGCCGAAAAACTTCAACATTTAATGTGGACAGATAAAAACGAACCATTAAACTTTGATCCGACAAATGTTCCAAGAACGCAAGATTTGCCAGTATATTATAATGAGGTTTCAGCAGCTTATGTTTTTAAAAAAAGGAAGTTTATGAAAAATATAAACGAAGAATAGGAATTAAACCTCATATTACGGAAGTTAGCGGAGTTGAATGCGTTGACATTGATTATCCAGAGGATTTTGAAATTGCAAATGCAATATATATGTCTATGATAAAGGGAGGAAAGTAATAATGAAGCATCATACAATGTTGTTAGATTGTACATTAAGAGATGGGGCATACTTATTAGATAAAAAATTTGGTGATAGTAACATTAGAGGTATAGTTTCTGGTTTGGTAAAAGCTGGAATAGATTGTATTGAGATAGGTTTCTTTCAAGATGAAGGGGCTGGTGATGGAAAAACAGTTTATTTAAATTCTGAAGACGCTAAACGATTTATTCCTAAAGAAAAAAATGGATGTTTATTTACTGTTTTAGCTGATTGTAGCAGGTATTCTGTTAGTAATCTGGATAAGTGTGATGGTACATCTATAGATGCCGTAAGAGAGTGTTTTTTTAAAGGAGAACGTTCAAGGGCAGTAGAAAATTGTAAAGTAATTAAAGATAAAGGATATAAGTGTTTTGTACAACCTGTTGATATTTTAGGATATTCAGATGCTGAACTTATAGATTTCCTACAGGAAATTAATAATGTTGAACCATATTGTCTATCAATAGTTGATACTTTTGGCTCAATGTATCAAGATGATTTACATAGAATTTTTGAAATAATTAATCATAATCTAATTCCGACATGTAAAGTTGGATTTCATTCTCATAATAATATGCAGATGTCCAATGCTTTATCTCAAGAGTTTATAAGAATGACCTATGGTAAAAGAGAGATTGTGGTTGATGGAACAATATCTGGAATGGGAAGGGGAGCCGGAAATACTCCGACGGAATTAATTGCTCAGTATCTTGTTTCGCAAAGAGAATATAATTATGATATAGACGCTATTCTTGATTTAATAGATGATTATATGGATAATATAAGAACTAAGTGTTCATGGGGGTATTCTACACCATATTTTATCGCAGGATGTTATGGTGCTCATGTGAATAATATTGCATATTTAACCCAAAAGAATAGCATTAGATCTAAAGATATAAGATATATTTTAAATAAGATAGGTGCTATTCCAAGAAAAAGATATGATTACAATCTCTTAGAAAAAACGTATGTTGATTATACATCGTCTGAAATTAATGATTCGAAGACAATTAAGAAGTTGTATGATGAATTAAATGGAAAGGATATATTAATTCTAGTTCCAGGGAGCAGCGTGACAAGTGATTATATTAATGTGCAAAAGTATATTGAGGAAAAAAAGCCGGTAATAATAAGTGTAAATTTTATTCATGATAAAATCGATTCAGATTATGTTTATATGAGTAATGTACGACGTTATTCGTTGATGATTGGAAATGAAAAATTACAAAAATGTAAAAAGATAACTACATCTAATATTAAGACAAAACCAGATGATAATGAAATGATTATTTCATTTAATGATTTAATAAAATGTGGTTGGAATAATCTTGATAATTCAACAATTATGTTACTTAGGTTATTGGATAAATTTCATTTAGATAGTATTGCATTAGCGGGTTTTGATGGATATGATGTTAATATTAAGAGTAATTATGCTACTAATAATTTAGAGTTATCTAATGTAAGAGATAATCCAATGGAGTTGAATGAAGAAATTCATAGTATGCTTGAGGATTATAAAGCAACGAGAAATAGTCATACTAAGATTCAATTTATTACTCCTTCTAGGTTTTCAGAAATATTTGACGAGGGGATACAATGATTAGATATTTAATAATGGATGTTGACGGGACATTAACTGATGGAAAAATATATATGGGAGCTTCAGGAGAAGTTATGAAAGCTTTTGATATAAAAGATGGATGTGGGATTAAAGATATTCTGCCAAGATGTTATATTACTCCAATAATAATTACTGCGCGAGAAAGTAAAATACTTACAAACAGATGTGAAGAGTTGGGCATTAAACATGTCTATCAGGGAATAAGAAACAAACTAGAAAAACTTCATTCTCTTGTAGATGATTTAAGTGAATGCGCATATATTGGAGATGATATATTAGATTTGCAATGTATGGAACCAATAAAAGAGGCGAGAGGTATAGTAGGGTGTCCAGCAGATGCAGCTAAAAAAGTGTTAAAATTGCAGATTTTATTTCAAAAAAGATGGTGGAAATGGAGCTGTAAGAGAATTTATTGAATGGTTGGAGATAAATAAATGAAAAAATGTACTATTTTTTTTAAAATCATTCTTAGTGATATGCTTAGTTTGTATGTCAATAGGATGTACAATGGTAAGTGCGAGTGATCTTGGATTAGCAAATTCTAAGATTGTTGAATTGGGATCTTTTGGTTCAAATGGGGAAAATATATCTTCATCGAATAGAGCAAGAACAAAAACATCTATAAAACATCTGAGCAGGCATTTAAGTTTGAAAGAAGCAAAGCAGCGGGAATGAGATATGCAGTCGTAGGATTTGATGCAAATGGCAAGAGAGTACTTGATTCAGGCTGGCAGACAGGAGCAACATACACACTTGGAAAAGAAGTGGTAAGCTACAGATTGTTATTTTCATATACAGATAACAGAACAATGACGTCGGCAGATACATTAAAAATTGAGAGCAGCATAACATTTAGTGCGGTGGAAACAAAAAGAAGTGTTATTGAGGTGGGCTCGTTCGGAACAGATGGAAAGAATACAGTGTCATCAAACCGGGCAAGAACAGTAAATAGTTATAAGGTATCTGAAAAGACATTCAAGTTTGAAAGCAGCAAAGCAGCGGGAATGAGATATGCAGTCGGATTTGATGCAAATGGCAAGAGAGTGCTTGATTCAGGCTGGCAGACAGGAGCAACATACACACTTGGAAAAGAAGTGGTAAGCTACAGACTGTTATTTTCATATACAGATAACAGAACAATGACGTCGGCAGATACACTAAAAATTGAGAGCAGTATAACATTCAGTGCGGTGGAAACGAAAAGAAGTGTTATTGAGGTGGGCTCGTTCGGAACAGATGGAAAGAATACAGTGTCATCAAACCGGGCAAGAACAGTAAATAGTTATAAGGTATCTGAAAAGACATTCAAGTTTGAAAGCAGCAAAGCAGCGGGAATGAGATATGCAGTCGTAGGATTTGATGCAAATGGTAAGAGAGTGCTTGATTCAGGCTGGCAGACAGGAGCAACATACACACTTGGAAAAGAAGTGGTAAGCTACAGACTGTTATTTTCATATACAGATAACAGAACAATGACGTCGGCAGATACATTAAAAATTGAGAGCAGCATAACATTAGTGCGGTGGAAACAAAAAGAAGTGTTATTGAGGTGGGCTCGTTCGGAACAGATGGAAAGAATACAGTGTCATCAAACCGGGCAAGAACAGTAAATAGTTATAAGGTATCTGAAAAGACATTCAAGTTTGAAAGCAGCAAAGCAGCGGGAATGAGATATGCAGTCGTAGGATTTGATGCAAATGGCAAGAGAGTGCTTGATTCAGGCTGGCAGACAGGAGCAACATACACACTTGGAAAAGAAGTGGTAAGCTACAGACTGTTATTTTCATATACAGATAACAGAACAATGACGTCGGCAGATACATTAAAAATTGAGAGCAGCATAACATTTAGTGCGGTGGAAACAAAAAGAAGTGTTATTGAGGTGGGCTCGTTCGGAACAGATGGAAAGAATACAGTGTCATCAAACCGGGCAAGAACAGTAAATAGTTATAAGGTATCTGAAAAGACATTCAAGTTTGAAAGCAGCAAAGCAGCGGGAATGAGATATGCAGTCGTAGGATTTGATGCAAATGGCAAGAGAGTGCTTGATTCAGGCTGGCAGACAGGAGCAATATACACACTTGGAAAAGAAGTGGTAAGCTACAGACTGTTATTTTCATATACAGATAACAGAACAATGACAGTAGAGGATACATTGAAAATAGAAAAGAGTCTATCTATTATACCAGCTAGCGCAATTGATGATTGGGAATTACCTATAATGTAGATATATCAATTTACTATGGCGATTACATTGAAAAAATAAATCAATGTAATCACCATCATATTAATATCTGCTATGATTATAGTTTGTTATAGTTATATTAATAGCTAGATTTTGAGGTATTAATGTAGTATATAAAAAGTGAGTACATAATTTATATTTGAGAATAGATAAAAAGTATGAAGGAGAACAGATGAAATACGATTATTTAATAGTAGGTTCCGGTCTCTACGGAGCCATCTTCGCCCACGAGGCAAAGGCCAAGGGCAAATCAGCGCTTGTAGTGGACAAACGTCCTAACATAGCAGGAAATGTTTACACCGAAAAGCAGGAGGGCATCAATGTACACATGTACGGAGCCCACATATTCCACACCAATGATAAGAGGGTCTGGAACTACATCACACAGTTTGCTGAGTTCAACCGCTTCACAAACAGCCCTGTGGCAAACTACAAGGGCGAGCTTTACTCTATGCCATTTAACATGTACACCTTCAACAAGATGTGGGGTGTGGTGACACCGGAGGAGGCGGCTGCAAAGATTGAGGAGCAGAAAAAGGAAATCACCGGTGAGCCAAAAAATCTCGAGGAGCAGGCTATATCACTCGTTGGCCGTGATATCTATGAGAAGCTCGTGAAGGGCTATACTGAGAAGCAGTGGGGTCGTGACTGTAAGGAGCTTCCGGCTTTCATCATCAAGCGTCTTCCGGTTAGACTTACCTTTGACAACAATTACTTCAACGCTCTTTACCAGGGGATTCCAATCGGTGGCTACACCAAGATGGTTGAAAATCTGCTTGACGGCATTGAGGTCAGATTGAATACCGACTACCTTGAGCACAAGGCTGAGCTTGATGCTCTTGCTGACAAGGTGGTATACACAGGTCCGATTGACGCATACTTTGGCTTTAAGCTAGGTACTTTGGAATACCGCTCAGTGCGCTTTGAGAATGAGACCCTCGATATTCCTAACTTCCAGGGCAATGCCGCTGTCAACTATACTGACCGCGAGACTCCATGGACACGTATCATAGAGCACAAGTGGTTCGAGTTCGGCAAGGATGAGGATGGCAATGATCTGCCAAAGACTATTATCAGCCGTGAGTACTCTTCTGAGTGGAAGGCAGGCGATGAGCCTTACTACCCTGTAAACGATGAGAAAAACGGACAGCTCTATGCCAAGTACAAGGAGCTTGCCGACAATGAGACCGGTGTTATATTCGGCGGCCGTCTCGGCGAGTACAAGTACTATGATATGGATACTACCATTGCTTCTGTACTTAATATGTGCGAGAAGGAATTGGGTTAAGATTTAGAAATGCTCATGGCTTTTTGCCATGGGCATTTCGATTAATTGTAAGTGCAAAATAATTCGTCGGATTGCAACAAGTACGCATGGAAGTAAAAGGTAGGTTTTACTGACTACGTTCAAGTAGGAAAGCTTAGTTGCTTATCTAGTAGCAATTCGGATGGCTTATATCCGACATTGAGACATTGGTGCCTGACACCATTAAATTTTTATTAAATTTTTGTGTCCTCCGAAGGAGATGTTTCTGAATCCTCATCCTCAGGAGTTACAATGCCATCCAGAACTCCCGATATGGTTTCCTCATTATAGTGCTTGAATGGTGTTAACAAGTATGTCAGGCAGCATCCGGTGGATTCTGCGATACTTATCATTGCTGCACTGATGCCTTGGAATTCTGAGCCATTCATGTGTTCCGTCCTCGTATCTTATAATGTGGCTGCGGTAATCACGGAAGATTAGACTGCATTTCTGACATATGGGGCAAAGAAATTCACTGTTCACTGTTCTCTGATAAAAATATGCTGTCCTTTTCTTGTAAAATCTGTTACAATATACATGGTGTTTACCAAGGTTCCGGAAGCCAATCTTGCAGAGGGGGCTCCGGAGCCTTTCCTTTTCTCTTAACAAGGACAGTATAATGGTCTATGGCTGGACAATCAAGAGGTCAAGTGATGGACAAGATAAGGAATCATAAATACTAAAATACTTCATTGTAGCAGAAATACAGTAACAAAATATCTTGAAGGAGACTATGATTCTTTATGCCACAAAAATTTTTACAGCGGAATGGATCAATTTTATGATTATATCATCAAAGAGTTATCTTCTGGAGTGAGCAGAAAAGATGTTTTCCGAAGTCTCATTCAAAAAGGTTACAAAGGTGGCCAGACAGCGGCTTATGATTATATGAATAAGATTGTAGAGTGTTTTCATATTGATATTGCGGTCTACAGGAGTTCTTCAACGGACGCTATTCAAAAAAAGAAAAAAAATTCAGAAATATGACCACATATCAAGAAACGGCATCTTCCGTTTCTTATGGATGAACCACGAGATAACGGATCGTCATAAATCATATCTGATGGATACTTATCCGCAGCTTAGGACTCTAAAGTCCTGCATTCAGGAGTTTCGGGAGATATTTCAAAAGAAAACATGCCGTACTTATATCTTTTTATTGAAAAATACAAAAACAGCGATTTGAAAGAACTTTCCCGTTTGGCATCCGGACTGGAAAAAGATTTATCTACCGTAGAAAATGCTATAGCCAGCCCTCTATCGAATGGTTTTGTTGAGGGAACAAACAGCAAATTGAAAATGATAAAACGTACCATGTATGGACGTTATGGCAAGGAGTTATTGACCGCTAAACTTATATTGCTAAATGGATAAGACGGACAATTGCGGAATACCACTAAAACTCCGTGCAGTTGGTTCTGTGTGGTCGAAATATACATAAGAAGGAGTGTAAAAAATATGGATTATAGTTTGGAAACACTAAAAAGAGAATATATAGATATAGTTAGAAATAATTTCGTTATAATGACAACTAATGATTCATTTAATGAACAAGCCGCTAACAGATTGATTGATATTTTTAAAAAGATGAATATTAGTTCATTTTATAAGTTTAAATCTTTGGGAAGTAAATATACTATTCCGAATCTTAAAGATGATATATTTCATTTCAGCTTAATTTCTCAATTAAATGACCCTTATGAATATTCATATAAAATAGATACAGATGAAGAGCGAAAAAAGCGTATTGAAATGTTAAAACATATAAAATTTATTGAAGAACCATCAAGGCAAGAAATAGATGACTGGGTTAATACAGATGCATATAAAATGATGAATGCCATTAGAGAATACACATTAGTTTATTCATTAACGACATCTTTTGATAATGCACCTATGTGGTATTCGTATGCAAATGACTATAATGGAATCTGTATTGAATATGATGCAATAGATATATTTGCAAAATATAATTGGAGATTGACACCAATTGAGTATGTAGATGAAATACCTAGAGCAGAGTATCAAATGGAACAGAATGAAATTTTGAAATTTATACATAGAACATGTGTTTCTAAAAGTAGAAAATGGGAAAACGAAGATGAATGGCGTATAACAAGTATACAGTATAATGATAAGAAAAAAGAAAGGAATGACATAATCAAACCTAAGAGCATAATTATGGGGAATAGGATATCAGGAGAAGATAGAAATAAGTTACTTCAATTATGCGATTGGAAGGATATAAAATTATATGAGATAGAAGTGGATTCGGAATCATATCAATTAAGAAGAAGATTGATTTAGTTGTAAAATTTCTGGAAAATTTCTGGAAGTTAACATTGAGATGGTTATATGTCAAAAGTATGGTAAAATACGATAGAAATTCTAACCAATGTACAATATACGGAGGTTTAGAAAAAGATAAAGTTAGATACAAACATGATAGGTTTCCTTTTAGATAAAAATGGAGGTACATGATGAATAGTACAGTAAAAGAAATTGCAGGAGGAAAATGGTGGAAGGTAGATTTTCATGTTCATACGCCAGCTTCAATGGATTATGGTAAAGAAAGTAGGGAGCCGGAGAAGGAAAAGCAAGTTACACCTAAAGAATTTTTGTTAAAGGCAATAGAGAAGAATATAGATTGTCTTGTTATCAGTGACCATAACTCTTTTGAATGGATAGATAAACTAAGAGAGGCTATGAATGAGCTGATTCAAGATAACTCTAATATCGCACCAGTAATAATTTTTCCCGCAGTTGAGATAAATGTTATGGGAAATATTCATCTGCTGGCGATTTTTAATATTGATGTGGAGGTAAGGAATCTAGAAAGAATATTTGGACAAATTGGTTTTGATGAAAAAGTGTTATCTACAACAAAATCTATGCCGGAAGTTATGGAAATAGTTATAAAAAATAAAGGAATTGCGATACCTGCACATGTGGATTGTCCTAGTGGATTATTTGAAACAAATAGTGCTTCTGAAATAAAAGGGGTTTTAAACGTAGATGAATTATTGGCTTTTGAAGTTATTGGTTCAGAAATTAATAATCAAATATATAAAGATTCAAAAAGAAAAATATCGTATGTGGCAGGAAGTGATTCTCATTGTATTGATGCAATTGGATCCAGATATACTTGGGTGAAGATGGGAAAACCTTCAATAGAGGCGATGAGATTAGCATTATTTGATAATATAGATGGGGTATTAAGAAGCGATTTTTATGAAGGTAATCCTAATGACTTAAAGAATAGAATGTTTTTAAAATATATAGAAATAAAGCAAGCAAAATATGCTGGAAGGAGGGCTCCATTACATATTGATTTTAGTCCTTGGATGACATCGATAATTGGTGGACGAGGAACAGGAAAATCTAGCATAATACAGTTTGTTAGATTGATATTGGATAAAAAAGAAGAATTACCGAAAGCCTTGCAAAAGGAATTTGATGATTTTGTTAATATTTCCAAGAATAGAACGGAATTAGGTATGCTTACTGATAGTACAGAAATCAGAGCATGTATAGTAAAAGATGGGTTAGAGTATAATTTTATATGGAAAAATAATGAACTGTATGAAATGATAGGAGGAGAACTAGAGAAGGCTACAGGTTTATCAGAGAGATTTCCGATCCGGATATTTAATCAAAAACAATTATTTGAAATGACAAAAGATGCACAGCTTTTGTTGCAATATATTGATAGTCAGTGGGATTCAATTGGGTGGAGAAAATCCTTAGATTCAACGAAAAACAAATATGTTGATTGTATGATTCGAATAAACAATAACAATATTAAAGTTAATGAGAAAAAGAGAAAAGAAATAGCATTAAGAGAAATCGAAAACAAAATTAAAGTGTTTGAAACTGAGGCAACCAAAAAGGTATTAGATTCACAAAAAGAAATCTTAATTGCAGAACAACAAGCAAAGTCTGTATATAGAAAATATGAGGATGTTATTGATAAATCAATACAGTTATATAAAAGTGTTCTTGAACTTAGCGAAAATTCATTAAATATAGACAAACTTGATAAAGAGTCAAAGAAAGAAATAGATCAATGGGAATCAGAAATAAATACATTTATTTTAAATTATAAGGATGCATATGAAAAGAACCAAGTAAGTTTCTGTCAGCTGGATGTTTGGTTTTCAAAATTAAAAGTATTTAAGAATAAAGAAGAAAACCAAATTGAAATGAACAATATTATTAATGAATTAAAAGAACAAGGGGTAGACGATATTGATATTTACCCAGTTTTACTGAAACAAAAGGATGATTTGTTAAAGGAATTAGAAGAGTATATTAGGGTTGAACAAATTGATGAAGAACTGAAGCAGGAGAGGATGACTATTCTAGAAGAATACTATACTCTGATTCAGCAAAGATATGAAAATCGAGAAAGAACAGTGTCTTCGTGGAATGAAGCTGGAAATCTTAGAATTACGTTATTGCCAATGGGAAACATGGAGAAAAATGAGGAGGTGTTTAGAAATATAATCAATAAACAGGGGACAACATTCTCTTCCGATATATTGGAGCAAAATAAAGAGGAAGAATATTCAGGAGGTATAGTTTTTCGACTTGCTAATCCTGAAAATGGAAATTATCTGGAAAACTATAAAGCAATGTGTGAAGAACTTACGAATCGAAACTCAAGTACTTATGGCAAAAAGTTTCGTGCGCATTTAAATAATTTATTTGAAAATGATTATAGTGTTGAAAATGAAATTTATATGTGGCTTCCAGAAGACTTGGTGCGATTGGAGTTAAAAACAGGACGTAATAAATATATTTCTATTGATGCGGGGTCTGCTGGACAGAGAACTTCTGCAATATTGACATTATTATTACAAATGAGCAAAGAACCTATTATTATTGATCAGCCTGAGGACGACTTGGACACAAAAAATATTACTGATTTTATTGTAAAAGGAATTAATGAAAAGAAACAAAGTCAGCAAATTATTGTTGTAACACATAATCCAAATATTGTTGTGAATACAAATTCAGAACAAGTGATTCATATGGAGTTTGCGGGTGGAGAAATAAATGCTTCTCATTCAGGTGCATTACAAGATTTTGAGATAAGAGATGCTATATGTGATGTAATGGAAGGAGGAAGAGAGGCTTTGGAGAGCAGATATTATAGAATTACTAAGGCGCTTGAATAAGAAGAAAAATTGTAAGTAGGTAATGACAAACATTGGTGCTTGACACCAATGTGGTCAAAATAGCGTCAACTTAAGGAACAAGTCTTAAGTTGATGCAAGATAAAGTTATCAAATAGAAGTTAAAAAACAAAGCAATTCAGAAAATGACTCACTTTAATGAATATTCTTGTGCGGTAACACCGCGCAAGAATATTCACCATGAAAAGTCCATCATCGATATATACGATCAGCAACTTTAGCGTTGTAGTTGTATTTATGGGCAATTGTACAGTGATTGATTTTCTTATCACACCCATTACAAACATAAGGTGCTCGATCCAAACGATTGCAACGTTCTTTTTCGAAGTCTTTACACGTTTGGTTACAAGTCGGACAGGAAGAACATTTAACCCCACAAAGAATAATTTTGTCACAAGCATTCGTTTTTCGACAATGATATCGATGAACACAGAAGTTCTTCTTATTAACGAACGAGCCTTTATGATACCAGTCAGAGATTCTTCTTGCTTTAACTTCTTTAGAGATAGTCGTTGGATCCTTGCAGAGGAATCTTGCAATATCTTTAAATGTAGTACCTTTGTTTAGTTCGTTTTGGATAAAGATACGATCTTCAAGTGTAAGATGTTTCTGATTACCAGGTATAAATTTACTCATGATATTTCCTCCATCTACTGCTGTCTGATGGAGAGGTAATCGTAACATGAAAATATGAAGAGGTAAATGTCAACTGTGCAGAGAAAAATTCCACTGCTCATTGGAGCGGTGGAATTTAGAAAAACATTTTTCAATTGCATTAATATTAGGATCGAGTACTTGAATAATAACAACCATTTGGGTTCAATAAATAAGGTACTGTCAATTGGAATATGCAAAAGGTAGAAAAATGAGCACTGCTGATCTTGTAAAATCATTATGTAAAGAAAATAAGTCTAGCTGAATTATCTAGAAGAATGGGGCGAACACCCCAAAATCTTAACAAGAAACTTAAGCGAGATACATTAACTACAGAGGAACTTTTATTGATAGCGGGTGTGCTGGATGTAAAGTTTGAGCAATCGTATTCCTTGCCGAATGGTAAAAAGATAGGGATTTACAGTTAAAATATTGGAAAAAACTAAATTGTAGATTTACAAATTGATTAAAAATATCCTATAACTCAAAGTAGAATAAGGAGGATTTAATACATGCTGTATCCGTATGCATATAGATATAAGTTGGGCGATTTTGTCGTTTTATTTCATCCGATAAATATGGCAACATTATATGTAAAAAAAGAATTGTTGAATAATGAGAAAAAGCTTTATGATGTAATCAAAAAGTCACCACATGCAGAAGAGTGGCTAGTGCCAGATGATTTTTCATATGATGAATATATAGAAAAAATAATCAAAAAAAATGATACTCAGGCTATAGATATTAAAACTTTGAAGATGTTTACCACTACAAAGTGTAACTTGGATTGTGCATATTGTTTGATAGAAAAAAATCTTGAGAATAGAGATGTTGACCATCATAATTTGGGTCTAGAGGATGGAATTAATGTATTGTCAAGTTTTAGTAAATTGGCGATGCAACAAAGAACTTCTAAAAAAACAATTATGTTGTATGGAGGGGAACCATTAATAAACAAAGATAACTTATTTAGATTTATTGAATATATAAGAGAAAATGAGCGAAAAGGTTTGTTTAATGGAGAAGTGGAAATTGTTCTTGAATCGAACGGAACATTAGTTACAGAATCGGTAGCACAGTTTCTAAAAAAACATGGTGTTTTTGTAATTGTTTCGATTGATGGAACGCCTAGAGTACATAATAGATACAGAAAGAAGAAAGACAAATCGAACTCGTATGAAGAGGCTAGGAAAGGATTTGAAATTTTGATTTCTGAAGGTTGTACAGCTGTTGTAAGTTCAGTTTTCACTGATGAATATGCACATAATGTCGAGGAATGTATAGAACATATGACAGAAGAAATAAAACCTAAAAGCATAGGATTGAATCTCTTTCATGTTTTAGAAAATCAAAGGATAGAAAATGACAATACTGAGCAATATTACGAACGATACATACAAAGTTTTGAATTAGCAAGACAAAAGGGCCTTTATATAGAACACATTATGCGACGGATTAGACCGCTAGTTACACGAAAAGTAAGGATAAAGGATTGTGGAGCATGCGGCAATAGGATCGTAAGTGATGTAGATGGAAATATTGGAATATGTGAAGGCATGGTAGGAAATGCAGAATACTTCTTTAAAAGAAATAATTTTAATGAGGTAAAGGATGATCCAGTATTCTTAGCTTGGTCAAAGCGAACCCCTTTGACAATAGATTATTGTAGAAAATGCCCAGCGATTGGAATATGTGGAGCTGGTTGTGTTAATAATGCATTGCTGCAGAATGGAGATATATACTCGCCAGATAACTATATTTGTGGAAGTTCTAAAGCTTTTGTTGATTGGGCGTTAAAGATGTGGTTTGTTGAAAATAATATCGCAGAAAAAATGGAAAGCGGTTTTCATTTCCTCTCATATGAAGAGAGGCAGTCTTTACGTGGCACATTAGGAGAGGAGTTTGATATTCCGCTACAAACTATGTCGAAGCAGTATGAATCGGAAGGAGAGGTTTAAAATGGCAGAAGTATATACTTTTGAAGAAAATGGGGAATTATTTTCTTTTGATATTAACAATATGACAGTATCACATGATGAGTTTCACGAGAGTACTGCTATTGTTAATACTGAGAGAACAAGAAACGATATATGTAGAATTAAATTTATGTCCTTACATGTTGCACATGAATGTCCTTTATACTGCGAGTATTGTTATGGTAGTGGTGGCGAATATGATACACCTAGTATGAGAATGTCTCGTAGCACAATGATGCAGGCGGTTGATTATTTGTTTAAATACTGCACAAACGATAATATCGTGCATATCAATTTCTTTGGTGGAGAACCTTTGCTTGCTTTTGATCTAATTAAGGAATGTGTAGAATATAGTGAAGATAAAGCCCAAAAATATGGCAAGAAAATAGAATTTAGTGTTAGTACTTCTGCACTTGTAATTAGTCAGGAAATCATAGATTTTATAAGCCAACATAATTTTTCCGTTTCTGTAAGTATTGATGGAACAAAATATGCGCATGATAAGCACCGAAAATTCAGAAACCAAAATACTAGTTATGATAAAGTTGTTGCAGGTTTTAAACAATTAATGGAAAAAAATGATAACATTTTGATTACGGCAACGTTGACACATCATACAATTGATGAAATTATAAAATATCATGATTTATTGGATATTGGTGCAAATAATTTTAGGTTTAAGACCGTTACTGGAATGACATCTGATATAAAATTAGTGGATGAAGATTATGACAGGTTAGCAACGATGTATGAGAGACTTGCTAAGATGTATCTTGATGATATTTTAGAAGGGAAAATATATGATTTTGGTGATTTTACAAAATGGTTACATCGTTTAAATAAGAAAAAAACCGTACATTTTAATTGCACGGCTACGGAAGATTATTTAAATGTGGATCCTAATGGAGAAATATATATATGCCATAAGTATGTAGGTATTCCAAATGGGCGTCTGGGAAATGTGTATCAGATAGATTCGCCGGTTAAACCTTTAGGGTTTGATACAGAAATTGGTAAGTGTAGAAATTGTTGGGCTCATAATCTATGTGGTGGAGGATGCTACTATGATGGCTTTGAAACAACTGGAAATTCGTATCATACTTGCAATACAAACAAGTGTAAAATACATCGCTCACAGATTAAAGCAGCAATTTATATCTATTATCATCTTAAACAAAGAGGATTACTTGATTCATTTTTGCAATCAATTACTTCTGCTTCAAATGCGTATCAGCTTACAGTATAGGGTAGGAAACGAGGTTTGTAATGGCATTTATTTTAGTTGTGAATCCATATGTTCCTGAGCAAGTTAAGCAGGATAAAGTTATGAATATGGGCGTGCTGACAGTTGCAAGTGCTTTGGCTGATGAGGTCGATGTGAAGATAGTGGATCATTATTCAAATCCTACAAGATCAATAAGTGAGTGGTTTGATACTGATACTCAAGTAGTTGCTTTTTCTTGCTCAGGAGCAGAAAGCTACTACACCTCTCTGATTGAGGCTAGAAAAATAAAATTGGGGTATCCTGATAAAGTTATTTTAATGGGAGGACAGCATATTTCAGGCTTGTTTCAGTCTGGTATTTTACCAGTAAATGAAGTGGCGGTTGATTGTTTTACTCCAGGACCAGGTGAGATTTCAATTGGCAAGATTGTCAATGCGGTAAAAAAAAGAGAGAAAATTCCTAAAGTGGTATTAGGAGAAGATCCAAGAAAAATTTATTCCTTGAATTATTCTTTATACCCAGATTGGAAAAATCTTATTCCTTGTGTGGAAATAGGGCGAGGGTGTAATCATAGTTGTAACTTTTGCAATTCAGAAAATATGAGAAAAATCTCAAGGTATATTTGCAGGGATGTTTCAGAAGTTGATCGTGAAGTAAAAACAATTGTGGATTATTATGGAGATGATACAGACATATTTCTCTTTGGCTCTATTTTTGGTGAGAATACAAGACAGACGGCAACAGTGTTAAATGATTTATATGAATTTGCTCCACGGGCTAAATATACATTTAATTTGCGAACAGATTGTCAATGGGAGAAATTCATTGACCCTCTTGAAAAATTAAAAATTCGCTCTGTATTTTTTGGAATGGAAAGTGCTTCGAAAAGTATCTTGAAAAAAATGAATAAATCTAGGAATCCAGAACATTATATAGAAAGGTCAAAAATGGCAATAAAATTCTCAGAAGAAAATATACCATTTTTTACCAGCTTTATTTTGGGCTATTGGGGAGAAAACCAGGATACAATAAACGAAACGAAGTGTTTTATATATAAGAATAGAGATTGCTTACGAGCTATTGGAGTAAATCGATTTTATATTTATCCAGGAACTTATGATTTTGATAATGTGCAGGAACTTTCTCATGTGTATGGTTGCAAAATACAGTATTTGGATGAGTTACAATTGTATTCTATCTTGAGACAACGGGATTTTACTGGTGAAGAAATCGAGAAAATATGTCGTTCTATAGAAATAGATTGTAATGATCCTGATTATTATGAAAAAGTTCGTAGCTGGAGATTCCGATGAAAAAGACAGTGCTGATTCTTGGTGGAACAAGATTTATTGGTAGATATATTCTTGAATTATTGAACAATGATATATTTGATGTATATTATTTTCATCGAGGTAAAACCTGTTTTGAGCCAAAGGTGAGTTCGGTAGAGATACTTGGAAATCGTACTAATGAGGATGATGTACAACAGTTATTCAAACAGAATTTTGATGTTGTTATTGACATTTCTGGCGAAAGATATGAAATGGTACGATTATCAGTTCAATATGCTAAACAAAATAAACCATACTATATATTTATTAGTTCTTCATCGGTATACCGTCAGTCAACGGAGGCTCATAATGAAAGTGATTCCCTGGATTTAGATTGCGCTAGTTCTTATACAAGAGATAAAATTAAAAGTGAAAAACTAGTTGAAGATTCTTTTGAAAAGTACGCAATTATACGTCCATCTAAAGTGTATGGTCCATATAATCATATTAATAGAGAACAATATTTCTATGAGAAATTAAAGAAACAGGATAGTATTGTTTTAAGTAGAGATCCTGTTTTGCACTTTACATATGTAGAAGACTTGGCAGATGGAGTTTGCCAGATACTTAATAAAGAATTAACAGGTATTTACAATGTTGCGGGGAAAGAACCAGTGCGGTTGAGTCGGTTTATTGAAGAAATTGCGAAGAATATGAAGGCGTCTTTTTCAATATCCTGGAGTAACAAAACTGAAGCACCACTTTCTGATATTCCAACATGTATACTGAATATTCAGAAAATGTATGATTTGTGTGGATGGAAACCGCAATTTTCTTTGGAAGAAGGAATGTACAATACTTTAATATATTTGAAAGGAAGATAGATGAATTTGGAAAATAGAATTAGAGTGGCGTTTGTGCCATTAAAGAGTACTTTTATAGGATTACCTAGAGCACTTTTATTCAATATGTTATTTCGTGATTCATATGGAGGAAAAATAATACTTCGTATAGATGATACTGATGGTTTGAGAGCTCAACCAGAACGGCTTAAAATAGTTTTTGATACATTACATTGGCTAGGAATAAACTGGAATGAAGGTCCCGATATTGGAGGAGAATACGAACCATATATACAAAGTGAAAGGAAATCTTCTTACTTAAAAGCAACAGAACATTTAATAAAAAAATAGGGCATACCGGTGTTTCTGTAATCAAAGTGCTAATTCTCATGGTTGCTTAAGAGATTGTAAAAAATACTCACAAAATGAAATCGATAATAGGTTGTCAGAGGGGCAACAGTATTGCGTTAGGTATTGCATTAATAATGAAATAGAGTCATATTTTGATTTGATTCATGGTGAGATACATAAAGAGTTGAAAGATATTTCTGATCCAGTTATTGTTAGAACGGATGGAACACCGACATTTCATCTTGCTACAGCAGTAGATGAAGGTGCGCTAAGAATAACACATATCATTCGAGGAGTAGATCATATTGAAAGTGTTTTTATTCAGCAGCAGATAATGAAAGACCTTGGAATTAAACTTCCGCAATATGCACACTTTAGCATATATGAAAGTGAAGGCGAAAATATATATGCCGATAATTTGAAAGGAAAGTATGATGTTGAATCCTTGAGAAGAGAAGGTTTTTTAGGTAGAGCAGTTGTAAACTTTTTGATTACATCTGGTTACATGCCTAAAGGAGTTGAAGATTGTACATTATTTGAATATAACGATTTTTTGACATCGTTTGATTTGAAAAATTTTAGCCAATCAAATCAGTTTTACGATTTTGAACGACTTATTTCTATAAATAGAAAGTGGATTAGGCATTTACCAGAGGAACAGTATTTGTCTGAAGTTGAGCAGTATTTCAAATTTGTTGATTATAGTTTTCATGTTCCTGTACAGTTGCGACTGGTACTAAAAAATCATATTGATACGCTTGGAGATTTGATTAGGAAGATAAGTGTATTGTATGACCAATCAGAGACAATGGTGCAGGTAATTCAGAATGAAATTGGATCTGAGAGAGTTGTTTTGAAAAAAATATATGATGAATGTGTGAAATGTAGTCATTGGACTCAAGAAGATTTGAAATCAGTTATCGTTAAAAGCGCGATTGATTTTGGAAAAAAACGATGTTACGAAGTATTTCGTATTGCATTGACGTATAAAGAACCATTTGGAAGTATTCTTGAAATTGCAGAATGTTTGGGTAGAGAAATTACTATATCCAAACTTTCAAAAATCTTAGAATTGGAATAAGAGGAAATAGTAAATATGAGTAATATAAAGTGGAAGATAGGATGGGGATTAAGTAATAAATGTAATATGGCTTGCAAGTTTTGTTATAGCCGTAAGGTGCGCCGAGAACAAAAAAATTTTGATAATGTAATTCAGACAGGAATTGATTTTGTTAAAAAAAATAGAAATAAAATCGATTCGATAAATTTTGGTACGGGAGAGCCAACTGTTGAACCATCTTTTTTTAGTTTTTGTGATCAATTAAATAGAGTTGCTCCTAATGTGACACTTGGCGTGACTACAAATGGAAACCTTGCTAAAGCAGCTAGAAATCCTTATAATCTGGATGTGTTTATTAGATGTATTGAGGATATTGATATCAGTTTAGATTTTGGAGATGCTGAGCGACAGGATGAATCTAGGAACTGTGAAGGCGCTTTTCAAGGAGTGATAGAAACTTTAAAGTTGTGCCAAAAGTATGGAAAAAATGCAACTGTTGTTAGTGTTATGCACAAATATAATTGCAGTTATTCTAACTTCAGTTCTATGATAAGAATTGCACGACTATACAATGCTAGTTTCAGAATTAATATTCTTAGACCTACAGTAGATTTTTCATTTGCGCTTCCGTACAAAAATTTAAAAGATAATTTTATAAATCTTATTCGTGAATATGAAGTTGAGTCAATTGCTGATCCGCTTTTAGCTGCATTGGTGGAAGCAGACTGCCCTAATGGGGATCCAACGGCAGAGAGTTCCTTCAGAATTTTGCCTAATGGTTATGTGACACCGTCAACTTATCTTTTGGATGCTGACTGGCAGGTAAAGCGATTGGATGAAATTGATAATATTGATTCTATGCATGAACTAGATAGTTTTAAAAAAATTAAAGCTGTTGAAATACCGCAATCTTGTGGAAAATGTAGAATGCGAGAAATCTGTAAGGGTGGTGTGTTTGATAGAAGATGGTTGTGGTATCATGATTTTTCGGAAAATGATCCATATTGTCCTCTACGCTTTGGTGATAGTTTGGACTGGAAACAATTATCTGGTAATGTGATTTATAGCAAGAAGCGAAAATCATTTGTACATGATGGCTATTTGCCTACTTTGATTTTTAACCCCATAATCAATGCGAGAGCACTATCTCGATGGGATAATATTTATTTGAATTATAGGAGTTCGTATAATTCAAATGAACCAGATCAGTACATTCTTAAGGCAGAAGAAATAACGAGTCAGAAAACTAAGCGAAAAGTTTTAGACCTTGGTTCAGGTCTTGGAAGAAACGGAAAATATTTTTTGAGTAAAGGTGATTATGTTTCATTTATTGAAAGCTCAAAAGTTGCTAATGATATTTTAGTTAAGTCGTTATTAGATAAGAACATTATGTCTGGTTACTCAGTTATTGAATGCGATATCGTTGAATTCTTGGAAAACGAAAAGAATGAGTCATTTGATATTGTGCTTGCTATGCATATTATCTCCCACGGTACGATTGATATAATTGCTAGTTCATATATCAAAAATATATATAGAGTATTAAAGAAAAATGGAATTGCATGTATAACATTGCCTTCTATTACAGATGAGAGATGCCCGAACCATGGTGCTGATATTTATGAATATACTCTTGAAGACGGACCAGAAAAGGGAATAGTACATTCTTTTTATTCAGAAGCCGCTTTACTTAGGGAAATAAACGGATTTGAAGTTTTAGAGATTGATGAAAAAACAAATGATAATGGCAATGCACATTGGAATCTAATTCTTAGAAAAAGATGATAAAACATAGTTTGTTTATTTGTATAATTAATATTAGAAAGATAGTGTCAAATGATCTATGAAAAAACGAGCCGAAGAAAAAAGGCTCAAATGAACCTTGAAAACTGTAGATATTTTGTGTTGTGGTCGCTTTGCGGTGGTTGGGTTTAACCTCGGGCTTGCAATCTAAGAACAGTTAGCGGCTTCTCCGTGTTGCAGATTCAGGATTGTCTGTTGACCAAGAAAGATGAGCAGCTGCCATTTGCCAGGCATTGTATCAGCCTGTGACAACATTTCAACTTCGTTTAATGGCTTAAAGTTATTGTGTTTGTGCGGCCTTAAAAAGTTGTAGTAAGCAACCTATAGAGCAAGATCATAGTTGGTACCATCGATATTGTCAAAACCGTCAGTTTTGCGATAGGAGGCTTTTTGTAAGTACGGTTTAAGCGTTCAATCATATGCTTGTAGGGTCTGAATTCCTTGGAGACTTCATCATTGTTGGTAAGACCGATTACTTGCGTGATTTCAAACTTAAACTTATTGCCGGATTCGCGAAAAACTGCTGGGCAGCGAGTGGATAGGCACTGTAGCCGTCTGCAATGAATTTAAAGTTTTTAGGAAGTTCTTTCAGATGTCTGAATGCCATACGCATTGCAAGAATGCATGAACCAACGCCACGATTATCAGATACCTGGTAACCGATGATAGAGCGTTTGACAGCATTCATAATGAACCATATATAGGTTTTGACGCCACGGATTTTGATGTATGTTTCATCGGCAGTAAATACTTTACCGGTTCCGTAATCGTAATTATCTACGAAAGGCTTTATGCAGACAGAGGCGGTTTTACAGTAGTTGGCAACCTGTTGATGTGAGATGCTGATGCCATGGATGTCTTTTAAAGCCTGGGCTGTTTTACGGAGCGATAATCCGAGATTTACTTTGTAGGTAAGACAGAGAGACATGACATTCTGATCGTGTTTGGTAAATTTCAAAGAAGATGCATTTTTAGGGAGACTGTTTAAGTCCATTCGAAAGAAATCTATCTGGAATTCACGATAGATGTAATGGAGTTTATATTTGTTTTTTACATAATCTTCTGCCAGATCTTTTTTATCAACCTTTTTAAGGTTGTGAAGATAATAAGGACATTTGGGATTCACGCATTTGTGTACAATAAAGTGTTTGCGGTCTTTCTTGTGAACCAGCGAATGATTGCAGTGTGGACATTTCAGAGAGTAGGACTTTGAAAAACGATTTTCTTCCGGAGAGAATGCAGTGGAGCATACTTTGCACAGGATTTGTCCTTTTTTACCATTGTTCTTGTAGAGATAAGGCTTGGGAGCATTGCAGCGAGGGCATGTGCAGTCATCAGAAATGTCACAATCCTTGCGACGATTAACAGGCTTTATTTTCTTGCCGTACTTCCATTCAAGGTAAGGAATGTAGTCCAAGTAATCCCATTTTTCATAATGGATAATCTTTGGGAGTTTATCAATCCTGAATTTTTGATATTTGGGAGAATGAGAATCATCAAAAGACCACTGCTTAAGAGGAATATATCTGCAGATGAAGCAAAAAAGCCAGCGGATTTGTTTTTGTTGGTATTGAGTTATGCTAAGTAAATAAAGTATAATGTCCATGAGCATTGACTCTTTTTGTATAAGGTTTGTTTGGCGATAGACATTATACCAAAAATAGGAGGTAAATGCTCTTTTTATTTGCAAACCTCCAGAAATTCAAGGTTTTAAAAGATTTAGAACAATAAAAAACAGGTAGTTTTTGACACTACCCTTCTTGTCCGAAGGGTAAGAAGATAGAATATACAAGAAATGCTAATAACAAGGGATGTGTGATTTCATTGCAACAGAATGGGAATCAGCAATTTATAGAAATTGTAATCAATTGGTTGGGAAGAATGGAAGGAACAAAAGAATTGATTACTACGGATGCTATTCGGAGTAAGGTGCACATACTTCGTGGACAGCAAGTAATGTTGGATCAGGATTTGGCAGAAATTTATGGTTACCAAGTTAAAAATTTAAATCAACAAGTAAAACGTAATTTGACAAGATTTTCAGAAGATTTTATGTTTCAACTAACTAAAGAAGAAGTGGAATTGGTGAAATCACAATTTGTGACTTCACGGAATATAAATTATTTTGAAGGGCAAGAAGGAGGTCGTAGAAAACTACCATACGCATTTACAGAACAAGGAATTTATATGCTTGCGACAGTTCTTCGCGGAGAATTGGCAGAACAGCAGAGTATATTTATAATGCGTACTTTTAGGGAGATGCGTCACTATATTAGTCAAAATCAACAGTTTGTTACTAGAAATGAAATGGAACTTTTAACAGCGAAGGTTGGAACGATAACTGAGAGACAGGATCGAATGGAGAAAAAAGTAGATTCCATTCAAAAAGATGTGACTATCTTAGCAGACAACTTTATTACTGATAAAGATAAAAAGGATTTTGTTATTTATAAAGGTCAGAAATTAGAAGCTGACATTGCTTACATAGAAATCTATCAGCAAGCAAAGAAATCAATCTATGTTGTGGATGATTATATGGTAAACGCTCCATAGTGAGTACCTTTAAAATCAGCATTCATCTGTCATAAAATATCTGTAGCAAAATTCGTGTTTTTCGTGACGAATTTTGCGAATTTCACAATAGGAGGCAGATATTTTGAGTAGACGAAAAATTGATCAAGCAAAACTACAATACTGGGCAGGAATGATTCACGATTGTCAGCATTCAGGCCTTAAGACAAAAGAATGGCTGGCAAACCACGGAATAAGTAAGGATACTTATTACTACTGGTACAAAAAAGTTCAAACCATTTGTGTAGAGGCCATGGAAATACCAGACACGCTTTCGATGCCTGAGTTTGTGTCATTACCAGTTCCGGCAGAGCCAGCTAATGTGCCGGTTGAGTCAGCTATTAGATCCAATGCAGTAGTTACAATGCACATAGGTAAAGCGAAGATTGATATTCCTGAAACCACTTCTACAGAGTTCATAAAAAACTTATCGGAGCCCTTGCCTATGTTGAATGATGCTTCTGGGTTCAAACGTATTTACATTGCTTGCGGACAAACAGACCTTCGCAGGGGTATTGAAGGACTTGCAACTATGATTCGTTTCCAGTTTAAGCTGGATCCTTATGATAAGGATACTCTGTTCCTGTTCTGCGGAAAAAAGAATAATCGAATCAAGGGGCTGCTCTGGGAAGGCGATGGATTTCTTCTCTTATATAAGAGATTGGAAGTAGGTGCATACAGTTGGCCTCGAAATACATCAGAAGCTCTTGAAATAACACCTCAACAATACAGGCTTCTTATGGAAGGCTTCTCCATTGTCGCAAAGCATCCGATTACAGAGTTAACCAATCCTCCTAAAGGATTGTAGTTTTTGTGCAATACGTAGAAAAAAAGTTTTTTAATTTTAGAGCATATTTAATTGATATTGGTACTGTAAACGCTCCATAGGTGGTACTCTTGTAGACCTGCCTATTTTCCTAGATAATTAGCTTACGAAGGTAATCGGTATTTTCGCCGAATTCGTCGAATTCGCCGATTACGTCGAATAAATCGTAAGGAGTCAAAATTAAATGGGTAAATCTACTTCAGTAAAACGTGAAATCCGCTTCCAACAGTGGATTCAACAGGTTAAAGAGTACAATGAAAGGCCAGATGGCATGAGCATGTCCGCCTGGTGTAAAACACGGGGAATTGCGCAGTCTACATTTGCAACACGCTTACAAAAGGTTCAGGACAGATGCCTGGAATCATGTCAGATATCAGCTGAATCCTCTGAACTCTCAGTATCATCAGAGCCCGCTATGCCAGCTTTTGTTGAATTACCAGTTACCAAATACTCATGTGAAGACAAGCCAGCAGCTGTGATATCATGTCCCAACTTTAAGATTGAAATATCTGAATCAGTATCAGAAGCTTTTCTACTAAAGTTAATAGGAGTGATGAAGCATGCTTAATAATGCAACTGGATTCAAAAAATATATATAGCCTGCGGACAAACGGATCTTAGGCGTGGAATTGAGGGCCTGGCAAACATTATCCGTTTTCAGTTCCAGCTGGATCCATATGATAAGGACACCCTGTTTCTATTTTGCGGCAAAAAAGAATACCAGAATCAAAGGCCTTCTATGGGAAGGTGACGGCTTTCTGCTTCTCTACAAGAGACTTGATGTCGGAGCATTCAGCTGGCCTCGTAATACAGCAGAGGCCCTTGAGATTACCTCAGAACAATACAAACTTCTCATGGAAGGCTTCTCCATTGTTGCAAAGCGCCCTATCACAGAGCTTACTAACCCGCCTAGAGCCATTTAGTTTTGTGCAATACGTAGAAAATAAAATCCTTCATTATGGAGCATATTTAATTGTTACCGGCACTTATCCACGAACAGAATACAGATAGTGTAATAAGTCATCTGAATTACACAATCATTATTAATTTCGTGGATAATACCTCTGAAAAACTGGAAATATTCAGTTTCTCAGAGGTGTTATCCACCGTCAAAATGCCTATTGGTTAAATGCCTTAAATTGGCATAATTCAAGGCAATACGCTATAATAGAACTAGTAAAAAGAGAGGTTCCATTATGGCAATTAAGTACACAGAAGAACAACTTAATACAGTAGACAAGTCGATTATTATACAAATGTTTCTCAATCAGCAGGAAGAGTTGAGTAAAGCCGTAAATCAGATTGAGCAGCTAACAAAAGAGGTTCAATCGGTAACGACAAGCTGCAGCGCATGATGGAACAGATAATTCTTTCCAACAATGCCCGCTTCGGACGTTCTTCCGAAAAGATGGATAATACTGACCGATTTCATTTATGGAAGTAGATGGAAACATCATATTTTTTAATGAATCTGAAGCAGTATGCGATCTATCCGCCGAGGAGCCGAAGACCTGGAGCCTAAGCCACGCGGAAAGAAAAAGGTTGGCAAAAAGGAAGCTGATATGTCAGGTCTTCCTGTAAATCGTGTTAATCACTACATGACAGAAGAAGAGCTTATTGCTGAGTTCGGTGAGAATGGCTGGAAGCAGCTTCGGATGCAATCTCAAAGCGATATAAATTTATCCCGGCAAAGGTCATAGTTACAGAGCATCATGTAGGTGTATATGCCAGCAAGAAGGATAATCGTATAGTGAAAGCTGATTATCCAAAGGCTCTTCTTAAAGGAAGTCCTGTATCAGCATCTATTGCTGCAGCTATCATGAATGGTAAGTATGTAAATGCGTTTCCTCTTTATCGATTAGAAAAAGAGTTTGAACGCTATGGTCTGGCAATCACCCGCCAAAACATGGCCAACTGGATGATCCGTCTTGGTGAGACCTACATATCAGTTATGTATGATTATCTGCATAAGCTAATCTATGACTATCATGTAATCCAGGCCGACGAAACTCCGGTTCTCGTAAACAAGGATGGCCGAGCTGCAGGTAGCAAGAGCTATATGTGGGTCTACCGTTCAGGGTATATGAATCCTGAACAACAGATAATATGATTATCAGCTCACCAGAAATGCCTCACATCCTCACATAGAGAATTCCTAAAGGATTTCAGTGGAATCTGTGTGACCGATGGATATCAGGTCTATCACACTCTTGAAAAAGAGAAAGAAAACCTAACCATTGCGGGCTGCTGGGTTCACATGAGACGCCGATTCGAGCAGGCTCTACAAGTGATTCCAAAGGGATCCCAAAAAGGAACCGTATCATACATTGCCATGAAGCAGATTCAGGCAATCTACCGGGAAGAAGGTAAGCTAAAGGATCTGACTTCCAATGAACGACTTGAGCAACGACAGGCAATAATCAAACCGCTTGTGGATGCCTTGTTTATGTACCTAAAACAAAATCAGGCAAATGTATCGGGCTCATGTAAGCTTCAGGATGCATTTAAATATGCATTAAACCAGGAAAAATACCTCAAGGTATTCCTCACAGATGGCGATGTACCAATCGATAATAATGCAAGTGAGCGAGCTATCAGAGGTTTCTGTGTAGGCAAGAAGAACTGGCAGATGATTGATACAATCAATGGTGCCAAAACATCAGCCATGATATATAGTATTGCTGAAACAGCAAAAGCTAATAATCTTAAACCATATGATTATTTTGAGTATCTCTTGGAGGAGATACCAAAGCATATGGAAGATACAGACCGTAGCTTCCTAGAAGATTTGTTACCATGGTCTGAGAATCTTCCAGCACATATCAGAAAATAAAATATCAAACATACAGTCGCCAGGGATGACGGCTGTAAAATTTAAGGAGTACTCGCTATGGTGCGTTTACTTGGTACTTATCCACAAATGCAGTTTAGACGGTACATTACGCAAATGTAAATGCACAATCTATATCTATTTCGTGGATAATACCTCTGAAAAACCGAGATTATTCAGTTTCTCAGAGGTGTTATCCACCGTCATAATTACTACTAATTAAATGGCTTGGATTAGCATTATTCAGCAGTTTAAGCTATAATGGAAATATCAAAAACGGGAGTTCCATTATGGCTATTAAGTACACAGAAGAACAACTAAATAACGTAGACAAGTCGTTTCTTGTGCAGATGTTCCTTAATCAACAAGAAGAAATGGCTAAAGCTACGAACCAGGTTGAGTTACTCACCAACGAAGTGCAGTCTCTCAATAAAAAGATGCAGACTTTGATGGAACAGCTTGTTCTTTCAAAAAATCCTGTATGAATACCAGCTGACGAGAAACGCTTCCCATCCTCAAGAATTCCTGAAAGAGTTTAAAGGAATCTACGTAACTGATGGTTATCAGGTATATCACACTCTTGAAAAAGAGAAAGAAGACCTGACTATAGCAGGATGTTGGGTTCATATGAGACGCCGCTTCGAGCAGGCTTGGGAAGTAATTCCCAAGGAAGCACGAAAAGGAACTATATCATATATGGCTATGAAGCAGATCCAGGCAATCTATCGAGAAGAAGGTAAACTAAAAGAACTTCATTCCAAGGAACGTCTTGAGCAGCAACAGGCAATAATTAAACCGCTTGTGGATGCTTTTTTCGTGTACCTTAAACAAAATCAGACAGAAGTTTATGGTTCAGGAAAGCTTCATGACGCTTTCACATATGCACTAAATCAGGAAAAATATTTAAAAGTATTCCTTGAAGATGGAGAAGTTCCCATCGATAACAATGCAAGTGAAAGAGCAATAAGAGGCTTTTGTGTAGGCAAGAAGAATTGGCATATGATAGATACCATTAATGGAGCCAAGACTTCAGCTATGATATACAGCATCGCAGAAACAGCAAAAGCTAATAACCTAAAACCTTATGATTACTTTGAGCATCTTCTGGAGGAGATACCAAAGCATATGGAAGATACAGACAGAAGTTTTTTGAAAGAATTGCTTCCGTGGTCTGATAAACTTCCGAAACATATCAGAAAATAGAGGGGTATCCCACAGTCGCCATGATGGTGGCTGTAGAATTTAGTGGGTACTCACTATGGAGCGTTTACAAAGAATGTGAGGAGTGTACGTTTGCATTTACCAGTGGAATGTACAGTGTCCATTTCGGTGAATGAAGTAAGCCCGAGTTCTTGGAAATCAAGATAAGTACGCCCTCCATCGTGATTTAAATTTTGCTGGTTTAACAAGAAATTTTTGGACTAAATCTCTCGTTTTCTGCTATAATTAATGTAACTTATCGAAATTTTCTCGATTTCTAGACATGCTAAATAGGCTACTGGAATTCGGTGTGCTAGACTAAATTCCACCAGCCGCATCTTAAAAATGTGAAAAGTTTACATCCAGTCTGACAGCAGATTTCGATTAGTTTTATTAACGGTTAAAGCGTATCAGCTTAGGCGTCAGATTAACCTTGTCTGGTTCAATCGGCTTAAGCTGAAATGCTTTTAAGATATCTTCACCAAGCGTTTCTAATGCAACTTCATATGGTGTCCTTCCACTGAGGATTTCTCGCGGAGTGGAGTTGATGTGGTTTACGATGAGATTCACATCCCATTGTGTCAAGAATTCAAAAGAAGTTCCTTTCGGTAAAACCATACGAAGCATTGTGTGTGCTTGTTCTATAGCGCCTTTTTGTCCGCTGCGCATTGGATCACAATAGTAGATGCTGCTTCTCTGGATTCCCTGAATGCCTGTCTCAAGGCTTACTGGATCTCCGAATTCGGAACCTCTATCAGTCAATATATTTTCAAAAACGGATATAAATTCATATGTGCCCAAGCGCTTCTCTAAACGGTCAAAGGTAAGTCTTACAGCACCTTTGGTACATCGGTTAAGTAAAAAGGCAAGAAATAGCTTTTCTTTCGTAAAAAACAGTGTCAGGAGAGTCTTGTTTGATTCTCTTGAGGAATGGACTGTATCCATTTCCACAAAAGACGACAGATCTAATGAACAAAAGTCTGAGTAGGTTCTGTGTGTAAAAACAGAACGATCAGTGATTTGCGTTTTATGACACTTTCGCGGTTTGAATTTTGCCTGTCTTTTCAAATCAATATTTCTTGCTGTGAAGAGTCCTTTGTCAATGTATGTGTACATAGAGCGGACAGACATATCCAGTTCCGGGTGATTTGTAAGGATTTGATAAGGGGATTGCCCCTGCTCAATCAATGGAGATATAATCTGGTCTTTCTGATGGAGCTGGTGCTTGGTCATATTTATTCCAGAACGAGAAGATATCAGCAGTTCACGATATTTTCTGTCAGCAGCACGGCCGTTGTAATAGTATTTATGTGCAATTGTGCAGTGATTTATCTTTTTCGTGCAGCCATTGCAAACATATGGCGCTTTGTCCAATCGTTTACATCGTTCTTTTCTCAAAGTCCTTGCAGGTCTGATTACAGGTAGGACATGAGGCGCATTTAATGCCACAGAGAAGGATTTTTCCACAGGCATTGGTCTTTTGGCAATGGTAACGATGAATACAAAAGTTCTTTGCGTTATAAAAAGTACCCTTGTGATACCAATCTGAAAGCCGATGAGTACGGACTTCCTTAGATATAGTTGTTGGATCTTTACATAGAAATGCTGCAATGTCTTTAAAGGGAGTCTCTTTTGCCAGTTCATTTTCAATATAGATACGATCATTTAAAGTAAGGTGCTTCTGGTTTCCTGGTATATATTTACTCATAATGATTCTCCTTCTACTGCTGTCAGAAGGAGTCAGTAAATATCTTTATTAATCAAGATGGAGAATTTGCAGAATGGTTTTCTAAAACAATCGAGAGTGAAAAGATAAAAGATAAATTTTCTGTATGCATTATTTCACGTTATCGATTAAGGACTTTTTCGGGGAAATATCTTACAGTACAAAAAAAAAAAATAGCTCACTATGAAGTGTCTGAATTAATATAAAAAAGAAAGAGATGGCTTGCTTTCTAGATATTTAAAATTTGAGAATATAGAATTAGAAATAAATGATATGCGGCTGATTTCTGGTTTGCTGTCAGGATATCCGAGCAGGTTTTTTTTTTTGCTGTACAACTGATAAAAGAAAAAGGAATCGAGTATTTAAGAAAAAACACATTTGAAATTGTAGAGTATAATAATAAAAAAGCAAGCATACTATTAAAGGATATGGAAGGCGATGTGGAGAAAATTTCATTTTTGGCATTGTTATCAGGATTTGATTATATAAGTCTTAAATTTGTAAATGAAATTGTTGAAGGGGATCCTAAATATATACATTATATTGATGAATTTATTTTAAAGTCTATTTGTGAATATGTTGGTGTTCTTAAAGAGTATATTAGAGTTAATGAAACGATAAAGGATTACGTGACTAGAAATAATTATCAAATAAAAGATCAGCATAGAGCTAACATGGACAAGAACCTTAATAAATTTTTAGATAGAATGTCTATGAGTGAATATGATGTTCCAGAATACTTATTCTCTTTGAAAGAGTCATTGCTCCGAGGAAAAGCAATTGATGAAAGTTATTTGATCCCTTCCTTGTATTTAAAGTCTATGACGGAGTTATACAATAATAGAAAAAATAAGGAAGTTATTAACTTCGCATATAAGGCGTTAGAAAAAGAGGAATTTACCGATCCTCGAATAGCTTTTGAAATACGATATTTGTTGTGTTCGGCATTAGCGAAATTAAGGGATAATCGTTTTAAAGATGAAGTACAGAAAATATCTGGTCCGAATTATTATTTTTTGTATGGATTTTATTATCGTCAGATTGGAAGGTTTGATAAGGCTCTTGAGATGCTTGATAAAAGTATGGAGAGAAGAAATAATTTTTCAAAAGCAAAGAGAGAAAAGGTACAGGTATACATTGGTATGCAGGAGTTTCAGTCTGCCAAGGAATTAGCAAAAGAAAATTATTATAATTATATGGATAATCCATACCATATTCAGGCGTATTTTTCTTGTTTGATAAAATCAGAAAAAAGTAAAGAAAATCGAGAAATACTAAACCAACTTATAGATGGATTGAAAAAGATAAATACTGATGTTGCAAAAGAAATGACGCTAAGATGTCGGGCTCAGGTTGAAGCATTTTATGATGGAAACGAGGAAGAAGCGCTTTCGCTAATAGGACAAGCAATAGAGATGAATTCTAACATTCATTATGCAAGAATTGTAAAATTTGATATATGTGAGCGATTTGATATGCTTGATGAGATGCGCCAGATTATAAACTTTTTCGAACAACCGGAATACAAAAATAAGTATCATAATAATATAATTAGCTTTAAGGCAATTTTATTAGCAAAAGAAGGACAAATCGATGAAGCAGTAGATTTCTTTCGTGGTAATATACGGGATTATACGGAGGATGCAAAAGATAAATTTATAGCAAAATTGGAAAGATATAAAGATGAATAATCCTGAATTATTCGCGGAACAGCATCTGAACTGCTAACTGTACCACGGAGACATTGGGGGCTGATCCTCAATGTGGTCAAAATAGTGTCAACTTAAGAAAAAGTCTTAAGTTGATGCAAGATAAAGTTATCAAATAGAAGTTAAAAAGTAAAGTAAAAAATACGTATAAATCCCTCTGATAAAAATATGCTGTTCTTATTTATAAAATCGGTTACAATATATATGGTGTTTACCAAGGTTCCGGAAGCCAATCTGGCAGGAGTGGCTCCGAAGCCTTTCCTTTTCTTTTAATAACATCGTCCAAGTGAAGACATGTCAGATGAACAGCTTGAGGCTTTGCTCAATGTTTATGATTTCTTACCTTGTCCAAATTCGACTCTCATTTTTGTCCGGCAACTGCTCATTTCATTGCCCCACTGCTCATCATCTCCATAGATTGAATCATCAGATCAGGCTGCACATATTGTAGGCTATTCCGTTGAATAAATCGTGCATACAATGCAATGATTTGAATTGTATTTTGCGTGTCATTCCGCTATACTAGAGTTAAGTATAGCGGATTATTTTTTAGAGGCTTTTATGGCAAATACTTTGAAGTTACCGGTTGGAATTGAAAATTTTGAGGAACTTCGTAAACTGGGTTTCTATTATATTGACAAGACAAGTCTTATAGAGCAGTTTTTACAGAGTTGGGGTGAGGGTATAATTTTTACCCGCCCTAGGCGTTTCGGTAAGACACTCAATATGAGCATGCTAAAAAGCTTTTTTGAGATAGGCACAGATAAGACCTTGTTTGATGGCTTATATATTTCAGGCAATAAAGAGCTTTGTGATGAGCATATGGGTAAGTATCCTGTCATATTTCTTTCATTCAAGGGTGTGGAGGGATTGACGTATGATGAGGCTTTTGATGCATTTGTAAGAGTTATTGGCAAAGAAATAAGCAGAGTGTCTTTTATTGCTGATAGTGATAAGCTTACGATGCTTGAGAGAGAACAGTATAAGGGATTGACTATTATAGAGGACGGCAGTTTTGTTTTTAGTAAAGATAAGCTTATATCGTCATTACAGCTTCTTTCACAGTTGTTGTATAAGCACTATGGTCAGAAAGTAGTTATTCTCATAGATGAGTATGATGTTCCGCTCGACAAGGCATTTCAGAATGGCTACTACAAGGAGATGGTTTCAGTGATATTTTAATCATGCCGGAGGATCCTGATGCAGGAATTGTTATAGAGGTGAAGTATGCTAAGGAGATGAAGAAGCTTGATGCAGCGTGTGAGACTGCGATGGCGCAGATTAAGGACAAGCGCTATGATGAGGCTCTGCGCGATGAGGGTCGGTGTGATATTTTAGCTTACGGCATTGCTTTTTGCAGGAAGCGGTGCAGAGTGGTTGGAGAGAAATTGTAAAGTTACTGTTCAGACGCAAGCTTGACACCGCGCTGTCAAGCTACGCACCATAGTGTTTATTATTGTGTGATTACAGCCCCTGCCTCGTAGAGGCATTTTAAATGGGCTGTAATTGTTTACGAATTAAGCATTTTGGATATCTCAGAGAAATCTATGAACAGATCATCATATATGTTTACTTTGACTACGGAATCAAATGAATACTGCACACTCAGCATTTCACCTTCAAAATAGTTGACAGTGATAATTTTACGACGTGGGTCCACAATCCAGTATTCTCTGACTCCGGCATTTCTATAGTAGTACAGTTTGCGGATATAGTCATCGGATGCATTTCCGGGAGATACGATTTCTATTATGAAATCAGGGGCACCGTTACAGCGCTTGCCATCCAGCTTGCTTTTATCACAGACTATCATCAGATCAGGCTGTATCGTTAGAGGGGTATCCTCCAGCTTTACATCAAATGGTGCATGAAATACCTTGCATGGACCATTTTGACCACGAATATATGTGTTTATGATAGTGGACAGTTCCATTGAGATAGTTTGGTGCTCCTGGGATGGGCTGGACATATTGTAGGCAATTCCATTGAACACTTCTATATGCTTATCTTCAGGAAGCTTTTCGTATTCTTCAAGGGTGATAGTTGCTATATCGGATTGTAAGGCGAGTGACATATTCATGCATCCTTTCTTAAAAAGTTTTCTTAGTGTTTATTTACTTAATTATACAATAAATGGTGCCGACAATGCAATGATTTGAATTGTATTTTGCATGGCATTCCGCTATACTAGTATTAAGTATAGCGGATTATTTTTTGGAGGCTTTTATGGCAAATACTTTGAAGTTACCGGTTGGAATTGAAAATTTTGAGGAAATTCGTAAATTGGGTTTCTATTATATTGACAAGACAAGGCTTATTGAGCAGCTTTTACAGGGATGGGGAAAGGTCACTCTTTTTACCCGCCCTCGCCGTTTTGGTAAGACTCTCAATATGAGCATGCTAAAAAGCTTTTTTGAGATAGGCACAGATAAGACTTTGTTTGACGGCTTATATATTTCTGGCAACAAAGTACTTTGTGATGAGCATATGGGTAAGTATCCTGTCATATTTCTTTCATTCAAGGGTGTGGATGGTTTAGACTTTACTACGGCAAGACGTATGCTGTGTGCTATTTTAAAGGATGAGCTTGACAGACATTACTATTTGAAGACCAGTGATGTATTGACTGATGAGGATAGAATACTGTTTACAAAGATGCTTCATGGGCAGGATGACAATATTGAGGATAGTATACGAATGCTTTCAAAGCTGTTGTATAAGCACTATGGTCAGAAAGTAGTTATTCTCATAGATGAGTATGATGTGCCACTCGATAAAGCTTTTCAGAATGGCTACTACAAGGAGATGGTTTCTCTCATCAGGGGGCTTTTCGGGCAGGCGCTCAAGACCAATGAGTTTTTACAGTTTGCGGTGCTCACAGGCTGCCTTCGTGTGTCAAAGGAGAGCATTTTTACAGGGCTCAATAATTTTGAAATCAATTCTATTGTGGATATCGACCATGATGAGCAGTTTGGCTTCACTGATGATGAGGTTATGAAGCTTCTTTATGATTATGACAGGAGCGAGAGGTACCCGGATGCAAAGGAATGGTATGACGGCTATCATTTTGGTAATGCGGATATTTATTGTCCGTGGGATGTGATTAATTTTGCCAAGAAGCTTGTTTCAGATCCGTCAGCCAGACCGAGTGCGTTCTGGATTAACAGTAGTGGCAACGATATGGTGAAGCGCTTTGTGGACAAGGCTGACCAGACCACGAGGGATGAGATTGAAAAGCTCGTGGCAGGTGGATTTGTGGAGAAGCAGCTTCGGCTTGATCTGACCTATGATGAGATTGACAATACGATTGACAATCTGTGGAGTGTGCTCTTTACTACAGGCTATCTCACCAAAATCGGAGAGGTCAAGGTGCCTGACAGTGAGAGATATGCCTATAAGCTTGTGATTCCTAATAAAGAGGTGCGTGAGGTGTTTATTCTTCAGATTCAGGAGTGGTTCAAGGCTGTTGTTGCAAAAGATGATGATACTATGAAGCTTTTATCAAAGGCAATTCTGGATAAAGATGAGAAACAGATTACCAGGCAGCTCAATATCGTTATGAGCCGCATGATTAGCATACTCGATACCAAGGCGCCTGATGCTATGAAGGAGAATTTCTATCATGGCTTACTTCTTGGTCTGCTTCGAGGCAGCAATCCGGACTGGCTTATCAAGTCGAATCGTGAGTCGGGAGATGGTTTTAGCGATATTTTAATCATGCCGGAGGATCCTGATGCGGGCATCGTTATAGAGGTGAAGTATGCTAAGGAGATGAAGGAACTTGACGCAGCGTGCGAGGCTGCGATAACGCAGATTAAGGACAAGCGCTATGATGAGACTCTGCGTGATGAGGGCAGGTGTGATATTTTAGCCTATGGCATTGCTTTTTGCAGGAAACGGTGCAGGGTGGTTGGAGAGAAATTTTAAATTGGCTGTAATCGTTGCTGGTCACACTGTTAGTTGTGAACAGTAACTATCTGGGATGTTGCATCCGGTAATGAAAAATATATTGCTTTCGTAGTCAAAGTATGTTACGATACTCCATGGTTACAAATTACAGTGACAGTTATTATATCATTTAAACAAAAGAAAGGTAGGAGAATAGTTATGAGCGACAACTTCAATATGTATGATCAGGCGAATCAGCAGGGCAATCCAAATATACCGCCTATGCCGCCGATGGAGGAAAAGAAGGGAATGTCAATTGCATCTATGGTACTTGGTATTATCGGTCTGGTATTCTGGTGTATTCCAATCCTTGGCGGACCTATTGGTATTGTAGGACTTATCCTCGGTATCGTAGGCAGGAAAAAGGGTGGAAGGGGCATGGCAACCGCTGGTATTGTTATGTCAATTATTACCATCGTACTTGCAGTTATCAATGCTATTGCTGGTGTTTATCTGCAAACATCAAATGTCTTGAACCAGTTATAATCACATAACAGGTGATATCTTTAATTGCATTTTATTTTTTAATCCGCTATGCCAGAGGTTGGTATAGCGGATTTTTAGATTCAATTATCATTGTATTAAAATAAAAAAGTACGTATTAGGAAAGGTGGAAAATAAAATGAAAAAACGAATAATTAATTATAGACTTAAGATTGACAATCTGCTTGCCAATCCTGATAAGATATCAAAAGAAGAGTGGAAGAAAATACTGCAGGAACACCTGACACAAATAGCCTTCTTCCAGCATGAGCGCCTCGTGCATCTCATAGTGACAGTAACCTTTGCCATACTCACCATGATGTCAATAATCGCATCCATCATGATAAGCAACCCGATGCTTTTTGTACTTACACTGTTATTCCTAGTGCTGTTGGTGCCATATATCATGCACTACTATACACTGGAAAATGAAGTGCAGAAGATGTATACTCAGTATGATGAGATTTTGAAGCATCTGTCCTAGTTAGCAAGCATATAAGCGAGTGCAACGAGCAACATATGCACATATAAAAGTAGAAAGTTATCAAAGACAGAACCCGGCGTAGCCGAGGCTTTTGTCCTTGCCCACATATACGAAGCTGCTTTGAGTCTGTAGAATTGCGTACGAAAACCAACAACGCCCATGCATGGATGCATGGGCGAATTTTTTATTTCTTAAGCTTCTTCTGTGCCGTAGAAAGCATCAGCTTAATACGGTTCAGCTGGTTCACCTCAGAAGCACCCGGATCATAATCGATAGCCACGATATTGGCATCCGGATGATCATGTCTGATTCTCTTTATAACACCCTTACCCACAATATGGTTCGGTAAGCATGCAAAAGGCTGCGCACAGATGATGTTTGTAACCCCCTCATTGATGAGTTCAAGCATCTCACCTGTCAAAAACCAGCCCTCACCGGTCTGATTACCGCAAGAAACGATAGGAGAAGCATACTCTGCGAGATCCTGCACGTGAGCGGTTGGTTCAAAGTGCTTGCTCTTAGCCAGCTCATCCCTAGCATCCTTTCTGAGCCACTCGAAGAAGGAGATAAGTCGGTTGTTCATAAACTTAGCTTTCTTAGAAGCACCGAGATAGTCAGCCTTGAAATTCGTGTTGTAGCAGCAGTAGAGTAAGAAATCAGTCAGATCAGGCACTACAGCCTCGGCTCCTTCAGCTTCGAGCAGGTCAACCACATAGTTGTTTGCTGCAGGCAGGAATTTGACGAGGATCTCACCGACCACGCCGACACGCGGCTTAACCTCATCTGTCATAGGCAGATTGTCGAAATCCCTTATGATTTCGCGGCACATCTTCTTGTATTTCTTGTGAGAGAGCATCTTTGTGTTGCCGACAAAGTCGATGACTCTCTTTTTCCATTTCTCATGGAGTGCATTGGCACTTCCCGGCTCTTTCTCATAAGGACGTACCCTGTAGAGACAGCGCATAAAGATATCGCCAAATTCAAGTGCATACAGTCCGTGCTGGATAAGGCTTGGAGTAAACTTAAAGCCCGGGTTCTTCTCGAGACCAACCATGTTGATTGAGATAACAGGCACATCAGGATATCCGGCCTTTTCGAGGGCTCTTCGGATAAATCCGATGTAGTTTGTCGCACGGCATCCGCCACCTGTCTGTGAGATGAGGATGGCGGTGTGTGTCATATCATAGTTGCCTGATTTGACGGCTGCCATAATCTGTCCCACGACGATGAGTGAAGGGTAGCAGGCGTCGTTGTTTACGAACTTAAGTCCCACGTCCACACATTCCCTTGCAGGGATATCCGGTATGACCATATTGTAGCCGGCTGCTTTAAAGGCTGGCACGAGAAGGTCAAAGTGTATAGGTGACATCTGAGGGCAGATGATGGTGTAGTTGTCCTTTTTCATCTGCTCAGTGAATACAACACGCTCGTAGTTAGACGGTTTTAAGTCACGCTTTTCATGCTTGGTTTCCTTGACTCTTATGGCGGCAAGGAGCGAGCGGATACGGATTCTTGCTGCCCCCAGGTTGTTTACCTCGTCGATCTTCAGGCAGGTGTATATCTTGCCGGAGCCTGTCAGTATATCGTTTACGCAGTCGGTTGTGACAGCATCGAGACCGCAGCCAAACGAGTTGAGCTGGATTAAGTCAAGGTCATCACGGGTCTTTACAAAGTTGGCTGCTGAGTACAGTCCGGTGTGGTACATCCACTGATCCATGACGATGAGAGGTCTCTCAAGCTCGCCCAGATGGGATACGGAGTCCTCTGTCAGCACACAGATGCCATAGCTTGTGATGAACTCAGGGATACCGTGGTTGATTTCCGGGTCCACATGGTACGGACGGCCTGCGAGCACGATTCCGCGACGTCCGGTGTCTTCCATGTAGTCGAGCACTTCCTCGCCCTTTCGCTGTATCTCAAGTCTTGTCATGGCAAGCTCCTTCCAGCCTGCGGCTACTGCATCACGAATCTGTGACTCAGGCAGATTGAAATCACCCTTTGAGAAGGTGGCTACGAGCTGCTGTGAGATAGTTTCCTCACTCTCAAATGACATAAACGGATTTATGAATTTAACCTCGCCTGATGTAATCTCGTCCACGTTGTTTTTGATATTCTCAGAGTATGATGTGACAATAGGGCAGTTGTAGTGATTGTTTGCATCAGGAAACTCCTTGCGCTCATATGGCACTGCCGGGTAGAAAATAAAATCTACATTTTGTTTTATGAGCCAGCTTATATGACCATGTGTGAGCTTTGCAGGGTAGCACTCTGATTCACTTGGGATGGAGTCAATACCCATCTCATAAATCTTTCTGGTAGACTGTGGTGATAGCACTACAGAAAAGCCGAGACGTTTGAAAAATGTAGCCCAGAAGGGATAGTTCTCATACATATTCAAGGCTCTTGGGATGCCGACTGTACCGTGTGGAGCATCCTTTGGGTCAAGTGGCTCATAGTCAAATATACGCTTGTTCTTGTATTCAAAAAGATTTGGGATGTTATCCTTGTTCTTCTCCTTGCCAGACCCTTTTCACAGCGGTTGCCGGTGATGTACTGTCTGTTGTCGGAGAATTTGTTTATAGTTAAAAGACAGTGGTTTGTACAGCCCTGACAGCGTGCGAGCTTTGTGGTGTAGGTGAGCTCGTTTATCTGGTCGATTGTGAGCATTGTTGTCTTATAATCAGCCTCATGGCGCTCGCGTGCGATGAGTGCGGCACCAAAGGCACCCATGATACCTGCGATATCAGGCCTTGTGGCATGTACACCTGCAATTTTTTCAAAGCTTCTAAGAACGGCATCATTGTAGAATGTACCGCCCTGGACTACGATATTTTCACCGAGGTCGCTTGCATCAGAAAGCTTGATAACCTTGAAAAGTGCATTCTTTATTACTGAGTAGGCAAGTCCTGCTGAGATATCTGCGACAGATGCGCCCTCCATACGGGCCTGCTTTACCTTTGAGTTCATGAAAACCGTACATCTGGTTCCGAGGTCGATAGGGTTCTTTGCAAAAAGGGCTTCCTTTGCAAAATCCTGTACTGAGTAGTTTAAGGACTTTGCGAAGGTCTCAATAAATGAGCCGCAGCCTGAAGAGCAGGCCTCGTTGAGCTGTACTGAGTCGACTGTCTGGTTCTTTATCTTGATGCACTTCATGTCCTGTCCACCGATATCGAGGATACAGTCTACCTTTGGGTCGAAGAATGCTGCTGCGTAGTAGTGGGCTACAGTCTCAACTTCGCCGTCGTCCAATTTTAAAGCTGCCTTTAATAAAGCCTCTCCGTAGCCTGTAGAGCAGGAGTGTACGATGTGTGCATCTTCAGGAAGCTTTGCGTAAATCTCCTGGATAGAACGGATGGCTGTCGCGAGAGGGCTTCCGTTGTTATTGCTGTAGAATGAGTATAAAAGGTCTCCGTCCTCGCTTACGAGAGCGATTTTAGTGGTGGTTGAGCCTGCATCTATTCCGAGATAGCAGTTGCCCTTGTATGTAGAAAGGTCACCGGTCTTTACGTGATTGTTGCCGTGACGCGTTGTAAATTCATCGTAATCAGCCTGATCCTTAAAAAGAGGCTCCATACGTGCTACCTCAAATTCCATCTTTATGCCGTTTGAGAGGCGGTCGATTAAGGATGAGAGTGTGGTGACAGAGTTGTCTTTATAGTTTAATGCAGAGCCTATTGCTGCAAACAGATGAGAGTTCTCAGGAACGATAGTGTGCTCGTCATCGAGATTTAAGGTTCTGATAAATGCTGATTTAAGTTCTGACAAAAAGTGCAGAGGACCGCCAAGGAAAGCAACATGTCCCTTGATTGGCTTACCGCAGGCGAGGCCACTGATGGTCTGGTTTACCACGGCCTGAAAGATTGAAGCGGATAAATCCTCACGTGTGGCTCCTTCATTGATGAGAGGCTGGATATCTGTTTTGGCAAATACTCCACAGCGGGCTGCGATAGGGTAGATGGCCTTGTAGCTTTTTGCGTATTCATTTAGTCCTGTAGCGTCTGTCTGGATGAGAGAAGCCATCTGGTCGATAAATGAGCCTGTACCGCCGGCACATATGCCGTTCATACGCTGTTCCACGTTGCCGCCCTCGAAGTATATGATTTTGGCATCCTCGCCACCTAGCTCTATTGCCACATCGGTCTGTGGAGCATAGTGTGTGAGTGCGGTAGATACAGCTATAACCTCCTGTACGAATGGCACCTCAAGGTGCTTTGCAAGAGTGAGTCCGCCGGAGCCTGTTATCATAGGACAAACTGAAAGGTCACCTGTCTTGTCGTAGGCCTTTCTGATAAGGGACTCAAGTGTCTCCTGGATATTTGCAAAATGACGCTCATAATCGGAAAAGAGGATATTGTCATCGGCATCAAGAAGTGCAATCTTGACGGTTGTTGAGCCGATATCAATGCCCAACTTATGTAAGCTGTTATTTTCCATAGTGGTTCCTCCATAATGTATTACTTATATGTTTTTATATATCTTTCTTCTTATTAAAATATATAATTATTCTATTATCAAAACAGAGATTATTATACGACAGATATCGACAAATTACAATGACTATAATTATAAAGAATTTGTGAATAATTCGCAGTCTCGTTGACAAAGTATGATTTAACTATCATAATAAATTTTGTAATAACCGCTGCCCTTTGCACTATAGTGTAAAAGGCAGCAATAATATGACAGGAGGATGCAGATACGTGGTTTTATTGCATCGTGATGTAACCACTGCTTGTCACATAATGGTGTGAGCAGCAGTGAAATGAACCATGTCTGCTAAAATGTATGAACTGGCTTAACAAACTAGAACAAAAATATGGAAGTAAAGCGATTCCGAATATCACTAGAATATTTATCGCTGCGAATCTGATAGGCAGTGTGCTGCTTTTGACAAAGGGAGATGTTGTCCTTTATTATCTGCAGTTTTCAGCCTCTGCTATTTTGCACGGACAGGTATGGCGTCTTATAAGCTGGATTTTTGTGCCGAGCGGCAGCATATCATTTTACAGCTTTTATTTATATTCTGTCTGTGGACGCTTGGAGACAGCATGGAGTCATATCTTGGCTCTTTTAGGATGAATGTGTACTTTTTCGGAGGCTTTTTGCTGTATGATATAGTAGGAATGCTTGCATTTGCAGTGACACATGTATCCATCAATCTGACTATGTACTATATACTTATAGCTATGTATCTGATGCTTGGTCTTTTGATGCCGGAGGCAGAGGTGAGGCTTTACTTTGTGCTTCCTATAAAGATGAAGTGGATGGTGCTTGTTTACTTCGTGATGTTTGCATATGATGTGTATACCTATATGAGCTTTGGATGGCAGATTGGATTGGCATACGGCTCAGAAATCGTACTTGCACTTATAAATCTGTTGGTATTCATTTATGGCTGCAAGCACAGGCTCTCATTCAGACAGAATATGCACCAGAAGAGGAGAAAGGCACAGTTTAAGGCTCAGTTTTCCGAACCTCGCCCGGGAAGTGGCATCTCACGTCACAAGTGCTATATATGCGGCAGAACGGAATTGTCAAATCCTGAATTAACATTCAGATACTGCTCGAAGTGCACCGGCAACAAGGAATACTGTCAGGATCATCTGTTTACACATACGCACGTATAATATACATGTACTACTTTTTCTAATTCATTGACAAAGTAAACTGATGAATTTATAATGGACACAGTATTATTTTCGGAGGAACATATATGGAGAACGAGGCAACAGTTTCGAAAAATTTTATTGAACAGATTATTGAGAAGGACTTGGCTGAGGGTCATTGCAAGACTGTAAAGACCAGATTCCCACCGGAGCCAAACGGTTATTTGCATATCGGCCATGCGAAGTCTATTCTTTTAAACTATGGACTGGCAAAGAAGTATGACGGACAGTTCAATCTCAGGTTTGATACAAACCCTACCAAGGAGCGTCGGAGTTTGTAGAGTCTATCGAGGCCGATGTTAAGTGGCTTGGTGCTGACTGGGCTGACAGGAAGTTTTTTGCATCCAATTACTTCGACAAGATGTATGAGTGTGCAGTAGGACTGATAAAGAAGGGAAAGGCATATGTATCTGATCTGACACCTGATGAGATAAGAGAGTATAGAGGTACACTCACAGAGGCCGGCAAGGAGGATCCATACTCAAAGAGAAGTGTTGAGGAAAACTTAGACCTTTTTGAGCGCATGAAAAACGGTGAGTTCGAGGATGGCACAAAGGTACTTCGTGCGAGAATTGACATGAGCTCTTCAAACATCAATATGAGAGATCCGATTCTTTACCGTGTGGCTCATATGACACATCACAATACAGGTGATAAATGGTGTGTATATCCTATGTATGATTTTGCTCATCCTATAGAGGATGCTATTGAGGGCATCACACATTCTATATGTACTCTTGAGTTTGAAGACCACAGACCGCTGTATGATTGGGTGGTTATTGAATGTGGATTTAAGAATTCTCCTGAGGAGTCGCCAAAGCAGATTGAGTTTGCAAAGCTCTATCTGACTAATGTTGTAACAGGAAAGAGATATATCAAGCGTCTTGTGGAGGACGGCATCGTTGATGGCTGGGATGACCCAAGGCTTGTTTCTATAGCAGCGCTCAGACGCAGGGGCTTCACACCGGAGTCTATCCAGAATTTTGTTGATCTGTGTGGTATATCAAAGGCTAACAGCTCTGTTGACTACGCTATGCTTGAGTATTGTATCCGAGAGGATTTAAAGGCTAAGCGCCCTCGTATGATGGCTGTGCTTGATCCGGTCAAGGTGATTATCGACAATTATCCTGAGGGACAGGTTGAGTATCTTGAAGTGGACAATAACGTGGAGAATCCTGAGCTTGGAAAGAGAAAGGTTCCTTTCACCAGAGAGCTTTATGTGGAGAGAGAGGACTTCATGGAGGAGCCACCGAAGAAGTATTTCCGTATGTTCCCTGGCAATGAGGTGCGTTTCATGAACGCTTATTTTGTGAAGTGCAATAGCTGTGTGAAGGACGAAAACGGCAATATTACAGAGATTCACTGTACATATGACCCGGCATCAAAGGGTGGCAACAGTCCTGATGGCAGAAAGGTCAAGGGAACTATCCACTGGGTTTCAGCCGAGTATGGAAAGCAGGTAACTGTACGTCTTTACGAGAATATCGTAAATGAGGAGCTTGGAGTGTACAATGAGGACGGAAGCTTAAATCTTAATCCTAATTCACTCACAGTGCTTGATAACTGTGTAGTGGAGCCGGAGCTTATGAGTGCCAAGGCTTATGACAGCTTCCAGTTTGTCAGAAATGGCTTCTTCTGCGCGGATTGCAAGGACTCAAAGGATGGACAGCCTGTATTTAACAGAATCGTCTCATTAAAGAGCTCATTCAAGCTTCCGACAGCTAAATAGTTTTTGACTAAAAATAAACAGAAGAGAAGAATAGAGGTAAAATATGGATTTAAAGTCAGGTATTGACAAATTCGGTTTAAATCCTGAAGACATAAATGATCTGTATGATGAGGATAAAGCAGCTGCCACCGGGGATGCTCCGGTGGCAGCTGCTGTTCAGACAGAGGATGAAACGGATTTTGTTTTCGCAAAGAATATAACATGTCCGGTGTGTGATCAGAGCTTTCAAACCCTGACGGTACGGACATCAAAGATCAGGTTTGCTGGCTCTGATGATGATTTCAGACCGGTTTACAAGGGAATTGATACAATAAAGTATGGTGTCACATCGTGTCCGCATTGTGGTTATAGTGCGATGAATGGCGACTTTGTACATGTATCGAGTACACAGATAAGGCTGCTTAAGGAGCAGATTGCTGCCAAATTTAAGCCCGGCAGCAAGTCTGTGCCTTTGTTATATTCGTATAATGAGGCAATAGACAGATTTAAGCTGGCACTTTTTTCAGCGATTGTCAAAAGGGCTATGTATAGTGAAAAGGCATATATTTGTCTTAAGCTATCCTGGCTTTATCGCGGCTTAATCGAACAGCTTACGGCTGATGGTATCTCAACGGAAAGTGAAGAGCTTGTAAGTGCACAAAAGGCAGAAAAATATTATTATAAGCAGGCTCTTGATGGAATGACAAGAGCGGTTGCGACTGAGCATTTCCCTATATGTGGTATGAATCAGGATACGGTTGATTTGCTTTTGGCTCAGATGAATTATAAGCTTGACCATTGGGATGTGGCTTCAAAGCTTGTTGCAAGGGTGCTTATATCAAAAAGTGCTTCTAGACACATTAAGGATAAGGCACTTGATTTAAAGAATGAAATTATTAAAAAAATAAGAGATGTGAAATAATTGCTGTTATTTCACATCTCTTTTTCTTTTATTTGCTGTAACAATTAATTGTTCTTCTTGTTCTCAAGCTCAAGAAGCTTCATTGCACGCACCTTGAGTGGCAGACCAAACAGTGTGATGAAACCGTCTGCATCATGGTGGTCATATAAATCTCCTGTAGTAAAGCTTGCAAGAGACTCACTGTAGAGTGAATATGGTGAAGTAGTGCCGGCTTTGATGATATTGCCTTTATATAATTTGAATTTAACTTCTCCGGTTACATATTCCTGTGTTGACTCTACGAAAGCCTGGATTGCTTCACGAAGTGGTGTGAACCATTTTCCTTCGTATACTACCTGAGCGAGCTTGTTGCCCATTTCTTTTTTGACCTCCATTGTGGCACGGTCAAGGCAGAGCTCCTCGAGCTGGTCATGTGCCTCCATGAGGATTGTTCCACCCGGAGTCTCATATACACCACGTGATTTCATACCTACTACACGGTTCTCAACGATATCGATGATGCCGATGCCGTGCTTGCCACCGAGACGGTTGAGCTCTCTGATGATGTCTGCTACCTTCATCTTTTTGCCGTTGACAGATGTAGGAACACCCTTCTCAAATGTCATTGTAACATACTCACCCTCGTCAGGAGCATGCTCAGGTGTGACACTTAATACGAGCAGATGGTCATAGTTTGGCTCCTGTGAAGGATCCTCAAGCTCAAGTCCCTCGTGGCTGATGTGCCAGAGGTTACGGTCACGGCTGTAGCTTGAATCTGTGCCGAACGGAAGGTCAATTCCGTGTGCCTTACAGTACTCGATCTCGGCCTCTCGTGAATCCATTTTCCAGTTGTCCTGACGCCATGGAGCGATTACCTTGATATCAGGAGCAAGTGCCTTGATACCGAGCTCGAAACGGATCTGGTCGTTTCCTTTTCCTGTTGCACCGTGGCAGATGGCTACAGCGCCTTCTTTTCTTGCAATCTCTACAAGCTTCTTTGCGATGCCCGGTCTTGCCATTGCTGTTCCAAGGAGGTATTTGTGCTCATAAACTGCGCCGGCCTGTACACAAGGTACGATGTAGTCCTCACTGAACTCATCACAGATATCCTCTATGTAAAGCTTTGAAGCTCCGGATAATTTAGCTCTCTCATCGAGTCCGTCAAGCTCCTCTCCCTGTCCGCAGTTGATGCAGCAGCAGATTACGTCATAGTCATAAGTCTCTTTAAGCCATGGAATGATAGCGGTAGTATCAAGTCCGCCTGAATAAGCTAATACAACTTTGTCTTTCATAAGTGCGTGTCCTCTTTTCGTTTATTCTTTATGATGGTAACCATTAACTGCTTTTGTGTCTAAAAGCCTTGAATAATTACTTTAAAATAAATATATACCAGTTCTTTACATATTGCAAGAAAAAAAAAATATACATTATTCATGTATAAATATACATAATTTTGTATAATTTTTTTTCTCTTTACGGATTGAAATTACTGTACTATATTATTATGTATGATGCGTCAGACCCATTTTATATGGTTATGCAGAAATACAATATGAAAAGAGGAAATACTATGATAAAGGCTGGTATTATTGGAGCCACCGGATATGCCGGAGCAGAGCTCGTGAGAATTTTGATGAATCATAAAGAGGTAGAGATTGCATGGTATGGCTCACGAAGCTATGTGGATGAGAATTATGCCGATATCTATGGAAATATGTTTCAGATAGTTGATGCAAAGTGCATGGATGACAATATGGAGGAGCTTGCAGAGTCGGTTGATGTGATTTTCACTGCGACCCCACAGGGCTTTTTGGCAGGCGTGCTCACTGAGGATATATTAAGTAAGGTAAAGATTGTCGATCTGTCAGCGGACTTCCGTATCAAGGATGTAGCCACATATGAGAAATGGTACAAGATTGAGCACAAGTCGCCACAGTTTATTGATGAGGCTGTATATGGTCTGTGTGAGATAAACAGGGACAAGGTCACAAAGGAGACAAGGCTTGTTGCAAATCCTGGCTGCTATACCACATGCTCCATCCTTACAGCTTATCCGCTTGTGAAGGAGGGACTTATTGATACAGATACACTTATCGTCGATGCAAAGTCAGGCACATCAGGCGCAGGACGTGGTGCAAAGACCTAATCTGTTTTGTGAAGTAAATGAGAGCATGAAGGCATATGGCGTTGCCTCACACAGACATACCCCTGAGATAGAGGAACAGCTTGGATATGCGGCAGGAAAAGAAATTCTTATCAACTTTACTCCGCATCTTGTTCCGATGAACAGAGGAATCCTCGCTACAGAGTATGCGACACTTAAGAAAAAACCTGATGGAACACTTCCTACATATGATGAGATTAAGGCAGTTTACGATAAGTATTATGCAAATGAGAAGTTTGTCAGAGTGCTCAAAAAGGGTGTCTGCCCTGAGACAAAGTGGGTTGAGGGCAGCAACTATGTGGATGTAAACTTTGTGATTGATGAGAGGACCGGCAGAATTATTATGATGGGTGCTCTTGACAATCTGGTAAAGGGTGCTGCAGGACAGGCGGTTCAGAATATGAATCTGTTATTTGGCTTCGATGAGGCAGAGGGACTCAATATGGTTCCTATGTTCCCGTAATGATTAATAATAGGAAAGTAATTATCAGAAAGATGCTTTATGATGCTGATAGTTATATAAAAATATAAGGATGATTTAATAAAATGAGTAATGAGAATAAATATGAAATAAGGGTTATGACGATAGATGATTATGACGAGGTGTACAGCCTCTGGCAGACCATCCACGGCTTTGGAATCCGTTCTATTGACGACTCAAGAGAGGGAGTCCTTAGATTTCTTAAGAGAAATCCGACTACGAGTGTTGTAGCGGTAGAAGATGGAAAGATAGTTGGAGCGATACTCTGCGGACACGATGGCAGAAGAGGCTGCCTGTATCATGTATGCGTGGATGAGCATTACAGGAAGTGCGGCATCGGGAAGAGTATGGTGGTTGCCTGCATGAGAGCACTTCAGGCAGAGCATATCAACAAGGTGTCAATCATAGCCTTCAAGGTGAATGAGCTGGGAAACCACTTACGGAAGGAAGAGGGATGGACATTCAGAGAAGACTTAAACTACTATGATTTCACACTTAACGAAGAAAATATAACAAGATTTAACAAATAAGGAGCATTACAATGGCAGATAAGAACATGGAACAGGTAATGGAAAAGGCACAGGTGCTCATAGAGGCACTTCCGTATATACAGAGATTTAACAGAAAGATTATCGTTGTAAAGTACGGCGGATCTGCAATGGTTGACGAACAGCTTAAAAAGCAGGTGATCCAGGATGTCACACTTCTCAAGCTGGTCGGCTTCAAGCCTATCATCGTACACGGCGGAGGCAAGGAAATCAGCAAATGGGTAGGAAAGGTCGGCATGGAGCCTGTATTCGTAAACGGACTCAGAAAGACTGATGCCGATACAATGGAGATTGCCGAGATGGTATTGAATAAGGTAAACAAATCTCTCGTTACACTCGTTGAGGAGCTTGGTGTGCAGGCTGTCGGAGTGAGTGGCAAGGACGGAGGCCTCTTAAAGGTTAAGAAAAAGTATTCAAACGGAGAGGATATAGGCTTTGTAGGTGAAATCACTGATGTCAATCCAAAAATCCTTTATGACCTGCTCGAGAAGGATTTTCTTCCAATTGTGTGTCCAATCGGTCTTGATGACGAATATAATACATACAATATCAATGCAGATGATGCAGCATGTGCTATCGCAAGAGCTGTATCAGCCGAAAAGCTTGCATTCCTCACAGATATCGAGGGTGTATACAAGGACCCTTCAGATAAGAATACTCTTATTTCAGAGCTTACAGTCTCAGATGCAAAGAAGCTTATAGGTGATGGTTTTATCGGCGGAGGTATGCTTCCTAAGCTTAACAACTGCATAGATGCTATCGATAACGGAGTTTCAAGAGTTCATATTCTTGATGGACGTATCGCACACTGCTTACTGCTTGAGATATTCACAAACAGAGGAATCGGAACAGCTATTCTTGGAGATTCGGAGGAGAAATTTAACAATGAGCAATAATATGGATAAACAGTCATACATTGATGAGGCAGAAAAGGAGCTTCTTCACACCTACAACAGATTTTCACTTGTACTTGATCACGGCGAGGGAGTACATCTTTATGATACAGATGGCAATGCATATCTGGACTTCGCTGCAGGAATAGCTGTATGTGCACTTGGTTACAGCAATGAGCACCACAAGGAGGCATTAAAGGCACAGGTTGATAAGCTTTTACATACATCAAACCTTTACTACAATGCGCCTGTCATCGAGGCGGCAGACAAGGTACTTAAGGCAAGCAAAATGGACCGTATTTTCTTTACCAACAGTGGTACAGAGGCTATTGAGGGAGCTATCAAGGCTGCAAAGAAATATGCCTTTACAAGAGACGGCCATGCAGGTCATGAGATAATTGCCATGAACCATTCCTTCCACGGAAGAAGCATCGGAGCGCTTTCTGTCACCGGCAATGCACATTATCAGGAGCCGTTTGAGCCACTTATGCCGGGCGTTAAATTTGCGGATTTCAATGATTTAGAGAGCGTTAAGGCTCAGGTGACAGACAAAACCTGCGCCATTATTATGGAAACTATTCAGGGTGAGGGCGGTATTTACCCGGCAAAGAAGGAGTTTATCGAGGGAGTGAGAGCTCTCTGTGATGAAAAGGATATTCTTCTTATCCTTGACGAGATACAGTGCGGCATGGGCAGAAGTGGCGAGATGTTCGCATGGCAGAACTATGATGTAAAGCCTGATATCATGACCTGTGCGAAGGCACTCGGCTGTGGCGTGCCGGTTGGTGCTTTTCTCATGACACAGAGGGTGGCAGATAAATCCCTTGCACCTGGCGACCATGGCACCACATACGGCGGCAATCCGTTCGTAGGAGCCGCAGTAAGTGCAGTGTTTGATGAGTTTAAGCGTCTTGATATAGTAAGCCATGTAAAAGAGGTTGCACCTTACCTGGAGAAGAAGCTTGATGAGCTTGTCGCAAAATTTGACTGTCTCACAGCCAGAAGGGGTATGGGACTCATGCAGGGCGTGGAGTGCAGCCTTCCTGTAGGAAAGGTCTCAGCAGAGGCTTTAAATCAAGGCCTTATAGTCATTACGGCAGGCAGCAATGTGCTCAGATTTGTGCCTCCTCTTGTTATCGAAAAGAGTGATGTTGACGAAATGATAGAAAAACTTGAAACAACACTTGTAATACTGTCAAAAAGTCTGTAAAATAAAGAGGACATCGATTTCTCCTTTGAGATTATGATATTAATCAAAGGAGACCATATGAAAAAAATAATATTATTAAGTGCGTTTATTTTAACAATAGCGTTTGGCCTTTGCGGCTGTAAAAAGGATGATGCCACAGTTCATTTTGCTTCTGAAACGGAGCAGACTGCTGTGGTTTCAAGTGATGTAAACAGACATACTGCTGATTCCAAGGAGAAGAAAGCTTCATCCGATGGAGAACAGGAGCAGAAGGCAAAAGACACAGCAGATGACACTGATGAATCTACTGAGTGGTGCGTCTATATCTGTGGTCAGGTTGCCAATCCCGGTGTATACAGAGTAAAGCCGGGCGCGAGAGTTTGTGAGCTCGTTGATATGGCAGGAGGCATGCTGGAAACAGCTGACAAAAGCTTTTGGAATCTGGCATCAGAGCTGTATGATGGGCAGATGCTGTATTTCCCGACTGTAGAGGAGCTTAAGTCAGATCACATACCTGAGGGCACATATACCACCGGCATAGATGGCTCGCTGATGAAGGGCGGCGCTGAGGAGCATATAGGCGTAAAGGATGGCAAGCTCAATATCAATACCGCAACTGTCGAGCAGCTAATGGCTCTTTCCGGAATTGGTGAGAGCAAGGCAAAGAGTATTGTTGAAGATCGCGCCAAAAATGGATTGTTTTCTTCGATTGAGGATATCACGAGGGTGTCCGGCATCGGTGAAGCGATGTTTAATAAAATAAAAGATGATATAACAGTAAATTAGGAGTGTATAAATGGCAAAAAAAGTGCTGGTCGTTGACGACGAAAAGTTAATTGTAAAAGGAATACGTTTCAGTCTGCTGCAGGATGGCATGGAGGTAGACTGCGCATATGACGGTGAGGAGGCCTTAAATATGGCGAAGGCCAATTCATATGATATGATTCTTTTAGATGTCATGCTTCCAAAGATGGATGGCTTTGAGGTGTGTCAGGCAATAAGGGAGTTTTCTGATGTCCCAATTGTCATGCTCACTGCAAAGGGCGATGACATGGACAAAATTTTAGGACTTGAGTACGGCGCTGATGACTATATCACAAAGCCATTTAATATTCTTGAGGTAAAGGCCAGAATCAAGGCAATCATGCGGCGCACTTCACCGGAACGCGCACCACAGGTACAGTCATCTGTAATCGAAAAGGGTGATATCAAGCTCGACTGTGACAGCAGACGTCTGTTCATAAATGATAATGAAATCAATTTGACAGCAAGAGAGTTTGAACTGCTCGAGATTCTGATCAAAAATGAAAATAAAGTGTACAGTAGGGAGAGCCTTTTAAAGATTGTATGGGGCGAGGATTACCCGGGTGACGTGCGTACGGTTGATGTGCATGTCAGACGTCTTCGTGAAAAGATTGAGGCAAATCCAAGCGAGCCGAAGTACGTTCATACCAAGTGGGGTGTGGGATATTACTACAACCAGAAGTAATACTTTCAGAAAGGTTCTAAAATGTTTAAGAGTAAAGTACATTTTGCATTTTATAAGAGTCTGAAATCCAGGCTGATTTTCATGATTTTTGTTCTCGTTCTGGTACCGGAGGTGGTGCTGTGCTTCGGCATACTTAACACCTACGAGTCCAGAGCGGTTTCAATCCGCGAAAGTGAAGTGCTTAGTCAGGCAAAGATCCTCGCAAACAAGATATCCACAAGTAAATACTTTGATGAGGATGGCAGTGACTTGAGCAATATTGATGCTCAGATTGACACTCTTACTACTATATATGAGGGCCGTGTGCTCATAGTTGACAAGCATTTTAAGATTATTAAGGATACGTACAATTTAGATGATGGCAATACTATTGTCTCAGAGGAGGTTATCAAGACCTTCTCTGCTTCAGAGATTACAAACTATGATTCTAAAAACCACTATATCGAGCTTTCTGTTCCGATAAGCAATCCAAACGACAAGGATTCAAAGATAGAGGGAGCACTTGTTGTAAGTGTGTCGACGGACAATATATCGCTAAATATGTCGTATCTGACACAGATTGCGGTGACGGTTGCCATTATCGCAGGTGCGGTGGTGCTCTTTTTTGGTGTGCTTGTGCTTTTGCACCTTTTTGTTCCGATTAAGAAGCTTTCTGACGAGATATCAGACATTAAGGATGGCTTTGGAAAAGAGCAGCTGGATGTAGATGACTATGCGGAGACTGCTATAATAAGCAGGAATTTTAATGAGCTGATGAGCGGAATGAAGGTCATGGATGAGTCCAGACAGGAGTTTGTATCGAATGTGTCACATGAGCTCAAGACACCTCTTACTTCCATGAAGGTGCTCGCAGATTCCATCAACAGCATGGGTGATGAGGCTCCGATTGAGATGTACAGGGAGTTCATGGGAGATATCACAAGCGAGATAGACAGAGAGACAAAGATAATAAATGATCTGTTATCACTGGTCAAGATGGATAAGTCGGCTGCCACGCTGAATATCGAGACTGTTAATATCAATGACCTGCTCGAGCAGATTATGAAGAGACTTCAGCCGATTGCTGACAAGCAGCAGGTGGAGCTTGTACTCGAGAGCTTCAGACCGGTAACTGCAGAGATAGATGAGGTGAAGCTTACGCTTGCTTTTACAAACCTCATTGAGAATGCCATCAAGTACAATGACAACGAGACCGGTGGCTATGTTCATGTATCCTTAAATGCGGACCATCAGTATTTCTATCTGAAGGTGGAGGACAACGGTATCGGTATACCGGAGGAGTCCTTAGAGCACATCTATGAGAGATTTTATCGCGTGGACAAGTCGCATTCGAGAGAGATTGGCGGTACAGGTCTGGGACTTGCCATTACAAGAAGCTCTATTCTTATGCATAGGGGAGCTATAAAGGCTCACAGTGTGATGGGAGAGGGCACTACCTTTGATGTGCGTATACCACTCAACTATATTGTATAGGAGGCTTGACGTGAAAAGAATAATTATATTCGTGCTCACTGCAGTAATTCTGCTCTCCATGGGCGGCTGCACAAAGAAAAAAGCAGACAATACGGTTGAGGTGTTTTGTCTGAATATGGATGTTACGAGCAGCGTGCCGGAGTCATATGTGCTTAGAAGCAAAAACTCAGATGTGGACAAGCAGGTGGATGAGCTTCTTGGAAGACTGCAGGATAAGCCTGAAGACTCAAGACTGCGCAAGGCGATTCCGGATGAGGTGTCTGTGAGAGGTCATTACGAGAAAAACTATAACTGCACTGTGGATTTCAGCAAGGAGTATTATGACCTTACGGCTGCGCAGGAGGTGCTTTTGAGAGCTTCTGTAGTCCGCACGCTCACACAGCTGGATAGTATTTCATATGTGACATTTACCGTAAACAGTATTCCTCTTGTGGACTCGGATGATGAGATTGTCGGTAGCATGGGTGCTGATGATTTTGTTGAGAATCCGGGTGAGCAGATTAATACAAGTGTGAAGGAGACACTCACGCTTTATTTTGCTGACAAGGATGGTACAGGGCTTGAAAAACAGACCAGAGTGATACATTACAGCTCAAATATAGCGCTTGAAAAGCTTGTTGTTGAGCAGCTTATTGAGGGACCGAAGGGCTCTAAGCTCAAGGCAACTCTTCCGGGCACAACAAAGCTTATCAATGTGTCTGTGGCAGATAGAATATGCTATCTGAACTTTGACTCTTCGTTCAGAAATACTATTGACAATAAGCTGACAGAGGATGTGGTGCTGTATTCGATAGTTAATTCACTCACCTCACTTCCTACTGTGGACAAGGTACAGATCTCGCTTGACGGTGAGAATGACGGCATGCTGCTTTATAATTACAAGCTAAGCGACATGTATGAGTTTAATAAGGATATAGTGGATTCTGATGATTCCACGGAAAAAACTGAAAAATAGAATAGATTGGATTAGGAGGAGAAGAGTATTAGTAAAAGACCGATGTTTTTATTTGCGTTGGTCTATACTGCAGGAACTGTTTCAGGTATGTATGGCAGGGGCTTTGGCTTTTTGGTTTTTGCCATGCTGGTTGTGGCTTTAATAGCTGAGTGTGTGGTGTCTAAGGGCAGCCTTTACGGTATCAGGCGCATAGTTGTTTTGCTTATCCTGATATCGTCAGCTGTTTTTGCAACAGCACAATTCAGATACGCTTCAGTGGATGAAAACCGTGACAGCTATATGCAGTATATGACAGATGAAAAATCTGTCATCGTCTGGGGGAAGATTTATAAAACTGAATACAAGTATTTCTCATACAGGTATTATATGACGGACTGCGTAGTACAGCCCGGGTACGGCAAGGCTTTTGGCAGAAAAATATCCTGTGGTGATGTCGTGGTATACTGTGACAGCAAAAGCGCACATCTGGGCGATTATATGAAAGCTTGCGGCAAGATAGGCTTGTTTAAGTCTGCAACCAATGAGGGAGAGTTTGACAGAGCGCGCTTTTACCGCTCACAGGGAATTGATTTCTCGGTGAATGCAGACAGTATTAGGACAAGCGCCGGTAAACATGCATGGTATTACCACAGACTTGAAAAAATTCGTGATACGCTGTCAGCTTCACTTCTTGAGGTGACTGATGAGACAACGGCAGGAGTGCTTTCGTCCATGCTGCTTGGAGACAAGTCGTATCTGGATGATGAGATAAAGGATTTATATCAGGTCAGCGGTATTTCACATATACTGGCTATTTCCGGACTTCATATTTCTATAGTTGGCATGGCCTTTTACAAGCTTCTCAGAAAAAGAAGGGTGAGCTATACAGCGGCATTTGTCTGTTCTGCAGCACTTATACTAAGCTATGCTGTTATGACAGGAAATGCCGTGTCCACAAGGCGTGCCGTGGGGATGTTCATACTTACAATGCTTGCGGCAGCTTTAGGCAGATGCACAGATATGCTCAATTCTCTCGGCATCATGGTCATTTACCTGCTGTGGGACAATCCTATGGTTTTGGAATATGCCGGATTTGTGTTCTCGGTAGGGGCAATACTTGCTATAGGTATTGTGACGCCTGTGATGAGTGCTCCTAAGGGCGGGAAATTCTGGGCATCAGTATCCATACAGCTTCCGATGTTTCCGGTTGTGGCTATGAACTATTATGAGCTGCCTCTTTTTGCGGTGTTTGTAAATCTCATTGTGATACCGGCTTTGCCTGTCATATTTATCTCGGGGCTGCTTGCGTCTGCCGCAGGCTGCTTTGGCGTGATGCCCGGCAAACTGCTGGTGTTTCCTGCATTTGCGGTGTTAAAGCTCTATGAGGTGCTTTGCGGTCTTGTTATGAAGCTTCCGGGGGCATCGGTTATCACAGGAGCTCCTGATGGATACAGGATTTTCCTTTTTTATGCTGTTATGAGTGGCTTTTTGGTGGCATTTTCGCTTAAAAAACGTGCAATAGAGTGTGGCTTAAAAGAAAAAAGCCAAATCCTTTACAGTGTCCAAAGAGTGGTGTGTACAGCAGTCCTGCTTGCAATTTTGCTTGTGAAGCCAAAAACTGCTGCGCAGCTTGATATACTTGATGTGGGGCAGGGAGATGGTATATTTTACCGCTTTGAGTCAGGCACATGCATCTTTATTGATGGGGGAAGCTCTGACCGAAAACAGCTTGGCGAGAATGTGATTATGCCGTTTCTTAAGTATAACGGCATACAGAGTATATCATACTGGTTTGTTTCACATGCAGACAGTGATCATATAAGCGGATTGTCTGAGGTGATAGACAGTGGGTATACTATAGAGCATATAGTTGTGGCAGAAGCGGCGGCTAATGAGGAAGCTATGGAGGAGCTGCTTTTTAAAGCTAAGGAAGCAGAAATTGATATATGCCTTATGTCAAAGGGGGATTCGATTGAAATAAATGATGCATCAGGTTCGCGCAGTACCGCAAATGAAGAAGCTGATGGCATCATGTGCCTGTATCCGGGGCCTGCTGATACTGCCTTAGACAGAAATGATATGTGTCTTGTGCTGAAGCTCACGGATGGCAGGTTTAGTGGTATTTTCGGCGGAGATATATCATCTGAGGTAGAAAAGGAGCTTGTTAATGAGTATGGGGATGAGCTTTCTGTGGATTTTTACAAGGCAAATCATCATGGTTCCAAGTATTCAAACTCTGCAGACTGGATTGAGGCTTTAAGCCCAAGGTGGGCTGCAGTATCATGCGCGGCAGAAAACCGCTATGGACATCCGGCTGATGAAGCCATGGATAGGCTTATGGATGCAAAGTGCCGTATTTTATACACAATGCAAAGTGGTCAGATTAAGTATAAAGAGAGTGCTATATATGAAAACAATAGACAATGATATAAAAGCAGGAGATTTCAAAAAGGTTTATCTGCTGTATGGACAGGAGAGATACCTCATAAAACAGTACAGGGACAAGCTGATAAAGGCTATGGTAAGTGAGGGCGACAGCATGAACTTTTCATCGTTTGAGGGCGATGGAATCAACCAGAAGGAGATAATTGACCTGGCGGAGACACTTCCGTTTTTTGCGGATAAAAGAGTGATTCTTATAGAGGATGCAGGCATTTTTTCAAAGGCAGGCGATGAGCTTGGAGAGTATTTAAAGGATTCACCTGAGAGCACGCACTTTATATTTGTTGAGGAGAGCGTTGATAAGCGTTCAAAGCTTTATAAGGCGGCAGCCAAATGCGGTAATCCTGTGGAGTTCAAGGAACAGACGGATGAGACACTTGCCAGATGGATAGGAATGAGGATTAGAAAAGATGGAAAGGGTATGAGCCAGGCTGCCTACAACAGCTTTATAGAAAAAACCGGCACAGATATGGAAAATATCGACAAGGAGCTTGAGAAGCTGCTGTGCTACTGCATGGACAAGGACGTGATTGAGCTTTCGGATGTTGAGGCTGTAACAACAGAGCAGATCACAAACAAGGTGTTTGAGATGGTTGATGCGATTGCATCACACAAACAAAAGCGTGCGCTTGAGCTGTATTACGATCTGCTGGCACTTAAAGAACCGGCCATGCGTATTATGTATCTTATATCGCGCCAGTTCAATATACTGATGAATGTGAAAGCCATGACAAATAAGGGCTTTGGCAACAAGGATATAGCATCAAAGGCCGGATGTCCGGAGTGGGCGGTGCGCAAATATCAGGCGCAGTGCAGGGCATATTCGCTGGATGATTTAAAGAGGGCTGTGAGAGATGGTGTGGCATATGAGGAGGCTGTTAAGACCGGCAGGATGAATGACCAGATGGCTGTGGAGCTTTTTATAGTGCAGTACTCTGCAGATATGACCGGCACTCATGCGACAGGCAGTAAATGATATAACGCAAATATATAAAAAACAGATAAAAAACAAATAAAAAAACCCATCGGTATGACGGCACCGATGGGTTTATTATTTATTGTTATATAGTAATTAAGCTAATCCGTTAACAAGCTTTGTTAAACGAGATACTTTTCTGGCTGCGTTGTTCTTGTGGAAGATACCCTTTGAACCAGCGCTTGCGATAGCAGAAGTTGCATCCTTTAATGCAGCCTCAGCAGCAGCCTTATCATTTGCAGCTACAGCAGCCTCAACCTTCTTGATTGCTGTCTTAACTCCTGATTTGATTGCTTTATTTCTTGCAGCCTTAGTTTCTGTTACTAAAATTCTCTTTTTTGCTGATTTAATGTTAGCCAACTCGTACACCTCCAAATATTTAATCTAATGTATGCCAAAACAGACACGGACGCTTTGGCACAAACATACTAGAATATAATATGTCAACCTTTCTGCTCTGTCAATACATATTTTGAAAAAAATTGCAAAAAATTAACATATATGTGATTTTGGAATATCATACAGGGGAGGTGTATTGATTTGTCGGCTGATAAATGGTGTGCAAGAACTGATCTGGCGCTTGAGACGCAGGAGAGCCTAAAAAAGGCAAACACAGATATGAGAGGTGTGAATTTCTCTGAAAAAAAGCTGGATAATGGAATCATAGTCAGTGTAGTGACAATTGACTCAGAAAATGCAGTCAGGGCTACAGGCCGTCCTAAAGGAAAATATGTGACAATTGAGGCTGCTATGCTGTCCGAGGGAGATGAGGAGTGCTGTCAGGCTGTGACAAGGGAGCTTTCAAGAGAGCTTAAGAGCTTTGTAAAGGCTGTCTGTGACAAGCGTATATATGCGGCGCTTGTTGTCGGGCTTGGAAACAGAAATGTAACTCCTGATGCGCTTGGGCCAAGATGCGTTGACAGCTTGTTTATCACCCGCCATATAGTAAAGGAATATGGCAGGTATGCGTTTAGCAACGAGAATGTAAACAGTGTGTGCGGTCTGGTGCCGGGCGTGATGGCTCAGACAGGCATGGAGTGCCTTGAGATAATAAAGGGTGTGGTGAGCGAGGTGAAACCTGATTTTGTTGTGACAATTGATGCACTTGCGGCACGCAGTACAAAGAGGCTGGGCTGTACAATACAGCTGACGGATACAGGCATAGTGCCCGGAAGCGGGGTAGGAAACCACAGGGACGGTATTAACCATAACAATCTCGGAGTGCCTGTTATCGCAATTGGTATTCCGACAGTCATTGATGCGGTGACCATTGTTTCAGATGCGGTAAATGCCAGCCGGGAGAACACCGCAAAGCTCATGTCGCCTAAGTTAAACGGCATGTTTGTGACGCCAAAGGATATTGACGAGACGGTTAAGAGACTGGCAGGGCTTTTGTCTGAGGGCATAAATATGGCTTTTTCAAACGATGAATATGATGACTATAGTGAATAATTTTATTGCTTCGAATATCATTAGAGCCAGCCGCATAAGCTTTATGTAGCAGGGGCTGCCTGATGCTTTAGATGGGAGATGATATTGTGAAGAAGAAAATGATTGTGCTTATAGCATTTATTTATATTGCGTCTATGCTGTTTTGCGGTGATGGTGTGGGAAAGAAGTTCGTGGAAGAAAAATTTCCGCACCTTACATATTCTGACAAGGAGTGTGATGATTCAAAAAAGAAGGAGCTGCGTATTGTGGAGGATGAGGATACAGCAGGAGGTATTCTCTCATATGAGGAGCTTGCTGCGATGGAAAATGAAAATGCAAGTGTCAGGAACAATATGCTGCCGGATACCGACCAGCTGGCATTTGTTGATGAAGCTGAAAAAAACGGTGAGCTGGCAGAGCTTGAGGAGCAGCAGAATGTGAAAATGCCGCAGGTAGATATGAGCTTTGACAATCTGGTAAAAAACTATTATCAGGTGGACAAGACTACATATATAGGAGCCGATGAGCTGTGTGAGGAGGTTTTGCTTGGGCGCGATATGTCTATAGAAAAGTCAGGCGACGGTCCTGATATACTCATATACCATACACATTCGCAGGAGGGGTACAGTGATTCCATTGATACATCAGAGACAGAGACCGTAGTTGGAGTGGGTGACAGGCTTGAATCACTTTTGAGGGAAAAATACGGCTACAATGTGCTGCATCACAAGGGGCAGTATGATGTGAATGACCGCGACCATGCGTATTCTAATTCACTTCCTGAGATTACAGAGATTATTGAGAAAAATCCGTCTATAAAGGTGGTTATTGACCTGCACAGGGATGGAGTGGCTGAGACTACAAGGCTTGCTGCCACAATAGATGGAAAGCCTATGGCACAGATTATGTTTTTTAACGGGCTGTGCCGCACTGCTGCAAGGGGACCGATTAATAGTCTGCCCAATGAGTATCTGGGGGATAATCTGGCGTTTTCATTTCAGCTGCAGCTCATGGCAAATGAGTATTATCCGGGGCTTGCAAGGCGCATATACTTAAAGGGATACAGATATAATATGCATCTGTGTCCGAAATCGCTGCTCGTGGAGGTGGGAGCGCAGACAAATACCAAGGAGGAGGCATACAATGCAATGGAACCACTTGCAGATATACTTGATAAAGTGTTAAAATAATATAGACTTTATTTCACAAATCTGATAAACTTTGATGAGTTATTGAAAGCATTAGGAGGACATATGTCAATAGATCAGAGCAAAATCCGCAATTTTTGTATTATTGCCCATATTGATCACGGTAAATCTACACTCGCGGACAGAATTATAGAAAAAACAGGCACACTTACCAGCAGGGAGATGCAGGCTCAGGTGCTCGACAATATGGATTTAGAGAGAGAGCGTGGTATCACAATCAAGTCTCAGGCAGTCCGTATTATATATACCGCAAAGGATGGCGAAGAGTATATTTTTAATCTGATAGATACACCGGGACACGTGGATTTTAACTATGAGGTATCAAGGAGTCTTGCGGCATGTGACGGAGCTATACTTGTAGTGGATGCGGCCCAGGGCGTTGAGGCACAGACACTTGCAAATGTTTACCTTGCACTGGATCATGACCTGGATGTATTTCCTGTTATAAATAAGGTGGATCTGCCGAGTGCGCGCCCGGATGAGGTGGCACAGGAGATTGAGGATGTTATCGGTATCGAAGCTATGGATGCACCGCGTATTTCCGCAAAGACAGGACTCAATATAGAGGATGTGCTGGAGCAGATTGTAAAAAAGATTCCGGCACCAACAGGCGATAAAGATGCACCGCTTAAGGCACTTATATTTGATGCAACATATGATTCTTATAAGGGAGTCATTATTTTCTGCCGACTGAGAGAGGGCTCTGTAAAGGTAGGAGACACAATAAAGATGATGGCTACAGGTGCATCTGATGTGGTTACAGAGGTGGGATATTTTGGCGCAGGCCAGTTTATACCATGCGATGAGCTTTCGGCCGGTATGGTTGGATACATTGCAGCCAGCATCAAAAATGTCAGGGATACACGCGTGGGTGATACAGTTACACTCGTTGACAGACCGTGCGATGAGGCACTCCCGGGCTATAAGAAGGTCAACCCTATGGTTTACTGTGGTCTTTATCCTGCGGACAGTGCAAAGTATCCTGATTTAAGGGATGCGCTTGAAAAGCTGCAGGTCAACGACGCTTCATTACAGTTTGAACCTGAGACATCACTGGCACTTGGCTTTGGCTTCAGATGCGGATTCCTTGGTCTTTTACATCTGGAAATTATTCAGGAGAGACTGGAGAGAGAGTTTGATCTGGATCTCGTTACCACTGCACCTAGTGTTATTTACAAGATTCACAAGACAAGCGGTGAGGTGATAGATCTGACCAATCCTTCAAATATGCCGGATCCGTCAGAGATTGAGTATATGGAGGAGCCATACGTATCTGCAGAGATTATGGTCACAAGTGACTATGTCGGTGCGATTATGAAGCTGTGCCAGGAGAGACGAGGAGTCTATATCAGCATGGAGTATATCGAAAAAACACGAGCTCTCATAAAGTACGACTTGCCATTAAATGAGATTATCTATGATTTCTTTGATGCTTTAAAGTCACGCTCGAGGGGATATGCTTCGTTTGACTATGAGATGAAGGATTATGAGCGCTCAGAGCTTGTCAAGCTTGATATCTTAATCAATAAGGAAATGGTCGATGCACTTTCATTTATCGTATTCAAGGAGAGTGCATACGAAAGAGGCCGTAAGATGTGTGAGAAGCTTAAGGGTGAGATACCAAGGCATCTGTTTGAGATACCTATTCAGGCAGCAGTCGGTGGTAAGATTATAGCAAGAGAGACGGTTAAAGCGCTTCGAAAGGATGTACTTGCCAAGTGCTACGGTGGTGATATTTCACGTAAGAAGAAGCTGCTTGAGAAGCAGAAGGAAGGAAAGAAGAGGATGCGTCAGGTGGGCAATGTAGAGATACCACAGGAGGCATTCATGAGTGTGCTTAAGCTGGATGAGGAGTAATCGCACATATGAAGAATCTTGAGATTTATATTCATATACCATTTTGTGTGAGAAAATGTGAATATTGTGATTTTTTATCATTTCCAGCAGACGATGATGCAAAGCTTCGTTATGTCAAGGGGCTTATGGCGGAAATGATATTTTACGGCCCGCTTATGAAGAACTATCAGGTGTCATCTGTCTATATCGGAGGAGGTACACCAAGCTCTATAGATGAGCAGTGGATTGCTGCTTTGATGGAGGGTGTGTTTGACTGCTTTAATGTGCTGCCTGATGCTGAGATATCCATAGAGTGCAATCCCGGTACGCTTAGCAGGGAAAAGCTTTTAGCATACAGGGATGCGGGGATAAACCGCCTGTCCATAGGACTGCAGTCGGCAAATAATGATGAGCTTAAGCTGCTCGGGCGTATACATACTTTTGAACAGTTTGTGACGAATTACGAGGTGGCCAGAAACGTGGGCTTTAAAAATATCAATGTAGATTTGATGTATGGTCTGCCGGAACAGTCAGCGTCACAGTATATGGCGACAGTAAACAAGATTATAAGGCTTCATCCGGATCATATATCGGCGTATTCTCTTATAGTGGAAAAGGGTACTCCTTTCTATGAAAAGTACAAGTTTGACATGGTGCGCCAGGAGGCGGGCATGGGAACGGAGTTTCTGCCTAATGAGGACGAGTTATATGATATGGAAAAGGCGGGACAGAAGGCGTTTATGGATGCCGGCTACAGGCAGTATGAGACATCTAACTATGCTAAAAGAGGTATGGAGTGCCGCCATAATATAGGTTACTGGACCAGAGCTGACTATTTAGGACTTGGAATAGGGGCGGCATCGCTTATATCAAATGTCAGATATACCAATACATCCGATATGGACGAATATCTGTCGCGCTGCCGTCATATACATGATGTGGGTGATGATATATTTAAGGCCAATCTGCATGTGGCAGCTGATGTTATAGACAAAAAGGAACAGATGGAGGAGTTTATGTTTCTTGGACTTCGTATGAATGAGGGGGTCACAAGAGAAGCCTTTGAGAGGGCATTTGGTATTTCGATAGATGCAATCTACAAGGATACGATAGACAGCCTGAAAAAACAGGAGCTGCTCGTGGTAAAGGACGGGCATATCTATTTATCGGAGAGAGGAAAGGATGTAGCCAATTACGTTATGGCACAGTTTTTGAAGGATTAACGGAGAGTAAATTATGGATATGACTTTTAAGCTTCAGGTGTTTGAGGGACCGCTTGATCTGCTTTTATACCTGATAGAGAAAAATAAAGTAAATATTTATGATATCCCAATTGTCGAGATTACAGCGCAGTACATGGAGTATGTGGATCAGATGAAAAAGGATAACCTGGACACGCTCAGCGAGTTTCTCGTGATGGCAGCTACGCTCCTCGACATAAAGTCAAAGATGCTTCTCCCAAAGAAAGAGGAAGAAGAGCAGGAGCAGGAAGATCCAAGAGCAGAGCTTGTGCAGCAGCTGCTTGAGTACAAGATGTACAAGTGCATGGCAAACGAGCTTAAGGATCGCCAGCTGGATGCCGGCAAGGTGTGGTATAAGAAGAAGGACATACCTGATGAGGTCCTTGCATATGAGGAGCCTGTTAATCTTGAGGAGCTTGTCGGAGATATACGTCTTTCTGATTTAAACAGAATCTTTCAAAATATAATGAAGAGACAGGAAGAAAAGATAGATAAGGTCCGTTCGAAGTTTGGAAAGATTGAAAAGGAAGAGGTCTCCTTAGAGGAAAAGATGGACTTCCTGACAGACTATGCTGCCTCACACAAGCACTTCAGCTTCAGAGGAATGCTTACTGCATCGTCAAGCAAAGTGGAAGTCATAGTTACATTTCTTGCCATACTGGAGCTTATGAAGACCGGCAAATTAACTATCGTTCAGGAGCATATTTTTGATGATATCCGGATTGAGTCAAGAATTGCTGCATAAAGAGGGTTTGAGGATATATGAATTACAAAGCTGCAATAGAGGCTATTTTATTTACCATGGGAGAATCCGTGGAGCTTGGAAGGATAGCCGATGCAATACAATTAAATGAAAAAGAAACAAAAAAGCTGCTTGACGAGCTGATTAAGGAGTATAGAAGCTCTTCAAATATAGGCATGAATATAATAGAGCTTGATGGTGCTTATCAGATGTGTACAAAGCCACAGATGTATGAGTATCTCATCCGCATTGCAAAGCAGCCTAAGAAGAGGGTGCTTACGGATGTGCTTTTAGAGACTCTTTCAATCATAGCGTACAAGCAGCCTGTAACAAAGGCTGAAATAGAAAAAATCAGAGGTGTGTCAAGTGAACATGCCATAAGCAAGCTTGTCGAGTACAATCTGGTGCAGGAGCTTGGAAGGCTTGATGCTCCGGGAAGGCCGCTTTTGTTTGGTACCACAGAGGAATTTCTAAGGAGCTTTGGGGTTTCGTCTATCGACGAGCTGCCGGTACTAAGCCCTGTGCAGGTTGAGGAGTTTAAGCAGGAGGCAGAGGAAGAGATGCACGTGAAGCTTGATGTGTAGTGCAGGTGTATTGTGTAAGCTGCCATTTCATATAATAAGGACATGCAAATAATCATATATATTACCGATGGAGGTAATTATATGATTATTTTTTTTAGAAAATATAAGTCGAAAATAGCTTTAATGGTTTTCATTTGTGTGTTGGTTTGTACTGTCAGCTGTTTGCCTGGTTTTAAGACGGTAGAAAAGAAAAAAATGCCCGGTTTGGAAAAGAAAAGTGTGTTTATGGCAGCTGAAAATACTGTTGCTAAGAATACTGACAAAGCCGTAAATGAGCCCAGGCTTCATGCTGTTTCAGCAGCATTATATGATGCGGATGACGAGACGTTTATATATGGCAGAAATATGGGAGACAGCATGGCAAATGCCAGCACCACGAAGCTTCTTACGTGCATTGTGGCACTTGAAAAAGCTGATATAAATGATACTGTTACGATTTCACAAAATGCCGCATCACAGCCTGCGGTCAAGCTTGGACTTGTGGCAGGGAATAGCTATAATATGAAGGATTTACTCTATGGCATGATGCTTGAGTCGTTCAATGACTGTGCCTATGCGATTGCGGAACATGTGGGCGGCTCGACGGAGGGCTTTGCAAAGCTTATGAATGAAAAAGCAAATGAGATAGGGTGCCTCGGCACGTATTTTATTACACCAAACGGGCTGGATGCTGAGAATGATATAAGCTTTCACCACTCCACAGCGGGAGATTTGTGTGTTATAATGTCTTATTGTGCGTGGAAATCACCAAAATCAACACAGTTTCTTGAGATAACTCAGACTATGCAGTACACATTTGAGACAAAGGAAGGTAAGATGGTTTTTAGCAATCACAACAGGCTCCTTACGGAGACGGACTACTGCATATCGGGAAAGACCGGCTTTACCACAAAGGCAGGCTACTGTTATGTCGCAGCAGTTGAAAAGGATGGAAGGAGAATGTGCCTTTCTCTCTTGGGCTGTGGGTGGCCAAACAATAAAAACTATAAGTGGGATGATGCAAAGAGTCTGGTGGAGTATGCGGTTTCAGATGTTGCCGAAGATTCTTACTGTGATGCTGCTTGTGTAACAGCACAACAGACCGGTGATACACGAAACACAATTGACTTAAAATATATAGAAAACAACAAGAAGAATAAGAAAATTTGCAAGAATTTTCTCAAGAATTTTACAATTAATATAGGAAATTTTTTCTAAACAAAAATAAAGGTTAAAAATTTAACAAATTAGTTGAAAAAAATTTAGAAATAGTCTATTATCATACTAGCGAAAAATTTTATTTTTTTATAGATGGAGGATATAAAATGAGTAGTAACAATCAAAGCTTGGCAATGCAGCGTATTGCTAAGTTAGTCGACGAGAACAGTTTCATGGAAATTGGTTCTCTTGTGACAGCTCGCAGTACAGATTTTAACCTTACTGCAGCAAAAGCTCCTTCAGATGGTGTTATTATCGGACACGGTCTGATTGATGGAAATCTTGTATTTATCTACAGCCAGGATGCAACAGTTCTTAACGGAACAATAGGCGAGATGCATGCAAAGAAAATTGCTTCTGTATATGATATGGCCATGAAAATGGGCGCACCTGTTATCGGATTTATCGATTGCGGTGGTATCAGACTTCAGGAGTCAGTTGATGCATTAGACGGATTTGGTCTTATTTACGCCAAGGAAGTTGCAGCAAGTGGCGTTATTCCACAGATTTGTGGTGTATTCGGTAACTGCGGTGGCGGACTTTCTGTAGTACCGGCTCTTTGTGATTTCGCTTATATCGAAGAGTCTAAGGGCAGAATGTTTGTTAATACTCCTGATGCAATAGAGGGTAACCGCGTTGAGAAATGCGATACAGCAGCAGCTTCATTCCAGAGTGAGAACAATGGATGTGTAGACGGAATCGGTTCAGAGGATGATATTATCGCTGATATCAGAGCTCTTGTCAGCATGCTTCCACTCAACAACGAGGGAGATGTATATACAGACTCATGTGAGGATGATCTCAACAGAGCATGTAACAGCATGGCTGATATGAAGGCTGATCCAAGATTCCTCTTATCAGAGCTTTCTGATGATCATGTATTCTTTGAGACAAAGAAAGACTTTGCCAAGAATATGGTTACAGGTTTTGTTAAATTAAACGGCATGACAGTCGGTGCAGTTGCAAACTGCAGCACAGTATATGATGCTGAGGGCAAGAAGGCAGAGGAGTTTGCACTTTCTCTTACTGCAAAGGGCTGTAACAAGGCAGCTGAGTTTGTATCATTCTGTGATGCTTTCTCAATTCCTGTACTTACACTTACAAATGTAAACGGATTCAAGAACTGCATGTGCTCTGAGAAGAAGCTTGCAAAGGCTCTTGCCAGAATGACATACGCATTCTCAAGTGCAACATGTCCAAAGGTTAACCTGATTACAGGCGAGGCTTATGGAAGCGCATATGTTGCAATGAACTCTAAGTCAATCGGAGCTGATATGGTTTATGCATACCCTGATGCAAAGATTGGTATGATGGATTCAAAGATTGCAGCTGAGATTATGTATCCGGGCGCTGATGCAAAGGAAATCGATGAGAAGGCAGCTGATTATGAGAAGCTTCAGTCTTCTGTTTCATCAGCAGCAGCCAGAGGATATGTAGACCTCATCATTGATCCGGCTGACACAAGAAAATATCTTGTAGGTGCTTTTGAGATGCTTTACACCAAATATGTAGATGCACCAGAGAAGAAACACGGAACTAAATAATAGAAAGGCGCATTTTGTTATGAAGAAAAAAATAACATATATCCTTAGCCTTCTTATGATTGTATGTATGCTTGGAGCATGTGGCTCTGACAATGCCGAAAAGACATATGGCGGATACACAACAGACGAGCTTCATACTGAGGCAACAGACAGCCTTGGCAATATCCAGAACTACATTGCGCTCGTAGATAATTGTGGCGGTTATGACAACTATGAGAAGAGTGTCAAGGAAGTTGAGGAGAAGACAGGCATGACAGAGGGTGAGGTTGTTTACAACACACTCGGACAGTCGGGAGCAAGCGTTTCAATGAAAAATATCGACGCTGAGCTTGATGCTGTTTCATCATGGCTTGATCTGGTTGACAAATACGGAGACGTAAAGGATGCAACTAATGGCAAGGATTTTACAGTAACCAAGTCAGGTGGTACACTCACTACCGATATGACACTTACATTTGGCAAGCAGGATGTAACATACGAATTAGTATATGATTCGGTTACCATGGAGGTAACAGGTATCTCACTTACTCCTGTTCAGACAATGGGGCAGAAGCTTGCTAAGGCAGGACAGAACACAGTAATTTCAATGAGTATTGTATTCTGTGTACTTATTCTTATCTCTCTTATCATTTACTGCTTCAAGTTTATTGCTCTTATCGGCAATAAGCCAAAGAAGGCAGAAGCAAAGAGCGAGCCTGAAAAGAAAGAGGCTGTTGCAGCAGCGCCTGCTACAGACCTTACAGATGATACAGAGCTTGTAGCTGTTATCTCAGCAGCTATAGCAGCAAGCGAGGGTACTACAACAGAGGGCTTTGTAGTCCGTTCAATCAATAGAAGATAATTTAGGAGGACATTTGAGATGAAAAACTATACAATTACCGTTAACGGAAATGTTTACGATGTTACAGTAGAAGAGACAGGAAGCACACCTAGCACAGCAAGCACACCTAGAAGAGCTGCAGCACCTGCTGCCGCTGCACCAAAGGCTGCAGCACCTGCAGGAGCAGGAAGCATCAAGGTTGAGGCCGGAGCTGCCGGAAAGGTATTTAAGCTCGAGGCTAAGGTTGGCGATGCAGTAAAGAAGGGTGATACACTTCTTATTCTTGAGATCATGAAGATGGAGACACCTGTTGTTGCACCACAGGATGGAACAGTAGCAAGCATTGATGTTGCTGTTGGTGATTCAGTAGAGTCAGGTGCATTACTTGCAACATTAAACTAATTCCAGGAGGTAAACTAATTTGAGTTACGTAGGTGAAACACTTTCAAACCTCCTACATCAGACTGCCTTTTTTAATCTGTCAGTCGGAAACTATGTTATGATTGCCGTAGCATGTGTATTCCTGTTTTTGGCTATTAAAAAAGGATTTGAGCCTTTACTTTTAGTACCTATTGCTTTTGGTATGCTCCTTGTTAATATCTATCCTGATATTATTGTAAGTCCAGAGCACTCAAGCAATGGAGTAGGTGGTTTACTTTATTATTTCTATACACTTGATGAGTGGTCAATTCTTCCTTCACTGATTTTCCTCGGTGTCGGAGCTATGACAGACTTTGGTCCGCTTATCGCAAACCCTATCAGCTTCTTACTCGGAGCTGCAGCACAGTTTGGTATTTTCGGAGCTTATTTCCTTGCAATCCTTCTCGGATTTAATGACAAGGCAGCAGCAGCCGTATCTATCATCGGTGGAGCTGACGGACCTACATCTATTTTCCTTGCCGGAAAATTAGGTCAGACAGGTCTGATGGGACCTATCGCCGTGGCAGCGTACTCGTACATGGCATTAGTACCTATCATCCAGCCGCCAATTATGAAATTATTTACTACAAAGAAAGAGCGTGCGATCAAGATGCAGAACCTTCGTCCTGTAAGCAAGCTTGAGAGAATTCTCTTCCCTGTAGTAGTTACTATCGTTGTTTGTACACTGCTTCCAACTACAGCACCACTCGTTGGTATGCTCATGCTTGGAAACCTTTTCCGTGAGTCTGGTGTAGTACGTCAGCTTCAGGAGACAGCAAGCAACGCCCTTATGTACATTGTAGTTATCTTACTCGGTACATCAGTAGGTGCTTCTACAAGCGCAGAGTCATTCCTTAATATGAGCACAATCAAGATCGTTATCCTTGGTCTTATTGCATTCATGGTGGGAACTGCTGCCGGAGTACTTTTTGGAAAGCTTTTATGCTTCTTTACAAAAGGCAAGATCAATCCACTTATCGGTTCAGCCGGTGTATCCGCTGTTCCTATGGCTGCCCGTGTATCTCAGAAGGTCGGTGCAGAAGAGGATCCAACAAACTTCCTTCTTATGCATGCTATGGGACCTAACGTAGCCGGTGTTATTGGAACTGCCGTAGCGGCCGGATGCTTCATGGCTATATTCGGTATTTAGATTTAATTAAGGAGGATTAATCATGTCAGAAGTGGTAAAGAAACCATTAAAAATAACAGAAACTGTTCTTCGTGATGCACATCAGTCACTGATTGCAACCAGAATGACAACAGAGCAGATGCTTCCAATCGTTGACAAAATGGACAAGGTTGGATACAACGCAGTAGAGTGCTGGGGTGGTGCAACATTTGATGCCTGCCTTAGATTCTTAAAGGAAGATCCATGGGATCGTCTCAGAAAATTAAGAGACGGCTTCAAAAATACAAAGCTCCAGATGCTTTTCCGTGGACAGAATATCTTAGGATATCGTCCATATGCAGATGATGTTGTTGAGTATTTCGTACAGAAGTCAATCGCAAACGGAATCGATATCATCCGTATTTTCGACTGCTTAAATGATATCAGAAACTTACAGACAGCAGTTACAGCATGTAACAAGGAAAAGGGACATGCCCAGGTAGCTCTTTCATACACACTTGGAGATGCTTACACACTTGACTACTGGATGGATATGGCAAAGAGAGTTGAGGACATGGGTGCTGACTCACTTTGTATCAAGGATATGGCCGGTCTTTTAGTTCCTGCAAAGGCTACAGAGCTTGTTCAGGCTTTAAAGGATTCTACAAGCCTTCCTGTCGAGCTTCATACACACTACACATCAGGTGTTGCTTCAATGACATACATGAAGGCTGTTGAGGCCGGAGTTGATATCATTGACACAGCTATGTCACCATTCGCTCTTGGAACAAGCCAGCCTGCAACAGAGGTTATGGTTGAGGCATTCAAGGGCACAGAGTTTGATACAGGTCTTGATCTTAATCTCTTAAGTGAGATTGCTGATTACTTCAGACCAATGAGAGAGGAAGCTTTAGCTTCAGGTCTCATGAACCCAAAGGTACTCGGAGTAAATATCAATACTCTCCGTTATCAGGTTCCTGGAGGAATGCTTTCAAACCTTATCTCACAGCTCAAGGAGCAGGGCAAAGAGGACAAGTACGAGGAGGTTCTCGCAGAGGTACCTCGTGTGCGTAAAGACCTCGGTGAGCCACCACTTGTAACTCCTTCTTCACAGATCGTTGGTACACAGGCTGTATTTAACGTACTCATGGGCGAGAGATACAAGGTTGCTACTAAGGAGACTAAGGATATCCTTCTTGGTAAGTATGGTCAGACAGTTAAGCCTTTCAACCCTGAGGTTGTTGACAAGGTTCTTGGTGATGATAAGAAGAATGCCATCACATGTCGTCCGGCAGATCTTCTTGAGCCTGAGCTTGACAAGATTGAGGCTGAGATGAAGCAGTGGAAACAGCAGGATGAGGATGTTCTTTCTTATGCTCTTTTCCCACAGGTTGCTACTGATTTCTTCAAGTACAGACAGGCACAGCAGACAGGTGTTGATGCAAAGGCCGCTGATACTGAGAATAAGGCTTATCCTGTATAGTATTTAAAAATATAATTCATGCTTTTGAATTTCAAGCAGGTCCGGCTTTGCCGGGCCTGTTTTTTGGTGATGAGATATGGAGAAAAGTAAGTCCCGGGCACCGGGCAGGCACGCACACTTTCATGTGTGCGAATAGCGCAGCCTCTTAGATACTATAGAAATTATGCCCATGAAACACAGAAATGTCCTGCCATGGACGGCAGGACAAGGTGTTATGCGCCATGGATGGAGCATAAAAGCCGGTTTCGTCAAGCATAGACCAACTTCAAGCATAATTTCGTATAGTATCTTAGTGGCGTAGCGTAGCGCACGGGAAAGTGTGCGTGCCTGCCCGGTGCCCGGGACTTACGAGTCTATTCTATGGCAAAAATAAAAAATATAAATTCGCTCTTTCATATAGAGGAAAAAAGTGATAATATTTTAAGGTATGAAAAAATTGCTGCAGGTCACACAAATGTGTGAAGCACAGCCATAAACGGGAAAGCTCAGGAGTATAAGATGTCAAATACTAACGACTTACTTAACAGGATAAATGCTAAATACAGTACGATGAGCAAGGGGCACAAGCTGCTTGCTACATACATAACTGATAATTATGATAAGGCTGTCTTTCTGACAGCGGCTAAGATGGGCGAAACGGTAGGAATTTCTGAGTCTACGGTTGTCAGGTTCGCTACATCGCTGGGATATAAGGGATATCCCGATTTTCAGAAGGCACTCGAGGAGCTTGTAAGGAACAAGCTCAATTCGGTTCAGCGAATGGAGGTCACATATGGGCGTATCAGCCAGTCACAGATTCTTGAGACTGTACTGCAGTCTGATCGTGACAAGATTAAGACCACTCTGGAAAAAATTGATGCGGATGCATTTGACCTGGCGGTAGATACTATTTTACAGTCAAGGAAAATTTATATTGTCGGAATCAGAAGCTGTGCACCTCTTGCAAGCTTTCTTGCATTTTATATGAATCTGATGTTTGAGGATGTGTGTCTGCTTACTACAAACAGCTCGAGCGAGCTTTTTGAGCAGATGGTGCGCATTGGCAAGGATGATGTGATTATCGGTATCAGCTTTCCGCGTTACTCTATGCGTACTCTTAAGGCACTGGAATTTGCCAACAACAGGAGTGCAAAGGTTATCACTATCACAGACAGCATTCATTCACCGATGAATCTGTATTCTTCATGCAATCTGATTGCCGACAGTGATATGGCTTCTATAGTTGATTCACTTGTTGCTCCGCTTTCTGTCATCAATGCCCTGATTGTGGCTCTTTGCATGAAAAAGCAGAGTATTGTTGCAAAGACACTGACAGAGCTTGAGGATATATGGAATGAGTATCAGGTGTACGAGAATGATGAGATTGATTACATTGATGACTCTATAAAGGTACATTACGCTAAGCTGGGGGATTCACAGGATGAGTAAGAATATTATTGTGGTAGGTGGCGGAGCTGCTGGAATGCTTGCGGCGTATTTTGCTGCAGAAGCAGGGAATAAGGTTACGCTTCTTGAAAAAAATGAAAAACTTGGGAAGAAAATATATATAACCGGCAAGGGCAGATGCAACCTGACCAATGCGTGCGATGTTGAGGATCTTTTTTTAAATGTAAAGAGCAACAGTAAGTTTTTGTACAGTGCATTTTATGGCTTTGACAACAGCAGGGTGATTGATTTTTTTGAGAGTCATGGCATGCCTGTAAAGGTGGAGCGTGGCAATCGTGTATTTCCTGTATCTGATAAGTCGTCGGATGTGATTTTTGCTTTACAGAGAGCTTTGAAGGAAAAGAAAGTGGAGGTATTGCTTCATACGGAGGTATCGAAGCTGTGCTATGAGAAAATCACTGATACAAAGGCAGATGAAGAAGCTACTGATAAAAAAACTGAATTAAAAATAACAGGTGTCATATTAAAGGATGGCACCAAAATGGATGCTGATGCAGTTATTGTTGCCACAGGAGGACTTTCATATCCTTCTACAGGCTCTACAGGTGACGGCTACAAAATGGCAGAAAGCGCAGGCCATACTGTGACAGAGTGCACACCTTCACTTGTTCCTTAATGTAAAGGAAGAGTGGGTAAAGAGTCTTCAGGGACTTTCACTTAAAAATACGGCTATTTCCATATATAGTGGCAAAAAGAAGCTTTATGAGGATTTTGGAGAGATGCTTTTTACGCATTTCGGGGTCAGCGGCCCTATGATTTTGTCTGCAAGTGCATCAATTAAGCAAAGCCTTATTAAGCAGCCTCTTGACATGTATATTGATTTGAAGCCGGCTCTCACACAGGAGGCCTTGGACAAGAGGATTCTCAGGGAGTTTGAGGAGGCAAAAAACAAGCAGTTTAAGAATTCGATAAACAAGCTTTTGCCGGCAAAAATGATTCCGGTGATAATTGAGCTTTCAGGCATTGACCCGGATAAGAAGGTCAATGAGATATCGAAAGAGGAAAGAAACAGACTTCTTATGCTTTTTAAGAAGCTGCCTGTCACTCTTAATGGTCCAAGAGGATATAATGAAGCTATTATCACAAAGGGCGGCATAAAGGTGAAGGAAATCAATCCATCCACTATGGAGTCGAAGCTTGTGAATGGCCTCTACTTTGCCGGCGAGGTGCTGGATCTGGATGCATATACGGGAGGTTTCAATCTGCAGATAGCATGGTCAACAGGATATCTGGCAGGAACAAGTGCAGCAGTTTGATGATTTGGAAAACTATTTTGAGATACTTATAATAACAGTTATTTATGCGCATAGTGAATTGAGTAGCTGGGATTTTAATAAAAATGATGAACAAAAATATTTTAAGGAGAAATTATGAGATACAATATAGCAATTGACGGACCGGCAGGAGCCGGAAAAAGCACTATAGCAAAGAGACTTGCAAAGGAACTTGGCGCAATTTATGTCGATACAGGTGCCATGTACCGTGCCATGGCATACTATTTTATCCAAAAGGGTGTGGACAAGGAGGATATTGACACCATCACGAAGCTGTGTAAGGATGTTGAGGTTTCAATCAGCTATGAAAACGGTGAACAGCAGGTTATCTTAAATGGTGAGAATATCACAGGATTTATAAGACAGGAGGCTGTCGGCAATATGGCATCAGCTACCAGCGTCTATCCTGTAGTTAGAGAAAAGCTTGTTGAGCTTCAAAGACAGCTCGCTGCCAGAGAGAATGTGGTGATGGATGGAAGAGATATAGGAACTGTTGTGCTTCCTGATGCCAATGTCAAGATATTTTTAACAGCAAGCTCTAAAGTACGTGCAAAGAGACGCTTCGATGAGCTTACTGCAAAGGGTGAGAAATGCGATATTGATGCAATCGAGAAGGATATTATAGAGAGAGACCACAGGGATATGACAAGAGAGACATCACCTTTGAAGCAGGCGGATGATGCTGTGCTGCTTGATTCGTCTGATATGACAATCGATGAGGTGGTAGATAGAATGAAACAGCTTGTGAAAGAGGCATAGCGTATGGGAGAGCTTACTATCGCAAAAAGCGCCGGCTTTTGTTTTGGAGTGACGAGAGCGGTAAATATGGTCTATGAGGCAATTGAAAAGGAAAATGTGCCTATATACACCTATGGCCCGATTATTCACAATGATGAGGTCGTAAAGGATATGGAAAAAAATGGCGTAACCGTCATAAACGATCTCGATGAGCTTTCTTCTCATGAAAAGGGTGTGATGATTATCCGTTCACACGGTATAAGCAAGGCTGAGTATGACAGGATAAAAAACTGTGGCTTTGAGGTGCTTAATGCAACCTGTCCTTTTGTATCAAAAATTCACAGATATGTGGAGGATTACAGCTCAAAGGGCTATGATATTATAATTGTCGGTAGTCCAAAGCACCCTGAGGTGTGTGGAATAAAGGGTTGGGCAGACGAAAAATGCCATGTAACCATCATAAATTCGCCTGAGGATGCCGAAAATTACATGAAAAATAGTACAAAAAAACTATGCATAGTGTCACAAACGACATTTAACTACAATAAATTTCAAGATATAGTTGAAATTATTGCAAAAAAAGGTTATGATATAACTGTTTTAAATACAATCTGTAATGCTACAGAGGTCAGACAGACCGAAGCTAGAAAGGTAGCACAGTGCTCAGATGTCATGATTGTCATAGGCGACAGGCACAGCTCCAATACACAGAAGCTATTTGAAATATGTAAAAACGAATGCAAAAATACTTACTATATACAGACAAGTGACGAAATGGATTATACACAAATCAGGTCCAACAATAACGTAGGTATTACAGCAGGGGCTTCAACCCCAAATAATATCATTGAGGAGGTTTCAAAGAATGTCAGAAATGAGCTTTGAACAAATGCTGGAAGAATCTTTTAAAACTATAAGAAATGGAGAAGTGGTAGAAGGTACCGTTATTGATGTTAAACCTGACGAGATTTTCTTAAATATTGGATACAAATCAGACGGAATTATTACTAGAAACGAGTACACAAATGAGCCGAACGTAGATCTTACTACTGTTGTAAAGGTTGGCGACAAGATGGAAGCCAAGGTAGTTAAGCTTAACGATGGCGAGGGTCAGGTTATCCTTTCTTACAAGCGCCTTCAGGCAGAGAAGGGCAGCAAGCGTCTTGAGGAGGCTTTTGAGAACCAGGAAGTATTAAAGGCAAAAGTTACACAGGTATTAGCCGGTGGTGTATGTGTCAGTGTTGATGAGACAAGAGTATTCATCCCTGCAAGCCTTGTATCAGATACTTATGAGAAGGATCTCAACAAGTTCAAGGATCAGGAGATTGAGTTTATCATCACAGAGTTCGATCCAAGAAAGAGACGTATTATCGGAAACAGAAAGGTATTACTCGTTGAGCAGAAGGCTAAACAGCAGGAAGAGCTTCTTGCAAATCTTCACGTTGGCGATGTAATCGAAGGAACAGTTAAGAATGTTACAGATTTCGGTGCATTCATCGATCTTGGCGGAGTAGACGGATTACTTCATATCTCAGAGATGTCTTGGGGCAGAGTAGAGAACCCTAAGAAGGTATTCACTGTTGGACAGACTGTAAGAGTATTTGTTAAGAACATCAATGGTTCTAAGATTGCTCTTTCAATGAAGTTTGATGACGAGAATCCATGGAATGGTGCAACAGAGAAATTTGCTCCTGGCAATATCGTAAAGGGCAAAGTAGCCAGAATGACAGATTTTGGTGCATTCATCGAGCTTGCTCCTGGTGTTGACGCACTTCTTCATGTTTCACAGATTTCAAAGGATCATGTTGAGAAGCCATCAGATGTTCTCAAGATTGGTCAGGAGATTGAGGCTAAGGTTGTTGAGTTCAATGAGGACGATAAGAAAATCAGCTTAAGCATGAAGGCTCTCCTTGATTCAGAGGATGATGGAGCAGATGTTGCAGATGTAAATATCGACGAGGTTGCTTCTGATAACGAGTAGTTTTTGATTTTAAAGCTGTCATATATAATTATATGGCAGCTTTTATTTGTATCGGGTGGCACATATTGGAGGATTGTGATGTTTGATCATTATGAATGGTTTAAAAATGAAGTGTACAGGCTGACGCAGATAGATCTCAATTATTATAAAGAAAAGCAGATGCGCAGGCGTATTGATACTCTTGCGAAAAAAAATGGGGCTGATTCTTATGAGACATACATTGATATGATTTCTACAGATAAGGCTAAGTTTAAACAGTTTATCAATTTTATCACTATCAATGTATCTGAGTTCTACAGGAATCCTGATCAGTGGAGTTTTTTGGACAGAGAGGTCATTCCTGAGATATTAAAGAACAATACAGGGACGATTAAGATATGGAGCGCGGCATGCTCAACAGGGGACGAGCCGTATTCGCTTGCCATGGCTTTTTCAAAGCATGTTCCATTGTCTCGTATAAAGATACTGGCTACAGATATTGACGACCAGGTGATTGCGAGCGCTAAAGCCGGGCTTTACAGCGCAAAGTCTGTAGAAAATGTGCCGGCTGACCTGAAGAAGAAGTACTTTACCCAGGTGGAGGGGTCATACAAGATATCTGATGATATCAAGCGATGTGTGACCTTTAAGGAACACAATCTATTGAAGGATTCATATCCAAAGGATTACGATCTTATCCTGTGCAGGAATGTGGTGATTTATTTTACCGATGATGCGAAAGATATGATATACAAAAATTTCTTCAATACTTTAAAATCCAAGGGAATACTGTTTATAGGCAGTACTGAGCAGATAACTACATATCGTGAGCTCGGCTTTGAGAGATTAAGCAGTTTCTATTTCAGGAAGCCATGATATCTTATCAGAGGTTAAACAGATGGTCTGTTATGTGTTTTACATATGACAGTACCATCTGTTTTGAATTTATAAAATCTTCAGTCAGCAGGAAATAGCTGTACTTATCCTTTATATCGAATCGAAACTCGGGCTTCATGAAGTCAGAGTACTGTCTGATGAAGGTACCGGTTTTGCGCACATAGCAGTTGTACGCCTTGCATTTTTCACGGTATTCGTGGTCAACATATGCTGCGACGCTCTTGTGTATGGCCATGTCCTCCTTTGGCAGATAGTAGTAGTTTTTGTAATCGCTGTAGAAATGGCGCATTTCCCCCTCGAATATCTCTGCACGCACGTAGCTTTTTGTAGTGCCGATGGTCAGATAGATGTCATTGTCATGGAAGCTTACAGATTTTGGAACGGAAAATTTATTTTCAAATGATATGATAAGCTCATTCATCAGACTGCCGTCGTAAGCTGTATATGGGTTTACGGATACACCGGTGATGTCTGCAATGCCATGTATGCATTCTTTATACGAAAGTATACTAAGGAGCTTTGTCATGCCAAGGACATCCTCGTAGTTGTGTGTCAAAAGCAGGGATAGCTTTTCATCGTCCTTTTGGGCAAGATATTCATAATAAACGTTTATGAGCTCACCACCGGAATATTTATCCTCCCTATCTATACCAAGAAATGCTTCGATGCTTTTTTGTTTGTAGTTTTCGAGGCACAAAAGATGCTTTATCGGTGAAAGCTCCTTAAAGATATCGAGTATCTGCACATTACAGAAGGGGTCTTCCTGCTTATATTTCTTGTATTTATTCTTTAAAAATGGAATATCAAAGCCGACGCCGTTGAAGGATATGATAGTGCTGCAACCGGACAAACTTCCTGCGAAGGCTTCAATTACAGCTGCTTCGTCATCGACAGATTCGGCAAAATACTGGTCTATTACAATACGATTTTTAATGCGCCTTGCACAGCCTATCATGTAGACAATCGCTTTCACCGGTGAAAAGCCTGTTGTCTCAATATCAAAGAACATAGTGTTTTCTTTAAATATGCTGTCTGAAAAATTATCGGTTTTTATGTAAATTTCTTCATTGTGAAATATTTTCATTTTTGATTCCTGCCTTGAATATCATTTGTATAAACATTATAACATAAAGTATTAAAAAAAGTACATAATATACTATTTAACTAAAAATCATAAGTGGTATAATAGGAATAGTAATGTGCAATAGCATTTCCACGTTATTAATCTAAAAGAAAGAGGGGCACAAAAATGGGTCATAAAACGTTTATTGGCGGTGTTCATCCATATGATGGCAAAGAGCTGTCTAAGGATTCACCAATTAAAGAAGTTTTGCCCAAGGGCGACATGGTATATCCGGTTTCGCAGCATATCGGCGCACCGGCTAAGCCTGTTGTTGCCGTAGGTGACACTGTGTTGAAGGGACAGATGATAGCAGAGGCCGGTGGCTTTGTTTCATCACCTATCTATTCATCAGTGTCAGGAAAAGTTAAGGCTATTGAGAAGCGACGTGTGGCGGTCGGCGATATGGTTGACAGTATTGTTATCGAAAATGATGGCATGTTTACTGAGACAACATATAAGAGCGTCGAGGATGTCACTGCGCTTTCAAAGGAAGAAATCATCGAGAAGGTCAAGAATGCGGGAGTTGTCGGCATGGGCGGTGCCGGTTTCCCTACACATGTTAAGCTTTCTCCAAAGGAGCCGGACAAGATTGAGTATATTATCGCAAACTGCGCAGAGTGTGAGCCTTACCTCACATCTGACTACAGACGTATGCTTGAGAATCCTGAGGAATTAATTGGCGGCATGAAGATCATACTTCAGCTTTTTGACAATGCAAAGGGTATTCTTGGTATAGAGGATAATAAGCCTGACTGTATCGAAAAGCTCACAGAGCTCACGAAGGATGAGCCGCGTATTGAGGTCTGTCCGCTTATGACAAAGTACCCACAGGGTGGTGAGAGACAGCTCATCTATGCTACAACCGGCAGAGCCATCAATTCTAAGATGCTCCCTGCTGATGCAGGCTGTATCGTTGATAATGTAGAGACAATCATTGCTGTCTACAATGCCGTAAAGAATGGACTGCCAGTCCTTAAGCGTATTTCAACAGTTACAGGAGATGCTGTGAAGAATCCTTCCAATATTTTATACAGCATCGGTACCTCATATCAGGAGCTGGTTGATGCTGCAGGTGGCTTTAAGAGCCAGCCGGAGAAGATTATATCAGGCGGTCCTATGATGGGCTTTGCCATGTTTAGTCTTGATATCCCTACTACAAAGACATCTTCATCAATACTGTGCTTCACACATGATGAGGTGGCAGCATTTGAGCCACAGGCTTGCATTAACTGCGGTCGTTGCGTGGAGGCATGTCCTGAGCAGCTCATTCCAAGCCGTCTTGCGAAGTTTGGTTTGCGTGGACAGATGGATGAGTTTGAGAAGTGGCACGGACTTGAGTGTATTGAGTGTGGAAGCTGTTCATTTGCATGTCCGTCAAGGAGACAGGTGGCTCAGCCTATTAAGACAATGAAGAAGCTTGTTCTCGCTGAAAAGAGAAAACAGGCCAGCAAAAAATAAAGAAAGAGGTGGATTAAAGTGAGTGATTTATTTCATGTTTCATCATCACCACATGTACGTGCCAAGGATTCCACTGACAGAATAATGCTTTATGTCATTATAGCATTACTCCCGGCAAGTCTTTTTGGTATTTACAATTTTGGATTTAGAGCACTTTTTATCATTCTGCTTACCATCGCATCGTGTGTGGCATCAGAATGGGTGTTTGACTACATAGTTAAGAAAAAGAGCACAATTACAGACCTTAGTGCGGTAGTTACAGGACTGCTTTTAGCACTAAACCTTCCGGTTGCACTTCCATGGTGGGAGGCTGTACTCGGTGGAGTATTTGCAATCATCATTGTCAAGTGTATGTTCGGAGGACTCGGACAGAACTTTATGAACCCGGCACTTGGTGGAAGATGCTTCCTTCTCATCGCATTTGCGGCTGATATGACCAATTTCAACGTCACAAGAAACGGTGTGGATGTATACTCAGGAGCAACACCACTTGCGCTCATCAAAAATGAGGGACTTTCAAGTGTCAATGTAAGGGATATGCTTATAGGAAATACTGCAGGAACTATTGGTGAGACATCAGTTATAGCTATTTTAATAGGTGCTATCATCATGATTTTACTTGGAGTCATTGATTTAAAGATTCCTGCATCCTACATTATTACATTTGCTGTTTTCATGTTCCTTTTCGGAGCACAGCATTTTGATATCAACTATGTTGTTGCAGAGCTCTGCGGTGGCGGACTGATGCTCGGTGCATTTTTCATGGCGACCGATTATGTCACAAGCCCGATTACGCCGATGGGCAAGATAATATTCGGTATCTGCTGTGGTATATTGACAGGAGTATTCCGTTGCTTCGGTGCCAATGCAGAGGGTGTTTCCTTTGCTATCATCTTAAGCAACTGCCTTGTTCCTATTATTGAGAAGGTTTCTATCCCAAGAGCCTTTGGTATGGTAAAGGAGGCAAAGAAGAATGAATAAACGTATTGTACATGACGCTTTGATTTTAACTGCCTTTACTCTGGTGCTTGGTTTTATTCTTGCCCTGGTTCAGGGAATCACGGCAGAGCCTATCGACAAGGCCAATAAAGCAGCAGCACAGAAAGCATATCAGGCAGTATTTTCGGATGCAAAATCATTTGAGAAATATGATTATGATGCTGATGAAGCTGATAAGCTTGTATCTGATGCGGGCTACAAGGATACAATCGATGATATTGAGACTGCCCTTGATTCAAACAAAGAGACATTAGGCTATGTCATCACAGTTACAGCCAAGGATGGAAGCCAGGGAAGTATCACATTCTCTGTAGGTATCAAGAATGATGGTACTGTAAACGGTTACTCGATCACAAGCATCAGTGAGACTCCGGGACTTGGAATGAAGGCCGAGGAGGCTGATTTCTACAAGCAGTTTGAGAACAAGAAAGTAGACAAGTTCGACGTTGTAAAGACCACACCTTCAAAGGATGAGGAGATTGAGGCCATCACAGGATCAACCATCACATCAAAGGCTATGGCCAACGGCTGCAACGCAGCTATTACTTACTTCCAGAATAAATTACAGGGAGGTGCCAACTAATGAACAAATATGTAGAGCGTTTATATAATGGTATCATTAAGGAAAATCCTACCTTTGTACTTATGCTTGGTATGTGTCCTACACTGGCTGTTACATCCAGTGCGGTAAACGGACTTGGAATGGGACTTTCCACCACGGTAGTACTTATATGTTCAAACCTTTTGATTTCACTTTTCAGAAAAGTGATTCCTAACGGAGTGCGTATGCCGGCGTATATCGTCATAGTTGCATCTCTTGTTACAGTAGTACAGTTTTTAATGCAGGCTTATCTGCCTAGTCTTTCAGCAGCACTTGGTGTATACATCCCACTTATCGTGGTTAACTGTATCATCCTTGGACGTGCTGAGAGCTATGCTTCAAAGAATCCGCCTGTAGAGTCTATCTTTGATGGAATGGGAATGGGACTTGGATTTACCATGGGTCTTACAATTATCGGACTTATCCGTGAAATCTTAGGTGCAGGAACATTTTTCAACATCAAGATTTTCGGTGACTGGTTTACACCAATCACAATTTTTATCATGGCACCGGGAGCTTTCCTCGTACTAGGCTTCCTCGTTGCAGGCATGAATATCATCCGTAAAAAGATGGAAGCAAAGGGTACACCTCTTGCTGAGCCGGCAGGCTGCCTTTCAGGAGATTGTGCACATTGTGGAGCATCATGTCCATCAGCAAAAGCAGCACAGACTGCTGTTGCGCCTAACACTACAGAAGGAGGGGATAAATAATGGGTACATTAGGTCATTTACTGCTCATTGCAGTAGCATATGCAATAGTTAACAACGTAGTACTTAGCCAGTTCCTTGGTATCTGTCCTTTCCTCGGCGTATCAAAGAACACAAAAACTGCTGCAGGAATGGGTGGTGCGGTAATTTTCGTTATCACAATCGCCACATTCGTTACACAGCTTATTTACAATTTTATACTGTATCCGCTTAATCTGTCATATTTGCAGACTATCGTGTTCATTCTTGTAATTGCAGCACTTGTTCAGTTTGTAGAGATGTTCTTAAAGAAACAGATGCCTCCTCTTTACAAAGCACTCGGTGTGTATCTGCCTCTTATCACAACAAACTGTGCCGTACTCGGTGTAGCACTTAACAGTGTAACAAAGGGCTACAATATCTTAGAGAGTGTAGTTTACGGCTTTGCCACAGCCTTTGGTTTCTTTATTGCCATCGTGCTTATGGCTGGTGTACGTGAGAAGATTGAGTATAATGATATTCCAAAGCCTTTCCAGGGAACAGCCATCGTGCTTCTTACAGCGTGTCTTATGGCTATCGCCTTTATGGGATTCTCAGGAATGGTTTCTGTATAGGATTGGAGGAAAAGTGATATGAATGTTACTGCGATTATTATTGCAGCTTTAGTTGTTGGAGCTGTCGGTATAATTCTTGGATTTTTCCTCGGTATTTCAGGAGAAAAATTCAAAGTAGAGGTTGACCCGAGAGAGGAAGCAATACTTGAGGTGCTTCCGGGCAACAACTGTGGTGGCTGTGGATATGCCGGATGCTCCGGACTTGCTGCCGCCATCGCAAAGGGAGAGGCACCGGTAGGACAGTGTCCTGTTGGTGGAGACCCTGTTGCGGCAAAGGTCAGCGAGATTATGGGTGTAAAGGTTGAGGCCGGAGTAAAGAAGGTTGCATTTGTAAAGTGCGCCGGCACCTGCGACAAAGCAAATACAGACTACGACTATACAGGAGTAGAGGATTGTGTTGCCATGTCATTTGTACCGGGCGGCGGACCTAAGTCATGTAATTATGGCTGCCTTGGCTATGGAAGCTGTGTGAAGGCATGTCCTTTTGATTCAATCCATGTGGTTGACGGAGTGGCATGTGTCAATCCGCTTACATGCAAGGCATGCGGCAAGTGCGTAGAGGCTTGTCCAAAGCACCTCATCGAGCTTATTCCATATGACACAAAGCACGTTGTAAAGTGCAGCTCAAAGGACAAGGGCAAGGATGTCATGAAGGCATGCTCAGTGGGCTGTATCGGTTGTCATCTGTGCGAGAAGAACTGTCCGTCAGATGCTGTTCATGTAGTAGACAATGTAGCTTATATTGATCAGGAGAAATGTACAGGCTGCGGAATCTGCGCAGAGAAGTGTCCAAAGAAGATTATTCTGTAATGAATAAAAGCTGTCACATATCATTATGATGTGTGGCAGCTTTTTTATAAGCTTTAGGCAGCTATTCTGTGCTTACGTTATACTCATCTGATGTCGTGATAATGCTATAATCATCTGTCACAAATATTGCCTCAACACCGGAAAGGGAATTGATAAGCTCCTTTGCTTTATCAATGCCAAGAGCAAAGCATGTGGTGCTTAAGGCATCTCCGTCGCAGGAGGAGTCGCTTATGATGGTGACAGAGTATAGATTATTTTTGACGGGATAGCCGGTTGTGGTGTCCAGTATATGGTGATATAGCTTGCCGTCTACTCTGTAGTACCGCTCGTAGATGCCGGAGTGACGACGGATTTGTCCTTGATTTTGACAGTACATATGGGCTCACCGCTCTCGTCGAAGGGCTTTTGTATGCCGACTGTATAATCACTTCCGTCGGATTTTTCACCGACAGTGAGGACATTGCCACCCAGGTTTATGATGCCTGAGGTGATTTTTTTGGACTGTAAATAAGCCTTCATCTTATCGGCGATAAAGCCCTTTGCGATTCCACCAAGGTCAAGCTTTGCTTTTGAATCGGTTAGCATCACATCGTTTCCGTTAATCTGTATATTGCGGTAATTTACATGTGCTAGCTCGCTTTGTATCTGCGCATCAGACGGAACGACTGATGCATCCACCTCATTATCTTTAGAGTCGGTATTTTCAGCTATTTCGGAAAAATTCCACAAATCAGACAGCTTTCCTATAGTGATATCAAACCTGCCGTCACTTGTGTCGCCGTATTCGATGCCTTTTTTGATGAGCTCAAGCGTATCATTGCTTACTGTGACATATTCTTTGCCGGCAGCGTCATTTATTTTGCTCACCTCTGAGTAACTAACTGTGTTTGACAGCATATCCTCATATTTCTTTGCCATATCAAAGCAGTCGTCTATGTATTTCTCATCGGTAGTGCCATAAAGCGTAATCTGTATTATCGTGTCAAAGTAGAAACCCTGTTTTGAAACCTTCTGCTGAGCCTTGGGCTTTAATTCACATGCAGACAGGCTTCCTGTTATTGTGGCAAGCGCCAAAAGGACAGGGACAAGATGTTTTAGTTTATTTTTCATAATGCATCCTTTATTAATTTCCTGGTTGTAAATTATTTATAGTTAAAGCTTAAATAGTAAAAGCATAAATATAACTTTGCGTCCGGGCTTTATAAAATTTAAAGCTGAAAGCAACAGAAATATAATAACACAAAATAAAAAAATGAGACAGTAGTAAAATGATTTTGTATTTTGCATGAATATATGGTAAAGTAGTAAATGTATGCGTAATGTAATTATGTATGCATTTAGACTTACAATAGGAAAGATGATAGAAATGAGTTTTTTAGACAATTATAAAAGAGTGGTAATAAAGATAGGCTCATCGACGCTGACACATGCAGAGACGGGAAGCCTCAATTTTTCAAAGATGGAGCGTCTGGTGCGCTCGATATGTGATTACAGAAACAGCGGTATGGATGTGTGCCTCGTAAGCTCCGGCGCCATCGCGGTTGGACGTGATGTGATAGGCATAAAGGAGCGCCCGAGCGACATTTCAATAAAGCAGGCATGCGCCGCAGTGGGACAGGGCAGGCTGATGATGACATATCAGAAGCTTTTTTCCGAGTATAATCAGAATTCCGGACAGGTGCTCATGACAAAAAATACCATAGTCAATCCTGTTTCCAGACGCAATGTTATGAATACATTTGAGGAGCTTTTTGATCTGAACGTGGTGCCTATTGTCAATGAAAATGATACGGTAAGTACATACGAGATGCAGTTTGGTGACAATGATACGCTGTCTGCTATTGTTACATCAATCACGAAGGCTGATCTGCTCATACTGCTATCTGATATAGACGGACTGTATTCCGATGATCCTCATGACAATCCGGATGCAAAGCTTATCAGAGAGGTTGATACGCTTGACAGGAGAATACTTGGCATGGCAAAGTCATCAACCGGCAGCGATGTCGGAACCGGCGGCATGGCGACAAAGCTTACAGCGGCAAAGATTGCCACATATTCCGGTGCCGATATGATTATCGCAAACGGTGGCAATATGGGAATTTTATATGACATTATGAATGACAGATATACAGGAACACTTTTCCACAGGGCAAAGGATGCAGAGTTTGTGCTTGCGGATTATATACAAAGAGAGATGGCACCTACATCTACAGGCGGCCAGTAATCAGCTATAAATTTGAAATCAGGAGAGTGCTATGACACAGGAAAAAATACAGCGAATCAATGAGCTTTACAGAAAGTCACAGGCAGAGGGACTTTCTGAGGCAGAGAAAAAGGAGCAGGATCTTTTGCGAAAGGAGTATATAGCAAACGTGAAGAAGAATTTAAGAAACCAGCTCAACAATATCGATATGGTAAACGATGACGGTTCGGTTGAGAACCTCGGCGAGAAATATGGAAACAAAAAAAGAAATTCGTAGCAGGCTAAAAAAGCAAAGGAGCCTTCTTGGTGCTGATGAGTGCCACAACATGAGCCATGACATTTATAAAAGACTCATGGTATCAGAGCTCGACAAGGAATATGACAACATACTTTTGTATTCAGCGATCAGAAATGAAGTGCATACTGATGAGTATTTTACCTATTTAATAAACAAAGCAAAAAGGATATATTATCCGAGGGTTTCGGGCGATAAAATGTCCTTTTACAGGGTAAGAAGCCTTGATGAGCTTAATTGTGGTTCATTTAATATTAAAGAGCCTGATATGACGAAGGAGTATACGCAGTCGGATGGCAGGGCGCTTATGATAGTGCCGGGGCTTGCATTTTCGGATACCGGTTACAGAATCGGTTATGGAAAGGGCTTTTATGACAGATATTTATCGTCTTTTACAAAAAGAGATACTGTCATGGCAGTTGGAGTGGGCTACGATTTCCAGTTACTTAGCAGCATGACGTTTGAAGATGAATATGACGTACCCTTAGATGGGGTGATAACAGATAAGAGAGAGGTGTTTATTGATGACTGATTTAGAAAAAATTTGTGCGGATGCATATGAGGCCAGAGTAAAGATAGGAACACTGGATACTGATATCAAGAATAAGGTATTAAACGATGCAGCGGACAATCTTCTTAAGGCAGAAAAAGAAATCCTTGAGGCAAACAAAAGGGATGTGGCCACAGCAGAGGAAAATATGAAGGCAAAGAGCATGATTGACAGGCTCTCGCTTGCCCATGACAGGCTCCTTGGCATGGCTGACGGACTCAGACAGATAGCAAAGCTTGCAGACCCTATTGGGGAAGTGATGTCTATGGCAAAGCGTCCTAATGGCCTTATTATCGGAAAAAGAAGAGTTGCAATCGGTGTTGTTGGCATTATCTTTGAGGCGCGCCCAAATGTCACATCAGATGCCTTTGGTCTGTGCTTTAAGACAGGCAACTGTGTCATATTGAAGGGTGGAAGTGATGCGATAAATACCAATATCGCAATAGTTAAGGCACTAAAAAAGGCTTTAACGGACAATTTGGTTTCTGCTGCTGCACTTGCACTTATTGAGTCAACAGACAGAGAGACAACAAATGCGTTTATGAAGATGGATCAGTATGTGGATGTGCTCATACCAAGAGGTGGTGCAGGACTCATCCGAATGTTGTCAAAAATGCTACAATTCCTGTCATCCAGACCGGTACAGGCAACTGCCATGTATATGTGGACAAGGATGCAGACTTTGATATGGCTGTTAATATTATTAACAATGCAAAGACACAAAGAATCAGTGTCTGCAATGCATGTGAGTCGATTGTAGTACACAGTGCCATAGCGGAGGAGTTTCTGCCAAAGCTGTACGATAAGCTAAGAGAGCATCATGTACAGCTGCACTGTGATGAAAGAGCACAGGCAATTCTTGCCGGAAGAGACGATGTGACAGAGGCCACTGCCGATGACTGGGGTATGGAGTATCTTGATTACATCATGTCGGTAAAGATTGTTGACAGCATTGATGAGGCAATCGAGCATATCAACAGATACAACACATCACATTCAGAGGCAATCATCACAAATGATTATGACAACGCACAGAAGTTCTTAAATGAGATAGATGCTGCATGCGTTTATGTAAATGCCTCAACCAGATTTTCTGATGGAAATGAATTCGGCTTTGGAGCTGAGATAGGAATCAGCACACAGAAGCTTCACGCAAGGGGACCTATGGGGCTTGAAGCACTGACTAGCTACAAATATATTATTTACGGCAGTGGTCAGATCAGGGAATAGTCAGGTAAAGTATCATAGAATTAATTTGAGAGGAAACATAATATAACATGAGCTACGATATAGATATAACAAAGACACCACCGGCACATGAGCCTGAGAGGCAGTATTACTACATGGAAAAGGCAAAGGATTTTGTTGAAAAGAAATCTAAAGAAATCGGCCGTCCTATGACTTATTTTGTAAAGACATTCGGGTGTCAGATGAATGCCCGCGACTCAGAAAAGCTTGTCGGAATACTCGAGCAGATAGGCTACGTGGAAGGAACTGATGAGCACTCTGATTTCATTGTATACAACACCTGTACCGTACGTGAGAATGCTAACAACAAGGTGTACGGCAGACTTGGGTATCTGCAGAATTACAAGAAAAAGAATCCTCTGATGAAGATTGCTCTCTGCGGCTGCATGATGCAGGAGCCGGAGGTTGTTGAAAATATCAAAAAGCACTATAAGTTTGTAGATATCGTATTCGGAACCCACAATATATTCAAGTTTGCAGAGATTTTGTGCAACAATATCGAGTCTGGCTCACAGGTGATTGACATATGGAAGGATACCAATCAGATTGTCGAAGATCTGCCGGTGAAGAGAAAGTTCTCTTTCAAATCAGGTGTAAATATCATGTTTGGCTGCAACAATTTCTGCAGCTACTGTATTGTGCCATACGTAAGAGGACGTGAGAGAAGCAGGGAGCCTAAGGATATCATAAGAGAGATAGAAAAGCTTGTTGCAGACGGAGTGTGCGAGATAATGCTTCTCGGACAGAATGTCAACTCATACGGTAAAACTCTTGACAATCCTATAACCTTTGCAGAGCTTCTTCGCGAGGTCAATAAGATTGAGGGACTTAAGAGGATTCGTTTTATGACATCTCATCCAAAGGATTTATCCGATGACCTGATTATGGCAATAAAGGAGTGCGACAAGGTGTGCAAGCATATGCATCTGCCGCTTCAGTCAGGTAGCTCAAGGGTGCTTAAGGAGATGAACAGGCACTATGACAAGGAAAAATATCTCGACGAGGTAAAGAGACTTCGTGAGCAGATTCCTGATATTGCAATCACAACTGATATCATTGTGGGCTTCCCGGGAGAGACTGAGGAGGATTTCCTTGAGACAATGGATGTTGTCAAGCAGGTCAGATATGACAGTGCTTTTACATTTATTTACTCAAAGAGAACAGGCACACGCGCAGCTACCATGGAGAATCAGGTGCCGGATGATGTGGTTAAGGACAGGTTTGACAGGCTCTTAAAGGAGGTTCAGACTATCTCATCAGAAAAGGCAAAATGCTATGAGGGCAAAGTGGTGCCGGTACTTGCAGAGGAAATGGACGACCAGAAGGACGGCTATGTGACCGGACGTATGGACAATAATTCAATCGTACATTTTCCGGGTACCGAGGATATGATTGGAAATATCTACAATGTGAAGCTTAATGAGTGCAGAGGCTTTTACTATATGGGAGAGATAAAAGAGGATGCGTAAGCGTTTTGGCAGAAATGATATAATCCTGATATCGGTTATTGTAATTATCTCTGTCGCTCTGCTTCTTATATGGAAGCTTGTATATTTAAAGGGGCAGGATACGGATAGCGATGCATGTGTCGAGGTGACTATCGATGGAAGGGCCTATGGCACATATCCGCTTTCAAAGGATGATACAATTGAGATAAAAAACGGCGATGGCGATATTACTAACACCCTTGTCATAAAGGGCGGTGTGGCAGATATGACCTCTGCCGACTGTCCGGATCATCTGTGTGTGAAGCAGAGGGCGATATCCAAGGAGGGAGAGTCGATTATCTGTCTGCCGAATAAGGTTGTTGTGACGGTAAAAAGCGACACGAAATCCGATATAGATTCGATATCCAAGTGATACCCGAACATTTTTATAGAAAGAATGAGATAAATGAAAACCAGAAAGATTGCATATCTTGGTATGCTTATGGCACTGGCACTGGTGCTAAGCTATGTTGAGTCACTTATACCGTTTGCGGTAGGCATACCGGGAGTGAAGCTTGGACTTACAAATATAGTGACAGTAATCATGCTTTATATAGCAGCACCCATGGAGACATTTCTGCTATGTGTATTTCGTGCGGTGCTTTCAGGATTTATGTTTGGAAATGCGTTCAGCATCATATATTCACTGGCAGGCTGTATACTAAGCTTTATCGTTATGTACCTGCTTAAGAAATCAGATAAATTCAGCTCTGTCTCAATAAGTCTGGTCGGTGGAGTGTGTCACAATATAGGACAGATAATAGTTGCGGCTATAGTTTTGTCAACCTACAGCGTAGTGTATTATATTCCGGTGCTTCTTGTGGCAGGATGCATCACGGGACTTGTGATTGGAACAGTAGCTTCACAGGTGCTTTTGAGGATTTCTGACAGCTTTCATGTATAGTTTTAATGGGCTGTAATCTACGTATATTTAATAACAAAAGGAGATGCTGCTGTTTTTATGCCTGTGTGTCAGGCTACAGACGAAACAGTAACAAATGGATTCAATGTATGCATATATAAAAGGAGAGCTTGCAGAAAAAAATATAGACAGCATTGTAGTGGAGGCAGCAGGTGTAGGCTATCTCATTTACATACCGACGCAGTATTTTGATATGCTGCCCGACGAGGGAGAGGATGTAAAAATTTACACCTACCTATGTGTCAGGGAGGATGCCATGATACTTTACGGTTTTTTGAGCAAGGATGATCTTGAAATCTTTAAGCTGCTGATTACAGTCAGCGGAATCGGACCAAAGGGCGGTCTTGCGATTCTGTCAACTTTGTCAGCCGATGATTTGCGTTTTGCGATTCTATCGGGCGATTCAAAGGCTATATCAAAGGCACCGGGAATAGGTGCAAAGACGGCTCAGAGAGTGATACTTGATTTAAAGGACAAGCTGTCGCTTGAGGATGCATTTGAAAAGAAGCTTGAGAACCAGGCATCCGGTGCTGCTGTATCCATGAACAGCACTGTGAAAAATGATGCTGTCATGGCGCTCAATGCGCTTGGATATTCATCTACTGAGAGTCTTAAGGCAGTGTCCAAGGTTGATATCACAGAGGATATGGATGTAGAGGATGTGCTGAAGCTTGCGCTCAAAAATATGGGCTGATTGAAAAAACTGTAAGCTTAAAACAGAAACGGGGAACGAAACGTGAAAAGAGTAATTTCCACACAATTGCAGGAAGAGGACATAAAGATAGAGAAATCCCTGCGTCCTATGTATTTTGATGACTATATCGGTCAGCAGAAGATAAAGGACAATTTAAAAATATATATTGAAGCTGCAAAATCAAGGGGCGAGGCGCTCGATCATGTGCTGTTTTACGGGCCTCCGGGGCTTGGAAAGACAACACTTGCTGGAATCATTGCAAATGAGATGGGTACAAAGATAAAGGTGACCTCCGGTCCTGCAATAGGTAAGCCGGGAGAGATGGCAGCCATACTCAACGGACTTTCTGAGGGAGATATACTGTTTGTCGATGAGATTCACAGATTAAACCGTCAGGTGGAGGAGGTGCTCTATCCTGCTATGGAGGATTACGCCATTGATATCATGATTGGAAAGGGCGAGTCTGCAAAGTCAATCAGATTCAACCTGCCAAAATTCACACTTGTAGGTGCAACAACGAGGGCGGGTATGCTTTCGGCACCTCTTCGGGACAGGTTTGGCGTGGTAAATCACATGGAGTTTTATACTGTCGATGAGCTAAAGCATATTATCGTCAATTCCGCAAAGGTGCTTGGAGTTGAGATAGATGACAAGGGAGCCTACGAGATGGCGCGTCGTTCAAGGGGGACTCCAAGACTTGCAAACAGACTGCTAAAGCGTGTCAGGGACTTTGCGCAGGTCAAGTATGACGGCAAAATCACCTATGATGTGGCAAGCTTTGCGCTGGACCTTTTGGAGGTGGACAAGTACGGACTGGATTTGAATGACAGAAATATACTTCTCACTATCATTGACAAGTTTGCGGGAGGACCGGTGGGCCTTGATACGCTTGCAGCGGCAATAGGTGAGGATTCCGGAACCATTGAGGATGTTTACGAGCCGTATCTGGTGAAGAACGGCTTTATAAACCGCACACCAAAGGGACGTGTGGCTACAGAACTAGCCTTTGAGCATTTTGAGAGAAAAAGGGCTTAAAGTTGCAATTTATATCTATAAGGCATATAATAATTAAGTATTTGATATTGAAATTGATATTAATATAGCTGATTTGAATAAATGTGAAGACGGAGGATGATTAAATGTCTGCAAAAACAAATGCCGAGGTGGTAATAGACGGAAAGGTTTACACACTGTCAGGATATGAGAATGAGGAATACTTACAGAAGGTTGCGGCATACATCAACAACAAGATTGCAGAGTTTGATGATATGGATGAGTATAAGCATCTTCCGGGCAATATGAAGAGCACACTTATCGAGCTCAATATTGCGGATGATTATTTCAAGGCAAAGGCACTTGTCGAAAAGCTCGAGGGTGATATAGAGAATAAGGATAAGGAAATATACGATTTAAAGCATGATTTAATTTCCAATCAGGTGAAGACCGAGAATGCCGAGGCGAGCATGAAGGAGCTTGAGGCACAAAACAAAGAGCTTTTACTCAACAAGGCGAGACTTGAGGCAACACTTGAGGAGTCGCTTCTTGATGGAAAAAAGCCTGTTAAAAAATCTGCACATGCTTCTAAAGGGGCAAATGACAGTAGCGATAAATAGCAATAAAAGGGAACAGTTATCGTACACTGTTCCCTATTTTATTGCAGGTTTATATAATATCAAATGAGCATCTATATGAGGAAATATATGAGAAATAAAGATTTTGAACTGCTTGCACCGGCAGGAAGCCTTGAGATACTTAAGGGTGTGATAGAAAGCGGCGCCGATGCTGTGTATGTGGGCGGAAGCATATTTGGAGCCAGGGCATATGCCAATAATTTCACAGAGGAGGAGCTTTTAGAGGCAATTGATTTTGCGCATTTACGAGGAGTAAAGGTGTATCTGACGGTCAATACGCTGATTAAAAACAGTGAGTTTTCAAAGCTCTACGACTACCTGCTTCCATACTACAAAAGAGGTCTTGATGCAGTGATAGTGCAGGATCTTGGCGTGGTGAAGGCTATCCATGAGTATTTTCCGTCAATGGAGATACATACGAGTACACAGATGACGGTGACGGGAGCAGACGGAGTGCGTTTTCTTTCACAGTTTGGAGTGACGCGCGTGGTCATGGCAAGGGAGGTTTCTCTTGCCGAGATGAAGCGCATACATGAGGAAACAGGCATGGAGCTTGAAGCCTTTGTGCACGGAGCATTGTGCTATTCGTATTCGGGACAGTGCCTTTTCAGCAGTATTTTAGGTGGTAGAAGCGGAAACAGAGGCCGCTGTGCACAGCCGTGCAGACTGCCGTATACCGTGGAGGGCAAAAAGGATGAATACATTTTAAGCCTTAAGGATATGTGTGGTATAAAGGCTCTTGACAAGCTGCATGATGCAGGTGTTTATTCGCTCAAGATTGAGGGGCGTATGAAGCAGCTTGAGTATGCATGCGGAGTGGTAAAATACTACAGAAACTATATTGACAGCAAAAAGCCTGTTAGTGATGCTGATTATGACAGGATAAAGGCACTTGGAAACCGCTGTGGTTTCACAGACAGGTATTATTTTGACCACAATGGCTCTGATATGGTGACGTATGTGAAGCCTAATTTCGTTTCAAATGCTGCAGAGCCTTCGCCTGAAAAAAGAAAGCTTTCGATAGAGGGAGAGCTTGTTTTAAGAGAGGGTGAGCCCGGAAGTCTCACTGTAAAAAGAGGTGATGTGACATACAAAGCTTCAATAGAATCTGTCAGCGCCGCACTTAAGGCACCGCTTGATAAAAAGGCCGCTATCGACAGGATAAACAAAACCGGTGATACAGACTTTGAGTTTTCACATATTAAAGCTCAAATCGGAGAAAACGTCTTTGTGCCAAACGGAGCACTAAACAAGCTGCGGCGTGATGCAATTTCAGGGCTTTGTGATAAGCTGTTGAAAAAGTATTACAGGGATGACGCACGATATGCTGATATATCAAGTATGTGTGAGCTCCCTGAACATGTCGTAAAAAGTGATGCAGCACATGATGAAGCTATAAATGATTACACCACCATATGCTCGTGTATGACACGCGCGCAGCTTGATACACTTATTAGCTATGACTGCTTTGACGTATTTTATCTGGATTTTGACATGTATGACAGGAATACTCTGATACAGCAGTTTGCAGATGATGTGAAATGCCTTACAAAGCGAAATAAAAAAGTGTATCTCATGCTGCCTACGATATTCAGGGCGGATTCATCGGATTATTTTGTATCTATCGCAAAAGAGCTTGATAAGGTAAGCTTCGAGGGCTTTGTTGTAAAAAATTACGAGGAGCTTTATCTGACAGAAAATTTGTTTACAGGGAAAAGAGTTATTTTAGACCACAATATGTATACCTTTAATGATGTTTCAAAGAGTGCATTTTTTGAGCACGGAGTAAGTGGTGACACAGTGCCGCTTGAACTCAATTCAAGGGAGATTATGCATAGAAACAATATAGGCTCGCAGATGATAGTCTATGGATATTATCCGCTTATGACCACCGCCAACTGTGTGCACAAAAACACAAAGGGCTGTGATAAAAAGCAAAAGCTTATATATTTAAAGGACAGATACAATAAATCCTTTGCAGTTTGTAACAACTGTAAGGAGTGCTATAATACAATATATAATTCACTGCCTACCATGCTCACAAAGAACATAAGTAAGCTTAAGGAGGCAGGTATAAGAAGTTTTAGATACAGCTTTACAATCGAGACTCCAAAGCAGATTAAGGCGGTTATGGATGATAAGGTAGCTGAATATACAAACGGACATTACAAAAGAGGAGTAGAATAACATGGTACATCTGATAGTACAGCTTTCCAAGTATATTATGATAATACTTTTTCTCATATATACTTTTTTATGCTTTCATTTATTCAAGTATCCCGACAAGCCGAAAAAGCAGAGGCATATATATAATCTGCAGAGATTTTATATGTTTCTGATTCATTTAGATGGTTTTTTGGTGCTCTTTGTCACGACAATGGATACAAAGATAATAGGATTTTATATAGCACAGCTTGTGCTTTTTGAATCAATTTATTTGATTTATCATAAGTTTTATAAGAATGCCTCAGAGCTTGTGTTAAACAACATGGTGATGATGCTTTGTATTAGCATGATTATTTTAACAAGAATTTCGTTCGACAAGGCATTAAGGCAGTTTGTTTTTGTGCTTGCCGGAACGATATTTGCGTTTTTAATACCGCTTATCATGCAAAAAGGCACGATGTTTCGAAAACTGACATGGACATATGCAGGAGTAGGAATAGTTGGACTCTTGTCGGTGCTTGTGGTAGGAGTGGCGAGCAGAGGAGCAAAGCTTTCTTTGACATTTGGTTCTGTTTCAATTCAGCCATCTGAGTTTGTAAAGATACTTTTTGTATTTTTTATAGCATCCATGCTGTATAAATCAACCGATTTAAAGCAGCTTGCCATAACAAGTGGCGTATCGGCAGTGTTTGTGCTGATACTTGTTGCATCAAACGACCTCGGTGGAGCACTTTTGTATTTCTTTACATATCTGGTCATGATTTATGTTGCGACAAAAAGGTTTTATATTTTTGCCGGAGGACTCGCGTTTGTGGGGATTGGAATGTACGCTGGTTATCATCTGTTTTCACATGTGAAGAACAGAATTGTTGCATGGCTTGATCCTCTTTCTGTCATAGACAAGGCCGGCTATCAGGTGTGTCAGTCGCTCTTTGCCATAGGTACAGGCGGACTGTTTGGCTTTGGACTGGGGCAGGGTCTGCCGAATAAGATACCTATTGTGTCTAAAGACTTTATCATAGCGGCTATCTCAGAGGAGATGGGCGGTATATTTGCTGTCTGCCTCATTATGGTTTGTGTCAGCTGCTTTCTTATGATATTTAATCTTTCCATGCAGATGAAGGATGCATTTTACAAGTATGTGGCGTTGGGACTTGGCAGTGTGTATGCGCTTCAGGTGCTTTTAACTGTCGGCGGCTCAACCAAGTTTATACCGATGACCGGTGTGACGCTGCCGCTTGTGAGCTACGGTGGCAGCTCGCTTCTATCTACGATGATTATTTTTGGAATGATACAGGGCATGTATATTATACAGGCAGCCCCTGAAAAAAGGAGAAAAATAGATGACAAGAGACGAAAGGACCATGAGACAAAAAACAGACAAAAGCAGACAGCTAAAGAGCCGGGGGCGCAGGGAAGTCAACAGAGAAGGAGAAAACCGGCAACAGGCGGCAAAAACAGCACGAAGACACAGAAATAGAGAGTATGCGGTTGTTACATATTTTTTCCTTATAGTTTTTGTTGGATTGATAGGTTATTTCTTATATTTCCAGTTTGTAAAAAGCGACGAATTCATCAACAGTCCATACAATTCGCTGCAGGATCTTTTCTCTAAGAATGTAGTGAGGGGCGAGATACAGACTAAGGATGGACATGTCATAGCTCGGACAAAAGTCAGCTCGGGTGCATCTGAGACAAGGGAATACCCTGACGGCAGGATGTTTGCGCATGTGGCGGGCTTTGCCGTAAATGGCAAGGCAGGGCTTGAAAAGCAGGAAAATTTCTCATTGCTTCGCTCACATGAGTTTTTCCTTGACCAGATAGTAAATGATATAAGCGGCAAGAAAAATACCGGTGATAATGTCATAACCACACTGGATTACGAAGCACAGGCGGCTGCATACAATGCACTTGACGATTATGAAGGTGCTGTCATTGCAATTGAGCCGAAAACAGGAAAGATTGCAGTTATGGTGTCAAAGCCTGATTATGACCCAAATACCATCGCAAGTGACTGGGAGAGCGTAAACGGTGATGGCAGCACTTCTCTTTACAACAGGGCAACACAGGGACAGTATGCTCCGGGCTCAGTGTTTAAGATTTTTACAGCACTTGAGTATTATAACGAAAATCCGTCTACATACAACGACTACAGCTTTGATTGTGACGGCAGTATTACAAAGGACGGCTTTACAATCCACTGTGCCGGCAATAAATCACACGGACAGGAGGACTTAACAAAGTCGTTTGCCAAGTCGTGCAACTCGTCCTTTTCCAATATAGGTCTTTTGGAGGATAACAATAAGCTTAATACCTTGTGTGACGATATGCTTTTCAACATGAATCTGCCTATAGCCTTTGATTCAAAAAAGAGTAAATTTGCACTGGATAACAATGCTTCGTCAGCTCTGACCATGCAGACCACGATAGGTCAGGGAAACACGCTTGTTTCACCGCTTCACATGTGCATGATTGCCGGTGCAATCTGCAATGATGGAAATCTGATGAGGCCATATCTGGTAGACCATACGGAAAATGCGAGCGGGGCGCTTGTGGAGCAGAATAAACCGGCTTCATACAAGCAGATTATGTCAAAGGATCAGGCAGCCTTTCTCCAGAATCTTATGGCAGCAGTGGTATCTGATGGAACAGGCGCAAAGCTAAGCAATCAGAGCTATGAGGCCTTTGGAAAGACCGGAACTGCCCAGGTATCAGATTCTACAGACCAGACCAATGCCTGGTTTGTGGGTTATGGAAAAAAGGATGGCTACAATGATCTGGCAATTGCAGTAGTTGTGGAGGATTCGGGTGCCGGAAGCACATATGCGGTGCCGGTGGCAAAAAAGGTATTTGATAAATATTTCAATGAATAGGCTTGTTGCACTTTTTTTAGAAGTAGGTTATACTTAAGTGTAATGACAGACGTTATCGTTCATATTTCGCTTGAACTGACAGATAGCGTTTAAACCACACTTGGAGGAATGGCAATGATAGAAGCAACGAGCTGTGGCGGTGTGGTAATCTTTCGTGGCAAAATATTACTCTTATACAAGAACTACAGGAATAGGTACGAGGGGTGGGTACTGCCCAAGGGAACTGTGGAATCTGATGAAGAGTACAAGGACACTGCAATCCGTGAAGTGAAAGAGGAGACTGGTGCCAGTGCAACGATAATTCAATACGTGGGTAAGAGCCACTATTCTTTTACCGTGCCACATGATACAGTGGAAAAGGATGTACACTGGTATCTTATGATGGGCGAAAGTTATTATAGTAAACCGCAAAGAGAAGAGTATTTCATGGATTCAGGGTTTTACAAGTATCACGAGGCATATCATCTGCTCAAGTTTGCAAATGAGAAGCAGATACTTGAGAAGGCTTACAATGAGTACCTGGATTTAAAGAAAAGTAACTTATGGGGGACACACAAGTATTATTAGTATTATTAAAAAGCAGTTTTAAAAACTGCTTTTTGAGGTTTTGGAATGAAATGGTATGAGGATTTATTTGTAGGAGAGTCTGTTACCGGAAAGATAAAGAAAATCAAGTGGAAGATAGAGCATAATGCCGGCATGCTTCACACATACATCATCACGTTTCCGTCAAATGAGGAAAACCTTTTGGATATCATTCCGACAAGAGAATTGCTGCAAAAGGGATATCCTAAGAAGAATCTGCACATAATCGCAGTAGCGGGTAATTATGATGAGGCACTTTTGCTGGTCTGTGATATTGTTAATGAGACATACGAAAATACAGGTAAAACAGATGTGAAGAGCTATTTAAAGAGCAGACGGAGGAAATAGATAGATGATATTTACGATTTTAAAGGTCATAGGCATCATACTCCTTGTAGTGCTTGCTCTTATACTTACAGCGCTGCTTTGCGTACTGTTTGTGCCGGTCAAGTACAGGGCTGTCGGAAGCTTTGACAATACAGACATAAGAGCAAAAGCGCATGCGTCGTGGCTTTTTCATTTGTTTGCACTGCATATAGAGTATGCGGATGAAACTGACGGATATATAAGACTTGTTTTTGTGAAGAAGAAGCTGTTTGATAATTATGAGGCTTTGGATGATGACGATATGGATGATGCAGCTAAAACTGAAACAGAAGATAAAGTCAGTGAAAACACCGTGGATGAGCCTCAAATACCGGCAGATGAGTCAGAACACATCACAGATGAACAGGCAGAGGATGAAAGCACAGCACAGACTCATAACGAGCAAAGGACAGTAACTGATGAGAATCAGCATATAAAACAACAAACTAAGCCCACTCATCAAAAAAAAACGTATAAAAAGCCACACAAAAAGTCACATAAAAAGCAATTTAAAGATAAGTCAGAAAAAATAAAAAACTGTATCTATAAGCTAAAAAGAGAATACAGTGATGAGAGAAATAAAGCTGCTTTTTTACATCTGAAAAAAGAGCTTTTTATCATTCTTAAAAGAATATGCCCAAGGAGGCTTAAGCTTACAATGGTTTATTCAACCGGCTCGCCTGATACAACAGGTATTTCATTGGGGATTTTAGCATGCTTTCCTGTCGGCTATACAAACAGATGGCGGATTACACCTGATTTCGAGAGTGAAAATCCATATGCAAAGGGCAGCTTTGATATAAAGGGGCATGTGATAGTAATAAGTATTTTAGCGGCAACACTTAGAATTTTATTTGATAAAAACTGCCGCAGATTATATAATAGGATAAGCAGATAGGAGGAAGATATTATGGCAGATAATAGTTTCAATAACACAGTAGAGTCACTTTTCAAGGGGATGGACAGCTTTATCACTACAAAGACTGTAGTCGGTGATGCGATTCATATAGGGGATACAATCATACTTCCGCTTGTGGATGTGTCGTTTGGAGTGGCAGCAGGAGCATTTTCGGCAGAAAAGAAAAATAACGGAGCCGGTGGTATGGGTGGAAAGATTCAGCCTAGTGCAGTGCTCGTTATCCAGAATGGACAGACGAAGCTTGTCAATGTAAAGAATCAGGACGGCATGACAAAGATACTTGATATGGTGCCGGACATTGTAAGCCGTTTCTCAAAGGGAAAAAATGATGACCTTAATCTCGACGATGTAAAGGTAGACGAGGCAGAGGACGATAAGCAGGATTAATTTCATATATGAAAGCAAATAAAAAGGACATCCAAACGGATGTCCTTTAAAATTCAAAAGATTCAAAAATAAAGACTAAGCTCTCTCAACTTTGCCAGATCTTAAACATGAAGTACATACATATAACTTCTGTGGAACTCCATTGACCTTGCAAGAAACCTTCTTAATGTTTGACTTCCAAACATGATTTGATCTTCTATGAGAATGGCTGACATTATTTCCATAATGAACACCTTTTTCACAAATTGCACATTTTGCCATGATATTGCACCTCCTTGCATTTCACTAAGCTTACCATACTCTTAAGCTCACAACAAATGTATTCTATCAGATTAAAATAAAGAATGCAAGGATAAAATATAAAAATATTTGCTTTTTGTGAAAAAAAAGGTATAATAACATTAGCTACGTCACAATATGATGGAGGTATATATTATGAAGGGACAGATGGATACCCAATATGGACAAATTTTAATTGATACAGATGTTATTGCAACCTATGCAGGCTCTGTAGCTGTAGAGTGCTTTGGAATAGTAGGCATGGCAGCGGTCAACATGAAGGATGGTCTTGTAAAGCTTTTGAAGAGAGATTACCTGAACCATGGAATAAATGTAAAGGTAGATGAGAACAACGAAATTACGATTGATTTTCATGTAATAGTAGCGTATGGTATTTCGATCGGCACTGTTTCGGACAATCTTATCGAGACGGTTAAGTACAAGGTTGAGTCATTTACAGGAATGAAAATTGCAAAAATCAATATTTACGTTGAGGGCGTAAGGGTAATTGATTAAGGAGGACTACAAAAAGTGGAGATCACAAGCATTAATTCAAAGCTCCTTGCAAGGATGTTTCTTGCGGGAGCCAAGAATCTTGATTCAAAGAAAGACTGGATAAATGAGCTGAATGTATTCCCGGTACCGGATGGTGATACCGGAACAAATATGACAATGACAATCATGTCTGCGGCCAAGGAGGTCAGCTCGCTCACAAATCCTACCATGGCAGAGCTTGCAAAGGCTATTTCATCAGGCTCTTTAAGAGGCGCCAGAGGAAACTCGGGTGTTATCTTATCACAGCTTTTCAGAGGCTTCTGCAAGGTTATAAAGGAATACGATGAAATAGATGTCACTATTCTTTGTGAGGCATGCCAGAAGGCGGTTGAGACAGCTTACAAGGCGGTTATGAAGCCTAAGGAGGGAACTATCCTCACAGTGGCAAAGGGCGCAGCAGAAAAGGCTCTTGAGCTGTCAGACGAAACAGAGGATGTTGTCACATTTGTTGAAGAGGTTATAAAGCAGGCTGAGTATGTGCTTGACCAGACACCGGAGATGCTTCCTGTATTAAAGCAGGCAGGTGTTGTGGATTCGGGCGGACAGGGACTTGTTCAGGTATTAAAGGGAGCATATGATGCCCTTATCGGCAAGGAGATTGACTATACAATCGAGGGTGCACCAACAGGAGCAGCTCCTGCAAAGATTTCGGCTGAGACAGAGGCAGAGATTAAGTTTGGTTACTGCACAGAGTTTATTATTGTACTCAATGCGCCAATGTCAGACAATGAGGAGCACGCATACAAGGCATTCCTCGAGTCAATCGGTGACTCTATAGTCGTTGTAGCTGACGATGAGATCGTAAAGACTCACGTACATACAAACGACCCTGGACTTGCACTGCAGAAGGCACTTACCTTCGGCTCACTCAGCAAGATAAAGATCGACAATATGCGTGAGGAGCATCAGGAAAAGCTCATCAAGGATTCACAGAAGCTTGCAGCACAGCAGAAGGCTGAGGAAGAGGCTTATGAAGCTGCTCAGGCTGATGAAAAGACAAATAACATGCCTGCAAAGGAAATGGGCTTTGTATCTGTTTCAATCGGAGAAGGCATGAATGAAGTGTTTAGAGGCCTTGGAGTGGACTATCTCATAGAGGGTGGTCAGACCATGAACCCTAGCACAGAGGATATGCTCAACGCTATCGAGCATGTAAATGCTAAGACAGTATTTATCCTGCCAAACAACAAGAATATCATCATGGCTGCAAACCAGGCAGTAGACCTTGTTGAGGATAAACAGATTATTGTTATCCCTACAAAGACTATCCCACAGGGTATCACAGCGCTTGTAAATTATATCCCTGACCACAGTGCCGAGGAGAATAAAGAGCAGATGATGGCTGAGATAGAAAATGTCAAGACAGGACAGGTGACATATGCAGTCCGCGATACTGAGATTGACGGAAAAACCATCAAGCAGAACGACTTCATGGGAATCGGAGACAAGAGCATCCTTTCTGTTGGAACAGACTTAAGGGCTACCACACTTGAGATGGTAGATGCCATGGTAGATGAGGATTCAGCGATTGTCAGCATCTATTTCGGAAGTGATTCTGATGAGGACTCAGCTAATGAGCTTGCAGCAGCAATCGAAGAGAAATATCCTGATGTAGAGGTTGAGGTCAACGATGGCGGACAGCCAATCTACTATTATGTTATTTCTGTAGAGTAAAGCCTTTTAAAGAATATAAATGATATTTATTATATTTAGGAGCAAATATGGATATAGCTTCACCGATTACCTCGGTTAAGGGAATCGGGGAAAAAACACAAAAAGCATTTTCTAAAATGGGAGTATACACCGTTGGTGATATACTCCTTCATTTTCCCGGGATTATGTAAAGTTTCCGGAAATAACGGATATTGATGAACTGAATAATGTAAACGTAAGCAGCACCTATGCCATCCATGCTGTGATTAAAAAGGCACCTGTAGTGAAAAATACAGCGAGAATGCAGATTACATTGCAGGATATCGGCTCGCCCGGGCATATGATACAGCTGGTATGGTACCGTATGCCATACCTTAAGGCACAGCTTGTGCAGGGGAGACATCTTATATTTTACGGACATATTAAGCCAAAGGGCGGCAGATATGTCATGGAGCAGCCTGTGGTGTATGAGGTGCAAAAGTACGAGGCTATACGCGATACACTGCAGCCTGTGTATTCCGTGACAAGCGGTGTGACAAACAATCTGATAGTGAAGACGATAAAGGAGACTCTGTCACATGATACACTGTTGTCAGATTATCTGCCTAAGGATATAAGGCACAGGTACGGCTTTTGCGAGTATAATTATGCCATGAAGCAGATACATTTCCCTGATGACTTTGACGCGCTTGTGGAGGCAAGAAGACGGCTTGTTTTTGATGAGTTTTTTCTCTTTATCATGGGCATGCGGTATCAGAATAAAAAGCAGCAGAAGGACAAAAATGAGTTTGAGTTTACGGATGATGCTTTTATAGACGGACTGATTGATAAGCTTCCGTATGAGCTGACAGGCGCGCAGAAGAAGACAATAGATGAGATAAAGCAGGATATTAAAAGTCCTTATGTGATGCAGAGGCTTATTCAGGGCGATGTGGGCTCAGGAAAGACGATTGTTGCTTTTCTTCTTATGGCATGGGCGTCAAAATGTGGCTATCAGTCTGCCATAATGGCTCCGACGGAGGTGCTTGCAAACCAGCATTATGAGACGTTTTGCTCACTGGTTGGTCAGTTTGGACTTGACAGTCCTGTTGTGCTTCTTACCGGCTCCATGACGGCAAAGCAGAAAAGAGAAGCCTATGCGTGCCTTGAAAACGAGAAAAATGCGCTTATTATAGGCACTCATGCGCTCATACAGGAGAAAGCGGATTTTTCCAATCTGTCGCTTGTTATCACAGATGAGCAGCACAGATTTGGCGTGAAGCAGAGGGAGAGCTTCTCGGATAAGGGAAGAAAGCCACATATACTTGTGATGAGTGCCACTCCGATACCGCGTACGTTAGCAATAATCATATACGGTGATATGGATATCTCTGTCATAAATGAGGTGCCGGCAAAGAGGCTTCCGATCAAGAACTGTGTGGTTGGCACGGCGTTCAGGCCAAAGGCCTACAGCTTCATCGAGGAGCAGGTGAGAGCCGGTCATCAGGCGTATGTTATTTGCCCTCTTGTGGAGGAAACCGAAAACTCGGAAGGGGAAAATGTCACAGATTATGCAAATGTGCTTAAAGCGTCACTGCCAAAGGATATCACGGTAGATGTGCTTAACGGCAGGATGAAGAGCAAGGCAAAGGATGAGGTGATGCAGCGCTTTGCAAATAATGAGTCGCAGGTGCTTGTGTCCACAACAGTCGTGGAGGTTGGTGTAAATGTGCCCAATGCAACTGTCATGATGATAGAGAATGCAGACAGGTTTGGACTTGCACAGCTTCATCAGCTAAGAGGCCGTGTAGGCAGGGGGGATGCACAGTCGTATTGCATTTTCATCAATTCATCAAATTCAAAGAAATCAAAAAAACGTCTGGAGATACTAAATAAATCAAATGATGGCTTTTATATAGCAAGTGAGGATTTAAAGCTCAGAGGTCCCGGGGATTTCTTTGGAATCAGGCAGAGTGGAGACCTTGCGTTTGCTCTTGCGGATGTGTATCAGGACAGCGATGTGCTAAAGGAAGCATCTGAGATGGTGGATGAGGTGCTTGAAGCAGACCCGGCGCTTTGTACACCGGAAAACAGAATACTGAAAAAGAAAATGGATGAATTTGCAAAAGAACAATTAAAGAGAATGAATCTGTGATGAGCTTAAATGGCTAAAATAAAAGCTGATATAGCATGCAGGACTATGCATGTGTATATCAGCTTTTTTACTTTAAGCGTTTTGGAATGGTTATGAAATTGTTATGAAATAAGTATAATCTGCTTACTCAATCTGCCTGATATCGGATATATCCGGGTGAATCGTGAGAGAATAGTTTGTGTAATACACGACAAAGCCGGCTGCGGCACCGTTTGGCTTTTTGACATTTTTCTTTTGCAGATAGTCTATCTCTACCTTGTCGGCATTTTTGCCCTTTGAGTAGTAGCCTGCGAGCTTGCCGGCCTCCTCAAAGGTGCTGTCCGGCAGCTCTTTGTTTTCAGCTTTTACAATGACATGTGAGCCGGGCATGCCCTTGGCGTGGAACCACCAGTCGTTTCCGGTTGCCAGCTTGAAGGTGAGCTCATCGTTCTGGTAGTTGTTTTTGCCAACGTACATATCAAAGCCGTCTGATGAGATATAGTGGAAGGGTTTGCTCTTTACCTTCTGTTTCTTTGAACCCTTTCCTTTTTTGATAAAACCGTATTCTATCACCTCATCCTTTATCTGGACGAGGTCGTCTGCGCTTAAGGCGATATCCAGTGAATTCTGAATTGATTCGAGATGGTCTATCTGGCCTTTTGTTTCAAGAATCAGCTCGTTCAATGCTTCGGCAGTACGCTTCATCTTTCCGTATTTGTCAAAGTATTTCTGCGCGTTCTCGGCAGGAGTTTTTGTGTTGTCGATAGGAATTTTGATGATTTTGTTGTCATCATAATAGTTTGCAGCTTCAAGAAACTTGTCGTCCGGTGTAAGTCCGTAGCCGAATGCGTTGATAAGCTCGCCGTACACCTTGTATTTTTCGCGTTTTTCGGAGTCCTTAAGCTGCTTCATCTGCAGGGAATATTTCTTCTGGTTTCGCTCCAGGAGGGTATTTACGTGTTTTCTCAGGTCGGCTGACTTCTGACGTATACGTGTATAGGTGTTTCTCTCAGAGTAGTAAAGCTCTAAAACCTCTGATATAGATTCATATTTTGTGACCGTTAAATCGCTATACTGAGTCAGCTCTATTGAAGAAAATTCCTTTGGTTCATTGCCGTCACGCACGATATTCGGCGTAAAACGATTATTTTTTATGTCCTCCATCATCCATGTGAAGTTGCTTCCCAGGTGCAAAAGCTCATCGTGTGAGTAGGCAGCTACAGGTGCATCAGCGTCAAGGCCTGCCCGGTGAGCCAGCTCATTTGCCACAAGGGGCTGATGCCGGAAAAGGATGAGTAGATAGCCTTTGAAACAGTAAGCGGCTTTGCTGATATAATATCCACAAACTGCTTCGAATCTACAGTCAGAGGATTATATTTATCCTCCTGTGTCGCGGGGATGGTGTAGGCTCTGCCCGGAAGCACCTCACGCACAGAGCTTACGGATGCGGGAATACGCTTGGCACTGTCTATTATCGTACCATCGGAGTCGGTAAAGATGATGTTTGAATATTTGCCCATCAGCTCGATAATAAGCACCTTGTGGCATAGATCGCCCATCTCGTTTAAGTGCTCGATTTCAAAGTTTATGATACGCTCCATGCCCGGCTGGTAAATCTTTGTGATGCGTCCGTTTGCTATATGCTTTCTTAAAACCATGCAAAATGTAGGGGCAGTGAGAGGGCTTACCTTATTTGTGGGTGTCAGGTAGATGAATGGAAGCGATGCACTTGCAGACATCGAAAGCCTGAACGAGCCGTTTGGTCCCTTTAGGGTAAGAAGCAGCTCATCTGCCTCAGGTTCTGCGATTTTACTGATTTTTGAGTTTAGTATCGTGCTGTTTAGCTCTGCAACTATATTTGAAATGACTATTCCGTCTAAAGCCATGATGTTCCTCCTTATTTCCTGTAAATATTCTAAGTTGCTGAATATTTATAATCATGAATATTTATATTATAATATATTTGACGAAAATCTCAAGGAGTTATATAATAAACTCATCTATGCATATGCGAAAGGAAAAATTATGATTAAAAGTATGACCGGCTTTGGCAGATACGAGTACGCAGATGCAAGCCGTAAGATTACAGTTGAGGTAAAATCTGTAAATCACAGATATCTGGATGTCAATATCAAGATGCCTAAAAAGCTCAATTTCTTCGAGAGTGCAATAAGGACTCTGCTTAAGGAGTACATAGAGCGTGGCAAGGTCGATATTTATATCACATATGAGGATTTTACAGAAAATAATCTCTCATTGCAGTATAATAAGGCTCTCGCGGGAGAATATCTTAAGTATCTTAATCAGATGGCGGAGGAATTCGGACTGGAGAATGATATAAGAGTGAGCACGCTGTCGAGATATCCGGAGGTATTTGCGATGGAGGAGCAGCCTGTAGATGAGGATGAGCTGTGGAGCAGTCTTGAGAAGGCTCTTCGCGGTGCATTTGAGCCATTTGTTGAAAGTCGCGTGCGCGAGGGAGAAAATCTTAAAAAAGACCTTTGCGAAAAGCTCGATAATATGGTATCATATGTTGATTTCATTGAGGAGCGTTCGCCACAGATTATTGTCGAATACCGTGCGCGTCTTGAGGAAAAGCTAAGAGAGCTGCTTGCAGACAATCAGCTTGATGATTCAAGAATAGCCCAGGAGGTCACTATTTTTGCGGACAAGATCTGTGTGGATGAGGAGACAGTCAGGCTCAAAAGCCATATCCTTTCCATGAAGGATTCGTTAAATGCCGGTGGCAGTGTGGGAAGAAAGCTTGATTTCCTCGCACAGGAGATGAACCGTGAGGCGAATACCATCCTTTCAAAGTCCAATGATCTTAAGATTTCTGACACAGGCATCAGTCTTAAAACTGATATAGAAAAAGTCAGGGAACAGATTCAAAATATTGAGTAATTTTAGGAGATTGTGATGAGTAACACAGGAAAATTAGTTGTTTTTTCAGGCTTTTCGGGTTCCGGAAAGGGTACTATCATGAAGGAGCTTATGGCAAAGCATGGTGATGATTATGCACTGAGCGTATCAGCCACGACCAGAGGTCCAAGGCCGGGTGAGGAGCATGGCAGAGAGTATTTTTTTATCTCAGAGGAAGAATTTGAACAGATGATAAAGGCAGATGGACTGCTTGAGTATGCCAAGTATGTATATCATTACTACGGCACACCAAAGTCATATGTCAATGAGCAGCTTAGCGCCGGAAAGAATGTGATTCTTGAGATAGAAATCCAGGGAGCTTTAAAGATAAAGAAGCAGTTTCCTGATACGGTGCTTATGTTTGTGTCAGCGCCGAGTGCAGATGAGCTTAAGGACCGGCTTGTAGGAAGAGGCACAGAGACAAAAGAGGTCTGTGCACAGAGACTTTCAAGAGCATATGAGGAGTCTTTAGGCATAGAGAAATATGATTATTTAGTGGTAAATGATAAGCTTGACGATTGTGTAGAGCTTGTGAATGATATCATCCACAGCTCTGACGACACAAAAAAGAATCAGGATTATCTTGTATCATCAAATATAGATTTTATAAATAAAATGAGAAAAGAGCTTTTAAGCTTTTCGAAAGGAGATAAATAATATGATACATCCATCGTATGTAGAGTTAATGAAGGTAGTAAACAACAATGTAGAGATAGGTGAAGAGCCGGTAGTAAACAGCCGTTATTCTATCGTTATTGCTGCAGCAAAGCGTGCACGCCAGATTATTGATGGCGCAGAACCACTTATCGCACGCCCTAAGTGCAATAAGCCATTATCTATTGCTGTAGAGGAGCTGTACACGGGAGCTGTCAGAATCGTCTCAGATGATGAGGATTTAAACGAAGGCGAAGAGGCTTAATCTAGGAGGGGAAAGGCTGTTTTGTCTTTCCCTTTAATTGTAAATACTTACATTTGAGAGGTACTATGAAATTATTATTTATTTCGCTTGGATGCGATAAAAACCTTGTGGATTCAGAGTATATGATAGGCATGCTTGCAAATGACGGCATTGAGATGACCGATGATGAGACGCAGGCTGATATCATTATCGTAAACAGCTGCTGCTTCATAGGTGATGCAAAGGAGGAGAGTATCAATACAATTCTCGAGATGGCTCAGTATAAGGAGACAGGCAAATGCAAATCACTTATTGTGACAGGCTGTCTGGCACAAAGATACAAGGATGAGATTTTTAAGGAAATCCCAGAGGTTGATGCCATACTTGGCACCAATTCATATGATACTATAGTTGAAGCTGTCCATGAGACACTTGAAAAACACAGATACAGCAATCTGCACACCTTAGAGGGCCTTCCCAGCATAAAGACAAAGCGTATTGTCACCACAGGAGGGCATTTCGCTTACCTTAAGATAGCGGAGGGGTGCAATAAAAACTGCACCTACTGTGTCATTCCTTCTGTCAGAGGCCGTTACAGAAGTGTGCCGATGGAGGATTTGATTGAACAGGCGAAGAGCCTTGTGGAGCAGGGAGCAAAGGAGCTTATACTTGTTGCCCAGGAGACCACACTTTACGGAGTGGATTTGTATGGTGAGAAGTCACTTCACAAGCTTTTAGATGAGCTCAACAAGATAAGCGGGCTGTTCTGGATAAGGATCATGTACTGCTATCCTGAGGAGATATACGATGAGCTTATAGAGTCCATGATAAAGGATGAGAAGGTATGCCATTATCTGGATATGCCAATCCAGCACTGCAATGACGATATTTTAAGGCGCATGGGCAGAAAAACAACAAAGGCTGAGCTCATGGAGCGTATCAGAATGCTGCGTGATAGAATACCTTATAGCACACTAAGGACCACACTCATATGCGGTTTTCCGGGTGAGACACAGGATAATCACGAGGAGCTTATGCAGTTTGTAAATGATATGGAGTTTGACCGTCTGGGAGCATTTACGTATTCCCCGGAGGAGGGCACAAAGGCAGCTGCAATGCCTGATCAGATAGATGAGGATATAAAGGCTGACTGGCAGGCAGATGTCATGGAGCTTGAGGAAGAGGTCATTTTTGATAAAAATGAGACACTAAAGGGTAAAGAATTATATGTTTTCATAGAGGGTAAGGTGGCTGATGAAAATGCATATATCGGCCGTACATACAGAGATGCACCGAATGTTGACGGATATATATTCATCAACACTGATGAGACACTTATGACCGGCGATATATGCAAGGTTATGGTGACCGGTGCGTATGAATATGATTTGATAGGAGAACTTGTAAAATGAATTTACCAAACAAACTTACAATCTTAAGAGTGATACTTATTCCGTTTTTTGTATTTTTCCTTATTTCACCGTTTTTTGACGGATACGGAAATTATATAGCACTTGCGATATTTATCATTGCAAGTCTGACCGATATGGCTGACGGAAAAATTGCAAGAAAATACAATCTTGTTACAAATTTCGGCAAGTTTATGGATCCGCTTGCAGACAAGCTGCTTGTGTGCTCGGCAATGATATGCCTTGTTGATTTAAAGCTTATCCCTGTATGGGTTGTGCTTATTATCATTGCAAGAGAGTTTATCATAAGCGGTTTCAGACTCGTTGCATCAGACAATGGAATTGTCATTGCAGCAAGCTACTGGGGAAAGTTTAAGACAACCTTCCAGATGCTTATGGTTATTGTTATTATTTTTAATATCAATCTACAGCTTGGCTGGTTAAATATCCTTGGAACAATCCTCATTTATGTGGCACTTGTGCTCACAGTTGTTTCGCTTATTGACTATATTGCAAAGAATAAGGACGTCTTAAAGGACCAGAAATAGACTATAACAGGGAGAAAAGTATGAGAATAATAGCAGGAACGGCGCGAAGCCTCCCTCTAAAGACTATCGAGGGAAAAGATACAAGACCGACTACTGACAAGACGAAGGAGACTCTTTTTAATGTCATGCAGTTTGATGTTCCCGGAGCATATTTTTTAGATCTGTTTGCGGGAAGCGGACAGATAGGACTTGAAGCGTTAAGCCGCGGTGCAGCCTATGCTGTATTTGTGGAGAATTCAAGAAAAGCCGCCTCATGCATCGAGGACAATATCCATTTTACAAAGTTTGATAAGGTCTCAAGGCTTATGATGACGGATGCTGTCACGGCAGTACGTACTCTTGAGGGCAAATACAAATTTGATATCGTGTTTATGGACCCGCCATACAATAAGGAGCTTGAAAAGGAAGTGCTTATTACACTTTCGGACAGCGATATATTAAAGGATGATACACTTATCGTGGTTGAGGCTTCAAACGATACTGATTTTGATTATCTCACAGAGCTTGGCTATGAGATAGTCAAAGAAAAAATTTATAAGACAAACAAGCATGTTTTCATAAAGCGTGCATAGGAGATACAATATGAAGGTAGGAATTTATCCGGGAAGCTTTGATCCGGTGACATTTGGACACCTGGATATAATAGAGCGTTCAGCCAGAATAGTTGACGAGCTGGTTGTCGGAGTACTCAATAATAGTGCAAAAAACTCGTTGTTTTCTTTGGAAGAACGTGTTAGTATGATAAAGGAAATGACAGCACACATACCAAATGTCAGGGTAGGGTGCTTCGAAGGACTTTTAGTTGACTACATGAAGGAAATCAATGCAACAATCATAATAAGAGGATTGCGTGCAGTGACAGATTTTGAGTATGAGCTGCAGATTGCACAGGCCAACGGAGTACAGAATCCGGAAATAGAGACGGTTTTTCTCACTTCGAGCCTCAATTATTCATATTTAAGCTCTACAATTGTCAAGGAATTTGCATCATACGGAGGAGATATATCAAAGTTCGTACCTGAACAGTTCATTGATAGAATTTATGCTAAATACAATATTACCAGGTAAGGAGACAGTATTTATGAGCAGTAAAATGGAACAGATTATTGAAGAAATCGAAGACTATATTGATGGCTGCAAGCCGTCACCTATTTCAAGAAACAAGATTCTTGTCAATCGTGAACAGTTAGAGGAGCTTCTTTCAGAGCTTCGTACAAAGACCCCTGAGGAGGTCAAGAGATATCAGAAGATTATCAGTAATAAGGAGGCTATCCTTGCTGATGCACAGGCTAAGGCTGATCAGATAATCGCGCAGGCTCAGATTCAGACAAATGAGCTTGTCAGCGAGCATCAGATTATGCAGCAGGCATATGCTCAGGCAAATGAGGTAGTGCAGATTGCAACAAAGCAGGCACAGGAGATACTTGACAGTGCCACAAACGATGCAAATAATCTCAGAATGAGTGCCATGGCATATACGGACAGCCAGCTTAAGAGCATTGAGGACATCTTAACAGGCTCTATTGAGACTTCAAAGGCCAGATATGACAGCCTTATAAGTTCACTGCAGCAGTTTGAGGATGTTGTTGCAGCAAACAGAGCTGAGCTTTTCCCACCGGAAGAGAATGGCGATGAAGCTGCAGGAGCAGAGTCGTCTGACAATGAGGCAGCTTCAGATACAGATACATCTGATGATGACATAGAAATCACCAATATTTCCGATTCAGATGAGGATGCAAAATAGGATAATACATAACAGGCATGAGAGTATGCTCATGGCTGCCTTAAGCAGTATGTATCTGTAAAGCCTAAAGCCTGTATCCTGGAATATTGATTTGGTCTGGACCATGCATGATACACCGCCAAATGACAGAAGTGCAATGCATAGCACTATTGACAGGGTGCGTGGAATGCATAGACCGCAGACTATGCCGATACCGTTAGTGGTTTCAAAGAAGGCACCTATTATGTCTGCCGACAGCGGCATGCTGCAGTCAGCCTTTTGGGCAATTGTCTGTGGGATACGTGAGACTATAGAGAACAATACAATATATCCACAGAGTTTTATAAGGGTTTCAAACCCTTTCATTATTCCGGCATCAACGATTTGCATGTTAAGCTTAAATCCTTGAGCCGGAATTTTTTGTGTTAAGCTTTTGTTTTTGTTAATCGAAAGTATAGCTATCATTCCTATAGCAGACGGCAGATACAGTGACACAAGATAAATGCTGAAGTGGCTGCATATGCCAAGCTGCTCGGACAGTGCATAGGTAATGATAAAGGGAAGGCTGAAATGGTTTGCCAGTGCACTCAGTATTTCCCTGTGATTTTTATCTATGTATCCTTTGGAACAAAAATCTGCTGTGAGCTTTGCTCCTATCGGGAATCCAAATATTATGCCTATTATGTATGTAAAAAGCATGATATGCTTTTGGGGAATGTTTTGCAGCACATTTGTTGAGATAATCAGGTTAGATAAAATCGTAAATATAAATAGAAGCGGAAATATCTGGTTGAACCATAGCATTATGCCTGCTTTAGCGCACGTACTTACCTGTGCCGGAAACAATATGTAATAAATACAAAATAGCAGTATAAAAGCGATAAACAGTAATTTTTTAAGTTTGTTTTTACTCATGTGACAGTATATGTGGAGAGAAATATCAATATGATTCGATTAGATAAATTTTTATCAGAGATGGGGCTTGGCACACGCTCTGAGGTAAAAAAGCTTATAAAGACCGGACAGATAGCCATAAATGGCACGGTGGCCGTAAAACCTGAGACAAAGGTAGATACTGATGCCGATGAGGTATCAGTTAACGGCAGAATAGTTAAGTATCAAAGATATGAGTATTACCTGTTAAATAAGCCATCAGGCTGTGTTTCTGCGACCTGTGATAATGTGCATGATACAGTCATGGACTATATCACGGATGCTGTGCATGATGATCTGTTTCCTGTCGGAAGGCTTGATATAGACACGGAGGGGCTTTTGCTTATCACAAATGATGGAGCGCTTTCGCACGAGCTCTTAAGCCCTTCAAAGCATGTGGCAAAGACTTACTATGCACGTATCGATGGTGAGGTGACTTGGGATGATATCATCAGGTTTAAAGAGGGCATTGATATAGGCGAGGAAAGACCTACAAAGCCTGCGGAGCTTGTTATTAGAAAAAGCGGCAGCGTATCCGAGATTGAGCTTACGATAACAGAAGGAAAGTTCCATCAGGTCAAGCGGATGTTTGAGGCGCTTGGAAAGAGGGTAATCTATTTAAAGAGAATATCCATGGGACCGCTTAAGCTGCCTGATGACCTTAAAACAGGGGCTTACAGAGCTTTGACACAGGCTGAAACGGATATGCTTATGCAGATAAAATCCGGCAAATAAAATAATTTTTAATTATGAGGTATGATATGAGTAATGGTTTTTTACCGATTTCAAAACAGGATATGATAGATGAGGGCATTGAGCAGCTTGATTTTGTGTATGTCTGCGGTGATGCATATGTGGATCATCCGTCATTTGGACATGCAATAATTGCAAGGCTGCTGCAGGCACATGGCTATACGGTCGGCATCATTTCACAGCCCGACTGGAAGGATGATGAGTCTATATCCATACTCGGAGTGCCGCGCCTTGGCTTTTTGGTTTCGGCAGGTAATATGGACTCAATGGTAAATCATTATTCGGTTTCAAAGAAAAGAAGAGCAAAGGATTCCTTTACACCGGGTGGAGTGATGGGAAAGAGGCCTGATTATGCGACCGTTGTGTACTGTAACCTGATACGCCATACTTATAAAAAAATCCCTATCATAATAGGCGGCATCGAGGCGAGCCTTAGGCGCATGGCACATTATGATTACTGGTCAAATAAGGTCAAGCGCTCGATTCTTCTGGATTCTGGTGCGGATCTCATTTCATATGGCATGGGAGAAAGAAGCATCATCGAGATAGCGGATGCGCTTGACAGCGGTATGGATGTAAAGGATATCACGTTTATAGATGGTACCGTGTTCAAGACAAAGGACAGGGATATCATATATGATGCGATTGAGCTTCCGGATTATGACGTTATAAAAGAGGACAAGAGGGAGTTTGCAAGGAGCTTTTACATACAGTACTGCAATACTGATCCTTTCTGTGCAAAGAGGCTCGTAGAGCCATATGACAACTCTACGCTTGTGGTGCAGAATCCACCGCAAAAGCCACTGTCGCAGGATGAGATGGATGAGGTCTATGCGCTTCCTTATATGAGGACTTATCATCCGAGCTACGAGGAGGCAGGCGGAGTGCCTGCTATAAGCGAGGTGAAGTTTTCTCTTATCAGCAACAGAGGCTGCTTTGGAGGATGTAACTTCTGTGCACTGACCTTCCATCAGGGCAGGATAATCCAGACAAGAAGTCATGAGTCAATCATAGAAGAGGCAAAGCTTATCACGCAGGATAAGGACTTTAAGGGCTATATCCATGATGTTGGTGGTCCTACAGCCAATTTCAGGCAGCCGGCATGTAAAAAGCAGCTCACAAGGGGTGCATGTCCTACAAAGCAGTGCCTGTTTCCTAAGCCGTGCAAAAACCTGATAGTTGACCATAGTGACTATATACAGCTTCTTAGAGAGCTTCGTGCACTGCCAAAGGTGAAAAAAGTGTTTATCCGTTCAGGTATCAGGTTTGATTATCTGATGTATGATAAAGATAAGACGTTTCTTCGTGAGCTGTGTGAGTATCATGTCAGCGGACAGCTTAAGGTGGCTCCGGAGCATATCTCCAATGCTGTTTTGAGCAGGCTTGGAAAACCGAGTGTAGAGGTGTACGACAGCTTTGTGAAGGCATACAAGGATATGAATAAAAAAATAGGCAAGGAGCAGTATCTTGTGCCGTATCTCATGTCATCACACCCGGGCTCAACACTTAAAGAAGCGATAGAGCTTGCGGAGTATCTGCGAGATCTGGGATATATGCCTGAGCAGGTGCAGGATTTCTATCCGACACCGTCTACCATCTCTACATGCATGTACTATACAGGGCTTGACCCGGCGACACTTAAGCCGGTGTATGTCACAACTAACCCGCATGAGAAGGCTATGCAGAGGGCACTCATCCAGTACCGCAATCCAAAGAATTACGATCTCGTGCACGAGGCACTTGTGAAGGCCGGCAGGGAGGACTTAATCGGATTTGACAAAAAGTGCCTGATAAAGCCTAGGAAAATGCATACTGATGGCGGCTGGGACAGAAAACGTTCTAAGTCTGATAAAAATTCAAACAGCAGCTATGGCAGCGGCAAGAATGCAGGTGTAAGGAAAAACTTGAAAAATGCAACAGAGCGAGGAAAAAACGGAAGCGGAAGTAACACCGCAGGCACAGCGCATAAAAAGAAAACAATCAGAAACGTCCACAAGAAGAAAAGATAGATATACAAGATAAAGGCTATGAAAGAATTTAAAGCTGGTAAAAACGAGGCAGGCCAGAGGCTTGACAAATACCTTAAAAAGATACTTCCAAACGCATCCATGGGCTTTATTTACAAGATGCTCAGGAAGAAGAACATAAAACTGAATGATAAGAAAGCGTCAGGCACAGAAATTGTGTCAGTTGACGACAAAATCAAGATTTTTCTGTCAGATGATACATTTGCTAAGTTTTCCGTCAATGAGGATAGTCTGATGAAGGATTTTAAGGCACTTAGTGTACTAAAGCCTGACGGACTTGGTGTGGTATACGAGGATGATGATATACTGGCTGCAAACAAGCCAGTCAATATGTTGTCACAGAAATCAAAGGATACTGATATTTCTGCGAACGAAAGGCTTATCGGATATCTGATAAAAGAGGGAAAGCTTGATTTTGACACATATAAGAGCTTTAAGCCATCGGTGTGCAACCGCCTGGACAGAAATACATCGGGGCTGATTCTCATGGGTAAATCGCTTCATGGACTGCAGTACCTGTCACTGGTGCTTAAGGACAGAACCGCAGAAAAGTATTATATGGCGCTTGTTGCAGGAGAGGTTGATGAGCCTATGACCATAGAGGGCTTTCTAACAAAGGATGAGAGCGCAAACAAGGTACAGATAACCAAGGAACCAATAAGTGATGAATCACTGCCAGTAAAGACTGCTTACAGGCCTCTTAAGACAATTGAGATGAGTGCTTCGTGCCATAAAGCAACTCTTCTTGAGGTGCATCTCATTACAGGAAGAAGCCATCAGATCAGGGCACATCTGTCATCGATTGGCCATCCGATCATAGGTGATATGAAGTATGGTGATAAAAGGATTAATGCTTTTTACAAAGAAAATTATCATGTGACCAGCCAGCTTTTGCATGCGCACCATGTGATTTTGCCTGATGGCAGATATATAGAGGCGGCTTTGCCTGACATATGGAGCAGGATGGGGCTTTAATTTCGTCATTATTTACTTTACGTCGCATAGCTTACAGTATTAAGGAAGATAGAAACGATATGGCAACCTGGAATTCAAGAGGCTTAAGAGGCTCGACCTTAGAGGACATGATAAACAAGACAAATGAAAAATACAGGGAGAACGGCCTGGCACTCATACAAAAGATTCCCACTCCGATTACACCTATAAAGATGGAGCCGGAAACCAGACACATTACACTGGCTTATTTCGAGCAGAAGAGTACGGTCGACTATATTGGCGCTGTACAGGGAATCCCGGTATGCTTTGATGCAAAAGAATGTAATACCGACACGTTTCCCCTTGCAAATATACATGAGCATCAGGTAGAGTTTATGAGATGCTTTGAAAAACAGGATGGTGTTGCATTTATCCTTATATCGTACACACACAGGAATGAATACTATTATCTCACGTTTAAAAAGCTGACAGAATTCTGGGATAGAGCTGCAGAAGGCGGCAGAAAGAGCTTCCGCTATGAGGAGCTTGAGCCGGCATTTTTCCTCCCGGAAGTGCCCGGAATACTTGTGCCGTATCTGAACGCACTTCAGCTTGACTTAAATTGCAGGGCTTGACAGTATTACTATCGTATGGTAGCATATTACCACGATAACACTTTACTACATGAAAGCGAGATTTTACAGATTATGGAAAATCAATTATTACACACTCCGGACGGAGTAAGGGACATATATAACGGAGAATGCAAAAAAAAGCTGTATTTGCAGGATAAGCTGCACCGTACACTTTTAAAATACGGATATCATGATATCATGACACCTACGTTTGAGTTTTTTAATATTTTTGGAAGCGATGTCGGAACAACCCCTTCAAAGGATTTATACAAGTTTTTTGACAAGGAGGGCAATACGCTTGTCCTTCGTCCTGATTTCACACCTTCTATTGCAAGAAGTGCGGCTAAGTACTATATAGAGGACGATATGCCGGTCAAGCTGTGTTATCTTGGTAATACTTTTATCAATTCATCGGATTATCAGGGCAGGCTCAAGGAAAGCACACAGTGCGGTGCAGAGCTGATAGGTGACGGCTCTATCTCTGCAGATGCCGAGATACTTTCGATGACAGTTGAGTCGATGCTTGAGAGCGGACTTAAGAATTTCCAGATTTCAGTCGGACATTCGCAGTTCTTTTACGGTCTCACAAAGGCAGCAGGGCTGTCAGGGGAGCAGGAGGAAAACCTAAGAGAGCTCATAGCAAATAAGAATTTCTTCGGTGTGGAGGAGTTTGTTGACAGTCTTTCAATGAACGACAAGCTAAGGAAGCTGTTTGGACTATTAGACAATTTCGATTTACAGGATGAGCAGCTTATGGAGGCTTTAAAGCTTGCGAAGGGATATGATGAGATATTATCATCTATTGATACTCTGCTTAAGCTTAGAGAATATTTAAAGGCATATGGCATCGAGAAATATATTTCGTATGAGCTTGGACTTATCAGTGACTACACATATTACACTGGTATCATTTTCCAGGGCTACACATATGGTACAGGAGAGCCTATTGTAAAGGGAGGCCGTTATGACAAGCTGCTTTCACACTTTGGAAAGGACGCTGCTGCAATCGGCTTTGCAATTGTTGTGGATCAGCTCATGGCAGCATTAAGCCGTCAGGATATTGATGTGCCTGTCATTGAGAATTCATCACTTATAGTATTTGAGGAGGCTGCATACCATGCGGCAATCAAGCGCTCTATGGAGCTTCGAAGAGATGGAGTAAATACACAGATGGTGCTTAAGGACAAAAATAAAACGAAAGAGGACTATGCTTCATATGCGGTAGACAACCGTATAAACAGAGTAGAGTTTATAGAGGAATAAAAGATGAGTGATGACAGATATTTAACCTTTGCCCTGGGAAAGGGCAGACTTGCAAAGAAGACACTGCAGCTTTTTGAGCAGATAGGCATCACCTGTGAGGAGATGAAGGATCCGGATACCAGAAAGCTGATTTTCGTAAATGAGGAGCTTAAGCTTAGATTTTTCCTGGCAAAGGGACCTGATGTGCCTACATACGTGGAGTATGGCGCTGCTGATATCGGTGTGGTAGGAAAGGATACCATCCTCGAGGAGGGCAGAAATATATACGAGGTGCTTGATTTAGGTTTTGGAAAATGCCGCATGTGCATATGCGGACCGGAGAGCGCAAGGGAGCTTTTACAGCATCATGAGCAGATAAGAGTTGCCACCAAGTATCCTCATATCGCAAAGGATTATTTCTACAATAAAAAGCATCAGACGGTAGAGATTATAAAGCTAAACGGCTCAATAGAGCTTGCTCCGATTGTTGGACTTTCAGAGGTGATTTGTGATATAGTAGAGACCGGAACTACACTTAAGGAGAACGGACTTACCGTGCTTGAGGAGGTCTGTCCGCTGTCTGCGAGGGTTGTGGTAAACCAGGTCAGCATGAAGATGGACAATGAGCGTATCACAAAGCTCATAAGTGATTTGAAGACTGTTATCAAATAGCGCATAATTTATATCAATACATGATTTTAGACGGAGGCTGTAATGAGAACTTTAAAACTTACAAAGGATTCACAGAAGAACATATTGGAGAGCCTGCTTAAGAGAAGCCCTAACAACTATACAGAGTATGAGAGCACGGTAAATGAGATTATAAACAATGTAAAGGAAAACCGTGACAAGGCTGTTTTTGAATACACAAAGAAATTTGATAAAGCGGATGTGGATGCATCAAATATCCGTGTCACAGAGGAAGAAATAAAGGAAGCATATGAGCTGGTTGATGAGAAGCTTCTTGCCGTTATAAAAAAGGCTCTTGTAAATATCAGAAAATATCACGAGAAGCAGCTGCAGAACTCATGGTTTACAACAGAGGACGGCATCATTTTAGGACAGAAGGTCACACCTATAGCAAAGGCAGGAGTATATGTGCCGGGCGGCAAGGCTGTCTATCCTTCATCTGTACTGATGAACGTGCTTCCTGCAAAGGTAGCAGGCGTTGAAAAGATAGTTATGTGTACACCATGTGGAGCTGACGGCAAGGTCTATCCTTCCACACTTGTAGCCGCAAAAGAGGCCGGAGTAGATGAAATCTACAAGGTAGGCGGTGCACAGGCTATCGCTGCAATGGCATTTGGTACAGAGAGTGTGCCAAAGGTAGACAAGATTGTTGGACCGGGAAATATCTTTGTTGCTCTTGCCAAAAAGGCTGTGTTTGGATATGTCAGCATTGATTCAATCGCAGGACCTAGCGAGATTTTGGTGCTTGCAGATGAGACTGCAAATCCACGCTATGTGGCAGCAGATTTACTTTCACAGGCCGAGCATGATGAGATGGCATCAGCTATCTTGATCACAACAAGTGAGGAGCTTGCAAAGAAAGTATCGGAGGAAGTTGATAAGTTTGTTGAGGTCCTCTCAAGAAAAGAAATCATCGAGAAATCTCTTGAAAACTATGGATATATACTTGTTGCAGAGGATATGGATGAGGCAATTGATGCAGTAAACGATATCGCTTCAGAGCATATGGAGATTGTCACAAGAGATCCTTTCTCAGTCATGACAAAAATCAAAAATGCAGGAGCAATCTTTATCGGAGAGTACTCATCAGAGCCTTTAGGAGACTATTTTGCAGGACCAAACCATGTTCTGCCTACAAACGGAACAGCAAAATTCTTCTCAGCCTTATCTGTAGATGACTTTATCAAAAAGTCCAGCATCATCTCATATTCAAGAGAAGCACTTGAGAGAATACATACAGATATTGAGCAGTTTGCAGAGTGTGAGAAGCTTACGGCACATGCAAATTCAATCAAGGTTAGATTTGAGGATTAGTCAAAGGAGTAAGAAATGGCAGATAGATGCGCTAAGCTTAGCAGAAAAACAAAAGAGACTGATATTTCGGTCGGTTTAAATATAGACGGAACCGGAAAATCAAATATAGACACAGGCATAGGCTTCTTTAACCATATGCTGGAGGGCTTTTCAAAGCATGGTTTTTTTGACCTCGATATGACATGCGACGGTGACTTAAATGTGGACTGTCATCATACTATAGAGGACTGCGGCATAGTGCTTGGCAATGCCATAGCACAGGCTGTCGGAGACAAAAAGGGCATAAAGAGATTTGGAAGCTTTATTTTACCGATGGATGAGGTGCTTGTACTATGTGCCATTGATTTATCAGGCAGACCGTACCTGCAGTTTGACGGTGAGTTTACATGCGAGAGAGTCGGAGATATGGATACAGAGATGGTGAGAGAGTTTTTCTATGCCGTTTCTTACTCTGCTGCGATGAACCTGCATATAAAGGTTTTGACACCGGGAAATAATCATCATATGATAGAAGCTATGTTTAAGGCATTTGCCAAGGCACTTGATGATGCCTGCACCTATGATAGCAGAATAAAGGACGTGATGTCCACGAAAGGAAGTTTGTAATTTGACTGGTTTTAAGAACATCGTTGCTACACTGTATTTAAAAAACGGCCAGGCCGTGAAATCAGCGTCTGATATGACAGTTATGGGCGACGTCTACAATCTGTGTCAGCTCTACAATGACAGTGGCATAGACAAGATTATTATTTTTGATCTTTCAACTGATGATGATGAGCATGAGAAAAACATACATACGATAGAAAATATAAACAGAAATATCGACATAAAGGTGTGCGCAGGAGGCAATATCAACCGCATAGAGGACGTGAAAAAGCTGCTGTATGCAGGCTGTTTACAGGTCATCTTCAATGCCACAAAGGATTCAAGCCTTGAGCTTGCAAATGTGGCAAGCGAGAAGTTTGGCAAGGATAAAATCCTTTTGTCAATCAGCAATGTAGACTATATTTTCAAGCATCAGGAGGAGATAGAGGATACCTTTCATGAGCTTTTGGTCTTGAATATAGATATAATAGATGCGCTTGAGAATCTCACATCCACACCGTATGTGGTCTATATGCCGCAGTTTGACATGGATAAAATAATTGATGTCATGAAGCGTGAAACACTAAGAGGCATTGCAGGAGAGTTTATCAATGATCCTGAAAATGATATCATGGCGATAAAGACAAAGCTTTCTGACGGAGGAATACTTGTTGACAATTTTACTCCCGACTTAAAATGGTCTGATTTAAAGCTTAATTCTGACGGCATGGTGCCTGTCATAGTGCAGGATTACCGCAATGAGCAGGTGCTCATGCTTGCCTATATGAATGAGGAGGCCTTCAATGTCACGATAAACAGCGGACGCATGACCTACTGGAGCAGAAGCCGCAATGAGCTTTGGACCAAAGGACTTACATCAGGACATTTACAGTATGTAAAGTCTTTGACAGCGGACTGTGATTATGATACTATCCTTGCGAAGGTTTCGCAGGTGGGAGCTGCATGTCACACAGGTAACAGGACCTGCTTTTTCAATAATATCGTGAAAAAGGAGTATGTGGAGAAGAATCCACTTACAGTGCTTGAATCAGTCTATGCGGTGATAGTTGACCGTATGAAGAATCCAAAGGAGGACTCGTACACCAATGCCGTCATGGAAAAGGGCATAGATGAGATATTGAAAAAGCTCGGACACGAGTGCACTGAGATTATTCTGGCAGCCAAAAATCCGGACAGTGATGATTTGAAGTTTGAGATATCGGACTTTATGTACCACTGCATGATTCTTATGGCTCAGAAAAATATCACATGGGCAGAAATCGCAGGGGAGCTGGCACAGCGATAGCCTTAAAACACTATAATTATTTAGAGGAAATTATATGAGAAAACTAGCTTTAAGTGATGAGATACTTATGAAGGTAGACAAACCGGCTAGATATATCGGGAATGAGTTCAACTCAGTAATGAAAGACACATCGCAGGTAAATATACGTTTTGCGATGTGTTTTCCTGATGTTTATGAGATTGGTATGTCACATCTGGGAATCCAGATATTATATGATATGTTCAACCGCATGGATGATGTGTGGTGCGAGAGAGTTTATTCTCCGTGGCCTGATCTGCATGAAATCATGAAGCAGGAGAATATACCGCTTTTCGGACTTGAGTCTCAGGAGCCTATAAAGGACTTTGACTTTGTAGCCATGACGTTGCAGTACGAGATGTGCTACACAAATATTTTGCAGATACTTGACCTCGCACAGATACCGCTTCGTTCAAGGGACAGAGAGGATGGCTGTCCTATTGTGATTGCAGGCGGTCCTTGTACCTACAACCCGGAGCCGATTGCAGACTTCTTTGATATATTTTATATCGGAGAGGGAGAGACACAGTATGGCAATCTCTTTGAGCTTTATAAGAAGGCAAAGGCTGATGGTCTTTCAAGGAAAGAGTTTTTACATGAGGCTGCAAAGATTGAGGGCCTTTATGTACCTGCTTTGTATGAGGTGGAGTACAATGAGGATGGAACAATTTGCTGTATGAAGCCTAAGTATGATGATATTCCTGTAAAGATAAAAAAACAGGTGCAGGTAGATTTGACTAACTCAACCTACCCGGAGGCACCGGTTGTGCCTTTTATCAAGGCTACGCAGGATAGAATGGTGCTTGAAATACAGCGTGGATGTATAAGAGGCTGCCGTTTCTGTCAGGCCGGTATGATTTACCGCCCAAACCGTGAGAAAAAGGTTGACCACCTAAAGGACGTTGCGGCGGCTCTTATCAAAAATACAGGACACGAGGAGATTTCTTTAAGCTCCTTAAGCTCATCCGATTACAAGGAGCTTGATGAACTTATCACATTTTTGCTTGATATCTGCAAGGAAAAGAAGATAAATATCTCCCTGCCTTCACTCAGAATTGATGCGTTTTCGCTCGATATCATGCAGAAGGTGCAGGATGTCAAAAAAAGCAGTCTGACCTTTGCACCTGAGGCCGGTACACAGCGCCTTAGAAATGTCATTAATAAGGGCCTTACCGTGGATGATATAATGAACGGCTCAAAACAGGCATTTGAGGGCGGCTGGAACAAGGTGAAGTTTTATTTCATGCTCGGTCTGCCTACAGAGACAGAGGAAGATATGAGGGGCATTCCTGAGCTTGCAAACGATGTGGCGGCATTGTACTATGATACCGTTCCAAAGGAAAAGAGAGCCGGAAAATGCCAGATTACGATAAGTACATCATTTTTCGTGCCAAAGCCGTTTACACCATTTCAGTGGGCGAGAATGTATGAGCCATCTGAGTATCTGGGCAGAGCCAAAATAGTAAATGACCATGTAAAGGAGCAGCTCAACAGAAAGAGCATCAGATACAACTGGCATGAGGCATATGTCACTGTGATAGAGGGCATACTTGCAAGAGGCGACAGAAGGCTTTGCGATGCGATAGTAAAGGTATACGAAAAGGGCGGATATTATGATGCCTGGACAGAGTATTTTGACTATGACAGATGGATTGATTCGATAAAGGAATGCGGACTGGATCCCGATTTCTACACGATGAGAGAAAGGCCTTTAGATGAAGTATTCCCATGGGATTTTATTGATATAGGTGTGACAAAGCAGTTTATGATAAGAGAGTGGGAGACAGCCCATAAGGAGACAGTCACTCCTAACTGCCGCATGAGGTGTTCTGCCTGCGGTGCAAAGAGCTATGGAGGAGGTGTCTGCTATGAAAATTAGAGTGAAGTTTAAAAAATGGGGCTGCATGAAGTTTATAGGACATCTCGATATGATGAGATACTTCCAGAAGGCGGTCAGAAGGGCAGATATTGATATCCGCTATTCAGAGGGGTATTCTGCTCACCAGATTATGTCGTTTGCGGCTCCGCTTGGAGTGGGCATCACAAGTGATGGTGAGTACTTTGACATAGATGTAAATACAACAGAGTCTACAGAAAAAAGCATAGCGGCTTTAAATGCCCAGATGGTGGACGGAGTAGAGGTGACAGGCTATGTGCTTCTGCCGGATGATGCAAAGAAGGCTATGTCGCTTGTTGCGGCTGCAGACTATGTGCTTAGCTTCAAGGAGGGCTATGAGAGCCCATACACCATAGAGGAGTGGAAGGAAGCGATAGATAAGCACTTTTTTGACGAGCCATCCTTTGTTGTGATGAAAAAGACTAAAAAGAGTGAGAGAGAGGTAGATATAAAGCCTCTTGTATACAAGCTTACAGTCATGGAAAATAACAAAAAGCCTGAGTTTTTCATGCAGGTATCAACAGGAAGCATTGACAATATAAAGCCTGAGTTTGTGCTTCACGCCATATACGAAAAGTGTGGCCTTGATTACAATCCGCTTGCCATACAAATCCACAGGCAGGAAGTGTATGCAAGAAAAGACGATGGAACATTCATTTGTCTGCTTGACATGGGAGAAGAAATCTCATAATGAACAGAATTATTCTGACTAAAACAGTAAAAAATAATAATACATACACAGTGTATGCACTGATGGACGAAAACGGAAATTATAAGGATTTCCAGCTCCTTCCCGAGAAGGATACGATAATAAACAATATATACGCGGCAAGGGTGAACAAGATACTGCCGGGCATAAATGCGGCATTTGTGTCCATTGCGCAGAATAAAAGCTGTTATCTGTCGCTAAATGATGCAAAAAATCCTGTATACACAAACAAAAAATCAAAAAAAGAAGGATTGTGTGAGGGCGATGAGATACTTGTGCAGGTCATAAAGGATGCGCTAAAGACAAAGGATCCTGTGGTCACAACAAAGCTTTCTATATTCGGAAGCAATGTGATTCTCACCAATTTTGATACACAGATAGGTGTTTCATCAAAGCTGGATAAGGAAAGGGCGGCTCTTTTACGTAAGGCTGTGCTTTTAAGTTGTGCAGACCACGAAAAAGAGGGCTATGGCATCATAGTCAGAACAAATGCCAAAAATGTGGAGGATAAAGCTGTTTCGCAAGATGCGTATTCTGTAGCACAGAAATACAATCAGATAATAAAAAAGGCTCCGCATCAGGCGCTCTATTCATGCGTATATCATGGGATGAGCGATTATCTGCTTTTAATGAAGACAATTGATTTTGCCACGGTGGAGTGGATAAAGACTGACTGCGATGACATATATGACAGTCTTCTTACAGAGTATGGCATATATGACCATGCTCCTGAAAAGATAATGAGATATGACGATTCAGCTATCAGCCTGTCAACGCTCTATGGCATAAGAGGGCTGATTGATAATCTGACCTCGCGCAGGGTATGGCTGGACTGTGGTGGCAACATCATAATAGAACAGCTTGAGACACTTACCTTTATAGATGTAAACAGTGCAAAGAATATATCGTCGGGGAGCAATAGTATATTAAAGACCAATATGGAGGCCGCAAAGGAGATAGCCAGGCAGCTTCGGCTCAGAAATATCTCCGGCATGATAATAATTGATTTCATCAATATGAAGTCTGAGGCATCAAAGGATACGCTTATTGAAGCACTCAAACGGTATATAAAGGACGATAATACAGTCTGTACCTTTGTGGATATCACGAAGCTTGGACTGGTGGAGCTGACAAGAAAAAAGGTCCACAAATCTCTTAAACAAATTTTAGAAAAAACACTTGACGAATAGATGGCTCTATGCTAATATACTGGAGTATGCCGCACAGCGAGGTATAAGTTTGCGACTTTCGCAACACCGTAACTGGCGAGTAATGATAAATAGGAGGTGCCATATGTACGCAATTATAGCAACAGGTGGTAAGCAGTACAAAGTATCTGAAGGCGATATCATTACCATTGAAAAGCTTGGCGTTGAAGCTGGTGAGAAGGTTACTTTTGATCAGGTTTTAGTTGTAGGCGGAGATGATCTCAAGGTTGGAGATCCAACAGTTGCAGGTGCAACAGTTGAGGCTTCTGTAGTTAAAGAAGGCAGAGCTAAAAAGGTTATCGTTTACAAGTACAAGAGAAAAACCGGATATCACAAAAAGAACGGACACAGACAGGCTTTCACACAGGTTAAGATTGAAAAAATTAACGGATAATGATAGCTATAACCGTTTATCAGAATTCAAAAGGACATAAGATGGGCTTTAAGTCAAAGGGACATGCAGGTTTTGCAGATTCCGGTTATGATATAATCTGTGCCGGGGTTTCAGCGCTGGTGATTAATTTCATCAATTCCGCTGAAGAGCTGTGTCATGCTGAGTACAGCCTTGATACAGACGAAGAGACAGGTATGATTGACTACAGACTTGACAAGCCGGCGACAGGTGATGTTGCACTGCTTATGGATTCCATGATTCTGGGACTAAAAGGAATACAAAGAGACTATGGGAATGAGTACATCATTCTAGACTTCAAGGAGGTGTAAGACATGTTGAATATGAACCTTCAGTTTTTTGCTCATAAAAAGGGAGTTGGTTCTACAAAGAACGGACGTGACTCTGAGTCTAAGAGATTAGGCGCTAAGAGAGCAGACGGACAATTCGTAAAAGCTGGTAATATTCTTTACAGACAGCGTGGTACAAAGATTCACCCTGGTACAAACGTTGGTATCGGTGGAGATGATACATTATATGCTAAGGTTGATGGCGTATTAAGATTTGAGAGAGTTGGAAGAGATAAGAAACAGGCTTCCGTATATCCAGTAGTGAACGAATAAGATTTAAACCCCGACTTTTATTAGCCGGGGTTTTTATGTTGTAAATTAGCAGCATGTAGTAATCTGATTAATCATAAATGAGGGGCAAAATACCTTTGGACCCTCATATCATTTTGTTATTACTGTGTCTTATATAGATAGTATAACAGATATAGCATAGTAATGATTTGTTATAAAGTATACTGAGTGTTTTATGCAGACATTCAGCATGAGGTGGAAAATTATGTTTGCAGATCGTGCAAAAATTATCATAAAATCAGGAAAAGGCGGAGATGGTCATGTATCATTCCGCCGTGAAAAATACGTGCCGAACGGTGGTCCGGACGGCGGTGACGGAGGAAAGGGCGGAGACGTTATATTTCTCGTGGATAAGGGAATCAACACACTGATAGATTATCGTCACAGAAGAAAGTTTGCAGCAGAGCCCGGACAGGAGGGCGGCAAAAAGAACTGCCACGGAAAGAATGGTGAGGATCTTATACTTAAGGTGCCGGAGGGTACACTCATAAAGGATGCAGCAAGCGGAAAGGTCATAGCAGATATGTCCGGTGACAATACAAGGCAGGTGATACTGCGCGGAGGAAAAGGCGGTCAGGGCAACCAGCACTATGCCACATCCACTATGCAGGCTCCTAAATATGCTCAGCCGGGACAGGATGCAATAGAAATCGAGGTACAGCTTGAGCTAAAGGTAATAGCGGATGTAGGGCTTGTAGGCTTTCCAAACGTAGGAAAATCAACACTTCTGTCACGAGTTACCAATGCACAGCCAAAGATTGCCAACTATCATTTCACCACATTACAGCCAAATCTTGGTGTGGTTGATATGGATGAGGGCTTTGGTTTCGTAATCGCTGATATCCCGGGACTTATCGAGGGAGCATCAGAGGGCATCGGACTCGGTCATGAGTTTTTGCGTCATATAGAGCGTACTAAGGTGATGATACACATGGTTGATGCTGCCGGTACTGAAGGCCGTGATCCTGTTGCTGACATCAAGGCGATAAACAAGGAGCTTGAAGCATACAATCCACAGCTTCTCAAAAAGCCACAGGTCATTGCCGCCAACAAAATAGATGCCATAGCAGGAGACGAGAATGAGGTAATTTCAGCCTTAAGAGTCGAATTTGAGCCACAGGGCATAAAGGTATTCCCGATATCCGCAGTAAGCGGTAAGGGCCTTAAGGAGCTTTTTGTACGAGGTGAAGAACCTGCTTGCAAATTGTCCTAAAGAGGTTACTGTATATGAGCCGGAGATTGATCCTGCACTTTCATTCTTTAAGGATGAGCCGTACGCGGTTGAGGTGGCAGCCGATGGTGCATATGAGATATCAGGTCCAAAGATTGAGAAAATGCTCGGATACACAAATATGGACTCGGAGAAGGGCTTTGCCTTTTTCCAGAGATTCTTGCGTGAGCAGGGTATCATCAAGGAGCTTGAAAATATGGGCATCGAGGATGGAGATACTGTCCGCATGTATGATTTCGAGTTTGATTATTACAAGTAAGGAGAAGAGTATATATGAATTTATCAAGTAAACAGCGTGCATATTTAAGCAGCCTTGCAAGCACAATTAACCCTATTTTCAATATTGGAAAGGCATCGCTTACTCCGGAAATCATCGAGGCTCTTGATGCAGCACTTGAAAAGAGGGAGCTGATCAAGGTTGCAGTTCTTAAAAACTGCATAGATGATCCAAGAGAGATTGCAAGTGTAATCGGTGAGAGAACACACTCTGCAGTGGTTAAGGTAATAGGCAAAAAAATGATTTTTTACCGTCCTGCGAAGAAAAATCCAAAGATTAAGCTTCCGGAATAAGCCATGAAAACAGGGATTTTTGGTGGGGCATTTGACCCGATACACAAAGGTCATATATACATGGCACAAAAGGCGATGGAAGAGTATTCTCTTGACAGGATTCTACTTGTTCCGTCAGGTCACTCGCCGAACAAGACTGAGAATGCAATGACAGCATTTAGCCACCGGTACAATATGTGTAAGCTGGCATCAGAAGCAGTGCCCGGTATTGAGGTGTCTGATATTGAGATAAAGGATGAGTCCACCAGCTATACGTATGTGACACTCCAAAAGCTAAAGGCGCTTTATCCGGAGGATGAACTGTATTTTATCATGGGTGGAGATTCGTTAGACTATTTTGAAACATGGATGAGACCTGATGTCATAGCCCAAACAGCAATTATTCTTGTTATGGTGAGAGAAAATTTTCCAAAGCTGCAGATGGAGGAAAAGATTGCTCATATCAAAAATCTGTTTCCTGCTGATATAAGGCTTTTGAGCTGTGACGGGATGGATGTGTCTTCTACGCAGGTAAGGGAGCTTTTAAAAGCAGAGTCAAAGGCTCTAGAGCACAGGAGCCTTGAGAGCACAGAAAAGCTTTTGGATGCTTCAGTTATGTCATATATACAGGCTAATAATTTATACAGGTGATAGAGTATGGAAGTAAAAGAAATAAAGAAAAAGCTAAAGAAGAGCCTTGATAAACAAAGGTATCAGCATACACTCGGAGTGATGTATACTGCCGGCTGTCTTGCCATGGCAAACGGTTATTCAATAGAAAAGGCAATGCTTGCAGGCCTGCTTCATGACTGTGCAAAGTGTCTTTCAACCGACAAGAAAATCGGACTCTGTGTAAAGAAAAATATAGACATAACAGAGGTAGAGATATCAAACCCGGGGCTGTTACATGCAAAGGCAGGCATGGTGCTGGCTGAGGAAGAGTATGGCATTAAGGATACGCAGATACTGCATGCCATTAGAGTGCATACTACAGGAGAGGCAGACATGGGGCTGCTTGATAAAATACTCTTTGTGGCGGATTATATTGAGCCAAACAGATGTGAAGCACCGAGGCTTGAAGAGATAAGAAAGCTTGCTTTTAGTGATCTCGACAGGACTGTTGCAGAGATACTGTATGATACAATCAATTTTCTTAACACAAAGAGTGGAGCAATAGATCCGACTACCCAGATTACTTACAATTATTATGCTAAATACAGAGACAACAGGGAGGAATAACTGCTATGCAGACAATTGATTTAGTTAAAAAGATAGTGGAAGCACTTGAAGACAAAAAGGCAGAGGATATCACGGTTCTCGACATAGGAGAGGTTTCTTCTATAGCAGACTACTTTATCATTGCAAATGGAAACAATGCAAATCAGCTCACAGCCATGGAGGATGCCGTGGATGAGGCTATGTATACAAACGGAGTGCATCAGAAGCAGGTAGAGGGAACCGGCAACTCTACATGGATTCTCATGGACTATCAGGATATTATCGTGCATCTGTTCTCTAAAGAAGACAGACAGTTCTATGATCTCGACAGAATATGGAGAGATGGAAAAGTGGTGGATGTACATTCATTGTAGTATCTATTTAAAATATCGCACCCATATGCTTAGCTAAAAAGTACAGCATATGGGTGCGATATTTTTTTGATATTTAGAAGAAACGGAATACTCCAAACACCTTGCCGAGTATTTCGCAGTCGGGAACTATGATTGGATCCATTGTGTCGTTCTCAGGCTGGAGGCGTATGTGACCGTCCTCTTTATAGAAGGTCTTTACGGTAGCGGAATCATCTATAAGTGCTACGACCATGTCTCCGTTTGAAGCATTGCTTTGCTGCTCAACGAGGATATTATCACCATCGAAGATACCTGCATTAATCATGCTCTCACCCTTGACCTTCAGCATGAAGGACTGCTTATTTGGCATATATTCAGCAGGAACGGGAAAGTAAGTTTCGATATTTTCCACTGCGAGTATCGGCTCGCCTGCTGCTACACGGCCAACCAGTGGTACGTTAACCATCTCGCGGCGTTGTAAACCAAAGCTGTCATCTATAATCTCTATAGCCCTGTTTTTGGCAGGATCCCTTCTTATGTAGCCTTTTCGCTCCAGTGTCTCGAGATGAGCATGGACGCTGGATGTGGACTTTAAATGTACACCTTCGCAGATATCACGTACTGATGGCGGATAGCCCCTGTTTAAAATCTCACTCTTGATAAACTCCAGTATCTCTTTCTGCTTGTCTGAAATCTTTTCTAATGCCATAGTTAAATCCTCCGTCTGAATATTTAAATAATATAATGATATGAGGGTCAAAAGGTATTTTGCCTCTTCGTTCATAATTATAATAAAAAAATTGTATTTAAAAAAATTATATCATAAAACTAAAATAAACGCAAACATATATTCCGAAATTTTGTTCGTTTTTCTATTGACAAACGATTGTTCGGGATGTATTATGTAATCACAATAACAACAAACACATGTTCGGAAATACAAGAGGTGGTTTTATGAGAGAAAATACTTTATCAGGTAGAAGAAAAATGTTTGGATGGACTGCTGTTGCATTTATAGCAGCTGTCATTATATTGTGCGGCACTATTCATATATTTGCCAGTTCTACTGACAGCAGGCCATATAACAAGTATTATACCAGCGTCAGGGTTGAGGACGGTGACACTGTATGGAGCATTGCTGACAGATATATTACCGACAGCCAGGTAAGTAAAAGGGATTATGTAGATGAGGTCTGCAGGCTCAATAGCCTTACCGATGGCAATGTGCGTAGTGGTGATTATATAGTTGTTGCATATTATTCTCAGGACATAAAGTGATGCAATCTTGCTAAAATTTCCTGTTTCTTATATAATATAGGTCAGATGCAGCGAATCAGACTATATCATTATTGTATTCGCTTTCGTTGAACAGGAGATTAGATATTTATGTTAAAGCTATTTTTTGTTATATTTGCAAATTTTCACAGAGCGCCGTATATTGTTCCTAAAATGAGATACATGGCTGATCATCCGCAGAAATATTCAGAAGCGGAGAGATATGATATGATGCGGCACTGTATAGATTTAATGAATAAATCGGGAAAAATTACAACAGAAGCATATGGTCTTGAGAATCTTCCTGAAACAGGTGGCTATATCATGTATCCCAACCATCAGGGGAAGTATGATTTGCTTGGAATTATTACTACACATGACAGAGTACTTTCGTTTGTAATGGATAAGCAGAAGTCTCATACAATGCTTGTCAGGGAATTTGTGGATCTGGTTCAGGCAAAGCGTTTAGAGAAAGACAATCCAAGGCAGGGGCTTACTATAATCAATGAGGTAGCTAAGGATGTGAAAAACGGCAAGAGATATGTTCTGTTTCCGGAGGGTGGCTATAAGTTCAATAATAAGAATAAAGTGCAGGATTTTAAAGCAGGGAGCTTTAAGATTGCATTGAAATCTCATGTACCTATTATTCCAATAGCTCTCATAGATTCATATAAGGTATTCAACAGTTTTCATTTTGGTCCTGTTACAACTCAGGTTCACTATTTAAAGCCTATTGAGTATGATGAGTACAAGGACATGAAGACGAGGGATATAGCTACACTGGTCAAGGAGCGTATAGAGGAGAAAATCAAAGAAATACTTGGTTAGAGTCAACTTTGATTATTATATATTATTATTATTATTAGTATTATTATGAAAGACAAAGCTTATTACGAAGACGTAAATATAAAAAATGAATTAAAGCTCAGAGATATGATACAGAAGCTTCCGAAGTTCTGTATGGATTTTTTTATCGGAATAGATGCGGATAAATCTTCAAGAACCAAGATAGCGTATGCATATGATCTACAGACCTTTTTTCGAGTACATGAAGAGTGCCAATCCATCGCTTAAGAAATATGATATAAGGGACTACCCTATATCTCTGTTAGATCAGATCAGTCCTTCAGATATTGAGGAATATCTGTTTTATCTCAAGTATTACGAGAAGGATGGAGTCGCACATACCAATGATGAGCGGGGAATTAAGAGAAAGCTTGCATCACTGCGCACCTTCTATAATTTTTATTTCAGGAAAGAGTTTATAGATACCAATCCTGCGAGCAAGGTAACCCTTCCCAAAATACATGAGAAGAATATCATTCGTCTTGATACTGATGAGGTCGCACAGCTTCTTGATGAGGTTGAGTCAGGAGACAGTCTGTCTAAGAATCAGCAGCGCTTCCATGAGAAAACTAAGGTTCGTGACCTGGCACTTATGACATTGCTTCTTGGAACTGGTATCCGTGTATCAGAGTGCGTGGGACTCGATATGGATGATGTGGATTTTAAGAATAATGGAATCAAGGTTCACCGAAAGGGTGGTGCCGATGTGATTGTTTACTTTGGTGATGAGGTACGTGATGCACTTCTTTCATATTGGGAGGAGAGAAGTATTATTACACCCGCAGAGGGGCATGCTAATGCGCTCTTTCTTTCTTTACAGAGGAAGCGTATATCTGTACGTTCTGTTGAGAATCTGGTAAAAAAGTATTCGAGACTCGTAACAACCGTTAAGAATATTACTCCTCATAAGCTTCGCAGTACATATGGCACCACACTTTATCAGGAAACAGGTGATATCTATCTTGTGGCAGATGTTTTGGGACACAAGGATGTAAATACCACACGTAAGCATTATGCTGCCCAGGAGGACAGCAGGCGTCGTGCGGCAGCCAGGGTAGTACATCTGAGGGAGGATTGATTATATGTCCGATAATATAATCACAATAACAGATTTTATGGATCCCAATCTGGATGTGTATGCCAGATTGACTGAAAATCAGCTTTTAAACAGAGCAAATCCCAAAGAGGGAATGTTTATAGCTGAAAGTCCAAAGGTGATAGAGAGGGCACTTGATGCGGGATGTGAACCGGTTTCTCTTCTGATGGAGACAAAGCATGTAAATGGCGAGGCAAGAGGCATTATCGAAAGATGTCAGAATATACCTGTATATACTGCAGAGTTTGATCTGCTTACAAAGCTGACAGGCTTTGCTTTGACCAGAGGCACACTCTGTGCTATGTACAGGCCGAAGCCAAGGTCTGTAGAAGAGGTGTGCAGAAAGGCAAGAAGAGTTGCTGTACTGGAGGATGTGGTAAATCCAACAAATGTCGGAGCTATATTCAGGTCAGCGGCAGCACTGCATATGGATGCGGTGCTGCTCACTCCTGCCTGCAGCAATCCTTTGTACAGGCGTGCAATCAGGGTTAGTATGGGAACTGTATTTCAGGTGCCATGGGCTTATTTTTCCAAGTGCAATGTCGATAGTGACAGCACTTTTGCGGATACTTCATTGCATGATAGGTGTGATAGTCATGAGCCGGATAGCAGTGCTTATGAAGGTTATATTGGTGAGCTTCACAGACTGGGCTTTAAAACTTGCGCTATGGCGCTGACTGATGATTCCGTGAGTATAGATGATCCTGTGCTTCGCTCAGAGGAAAGACTTGCAATAGTGCTCGGCACTGAGGGTGATGGTCTTCATGAGCAGACGATAGCCTCCTGCGACTATACTGTAAAAATCCCTATGTCACATGGAGTGGATTCACTAAATGTGGCTGCTGCAAGTGCAGTGGCATTCTGGGAGTTAGCTAAATAGGCTGATGAGAGTGCTTTATATTGTAAATCTTGACAATTTCGTCGGCACTGTTTCTGACTTCAGTTCCTTCACATACACACCCGAGTGGTAAATTGGCATAGTTTGTACCATCACAAAAGGCGTTTTGGCGGCTGCAGTCTGTTTTATCATCTGATATACCACAGATGTTGAGTGTATTGGCATTATATATCCTAGTATTATTCATGAATAGTCCTCCTGATTACTGAATAGTTATTGTTACTTTTTTTCACGAGTATGAAGTTAGCATGTCCTATGGGGATTATTTTATGTATCTTAATTCTGATTTCAGACAGATTCATTATTAAACAAAAAAATACTGTAATCATAAATATAATTTGCACCTTTGTACATAATAATGCTGACAGGAGGTGTCTATTAAATGATTCTAACAGAAAAAGAAACAACCGCTATTGAGGACTTAAAAACGCAGGAACAGGCATGCATTGAGAAGTATACCAAATACAGCAACCAGGCAAAGGATCCGGTGCTTAAGGAGCTTTTTGAAGAAATCGCAAGGGATGAGCAAAAGCATTTTGACTCTTTGGATCAGGTGATTAAGGGAAAGGTTCCGTCAGTTGACTGCAATGATTCAAAGGGGAAGAATTATAACCCTGCTGCAACATACGATTCGCTTGGCAATTCTGAGGACAAGAAGGCTGACTGTTATCTGGCTACAGACTGTATAGGAACAGAAAAACTAGTATCCGGCGAGTACAATTCCGATGTATTTGTATTTGGAAATTCAGATATCAGAAAGCTTTTTGCAGATATACAGATAGAAGAGCAGAATCACGCTGAGATGCTATGGAAGTACAAGACTGCAAATGGTATGGCTTAGACAACTAAGTGCAAAGTGTAAAACAGGACTGCCTGAATATCGACAGTCCTGTTTTCTGTGATAGATTATTGTTTTCTTATGCCTTGGGTTGTAATTTGCTTGTAAATTGATTAAGGAAGTATCCTGTTATTACTTAGTTGCCTGTTGGAATGAAAGGTCTGATGGCACCTGCAAGCTGTGAAACCGGCATACTCTGAAGCCATACACGGCCAGGTCCGGTGACAACGGTGTTGAACAAGCCCTCGCCGCCGAATACAGCGTTTTTGATACCCGGTACAGTTTGAATCTCAAGCTGGCAGCTTCCTGTCATGGCAGCTAAATAGCCGGTATCAATCACCAGCTGCTGACCCGGTGCAAGCTCATATTCCTTTATGTAGCCGTCAAACTCTAAAAATACCAATCCGTTTCCTGACAGACGCTGCATGATAAAGCCCTCACCGCCGAAGAAACCTGCTCCTATTCTTTTCTGGAAAAATACGGACAGCTCAACTCCGGAGGTTGAAGCAAGAAATGCTGATTTCTGGGCAATTATCTCCTGTCCCGGTGCAATCTGGAAGGGTCTGATGCATCCTGGAAAGCATGAAGCAAATGCTATCATTCCCGGACCACCCATAGATGTGTAGCGATTTTGGAACATACTCTCACCTGAAAATGCACGGCCGAACATTTTGCCGATGCCTCCATTTGATGTAGTCTCCATCTTCATGTTTGGAGTCATCCACGACATGGCACCTTTTTCGGTAATCATAGTCTCGTTTGCCTCAAGGTTGCAGATTACAACCGGTAATGGTTCTCCCTCAATATTGTAGTTCATAAGTATCCTCCTTGTGGTTTAATAAGATAATTGGTATATAGAAATTTTATATTTATAATTTTAACACAATAGCATCTTTCTTGACAATATAATTCATAAAAGTGAGGCATCATCAGCATTAACACATGCATTAGATTTTGGACCGTGATCATTCCCAAAAAACCGGTAAAACAGTCTGGTAAAAATGGACTAGCAAAATGTCGCGGTCAGACTTGTTTATTTTATTAATATGGTTTAGAATAATATAGTTATTGTTGGATAAAAATGGTAATAAAATCATATGCCAATATAAGTAATAATATAATTATGTACGATTTATAACAGATAAATAACGGATTTAAGGAGACTACACAATAATGAGGTTTGTAATACAGCGTGTAAACCATGCAAAATGCACTATAGATGGAAATGTAACCGGCAGCATAGAAAAGGGGCTGTGCGTTTTGATAGGAGTGGCAGAAACTGATACTAAAGAGATTGCTGATAAAATGATCAAAAAGCTTATAAACATGAGAATTTTTGCCGACGAGAATGACAAGACAAATCTTTCGATAAATGATGTAGACGGAAAGCTATTGCTTATATCGCAGTTTACGCTTTATGCAAATTGTAAGAAAGGCAATCGTCCTTCATTTGTGGAGGCAGGAAGTCCTGATATGGCAAACGAGCTTTATGAATACTGCATCAGCGAGTGTGATAAGGCGGTTCCAGGAGTACAAAGAGGGGTGTTTGGAGCCGATATGAAGATAGAGCTTGAGAATGACGGGCCATTTACGATTGTACTGGATTCGGACAAGCTGTAAAAGATATAAGTATGAAAGGCATTTTTATGGAACAATCATTTCTGTTCACAGTTTTTTGGAAAGATGAAATGTACATAGGCGATATCTCTGAAATGATGGATAATCTCGGATGTATCACTGATGGAAATAATATAGTGCCTATCACAGCTGCCATGGGATATACTGTGCAAAACGATAACAGCACAAAGGATATTAATGAGATAATCCGTGAGGCTGAGATTCAAGGATGTATGAGAAAAGCGCTCTATGAAGCATCGGAAGGCTTAGTGCATTTCACCCAATCATCGATATTGCCGTTTTGAATAGCAGAGAACAGCCTCTTTTTGACACCCGGATTTTCCATATTGAGCTGTCTGACAAGCTGCTTTACATATTCGCGCCGCGTGTGGCCGTCGTAAGGGCATGGATTCTTGCATACCGGCAGATTGTATTTATTCTTAAAGCCCTTCACATCTGACTCGCTGACATACATAAGCGGACGGATGATGGCAAGCCCACTGCCGTCCAGCTGTGTAACAGGCGCGAATGAATAAAACTGTCCCTCATATAGCAGGGAAAGAAACATAGTCTCTATAATATCATCCATATGGTGTGCGTATGCTATTTTGTTGCAGCCGACAGACAGCGCAAAATCATTCAAAGCGCCCTTTCTAAGCTTTGCACACCATGAGCAGGGACTAGCCTGATTCTTAGATTTCTCAAGAGATATTCTTCCGATATCAGTTTTCACCACATAAAACTCCACCGAGAGCTCATCACACAGCGCCTTCACCGGAGACAAATCAAAATCCTCATATCCCAGGTCAATCGCTATCGCTACTAACTCAAAAGGCACAGGATAGAAGTTTCTGATGCCGGAAAGCGCATAAAGCAGAGTGAGAGAATCCTTTCCGCCTGAGACCCCGATGGCGATTTTGTCATTTTCAGTTATCATATTG